>Ga0302326_10011487_pt1 | contig 19059 bp, 14 predicted proteins | sample Palsa_T0_3_FD_202264 | JGI IMG/M metagenome (GOLD analysis project Ga0302326, IMG submission 202264) | Peat permafrost microbial communities from Stordalen Mire near Abisko, Sweden - Palsa_T0_3 | ecosystem: Environmental > Terrestrial > Soil > Palsa > Peat permafrost | place: Sweden: Abisko...
GGGGCACCGCTGGGCATCATCCAGCAATACGTTGAGCAACAAAAGACCCCGCTTTAACCCGCCTTATATCCCCGCCCTGAAGGACCGGGGCTTTACGGCCCGACTGGTAAAGGTTTCAAGTCCATTGAAAAACTGGGACGGTGTGTACACTGTTTTGTCAGGTCAGCCATGCCCTCGAACATTGAAATCAAAGCCATTTTGACAAACCGGACTGCGGCAGAGGCCACCGCGTCTCGTCTGAGCGATGCTGGGCCGGAGACAATCCATCAAGAGGATTTCTTCTTCAGCAGCAACGGGGCACGGCTGAAGCTGCGTGTCTTGGCGCCGGATCATGGAGAGTTGATCCGGTATGAAAGGGCCGATATTGCGGACGCGCGGCGTTCACGCTACCTGATCGCTCGCACTCCGGACCCCCAAGTCCTGCTCGAAATCCTAACGGCCACGCTCGGCAGGACCGGCGCGGTCAGGAAAACGCGAACCCTTTACTTCGTCGGGCAGACACGCATACACATCGACCAAGTCGCGGGTCTTGGCGATTTTCTGGAACTCGAAGTGGTGCTCCAACCGGAGCAAAGCGATGCGGACGGAAAGAGAATCGCTGCGGCCTTGCTCTCGGATTTCGGAATTGATAAAGAGCAATTGATTGGAAAAGCCTACGTCGATCTCCTGGCTGGCCAGCTTGGTAGGGGTACGCTCGGGACTGATTAGAACGACCTCGCGGTGGATTGCGGATGGCGATTCGAGTGACTAAAATGGCGAACCAACGCGCAAGGCTGATTTCGATTGTCTCTCGGTCTTGCGCTTGGCTTATGGGCCGCTTCCGCGTCACCGCAACCTACTCTCGCCTCGCAACCCCCATCGTGGCGTTGAGCGTGATATTTGCCGCGTTGACGTTTCAGGGACAATCCGTTGCGACACAACCGGAGCCCTCAGGGACAGCAACGTTACAGGGCTTCGTGCGGGATTCGATGGGACGCCCGGTCGCCGGCGCCACCGTTTGCCTCGAGGCTAAGGACTCACCTCTCACCGCGCGTACCGATTCGGCAGGAGCCTATCGCTTTTCAGCGGTTCGCCAGGGCGTCTATAGCCTGCGCGCGGAGATGAGTGGCTACGCCGCCGCGACGGTTAGCTCCATTGTTCTCGGACAGAAAGAATCTCGAACCATTGACCTTACTCTCGGGTCAGCAAAAACTACCGGCCGACAGGATTTGACAGGACGGCCTGAGTTCTTCGATGAACCCCACTTCACCGTGGCGGGTGTTACCGATACCACGAATCTCGGCGGTCATGGCTCCGATACGATTGTGCGGAACAGAGAGGCTTTGGTCCAGGCAACCGTTTCGCTGAGTGAGGCGCCACCGGGCGGTTCCGCACTCGTTTCACAAGACGCCACGACGGAAAAGTCCTTGCGCGAAGCGGTCAAGCAGCAGCCCGAAGGCTTTCACGCCAACCACCAACTCGGGAGATTGCTGGTTGCGGAGGGAAAGGCGGGGGAAGGACTCCCCTACCTGGAACGGGCGTATCGCCTGGATCCCGGCGACGATGAGAACGCCTACGAACTCGCGCTTGCACGTGCCGACAGCGGTGATTACGAGCGCGCGCGCACGGATGTTCGGGCCCTCCTCACCTTGCAGCTCAAGTCTGGTCAGGAAAAAGCTGAACCGCATCACTTGCTCGGCGAGGTGGACGAGAAACTGGGTAATCCTCTGGAAGCGGTGCAAGAGTATCAGCGTGCGGCGGAACTGAACTCGAGCGAATCCAATCTCTTCGATTGGGGAGCTGAACTGCTGATGCACCGCGCGGTTGAGCCAGCCCTCGAAGTCTTCACGAAAGGCAATCGTCTATACCCGCGTTCCGTCCGGATGCTGGCTGGCCTCGGCGCATCGTGGTACGTTCACGGTTCCTACGACCAGGCCGCGCAGCGTCTGTGCGAGGCGTCGGATCTTGATCCCAACGATCCAAGCCCTTACTTCTTGATGGGAAAAATGCAGGCCGTCGAGCCCACTCAATCCGAAGCGGTTGTGGAAAAACTTGGACGATTTGTCAGGCTTCAGCCTCAGAATGCCCTAGCCAACTACTATTACGCGGTCAGTCTTTGGAAGCGGCGGAAGTCTCCCGAGGACGTGGCAGATTTGGCGCAGGTCAAGTCTCTATTGGAGAACGCTGTCCAACTTGACCCGAAGCTCGGCCTCGCCTATCTGCAACTCGGAGTTCTCTATTCAGAGCGAAAGGATTTCTCGGACGCAATTGCCGCCTATCGGCAAGCGATCGAGGCTACTCCCCGGCTGGAAGAGGCGCACTTTAGGCTGGCTCAGGCCTACCGACAAAACGGAGAGACTGCGAACGCGGAAGCCGAGTTGCAAGTGTACGCACAAATATCAAAGGAAAAAGCAGAGGAAACCGAGCACCAGCGGCATGAAGTCCAGCAGTTTGTGTATGAGTTGCGGAACCCGTCAGCCCCGCCGCAATAAAAACGCGATCCTCGATAGCCGCCGACTACGCCGCTCAGCCCCGCCTAGAAATTAAGCCTCAAAGCAAACTGAATCAGGCGCGGGTTATTGACCGTGTTATTGACTACCCCGAAACTGGAGGGAGTATTTATGTCCTGCTCTCCCTCAGTGCCGCCGAGACCGTTCAGGTAGAACTGGGCATGGTTGAAGAGATTAAAAAACTCAGCCCGGAACTGCAGATTCATTGCCTCGCGGAATGACAAAGGAAAGTCCTTGATGATCGAAAAATCCGTGTTCACAAAACGGGGGCCGTAAACCGGAGCGCGCGGGGCTGTTCCAAGTTCGCCAGCCGGGGCCTTCATGAAAGCGCAGGGGTTGAACCAGTTTTGCAGCGTATGTATAGCTGACGGTGCGGCACAACCGGGGTTGCCTGCGACCGCACCGGCCTTGTTGGGATCGCCCACTTCGTTCGGACGCTGAAGAGTACAACAGTTGTAATAGAAGAAGACCCCCGATTCATCGGCGCTATCGACCACGAACAGCGGGAAACCGGACGTCGCTCTTTCAATCAAATTCACTTGCCAATGCCCCAGGATGGCGTTGGTAGCTCCGCTCCAGTTGCCGCCGAACTTCTTGCCCTTGCCGAATGGCAAGTCATAGAGCACGCTGGCCGTAAAGCTGTCATTGAGGTTCAACTGAGACAAGCCCCAATCCAGCTTGTTGAATCCGGGCAGCGGGTAGTACAACGCGCCGGGGCTGGTACCCAGGCCGTCAGTCAGGCCGGAATCGAAATTGCGGGAATAGGTGTAGCCGATCAGTGCATAGAGGCCATGCCGCGCGCTCTTAGTTTCAGCCTTCACCTGGAGGGAATCGTAGCGGGCTTGGCCGATGCTGTTGTTGGTGTCGACCGATTGAAAGGCAGCGGCGTATGGGAATGACGGAAAACCGCAGCCCACGCTGTAGCCGGGCACGGTATCGGGGCCGTTGCCAGGGCATGCGCTGGGAGACGCCAGGTTCTCGTTCAGTTGGCTAACCAGAATGTGTGCGCTGCGTGAGCCACCATAGCCCACCGTCAGCACAACATTCCCCGGCAGCTGGCGCTCAACATTCAGATTGAATTGCTGAATGATCCCCTGTTTGAAGTTGCGGTTCTCGGATTGAATTGTGCCGGTATAGACCTGGGGGTTCACCGGTGAGCTATAAATTGCTCCGGCGCCGCCGTCGACAGTAGTGCTGGAGCCGGTACCAACTGGCAGTAGGAAACCATCCGTCAGGGAACCCACGGCGCTGCCATAGGCGAAGCAAAAGGTACAGGGATCTACTTCCGCAAAGTAGGGCGGGTTCTGCCACAGTCCCTGTCCCCCCTGATTCCAAGCGGAATCGTGGACGATACCATAGCCCCCGCGAATAGCGGTTTTCTCACTCCCCCAGGGTTTCCACGCGAATCCGATGCGCGGTTCGAGAGCCGTTTTGTCAAACTGGATGCCGACCCGCCCATCGGTAGGGATGCAAACCGTGCAACCGCTTATCCCCGGGCTGCCCTTCGGGACGTACCACATTAGGTTCTGAACATCGAAGTTTGCCTGCCGATTGGCCTCCTCGGTTTCCGGTGTCGCCAGGGACCAGGCGAATCCGAGGTTCAAAGTCAAATTATTGGTAACCCGCCAATTGTCTTGCACAAAGGGACGAAACAGCTTCCAGCGGCGGCCGGTCGTGGCGCCCAGAAACGTCTGATCGTGGGACGCAAAGGTCCCCATCCCGCCTAAGAGAAGGTCGGATATGTCGTCGCCAGTCTGTACGCCCGTCTCCGAAACAAAGCCATCCTGGAACGCGTTATTCCCTACATTCATTTGCTCCGCGCGAAAGACCAGTCCAGCCCGGATCTCGTGTTTGCCGTGAATGTAGTCCAGCGTATCGGAAAGCGAATAAACGTTGGTCCCGCCCTGGTAGGGCGCATATCCGCGATCACCAACAGAAAAGTAGGCGGACATGTCGAACGAAGTCATGCCGCAGCTCTCGCATTCCTGGGGCGCCTGATTCAGGCTCGCGGGATAGCCGGTTAAGGGATCGCACGAACTGCCCAGGTCCGCGCCAAGAATGCCGAGAATCGCGGCCTCGCAGGTACCGTTGCCAAAAGAGAGAATGTGGTTGAAGATCCGGCTGTAGCCAGCAGTGGCCTGGTTGATCAAATTTGGGGAAAAGACGTGAGTTTCGGTCACTACTACATTACGACCGTGGTTTTCAATGTGTTGGTTGCTGCCAAAGGGGTTGGCTTCCGACCACGTCGGGGAGCCGCCGGGGACAAAGTTCGTTGCCTGGTCGTAGCTGAAGCGGACGAAAGCCGAATCCTTGCTGGAAAAATTGTGGTCGAGACGGGCATCCCAAGTCCCCTCGTTGAGCTTCCTCACCGGCTGGTTGGCGTAGTTGAAGCCGACATTGCTCGAAAGACCAGGAGTCGGAGCAGGATAAAGCTGAATCACCTTTGCGCCGATCGGATTGACCAACGCTGCGGGAATCGTGGCGCAGGGCACGCCCGGGGCCTGACTTCCGTCGGCTGGATTTACTGGCTCAGGTGTTTTAGTGCCGGCTACACACTGAAACGGCGCTCCGCCCGCGAAAGGGTTTGTGGGCGTGATGCCGAGTGGATCGCCGCTGAAATCGTAGTCCCCGGCGGCGTCGAAGGGCGTCGTCATGCCAGTCGTCGGAACGAAACCGGTAAAGGGCTCGCCCTCGCGCTGCATTTTGGCCTGATAGTCGAGGAAGAAGAAAGTTTTGTCCTTTCGAATCGGGCCACCCAGCGAAAATCCAAACTGATTCAGATTGAATTGTTGCTTAGACGTAAAGAAATAGCGCGTGGCATCAAGGTCCGTATTGCGGAAGAACTCGAACAAAGAACCGTGCCACTGGTTTGATCCTGACTTTGTGGTAACCAACACCGTGGGACCGGCGCGCTCTCCATATTCGGCCGAGTAATTGTAGGTCAACACCTTGAATTCTTGTATGTCATCAATCGAGGAGAAAATCGCAATCCCGCCTTCGTCCAGTTGGTTGTTATCGTTGCCGTCGAGCAGCCAGTCGGTTTCCTGTTCGCGGGAGCCCCCCGAGGAAAGCGAGAACGATCCCCGCGTGGCAGCCTCGCTGCTGGCACCGCTGGTGAAGAAGCTGGCCGGGCTGGTGGATGAGGTCGTGCCCGGCGTCAGCGTCGCTAGTTGTGTGAAATTACGTCCGTTGAGCGGAAGGTCAGCGACCTGCTCGGAGGTGATCACCTGGCCGAGGGTGGGATTCGCAGTCTCCACAGCCACTTCGGTGGCACTGACTTCAACCGTCGCTGACACAGACGCGGGCAGGAGGGTGAAATTCACTTCACGATGCTCATCGACCTGCAGGCGAATGTCCTTCTGTTCGGTGGGCTGGAAACCCTGAGACTCGACTCGAATCGTGAAGTCCGCCACGGGCAGAAGAGGGATCAAGTAATGGCCTGAATCGTCGGTCTTCGCTTCGCGGGACAAGCCAGTGCCCTGCGATAGGACCTTCACCGTCGCTCCTGCGACCACGGCGCCCGCTTTGTCCGAGACAGTGCCTGAAAAACTGCCACTCGCCTGGCCGTACAGGAGTGGACAGAGCGAGGATGTGAGCGAAAACACAACCACAACAAGCAGCGCCCTCTTATGCAGCATCGCGAACCTTTCGGCGGCCCCGCACCTCATGAAGCACGCACTCTCCCCTAGGCATGGATCTGGGAGGCTTTGTACTGTAGGAGGGCCTTATAAATCCCCGCTCCGTCCGAAGTCAAGACTTTTCGGTCGCATAGAAATATTGGCTGCCGCCTTGTGTCCCTCTTCGCACAGGCCATAGGAAGACTCGAGCGGTTCCCTGAAGATTGATTTTGTCTTAAAGACGATACGGCATGGAACTGAGTTAGTTTCGGCCCTGAACTGCCCATTCGGCATCAAAGCGCGCGCGATCATAGAAAGATTTCTGCGTTCCAATGCCCGTAGTCGAAAGTCCAGCATATAGATTGGCACGCCGCACTGCCTCTCGTTCGGGTACTCCTTCTGCGAGGAATACAGCGAAACTCCCGATAAATGCGTCACCCGCACCGGAGCTGTCAATACTTTTTACGGCAAACGGAGGCAGGTGTTCGCTTACGCCCCGGCCCGCGAGGAAACTTCCGTTGGCTCCCAAAGTGATGATCACGCGGCGAATGCCTTCCGCCGCCAGTTTCTGAGCGCATGTCTTCGCATCTTCGACGCTCCGGACCGCGATGCCCGTGATGGTTTCAGCCTCACTCTCGTTCGGAATGAAGTAATCCAGGTCAGCCAGAGCGCTCAGGTTGACGGGCTGGCCGGGCGCCGGATTCAGAATGCACCGGATCCCATGCTTTCGGGCAAAGGCGAACGTGTGGTAGACGGTTTCAAGGGGGATCTCGAACTGCAGGACGATGCAATCGGCGGATTTCAACGTTTCGGCCGCGGCGTCGACACCCGCAGGGTCCAGGGCGTCGTTCGCTCCCTTCACCACCAGAATGCGGTTTTGGCCGTTGGGCTCTACGAAAATCGGCGCGACACCGCTCGATAATCCCTCAACCTGCTTTACATGGGTTGTGTCGATACCAAGTTTCTTAAAGTTCTCGATTGTCGCTGGACCGAACAGGTCGCTTCCGACTCGCGCCACCATAAACACGTCCGCGCCACAAAGCCGGGCAGCGGCCGCTTGATTCGCGCCCTTACCTCCGAATCCGAGATTGAATTTCTGTCCGAAGATCGTTTCCCCGGGCTTCGGAAACTGATCGGTGAAGGTTGTCAGATCGATGTTGGCACTGCCAACGACCGCAATACGAGGGCGCCTGGACATGGTTTTCTTTCAGCGACCGCCTGAGCACGCTGAGTCTATTTGCCCACCGCGATTGTGTCAACGCAGACTGTGTGGCGCGGACACTGCTGTCTGCGTGCCTGCCGCTTCAGAAAAACATGCGGGCAACAGTATCTGGGCCACATCGTCCGACGATTCCCGGGTCGAACTTCTGCTATAGTTGCGTTCCTCGGAGGTTGCACCCCCATGCCCCGAAATGTGCGCTGTGCCTTGATTCAAGCCAGCAATGCGCTCAGCACCGAGCGCCCTCTTGCCCAGATCAGAAAGGCAATGATCGACAAGCACCTGAAGTTGATCGAGCAGGCGGCGCGAAAAAAAACTCAGGTCCTGTGCCTGCAGGAGCTTTTCTACGGTCCTTACTTTTGTGCGGAGCAGAATGCGCGCTGGTATGAGCTGACAGAACGGGTGCCGGATGGCGCGACGGTGCGCCTGATGCAAACCCTCGCCAGGAAACATCGCATGGTGATCGTAGTTCCGGTTTACGAAGAACAAATGCCTGGGGTTTATTTCAATACCGCTGCGGTGATCGATGCTGACGGCCGCTATTTGGGGAAGTATCGCAAGCACCACATCCCACACTGCCATCCCGGGTTCTGGGAGAAGTTTTACTTCACGCCCGGCGACGGCGGCTATCCTGTGTTCCAGACAAAATACGCGCGAGTCGGCGTCTACATTTGCTACGACCGCCATTTCCCAGAGGGCGCGCGCATTCTGGGGCTGAACGGCGCAGAAATCGTGTTCAATCCTTCGGCGACGGTGTCCGGCCTTTCGGAATATCTGTGGGAACTCGAGCAGCCCGCGCATGCCGTAGCCAATGGTTACTTTGTCGGCGCCATCAACCGGGTCGGGGTCGAGAAGCCATGGAGCATCGGAGAGTTCTATGGCAAGAGCTACTTCTGTAATCCGCGCGGCAAGATTATCGCTCAGGCCAGCCGCGACAAAGATGAGGTAGTGATCGCCGATCTCGATCTCGACATGATCGCCGAAGTCCGCAAAGTGTGGCAGTTCTTCCGCGACCGCCGGCCCGACAGCTACAGCCCGATCACAGCGCAAACTGGTGAGTCGGCAGCGGCAGACTGATCGAGTAGCGCCGCGTCCCGGCCGTGTCCGGCAGCGAGACAGTCCGCCGGCGAGACGCTGGGAGCCGTTCCATGCCGATGCTACGCTGCACCACGCACAAACGAAATGACAACCCACATTTCTCGAATCGAATCCAGTTCTCTCTACAACCCTGATCTCGCGCCCGCCCAAGCCGACCGCCGGCATTGGGGGACGTACAACTTCGCGGCGCTGTGGATTTCGATGTCGGTCAACATTCTCACCTACATGCTGGCGGCGAGTTTGATCCAGGGCGGGATGAACTGGAAACAGGCGGTGATGACAATTTTTCTGGGCAATGTCATCGTCCTGGTCCCGATGCTGCTCAATTCGCATCCCGGAGCTAAGTACGGGATCCCTTTTCCGGTCCTAGCGCGTGCATCCTTTGGAGTGCTGGGCGCGAACATTGCCGCCGTGCTTCGGGCGCTCGTGGCGTGCGGATGGTTTGGTATTCAGACCTGGATCGGTGGTGAAGCGATCAGCACCCTGCTGGCCACGCTCGCGCCAGGATGGAAGAGCTTTCCCTACGCTACGGCCATTTGCTTTCTTCTTTTTTGGCTGATCAACATCGCCGTGATTCTCATGGGGATTGAATCCATCCGCATTCTGCAGGGGATCAGTGCCCCGGTGTTGCTTGCTGTCGGCCTGCTGCTTTTGGGCTGGGCTTATCACAGCGCGGGCGGCTTCGGTCCCATGCTTGCCGCGCCCTCGCGATTCAGCAACTTTGGCGATTTCCTGAAGTTTCTCATTCCGGCGCTGAATGGCACCGTTGGGTTCTGGGCCACCATCTCGCTGAATATCCCCGACTTTACGCGGTTCGCACGCAACCAGCGCGAACAAATGATCGGCCAAGCCCTCGCCCTGCCGACGACCATGACTCTCTATGCCTTCATTGGCATCGCAGTGACCTCGGCCACAGTCGTGATTTACGGGACGGCAATCTCCGATCCCGTGCAACTGCTCAGCCGTTTCCACTCTCCCGTGGCCGTGGTCATCTCGCTGATCGCGATTCTGCTGGCAACGCTGAATGTCAACTTAGGAGCCAACGTGGTGTCGCCGGCCAACGACTTCTCCAATCTGTGGCCTCGGGGAATCAGCTTCCGGACCGGCGGCGTGATCACCTGCTTCATGGGCATCGCACTGATGCCGTGGAAACTGCTTGCCGATTACAAGACATTCATCCTCGGCTGGCTGGGTGGCTACGCGGCATTTCTCGGGCCCGTCGCCGGCATCATGATCTGTGACTATTTCGTTGTGCGGCGATGTGTGCTCGAGGTCGACGATCTTTATCTTCGCGGCGGAATCTACGAGTATTCCAGTGGATTTAATTGGCGCGCGATGATCGCGCTCGCTTTCGGAGCAGGCACGGCTCTGATCGGACTCGCGGTTGCTTCGGTGCGAGTGCTTTACGATTATTCCTGGTTCGTCGGCTTTGCGGTTTCCTTCGCAGTCTATTACGCGATGATGAAGTTTCAGCACCCTGCCGCGCCCGCTCCGATGTAAGCCTCGCAGGGTTACGATTTCGTCTTCGCGGTTTCCTGAAAGGCGGGCAGAACCTCGCGCTGATAGAGGTCTAGCGATTGTTCCTCGTCCCCGCACATCAGGTACAGATTGAACTGCGTAACCCCTACGCTGGCCAACTTCCGCAGCTTCTCGTGATGGGCCTTGACGGGCCCGACCAGGCAAAAGCGATCGACCACTTCGTCCGAAACGAAGTTCGCGTTATCACTTTCCACCACGCAGTGGTGCAGATAGTCGTAGCCGCCGCGGTCCTCGACGTAGGAAGTGAGCGCCGCCGGCAGGTCTTGCGGCTTGTACTGCCGGATGAGATCCATCACGTGGTTGGAAACCAGGGCCGGGAACCAGCGCACGCGTTCGCGGGCCACCGCCAAATCATCAGAAACCCAAACCGGAGCGGCCGACATTACTTCGATCTCGTCCGGGTCGCGCCCCGCGGCGCGAGCGCCCTCTTTCACAAAACCCAGGCACCAGGAAATCAAATCAGGATCGGCAAATTGAAGAATGATTCCGTCCGCGACCCGGCCTGCCATGTGCAGTACCTTGGGTCCGTAGCCTGCGATCCAAACTCGCGGAGAGACCGTAGCCCAGGTGAGGCGCGTCGACTGGCCTTCGTATTCAATTTCGCGACCGGCAGTGAGATCGCGAAAAACTTTCACTGCAGCTTCCAACTGGGACCAACTCACCGGCTTTTTCCCGAGCACCCGGCGCGAGCTGTCGCCACGTCCGATGCCCAGCTCCATCCTGCCTCCGGAAATCAGATTCAGCGTGGCGAACAGGCTGGAGGTAACGGTGAGATCGCGAACCGCGGGGTTGGTGACCAGCGTACCGAGCCGCATGCGCTGCGTGTTCGCGGCCATGAGCGTAAGCAAGGGGTACGGTTCCTTCCATAAGACATGGGAATCAAAGATCCAACCGTACTGGAAACCGGCAGCTTCGGCTTGACGCGTCAGACCGAGAATGCGCTCCACCGAAATGTCCGGCTTCAACGTAAAGCCAAACTGCATGGCAGGCCCCTTTTCGTCGCTCGACAAATACGTACCACTGAAGTGCGGCAGTTTAGCATAGAATTCCTTTTTCATCTCGGCCATGGGGTGGAGGGATCGATGGGCTTCGACACCATCATAGGCAACGGAAGCGTAGTGACTGCGACGGATACATACTTGGCGGACGTCGCCATCACGGACGGCAAGATCGCGGCCATCGGCAAAGACCTGCCCCGACAGAATGCCACGACGTTGCTGGACGCATCGGGAAAGCAAATTTTTCCCGGCGGCGTCGATGTTCATACCCATCTGGATATGCCATTCGGGGGCACCACCAGCGCCGACGATTTTGAGACCGGTACACGGGCGGCGGCCTTTGGCGGAACGACAACCCTGATCGACTTTGCCATCCAATACAAAGGCCAGCCGTTGCGCAAGGCGTTCGAGACGTGGATGGACAAAGCTTCGACGAAAGCCGTCTCCGATTATGCCTTTCACTGCATCGTTACCGATATCGGCAATGGCCAACTGCAGGAGATGAATGCTCTGGTGGCTGAAGGCGTGACCAGCTTCAAACTTTTCATGGCCTATCCCGGCGTCTTCATGCTCGATGACGCCAGCATTTTCCGCGCGCTGCAGACCACTGCGAAGAACGGCGGGCTCATTTGCATGCATGCCGAAAACGGCAGCGCGATTGACGTCATCGTGCAGCAGGCGCTGGCAGAAGGGAAGAAGGCGCCGAAATATCACGCTCTCACTCGGCCCACCACCGCCGAGGCTGAGGCGGTGTCGCGTGCGATTGCATTAGCGGAGATGGCGGGAGCTCCGATCTACATCGTGCATCTCAGCTGCAATGAAGCCCTCGAAAAGGTTCGGGAGGCGCGCGACCGCGGCCTTCCCGTCTATGCCGAGACCTGCCCGCAATACTTGTATCTCTCGATCGAAAACTTTGATGTTCCCGGCTTTGAAGGCGCGAAGTATGTTTTTACGCCGCCGCTTCGCGAAAAATGGCATCAGGAAAAGCTCTGGAACGGCCTCAAACGCGATCACCTGCAGGTCGTGTCTACCGATCACTGTCCATTCTGTTTCAAGGAGCAGAAAGAACTCGGACGCGACGACTTCACGAAGATTCCGAACGGGGGTCCCGGCGTTGAGCATCGCATGAGCCTGATTTACTCCGGCGGCGTCGCCCAGGGACGTTTCAGCGTGAATCGATTCGTCGAACTGGTTTCGACCACTCCGGCAAAACTCTTTGGCTTGTACCCGCGGAAGGGAACGATCGCGGTTGGCAGTGACGCCGATCTCGTCATTTTTGATCCCAACCGTAAACATACGATCAGCGTCAAGACTCACCACATGCGAGTGGATTACTCGATGTTCGAAGGCATCCAGGTAACGGGGATGCCGGACGTGGTTCTGTCGCGGGGACGAATTGTTATCGACGGGGAAAAATTCCTGGGACGCGCGGGACAGGGTGAATTTCTGCGGCGCTCAACCTACGCGCACGTAAACGGCTGATACTTTTCTATCGCAGAGCCGCGTGCAGCGCTTCTTTCCAGCGCTTGTTGTCGATACTCCAGCACACCTTCGACTTTCTACCGGCGAGCGCTTGCGCCCACACCCCGCGGTTCCGCTCATCGTCGGCAACGTTCAGGCGATCCACAATTGTCATGCCGCGAGTTAGCTCGCTCTGAGTTTCCACTTCCAGCCAATGCTCGCTCCACTCCGTGCCCACGGTCGGATCAAGGGCTAAGCACATCGCGACGGGATCGGGAAGGCAAATTCCATCTTCCCCGGTTTGAATTTTGTACGCTTCGCGAGCGTGGCTGTTGCACTCAATCGCGAAAGCGGCGAGTTTGCTCTGGAATCCTTGAACGTACGCGATATCGCGTTCATCCAGCACGGCGGCTCCGCGGCAAAGTTGCCAGCCAACGAGTTCTATGGGAAGGTCGCTGTGCATGACAATTCGCGCTGCTTCGGGGTCAACCCAGACGTTGTACTCCGCTGCTGGAGTAACGTTGCCTTCGCAGCACGGCGCCCCGCCCATCACAACGCAGCGGCTGACTTTTGTCGTGATTTCGGGACTCTTCGACAAAGCCATCGCGATGTTTGTCAGTGGGCCAAGCGTCACGACAATGAGTCCGGGATTTTCTTTGATGGTCTCGATGATGGCGTCGACGGCGTGCAATTCTTCCGCAGATCGCCCTAGCGCGGGATAATTGTGATCGCCCAGTCCATCACGCCCATGAAACCAAGTCGCATCCTGATAGGGGCGCAGCAAAGGCTTCGCCGCTCCGGAATAAACCGGAACATTCGCGCTGCAAAGTTCAACTGTGTAGAGCGCGTTGCGCGTGGCCTGATGGAGGGTGACGTTGCCGGCAACGACTGTAATCGCGGCCACTCGCACATCCGGCGCGCGCAAAGCCATGATTAAGGCAACGGCGTCGTCGGAAGCGGTATCGGTATCGATGAGAAATGTGCGAGCCAAGAACGTAGCATAGCAGACCAAATCTGTTGCACATTTAAGACTCTGCCTTGTGACCGGCCGCGAAGAAGAGTACAGTTACACGTTTTCCGCAGGAGACCACGAATGTACACGCCACCGAGTTTAACCATCGCGCTTTTGATGATGATCATCAGCGCAGTCTGCTGGGGTTCCTGGGCCAACACCTACAAGGGCGTCAAGAATTATCGTTTCGAACTTTTTTACTGGGATTATGCGATCGGTATTTTTCTGATCTCTCTTATTCTCGCTTTCACGATGGGGAGCAGCGGCCACGACTCTACTAGTTTTGTCAATAACGTTCAGAGCGCGGACACCTCGAATATCGTTTTTACCCTTGTGGGCGGAGCGATTTTTAATTTGGCGAACTTGTTGCTGGTGGCGGCAATTGACATGGCAGGGCTCGCGGTCGCCTTCCCTGTGTCGATTGGAATCGCGCTGGTCGTGGGGGTGGTCTTGAACTTTATCCTGCAACCCAAAGGCAGCGGCCTTCTTTTAGCCGGGGGCGTCGTCTGCGCGCTGGTTGCAGTAATTCTCGATGGCAAAGCGTATGGCAACCTCGCTCAAGTGGGACGAGGTACTTCACGCAAGAGCATTGTGGTGTGCGTGGTCTCGGGAACCCTGATGGGACTGTGGAGCCCGTTCATGACCTATGCCATGACCCGCGGACACACACTCACACCTTACAGTGCGGCCACGTTTCTTACGCTAGGAGCGCTGCTTTCCTGTTTCCTCTGGAATATTTATTTCATGAAGAAACCGTTGGTAGGCGATCCAGTCAGCTTCGGCGGATTTTTCAGCGCACCTCCTTCCGGACATTTGCTGGGACTGATTGGCGGTGCGGTGTGGGGGTTAGGGACGGTATTCAATCTCACGGCCGGCAAATTGACGGGGCAGGCCATTTCCTATGCCATCGGACAATCCGCGCCCATGGTCGCGGCGCTGTGGGGAGTTTTGGCCTGGAAAGAATTTGCGGGCTCTGGAAGTCGCGCGAAAGTATATCTCGCGCTCATGTTTATTTTTTACGCGCTGGCCATTCTGCTGGTCGCGCGGGCAAATGGATGAGAGGGAATCGCGAATCTATTTCCCTTTGATGCGGCTGATGAATAGTTCAAGGAAGCGGTCCGCGTTCGATGCCATGCAGACTCGGGCATTCGGCTTCAATTCGATGATACCTTCGATTTCGTAATGGTCGCCGTGCAGCACGTTTTTTTCGTTCGATCCCATGCGATTCGCTACAGTTTCCCCGCGCGTGAACTCGCCTCTGGTCTCCACATCCACGTGCATCTCCTTCAAGGTCACCAGCGTGGGATCGATTACAACTCCGACTGCCAAAGGATCGTACATGGCAGCGCCCTGGTAGCCGCTCTTTTCGGAACGCGTCAGATAGAAATCCGCCAGCTTAGCGATGAAGTCGCTCTGCGGTCCGTGGGACGCCTGAAGCGCCGCCAGATACTTTCGCGTCATCAGCGTTCGCTCCCCCACGTCGGAGCCGACCATCGTCACCATCCAGCCGGCGTTGAACACGATCTGGGCGGCTTCGGGGTCGTTGTAAATATTCGCTTCTGCCGCTCCGTCGACGTTCCCACCAGTGATCGAGCCACCCATGATGACGATATTGTGGACCAGGGCCGCGATCGTTGGATCTTTTGAAACCGCCAGCGCGATATTGGTCAGGGGGCCAATCGGAATCAGCGTGATCTCATGCGGATACTTGTGAACCATTTCGATGATGAGGTCCGGACCAAACCGGGGATCGGCGTGGCATTTAGAAGCGGGTAATTCAACGTTGGCCAGGCCATTCGTTCCGTGCCAGAACTGTGCAGTAATCAGCTTCTGATTCAGCGGATGTTGCGCTCCTCCCGCGACGGTAACGTCGCAGCGTCCCGCCAGCGAAACGATCTTCAACGCGTTCTCTAATCCCTGGCGCCCGTCCACGTTGCCCGGCACGACCGTAAGCGCTTCCACCTTAAATTCCGGAGAATTCAAAGCGAGGATGATGGCCATGGCATCGTCGGCGCCCGGATCCGTGTCAATGATCACCCGCCTCGGTGCGGCTTGGGTAAATGCATTCTCCAGAAGAACCAGCACGCAGAACGAAATGAGGAGGGAGGTAGCCCGAAGTTGCTTCACGGGGGAAGTCCTTTCTTGAAGGCCGACGTGGCCTACAGCAGCATGCCCGCAATTGAGGCCGACATCAAGTTTGCCATCGTGCCCGCCAGCATGGCGCGAATTCCCAGCCGCGCCAGTTCGCCTTTCTTGTTCGGCGCGAGTGCCCCGATGCCGCCAATCTGGATTCCGATCGAGCTGAGATTTGCGAAGCCGCAAAGCGCAAATGTGGCGATGGTGAATGAGCGCGGATCGAGCGCCGCCCTCATCGGTCCGAGCATAGAGAATGCCACCAACTCGTTCAGCACCATGCGAGTGCCAAGCAGCGTTCCAATCACCCCGCAATCACGCCAGGGAACACCGATCACCCAGGCAACCGGAGCGAAGACGACTCCGAAAATCTTTTCCAGACTCGAGGGAAACCAGGCCAGCCACTGGTGAATTCCACCCATAATGCCGTCCGTTAGCGCGATCAGCGCCAGGAAGGCGATCAGCATGGCAGCGATGTTCAAAGCCATATGCAGGCCGTCGGTCGTTCCCCGCGCCACCGCGCCCAGCAGATTTTCTTCTTTCTCGGTCTCTTCCTCGCTTTCGGGCATCACCACTCGGCCGGCGGTCTTCGGCTGCTCGGTTTCAGGCACCAGCATCTTGGCCATCAGCAGGGTGCCAGGCGCCGTCATGATGACCGCGCTCAGCAAGTGTTTGGGTTCGATGCCGAATGCGATGTAGGCCGCCATAATTCCACCGGAGACGTGCGCCATCCCGCTGGTCATCACGGTCATCAGTTCCGAACGCGTGAGATCGGGCAAAAACGGCCGGATGGTCACCGGGGCTTCCGTCTGTCCCATGAAAATGCTGGCCGCGATGTTGAGTGATTCCGCGCCGCTGGCGCCCATCACCCGGGTCATAACCCAGGCGGCAATCCTGATGATGAATTGCATGACGCCGAAGTGATAGAGTACCGCGAAAAACGCGCAGATGAAAATAATGGTCGGCAATACCTGGAAAGCAAAATAGAAGCCGAAATTGGAGTTTTGTTTCCCCAGGTCGCCGAAAACAAACTGCGAGCCCGCATAAGAGTAGCTGAGCAGTCGACTGACGACGTTGCCGGCCTTCTGAAAAACCCGCTGGCCGGCACCGATTCTCAACACACACACGGCAAAGGCGAACTGCAGGCCCAACCCCCAGGCCACGGTTTTCAGCCGAATGGCGCGGCGATTGGTGGAAAAGGCGTAGGCCAATCCCAGCATGGTCAAAAGGCCGAGGATTCCAGTGAAGCGTCCCATTCAGTTTTTCTCTCCAGAGTTGCGGATCACGCGATGGATCAATGGCCTTTTCTCGTGGGCGGGCGAATCGGCAATCTGATAGCTCTCCTCGAGCAGTTGCCGGGCACGAACCGCGCGCGCTTCCGCATTGTAGTAGATCGTTGCCAGCGCCTCACCCGAGGAAACCGCATCCCCAACTTTTTTATGCAGCACGATTCCCACCGCAGGATCCACCGAATCTTCTTTGCGTTCCCGTCCGCCGCCAAGAATCACACAGGCAGTTCCAACCTGTTCACACTCGAGAGCTGCGAGGTACCCGTTTTTCGGGCTGGAAACTATCATCGTATGCCGGGCCTGAGGCAGTTTTTTCGGATCGTCGATCGCGCGCAGATCTCCACCCTGCAGTGCCACCATCTGGCGAAACCTGTCGAGCGCCTCGCCGGAAGCGATCAGTTTCTCGCTCTGCTTTTTTCCCTCTGCGACCGTATCCGCAACTCCACCCAGATGCAGCATCCAACCCGCAAGCTCGAGGCAGAGTTGGCGCAAATCTTCCGGTCCTTCTCCTTGCAGAACCTCCACTACTTCGACCACTTCGAGCGCATTGCCGATCATCGATCCCAGGGGCTGATCCATGTCCGTGATGAGTGCCACCATCTGTTTGCCCATCCGTTCCCCTGTTTCAACCATGAGTTCGGCGAGAAAAACAGCGTCTTTATCACTTTTCATGAATGCCCCCGATCCGGTCTTTACGTCGAGGACAAGTGCGTCGATGCCTTCCGCAAGTTTTTTGCTCATGATGGAGGCGCAAATCAGATAGGGGCTTTCCACGGTGCCAGTCACATCGCGCAGGGCGTAGAGTTTGCGATCGGCGGGAGCGATTTCGGCGGTCTGGCCAATCATGGCGCAGCCACAGGTCTCGAGCACGCGGCGAAATTGAGCGACGGGAAGATTCACGTTGAAGCCGGGAATGGCTTCAAGCTTGTCCAGCGTGCCTCCAGTATGTCCCAAGCCGCGGCCGCTGATCATCGGCACCATCACGCCCGCGGCGGCGGCAAGCGGCGCCAGCACGAGTGAAGTCTTGTCGCCCACGCCGCCGGTCGAGTGCTTGTCGACTTTCTTAGCCGGAAGTGCGGAGAGATCGAGCACTTCGCCCGACCGCAACATCGCGTCCGTCAGCGCGGCGGTCTCGGCCCGCGTCATGCCGCGCAGCACTACCGCCATCAGCCAGGCCGACATCTGATAGTCGGCAATATCACCGCGGGTGTAGAAGTTCACCAGGGATTCGATTTCGTTCCGCGACAGCTCGCCGCCATCCCGCTTCTTGCGAATCACATCGATGGCACGGAACGCTTCGGATGCAGCTGACGTTGGATTCACTGGAGACGGAATCCTTCTGGAAGGAGTTCGGTGATGTGCGCCTGCTTTGGCCCCTTGGCGCCTGGAAAAAAAACGGTGGCGTCGGGGCCGAATTCGTAAATGACCTGACGACACGCGCCGCAGGGCGAACAGGGCACTCCCTGATCGTTGACTACCGAGATCGCGCGGATCTCGATTTTGGGCCCCAGCTCCGCCACGGCGGAGAAAATCGCGGTACGCTCGGCGCAGTTGGTCATTCCGAAGGAGGCGTTCTCCACATTGCAACCCGAGAAAACTTTACCGTTTGAGAGGAGGATGGCGGCCCCGACCCGGAACTTCGAGTAAGGCGCGTGCGCATTCTTCATGACTTTCTTCGCAGAACGCAGCAGTTTTGCCGATACCGCACCAGACAGCTTTTTGTTGCGCATAGGAGGAAACGGTCTCGTGGCAAGCGGGTGAAATCGAGGGCCATTGTAAACCCTGGCTGTACGATTCCTCGGTTTTTCTTGAGCGCGGTGGAATGCAGGGAGGATCGCCGTCGCACCAGGCCTCGCGTTGTGCGATTTCCTGCCGTACAATTACAGCGCGAGGAAGCTGGCGGCTTGGTCCCCTCCGCCGCCAAGTGTGGTGAATTCCAGTGCCGGTAGATCACAACCATCCCCGAGCCACGCACGAAATGACGGGTAAGGCGGGCGGCCCCGAGCCTTATGCCGGAAATTCCATCGCGACCCTTGCCGGGCGCCCGCTCCAGCCAAACTGTGGAATTCCTCTGGACCTGAATTGGGTGCAGGAAGTTCGGGTGAACACCAGTGCGGTAGAACGCCGCGCCCAAACGCAGGTAGCGCGAAGAACCGTGAAGAAGGAATGGCAGGCAGCCTGGCTCCTGCGGGCGATCTCCTGCA
>Ga0302326_10011489_pt1 | contig 19057 bp, 14 predicted proteins | sample Palsa_T0_3_FD_202264 | JGI IMG/M metagenome (GOLD analysis project Ga0302326, IMG submission 202264) | Peat permafrost microbial communities from Stordalen Mire near Abisko, Sweden - Palsa_T0_3 | ecosystem: Environmental > Terrestrial > Soil > Palsa > Peat permafrost | place: Sweden: Abisko...
TGTGCTCACGGGCGGAATACTACGTGTCGCAACCGTATCGCCCTACGCCCCCTGGGGGGGATGTCTAAGCTCTCTAACGATGAATCAGGCTGGCGCCACGCGCTCGATCGCCGATCTGCCGGGGCCGACAGGGTTGCCATTGCTGGGTAACGCCCATCGGGTGCGCGCGGATCGCCTGCATTCGGTGTCCGAGGAGTGGTGTGAGCGCTATGGATCGATGTTTCGATTCGATCTCGGCCCGCGGCGCATCGTCGCGATCGGCGACCAAGAGGTGATCAATACGATCCTCAGGGAACGTCCAGAGGGGTACCGCCGTTGGCAGGAGTTGAAGGAGATTCTCGCCGGGTTGGGCAACGATGGGGTGTTCTCGGCTGAGGGGGAGGATTGGAAGCGTCAGCGGCGCCTGGCCGTGACAGCGCTGAACTCCAACCATCTGCATCGCTACTTCCACATCATCCATACCGCGACCGAGCGGCTCTATCGCAGGTTGAAGGAGGCTGCACGGGACGGGCGGGCACTCGACATCGCCGACGAGCTCACATCGTTCAGCGTGGATGTCACATCGGCGCTCGCGTTCGGTCACGACCTCAATACGCTCGAGCGTCGCGACAACGAGCTGCAGGGGCACATCAAGACGCTGTTCGAGGCGGCCGGACGTCGCGTCGTGGCGCCGTTTGCATACTGGCGTTGGGTAAAGCTCCCCGCCGACCGCGCGGCGGAGCGCTCGATCACGGCGATCCACGCGGCCGTCGAAGGATTCATCGCGCAGGCCCGCAAGCGGATGCTCGAGCGACCCGAGCTGCGGGAGACGCCCGAGAACTTTCTCGAGAGCATGCTCGCCGCGCAGGAGACCGAAGGCACGTTCACCGACGAGGAAATCATCTGGAACACGCTCACGTTCCTGTCCGCCGGCGAGGACACCACCGCGCACACGATCGCCTGGACACTCTGGTTCCTTTCCGGTAGACCCAAGATCCAGGCGCGCTGGGCGCGGGAGGCGCAGGCGGTCCTGGGTGAGCAGCCATATCCCGCCGGCCACGAGATCGTCGAGTCTTTCGAGTACGGCGAGGCGGTGCTGCGGGAGTCGATGCGCCTGAAGGCGGTCGCCCCGATCCTCGGCGTCGAACCGATCGCCGATACGACGATCGCCGGCACCCGCATCCCCGCGGGGACACGCCTGCTGCTGTTGACTCGCCGCGCCGGGCTGCACAGCAGCGGCGCCGAGTACGAACCCGAGCGCTGGCTGGATGACAGCGAGCTCGCGACGCCCGACCAGAAGTCATTCCTCGCCTTCGGCGCCGGCCCCCGTTTCTGCCCGGGGCGCAACCTCGCGTTTCTGGAGTCGAAGACCGCGATGGCGATGATCGCCCGCAACTTCGAGGTGGAGCTGGACGACTCGCGCGGGCCGGTCAAGGAGCAGCTCAGCTTCACGATGGTTCCCCACGGGCTGCACCTGCGGCTACGCGAGCGCGTCTTAGAGCAGCCGATACCGGTGGGCGCCGGCGCGTAAGGCGAGCTCGCGGACGGCGCCGAGGGCTACCTTCTCCTCATGACCGGGCCGACGATCGATGAGTTGCTGGTGGGCGACGATGCCGCGCGCTGGGCGGAGCTCGGCTTCACGGTCTCTGAGAAGTGCTGTGAGATCGGCAGGGTGCGACTGCGGTTTCTGCGCGGCGAGGGCAGTGGACGAGGCATCCTTGGCTGGACGCTGCGTGACCTCGCCGCCACGGAGCTCGACGGGCTGTCGACGACCGTGTCCGAGCATCCGCCACGAGCGCTTGCGCCCGCCCACCCCAACGGTGTCGTCGCGATCGACCACATCGTCGTGGCCTCACCCTCCCTGGATCGCAGCGTCCGCGCGCTTCAGCGCGCGGGTCTGGACTTGCGCCGGATTCGCGATCAGCCCACTCCCGCCGGTGCGCCACGCCAGGCGTTCTTTCGTCTCGGCGCCGAGATCCTCGAGCTGATCCAGGAGCCCGAGGACTCGATCCAGCGTGCCGGCGGCCCTGAGTATCCCGCGCGTTTCTGGGGCATGGCGGTGCGTGTGGAGGATCTCGAGGAGACGGTGCAACTGCTCGGCTCGAACGTGAGTGAGGTACGGCCCGCGGTCCAGCCCGGCCGGCGGATCGCGACGCTCCGCCGCTCGGCGGGGCTCACGGTTCCGCTCGCGCTGATGAGCGATTAGCCCGTCTGCTGGGTGGGGCGAATCAGCAGCTCGTTGATTGCTACGTGCCGGGGGCGGGTGACGATGTAGGTGATGGCATCGGCGATGTCCTCTGCCTCCAAGCGCTCGATGCCGGCAAATCGCTTCATCATCTGCTCGCGGACCTCCTCGCGCACATGGTCGGAGAGCTCTGTGGACACGGCGCCGGGCTCCACCAGCGAGATGCGCACGTGACGCTCGGTGAACTCCTGGCGCGCCGACTCGCTGAATGCGCCCACGCCATGCTTGGTCAGGTTGTAAACACCCGAGCCGAGGCGAGCCTGGCGTCCGGCCACCGAGCTGATATTGACCAGATCGGCGACTCTGCGCGGCTCTTGCTCGGCGGCCTTCAGCAGATGTGGCAGGGCCGCGTGCGCGACATACAGCAGGCCGTTGAGGTTGAGAGCGATCATCTGCTCCCATTCCTCGATCGGCGCGTCCTGGATCGGGCCGAGCAGCATCACGCCGGCGTTGTTGATGACCGTGTCCAGCCGACCGAGCTCTGCCACGGTGCGCTGCACCGCCGCATTGGCCTGCTCGCGGTTGGTGACGTCTGTCTCGATCGCCAGCGCACGACCGCCGTCCCGTTCGATGCTCGCGGACAGCTCGTCGAGGCGGTCCTTGCGCCGCGCGGCGATCGCGACGGCTGCTCCCTGGGAGGCCAGGGCCCTGGCGGCGGCCTCGCCGATTCCGCTGCTCGCGCCTGTGACGAGCGCGACGGTGCCGTTCAGCCGGTCAGCCATATTGGCGCTCTACGGATCGAGGCGGCCGTCGTAGAGCGCGAACATCGCGCCCTGCGGGTCGGCCACGACAGCGATCCGCGCGATGCCGATGTCCATTGGGCCCGCGTGTACGGCGCCGCCCAGCTCATCGACCTTTACGAGACTCTCATCGAGAGAGTCGACCGCGAAGTACACGAGCCAGTGTGGCGGCGGCCCCGGTGAGTTCAGCGTGCGGATGCCGCCGTTGGTCACATCCCCGTTTTTGATCGTCAGATACGGCTCCGGGCTGCCCTCGAACGGCTCGACGCTCCAGCCGAACAGGGATGAGTAGAACGCGCTCGAAGCGTCGAGGTCCGGCGAGGCGAGCTCGTTCCAGCTCGGCGCGCCGGGCGCGTTCACGAGCTGCGCGCCGAAATGCTGGTTGGGCTGCCACAGCAGGAAATATGCGCCCTGCGGATCCTGGATCGCCGCCATCCGGCCGGCGTCCATCACATCGAACGGCGGTGCGTGCACCGTGGCGCCCAGCTCCCGCGCACGGTCCGCCACGGCGTCGGCGTTCTCCACCGAAACGTAGGAGTTCCAAGTTGGGGGTGCGCCCGCGTCGCGCTGTGCCTCCTGCTGGGGTGAGATCGCGGCGACGTCCTTGCCGTCCTTGCGCTGGATCGAGTAGTAGGACTCATCCCCGCCCGCCCCGACCGGCATGTCCTCGGCGACCCAGCCGAAGAGGCCACCGTAGAAGGCCTTTGCCCCCTCCTGATCGGTCGTCGTCAGGTCGGTCCAGCTGAAGGTCCCCGGCGTATATCCCGTGCGCTCGCCCATGCTGGGGGACCTTAGCGCGATCGATCGCGCGACGTGTAAAACAAGCGTGATCTTTAGGAGCCTCGGAGCGCCGCCGCGACCGCGCGGCCGGCGACGCGCCCGGAGAACAGGCAGCCGCCGAGGAACGTGCCCTCCAGCGATCGGTAGCCGTGCACGCCGCCGCCGCCGAAGCCCGCCACCTCGCCGGCGGCATAGAGCCCGGGAAGCGACTCGCCGTCGGCTCTGAGCACGCGGCTGGAGAGATCGGTGTGCAGGCCGCCGAGCGTCTTGCGCGTGAGGATGTTCAGGCGAACCGCGATCAATGGACCTGCCTTCTCATCGAGGATCCGGTGCGGCGCCGCGACGCGCGTGATCCGGTCCGGGATGTAGCGCCGTGCGCCGCGGATCGCCGTGACCTGGAGATCCTTCGTGTAGGGATTCTCGATCTCACGGTCGCGCGCGACGATCTCCCGCTCGACGTCGGCAAAGTCGAGCAGCGGCTCATCGGTCAAGGCGTTCATCCCGCGCACGAGCGAAAGAAGGTCGCGCTCGACGACGAAGTCCGCGCCTTTCTGCTTGAACGCCTCCACCGGGCCGGGCGCCCCCTTGCCGACACGGGACTTCAGGACCTCGACGACGCTCTTGCTCGTCAGGTCGGGATTCTGCTCTGAGCCCGAGAGCGCGAACTCCTTCTCGATCATCTTCTGTGTCAGCACGAACCATGTGTAGTCGTGGCCGGTCTGCATGATGTGCTCGAGCGTGCCCAAAGTGTCAAATCCCGGGAACAACGGCACCGGCAGCCGCGCACCGGTCGCGTCCAGCCACAGCGGCGATGGCCCGGGCAGGATGCGGATCCCGTGCTTGGTCCAGATCGGGTCCCAGTTGCGGATCCCCTCGGTGTAGTGCCACATCCGGTCGGGGTTGATGATCGAGGCCCCGGCCGCCGCGCTGATCGCGAGCATTCGTCCGTCGACGTGGTCGGGGACGCCGCAGATCATGTTCTTCGGCGCCTCGCCCAGCCGCGACGGCCAGTTCTTACGCACGAGCTCGTGGTTTGCGCCGATCCCGCCGGAGGTGACGATCACCGCCTGCGCTTCCAGCTCGAACTCGCCGACCTGCACCCGCGAGCTGGCCTGCCCGCGGGCGATCGAGCTCCCCTCGAGCACATGCCCGGCGACCCCGGTGACGGCGCCGTCAGTGACGACTAGCTCGTCGACCTGGTGGCGAAAGCGCAGCTCGACCAACCCGCGCCGCTGGGCCTCGCGCACCCGGCGCACGAATGGCTCGATCACCCCGGGGCCGGTGCCCCACGTGACGTGGAAGCGCGGGACCGAGTTGCCGTGGCCGGTGGCGAGATAGCCGCCGCGCTCGGCCCAGCCGACGTTTGGCACGAAGCGCACGCCCTGGGCGTGCAGCCATGCGCGCTTCTCGCCGGCGGCGAAGTCGACGTAGGCCTCGGCCCAGCGGCGCGGCCACTCGTCCTCGGGACGGTCGAACCCCGCCGTGCCCTGCCAGTCCTGCCACGCCAGCTCACGCGAGTCGTGAATCCCCATTCGGCGCTGCTCGGGGCTGTCCACGAGGAACAGGCCCCCGAACGACCAGAACGCCTGACCGCCCAGAGACACCTCGGGCTCCTGCTCGAGCAGGATCACCCGGCGCCCGGCGTCGGTCAGCTCGGCGGTTGCGACCATGCCGGCCAGACCGGCCCCGACCACGATCGCGTCGACGTTGTGCGTTGTGCTCACGAGCGCGAAGGCTACAAGCCCACCGGCTCCTACGCTCGCGGCTCCGATGGCGTGCGAAGGGCGCGCAACACGCTTCAAGCGGCCGGCCGTCAAGTGTCTAGTACAGAGGGATCGAACTTATAGAATCGCCTCGCGCTGCCGATTGGGGACTGCGATGACAGTTCAACACTCGAGCTCGGAAGTTGACAGGACGCTCGTCCCGACGCCGCCATCGGCTCTGATGGCGGAGCCCTCGGAGGATCTCTGTCGCCTTGGCGAGACGCTCAAGGCGCGAGCGGAGGATGTGCTGCACCTGACGGTCGCGCGAACCGCGGGATCGGGCGAGGCGATCGACGCCGTGGTTCAAGGCAGCTTCGAACGGATCAGCAGGAGCTCCACGATGGCGGTGGCGCGCTGGATCGCGGGGGAGGGTATCGAGGTGGCGGTCGAGGCCGGCCGAGACACCTGGGAGATCTTTGGCGAGCTGGCCGCTCACCGCGCGGCCTCGCTGAACGAGGTGACCAGTCGCTGTTTCTCCTGGCGCAACGTGATGGCTGAGGTGCTGCACGAGAGCGCGACGCAACTGGACGTTCCGCCCGAGGCGCTCTCCCAGGCATTGAGCATTCTGCAGCTGAGCCTCGAGTTCAGCCTCGTGCGGATGTGCGAGTGCTTCGAGATCGAGCGCCGGCGAACCGATGAAGAGCTCGAGCGGCGCGAGGAGGAGCTTTCCTTCCTGGCGACTCACGACGCGCTGACCGGGCTCCCCAACCGCACATTGATCCTGGACCGTGTGGAGCAGATGCTCGCGCGCTCGCGCCGCAGCCAGACACCGGTGGCGGCGCTGTTCGTCGATCTGGATAACTTCAAGTCGATCAACGACACGCTCGGTCACGGCGTCGGCGATGAGCTCCTGCGAGCGGTCGCCGCGCGGCTGAATGGCGTGATCCGCGACGCCGATGCGCTGGGGCGCCTCGGCGGCGACGAGTTCGTCGTGATCTCCGAGGAGCTCTCGCTGGCGGCGGGCCCCGAGTTGGTCGCCGAGCGCCTGCTCGAGGCGCTCAAGCATCCGTTCCAACTCGGGGCGGACAAGGAAACTCAACTGACCGTGACGGCGAGCGTCGGAATCGCCGCGGGCGATCACACCTCAGCCGAGGAGCTCCTGCGCAACGCCGACATCGCGATGTACCGCGCGAAGTGGGACGGCAAGAATCGCTACGTCGTGTTTGAGACCGGCATGCAGGACACCCTCCAGAACCGCATGGAACTCGAGATGGACCTGCGCGAAGCGCTCGAGAAGGACGAGTTCTTCCTCGCCTATCAGCCCACGATCGACCTGAGCAACATGAGCCCCACCGGGGTGGAGGCCCTGATCCGCTGGGAGCACCCGGTGCGCGGCGTCGTCCAGCCCGATGACTTCATCCCGCTGCTCGAGGAGACGGGGCTGATCGTCGAAATCGGCAAGTGGGTACTGGAGGAGGCCTGCTCTCAGGGCGCCGCATGGCGCGCGGCCGGATATCCGATCGGGATGGCTGTCAACGTCTCCGGACGCCAGCTCGACACCGACCAGCTCGTAACCGACATCGAAGGCGCGCTCTCCCAAAGCGACCTGGACCCGGGAGCACTGACGATCGAGATCACCGAGACGACGCTGATGCGCAACGTCGAGGAAACCGCTCGCCGGCTGACCGCGATCAAGGCGCTCGGCGTGCGGATCGCGATCGACGACTTCGGGACCGGCTACTCCTCGCTCGCTCACCTGCAGCGATTCCCCGTCGACGCATTGAAGATCGACCGGTCGTTCATCTCGGGGCTGACCAACAACGAGGAGGGCGAGACGCTCATGCACACTCTCGTGCAGCTCGGCAAGGCGCTCTCGATCGAGACCTTTGCCGAGGGCATCGAGCAGCAGCAGGAGCTCTCCCTGCTCAGGGAACAGGACTGCGACTCAGGACAGGGCTTCCTGTTTGCCCGTCCCCTCGACGTGGCTGCCACCGAGGCGTTCCTTCAGCAGAACTGGGCTGAGGCAGCCACCCCCGCCTTGGTGCACACTCCGCACGTCTGAGGCCCTTCGGCGCTTCTCTGCTCCACAGCATTTGGAGGCTCCCCGGCGCTCGGTGTTTCCAGTAGCCTGAGGCTCCGATGCCCGAGGTCTCGCCAATCGTCATCGCCTATGACGGATCCGATGCGGCCCGCGCGGCGGTGAACGAGGCCGCGGCGCTGTTCGGATCGCGTCACGCGATCGTCCTGACCGTGTGGGAGCCCGGGATGGCCGACTTCATGCTGATGCCCAACACGATGGGGACCGGCACGATGATGATGCCCTACGACCCCGCGACCGTCCAGGCAATCGACAAGGCGGCCGAGGACCACGCGAGGGACATCGCGCAGGACGGAGTGAAGCTCGCCCAGGCCGGCGGTCTGCAGGCCGAGGCACTCCCGGTTCGTGACGCCGCCGACATCGCCGACACGATCCTCGAGACCGCCTCCGAGCGCGGCGCGGGCGCGATCGTGATCGGCTCCCGCGGACTGAAGGGTTTCAAGTCCAAGCTGATGGGCAGCTCCTCCTCGAGCGTGCTCAGTCGCTCCACGGTGCCTGTCGTGATCGTGCATGCGCCCGGGGCTCACTAGCACTGACCGGGCCCGAGCTCGCCGCGCACAGCGCACCGGCTCGAAATGTGCGCTTTGCGGCTCGAAATATGTCTCTTTCGAATTGAAATGTGTCTCTTCCGAATCGTGCGCCTTGATGTAGGAAGTCGCCGCCGGTGGACGTAATAAACATTGAGTCCCCAATTCGCGGCACGACGAAAGGAGGAGCCTTGCGCTCTGCGGCACGACCACGGCGATACATAGCCAGGCACTGGCTGCTCGTGCTCAGGCTGGCGCTTCGCTACAGCGCCACCCGCGATGCTTTCGTGCTGCGCGTTATCGGCAACTCCCGCGGTCCCGTCCTGCGCCCCGACCGTCGCGGGCGCCGGCAAAAGGGGGCGTTCGACGGGATCGACCGTCGCGCCCGCACCGCCTCCTGAACGTTTGAGTTCCACCGCGCCCGGGTAACCGCGACGCATGCGCTCGACCACAACTATGCACCGAGCGTCGGGTTAGGTTGATGGTATGACGAGGCGTTACATCGCAGATCCTCGACGCTCCCGGGTCCGCCTGGGCTCGATCCTCGTGCTCGCCTTGGCGTCGATTGCCGCGCTGTCGCTGGCGCTCGCCGGATCGGCCTCCGCGGCCACGCCGCCCACCGCAGCCACCTCTGGCGTCTCCAACGTGAGTTACTCCGCGGCGACCCTCTATGGCTACGTTGATGCCGAGGGCTCGGCCACGAACTACTACTTCGAGTACGGCACGACGAGCGCCTACGGGGCGCAGTCGCCGCTCTCGCCGGCGGGCAGCTCGAGCAGCTCGGTCAAGGTCAACCAGGAAATCAAAGGCCTGCAGGCCGCGACGCGCTATCACTACCGGCTGGTGGCGGTTGGTCCGGGCGGGACGGTGGCAGGCCAAGATCGCAGCTTCACTACGGCGAAGATCCCGCTCTCGCTCGCGCTCGTCAGCACCCCCAACCCCGTGGTGTTCGGCAATCCGTTCTACGTCGAGGGCACGCTTTCGGGAACCGGTGGTGCGAACCACGCGATCGTGCTGCAGGCCAACCCCTTTCCCTACGTGGGCGGCTTCAAAACGGTCGGCAACGCGGAGCTGACGAGCTCGACGGGCGGCTTCTCCTTTCCCTACCTGGGCCTGACCGAAAACGCCCAGCTGCGCGTGGTCACGCTGGGCCTGCCGGTCGTGATCAGCCCGGTCGTGCTCGAGAGCGTCGCGGTGCAGGCCACCTTCCACGTGCGCAGAGCCAAGCGCCGCGGCTACGTGCGCCTGTACGGAACGGTCACCCCGGCTGAGGTCGGCGCGCTGGTCGGCTTCCAGCTGCTGAAGCCCGGACACGCTTCGATCAACCAGGGCGGCACGGTCGTGAAAGCCGCGACCACGACGAGCTCGAACTTCAGCGGCTTCATGCGCCTGCGCCACCCCGGGCTGTACCGCGCGCTGATCAAGGTGACGAACGACGGCGCGCACGTCTCGAACTACAGCGCGCCAATCCTCATTCGCTGAGGTTTGATGACCCCGCCGACCCCGGGCAGGCCCGGGCGGGCGGGCTTCCGATCCCCCTCCCGCTGAGCTCAGGCGTCGAGTGAGTGCTGCAGGCGCTCCAAGACCCGCACGACGCGCAGCCCCGAGTGTCCGTCCGAGCGCGGGGTGGTCTGAGAGCGGATGCACTGAATGAAGTGCTCGCACTCGATCCGCAACGGCTCGGCGTTTGAGATCTGCGGTGAGAAGCTCTCGCCGGAGCGCGCGATGTACTCGCCCCAGGTGTGGGCGGACTCGTCGAAGCCCTTGTCGTAGACCGTGAGCTTGCCATCGAGCAGCATGTCGTCGAAGGTCGCCATCCGCCGCGCGCCGACGACCGTCAGGCGGCGCTCCTTGTGGGGGTCGAGCCACGACAGGTGCAGGTGGGCGACGACGCCGGAGGGGAAGCGGAGATAGCAGAAGACGACGTCCTGCACACCCTCGCGCACGTAGGACTCGCCGTGCGCCGAGCACTCGACTGGCTCCTCGCCGATCAAGTGCAGGACGACCGAGACGTCGTGCGCGCCGAGGCTCCAGAGTGCGTTCTCCTCCGCCCGCAGCTTCCCGAGGTTCAGGCGGTTGCCGTACACGTAGTACAGCCCACCCAGCTCCCCGTCGTCGAGTAGCTCCTTCAACCGATCGACGGCCGGGTGGTACTCGAGCAGGTGACCAACCATCAGGATCCGGCCGGCCCGCTCGGCGGCAGCAACCGCGTCCTGCGCGTCAACGGCGGTGGTTGCGAGCGGCTTCTCGACGAAGCAGTGCTTGCCCGCCTCCGCCACCCGGATCGCCAGCGCCGCGTGGGTGGGGACCGGTGTGGCCAGCACCACTGCGTCCAGTTCCGGGTCGTTCAGCAGGTCGTTCAGATCAGCGGTCGCACGCGCGCCGGGGAACGACGGGGCGAGCTTCTCGCGGGCCTCGCTCGACGCGTCGCACAGCCAGGTGAGCTCGCAGCCGTCGATGGCGGCGAAGTTACGTGCGAGGTTGGGGCCCCAGTAGCCGAGCCCGACGACCCCGATCCGGATCGGCTCGCGCTCGGGGGTCATCGCGACTCTCGATCTTCATGGACGGTTGCGCGCGAGGAGGCGATCATCGCCCGGCGCTCTCACTCGGGGCAAGGGATCCGATCGCCGCGACGCAGCGCTCGGCGGCATGGCCGTCGCCGTAGAGCTGCGGATGCCCTGCGGGTGGGTTGCGCTCCAGCGCGATGAGTGCCGCTTGGGGATCGAGGTCTACCAGCGTGTTCCAGCCCGCCTCGACCGTCTCGACCCACTCGGTGTTCGCGCGCAAGGTGATGCAGGGCACCCCGGCAAGGTACGCCTCCTTCTGGACGCCCCCGGAGTCGGTCAGCATCGCACGGGCTCCGCAGAGCAGGGCCGTGAACTCGGCGTAGCCCAGCGGCTCCGTCACGTGCATCCCTTCCATCTCGATCAGTTCATCCCACAAACCCATTGCCTGCAGGCGTGTTCGGGTCCGTGGGTGCACGGGGAACACAACCGGCGGCGGCAGGGCCTGGAGTAGCTGCACCAGCTTGGTCAGGCGCGCGGGATCGTCGACGTTACCCGCCCGGTGGGCCGTGACCAGCAGATATTCATGTGGTTGCACACCCAGGTTTTTGGCCAGGTCTGCCGTTCTCTCTCGCGCGGCCGGCTGCCAGCGCAGGGCGACGTCGACCATCACGTCGCCTACGACCTCCACCTTGCCGGAGATCCCCTCGCTGCGGAGGTTCTCAGCTGCGTTGGGGGAGGAACAGAGCAGGAGATCGCTCAATCGGTCGGTGGCGATCCGGTTGCGCTCCTCCGGCATCGTGAGATCGAACGAGCGCATGCCCGCCTCGATGTGCACCACCGGGATCTGTGCCTGCGCTCCCGCCTGGGCGCCGGCGAGGGTTGAGTTGGTATCTCCATAAACCAACACCGCGTCGGGTCGGACTTCGGGTATCAGACGCTCCAATGCGCCGAGCATCCGCGTCGTCTGCGACTCGTTCGACCCGCCTCCGATGCCAAGTTCCCGGTCGGGTTTCGCGAGACCGAGCTCGGTGAAGAACACCTTCGACAGGGAATCGTCGTAGTGCTGGCCGGTGTGTACTAAGACCTCATCATGCTCTTTCCGTAACAACCCCGAGACAGCGGCCGCCTTGATGAATTGGGGCCGGTTGCCTACGACAGTGAGGATCTTCACGGATACCGCCCGGATTGATGATGCGGGGGGTGGTCGGGAGGGGGCTTGCCCCCTCCCGTTTCGACTACGCGGCTGCGCCCACTACCGACGTCGACCAATCGATCACCGACGAAGGCCTAACCATGTGGCGGTTCAAACCGAGCTCCTTCGGATCCAAACCCAAAGCCAGGCCAACCAACTGAGGGAGATGCAGGATCGGCATGTCGAGCTGGCGGCCGATCACGCCTTCGGCGATCGGCTGCTGGAAGTCGAGGTTCAGGTGGCAGAGGGGGCACGGGGTCACAAGGCAGTCCGCGTCGGCGTCGACTGCATCCCCCAAGTGGCGCCCGGCCTGTTTGAGGGAGGCGTCCTTGTTCATCGTGATGATCGGGAAGCCGCAGCACTTGCGCATCCCGGCGTACTCGATCACGGTGCCACCGAGCGCGTCGATCACCTGGTGCAGGTAGTGGTCACGGGGGTGCTCGGCATCGATGCCCAAACGGTCACGGGGGCGCACGATGTAGCAGCCGTAGAAGGGACCGACCTTCAGGTTCTCCAGGGGGCGCTTGACTTTCGAACGCAGTGCGTCGAGGCCGATCTCCTCGACCAGCAGCCAGAGGAAGTTCTTGTTTGTTAAGCCGAGCTCGTAGGAGAGGCCCTCGGCGGCGAGCGTCTCGTTGACGTGTGAGCGGTACTCGGCGTTGGCGTCCAAACGTTCCTGGCACTCCGACTGGGCGCCCTGGCAGGTCGAGCAGATGTTCATCATCAGCTCGGCCCCGTCAACCTGCTGGGCCAGGGCGAAGGTGCGTGCGTTGAGCGTGTCCGCGAGCTCCTGGTTGTGCTCGGCGATCACGCCGGCGCCGGAGCAGCAGGCGCGGTCGAGCTCGACCAGCTCGATGTCCAGCAGCGGCGCGACCTTGGCCATCGAGCCGTGCAGCTCTGGGGTGAAGCCGCGGCTTACGCAGCCGGGCCAGTAGGCGACCTTCATGCGGCGCTCCCTTCGGTGTCAGGCGCGGCGGGACTCTCGTCGTCGCCATTCGTTGCCGTGGTGCCGACGGGCACGGGGGTCTCCTCGTCGACCTCGTCGTAGCCGGTGATGTAGAGGTTGAGCTCGTAGCGCTCTGGGCGGGACTCGACCTTGTCGTAGATCCGTTGCACGTTCTTCAGGTCGGCCGCGGGGATCTTGTGGCCGAAGATCGCGATCTTCGGGTTGATTTTCCCTTTCAGCACGCCCTTGATCGCGACCGGCAGCGAGGCGAGCAGCTCTTTGCCCGCGGCAGGGTGGAACTTGCCAAACCACGAGTTGCCTCCATAGGAGCGAGGCACCATCTCGGCCTCGTGCAGCAGGCCGTAGTCCTTGATCAGGCCGACCATCGTGGCCTCATGGCGTTGGCCGTTGTTTTTGTCGACGATCTTCTGGTCGTCGATCGCAATCCGCCGCAGGCGCATAATCTGGCCCATCGGGTTGACGCCCTTCGGGCACGCCTCCACGCACTTGAAGCAGTGCGTGCAGTCGAAGATCCCCTGCGGGTCTTCGGCGAGGTCGCGCAGGCGGACGTCCTGTTCGTCGTCGCGCGGGTCGCCGACGAAGCGGTAGGCCTTGGCGAGCGCAGCCGGGCCGATGAAGCCCGGGTCGACCTCCATCGCCAGGCAGTCCGAGACGCAGGCGCCGCACTGGATGCAGGCCATCGATTGGGTGATGTCGACCATCGCCTCTTTCTCGACCAGATACTCGCGCTCGGGCACCGGTTGCTTGGCGATCAGCCATGGTGTGACGCGCTGGACCTTCTTCCAGTGGACGGCGTCCATGTCGACGATCAGGTCCTTGATCACGGGCATGTTCCCCATCGGCTCGACCTCGATCACGCCGTCGGCGCCGGCCCCAGCGCGCGCGTGGTCCAGGTGCGTGTGGCAGGCGAGGCCCGGTTCGCCGTTGATCCGGACCCCGCAGGAGCCGCAGATCGCCGCGCGGCAGGAGCAGCGGATCCCGATCGACCCGTCGGCGTCGGCTTTCGCCTGCAGGATCCCCTCGAGGACCGAGCGATGGGGCTCGAGCTCGATCGTGTGCTCGTCCCAGTAGGGCGCAACGCCTGACTCGGGGTCGAAGCGGCGCAGCCTGAGGGTGAACTGCTCCGGTGGCTTGTGTGTTTCGGGCATCAGTACTTCCTCTCCTCGGGCTCCCACTGGGTCATCGTCACCGGCGAGTAGGAGATCTGAGGCCCACCCACCCCGGGCGGGCCTCCGTTTACATTCAAAGAGATGTCGATGTGCTTGAGCCACTCGGCGTCGTTGCGCTCCGGGAAGTCGGTGCGGAACTGCGCGCCGCGGGACTCCTTGCGCTCGATCGCCGCGACGACCGTCGCCTGCGCGCAGTCGAGCATGTAGCCGAGCTCGAGTGCCCCCAGGACGTCCTGGTTGAAGACCGTGCCGCGGTCGTCGATGTAGGCGCTTTTCGACTCCTCCTGCAGGCGCGTGACGATCTCCAAAGCCTGCGCCAGCCCGGCCTCGTCGCGGTAGACGGCAACGTATTGGTTCATTGTGTCGCCGAGCTCTTGCTTGATCTCTGAGACGCGCCTGCTCGTCCGCGGCCGTGCGATGATCGCGTCGATCGTGGCGACGTCCTCGCGCAGCTGCGCATCGGCGGTGCTCGCCTTCGGCATGCCCATCGTGGCCGCCCGCGCGGCGGCGTGCTCACCCGCGCGCCGCCCGAAGATCAGCGTGTCGAGCAAGGAGTTCGCGCCGAGGCGGTTGCCGCCGTGCACCGACACGCAGGCGACCTCGCCGGCGGCGTAGAGGCCCTCGACCTGAGTCGCGCCATCAATGTCGGTCTTGACCCCTCCCATGATGTAGTGCTGGCCGGGCTGGATCATGATCGGTTCGCGCGTGATGTCGACGCCGGCGAAGTCTTTGCCGATGTTGACGATCTCGCGCAGCGCCTCCAGCGTGCGCTTGCGCGGGACCTTCGTGATGTCGAGCCAGATGCCCGAGCGCTCGGCGCCGACGCCGCGCCCCTCGAGGATCTCGGTCTGCTCGGCGCGCGAGACAACATCGCGCGAGGCGAGCTCCATCTTGTTGGGCGCGTACTTCTCCATGAACCGCTCGCCCTCGGAGTTGAGCAGCACCGCGCCCTCGCCGCGCGCGCCCTCCGTGATCAGGATGCCGTTCTCGGCGAGCGTCGTCGGGTGGTACTGGACCATCTCCATGTCCATCAACGGCGCGCCGATCCGGTAGGCCTGGGCGATCCCGTCGCCCGTGACGATCAGCGCGTTTGTCGTCGGCCGGTAGACCTGCCCGGCGCCGCCGCAGGCGAGGATCACGTTCTTGGCGTTGAAGGTCTCCATCCGGCCGGAGCGCACGTCGCGCGCCACGACCCCGCAGCAGCGGCCGTCCTCGTCCTGGAGCAGCGAGGTCGTGAACCACTCCTCGTAGCGGTCGACCGTCTCGTGGTGCTTCATCAGCTGCTCGTAGAGCACGTGCAGGATCGCCTGGCCGGTGATGTCGGCGACGTAGGCGGTGCGCTTCATCGAGGCGCCGCCGAACGCGCGCAGGTCGAGCTCGCCGCCCTCGTTGCGATGGAACGTGACGCCGATGTGCTCTAGGTGCATGACCTCGGCCGGGGCCTCCGAGCACATCACTTCGATCGCGTCCTGGTCGCCGAGGAAGTCCGAGCCCTTGACGGTGTCATACGCGTGCGAGCGCCAGTCGTCGTCGACGCTGATCGCGGCGTTGATCCCGCCGGCGGCGGCCACCGAGTGCGAGCGCACGGGGTGGACCTTGCTCATGATCGCCACACTCGAGCCGGTCTGGGCGGCGGCGAGAGCCGCGCGCTGGCCCGCTAGGCCGGCGCCGATGATCAGGACGTCATGGGATGGCATCGGCGCGAACTCTATTCAAATAAGAGGGGCCCGGCCGAAGCCGGGTGACACGCCTTCGATGAGTCCCCGTTTCGGCCAGCCGGCGGCCGGCTGCGCCACCCTCTAGGTACCGCCGGCTGGGCGCAGCGCCTGGCGGACCTGGGCCAGCGTGACGACACCCTGCAACACGCCATCCTTGTCGACCGCGACCATCGCTCCGAGGCGGCCGAGCCCCTCCGAGCCGAGCAGCGACTCCAGCGGCGCCTGCACGCCGATCCGCACCGGCAGGTCCGGCTCGAGCACATCGATGACCGGCAGCGCGGGTCGTCCCGCGGCAATCTCCTCGTCGATCCGCGCTTCGCGCACGACCCCGAGGAAGTGCTGCGCCGGATCGACGACCGCGAACCAGGGCCATCGGTAACGCAGGAAGAACTGCTCCTGGGCGTCGAGCAGCGTCAGCCCGGCGGGAACGGTGACGGGCTCGCGATCCATGATGTCGGCCACGGTGATGCCCTGGATGCGCTGCCCGAGCGAGCCCTGCACCACGGCCTGGCCGGCGGCCTGGTAGAGGAAGAAGGCCAGCACCATCCAGATCAGCCCGAACGAGGAGCCCTGCGCTAGCGCGAACAGCCCGATCGCGGCCAGCACGAGCGCGAAGCCCTGGCCGGCGCGGCCCGTGTAGCGCGTCGCGCGGTTGCGATCGCCGGTGCGCCACCAGATCACGGCATGGGCGAGCTGTCCCCCGTCGAGCGGGAAGGCCGGGACCAGGTTGAAGATCAGCACGAGCACGTTGATCGTCCCCACCCAGCTCAGCCACACGAGCGCGGGGGTGGCATGCGCGTTGGTGTTGTCGACCGCCACATCGAGGAAGTGACCGCTGCTGGTCAGCAGGACGCCGGCGAGCACGCAGAGCACGATCACCATCAACGTCACCAGCGGACCCGCGGCCGCGACGCGGAACTCGGTGCCGGGGCCTTCGACCACGCCGCTGGTACGCGTGATCCCGCCGAACGCCCACAGGTCGATCCCCACGACCTTCAGCCCGTTGCGGCGCGCGACGAGCGCATGGCCAAGCTCGTGCAAAATCAGCGAGGCGAAGAATCCCAGCACGGACGCGACGGCGACCAGGTAGGCGGTCGTAATCGAGCCGCCGAGCATTTCGTGGAAGGGCCCCGTGACGACGAAGATAAAGAGGAACAGCACGACGAACCAGCTGATCCCCACGCCGACGCGGATCCCGAAGATCCGGGCAAGCTGGAAGTTGGTGCGCACGGCCATGGCTTTATGGTAGGCCCCGGTCCACCTGCGCCGGGTCGCTAGATCTGTGGCCGGCTGCGCTCGATGATCGTCTCGAAGTCAGATCCTGCAGGCAATGTGCCGTACTCGAGGCCTCCGTCGCCGCCCAAACGCGAGGCGCAGAACGCGTCGGCCACGGCCGGCGGCGCGCCCCGCACGAGCAGCGAGCCCTCCAGCGCCAGGGCCATCCCTTCGACCACGCGCCGCGCGCGCGACTCGAGCGTGGCGGGATCCTCGCCGAACAGCTGGGACTTCAGCCCCTGCACATGCGCGTCCAGGCGCGCATCGGCGCCCGCGGCAAGCTCGACCTCGGCGAGAAACACCTCGAGCGAGCGAGGAGAGCGCGAGAGCGCGCGCAGCACGTCGAGGCTGATCACGTTGCCCGAGCCCTCCCAGATCGAGGTCAGCGGCGCCTCGCGATACAGGCGCGGCATCCCGGAATCCTCGACGTAGCCATTCCCGCCGAGGCACTCCATCGCCTCGAATGCGTGGTTCGGCGCGCGCTTGCAGGCCCAGTACTTGCCGACCGCGGTCGCCACGCGCTTGAACAGCTGGGCGTCGCTGTCGTCGACGCCATCGCGCGCATCGTTGCCCGCTTCGTCGTAGGCCCGCGCGAGGCGCATCGCTAGCGCCGTTGCGGCCTCGGACTCCAGGCACAGGTCGGCGAGCACGTTTCGCATCAAAGGCTGGTCGATCAGGGTCTTGCCGAACGCGGCGCGGTGGGCGGCGTGGTGGGTGGCCTGCACGACCGCGGCGCGCATCCCGGCGGCCGCGCCGATCACGCAATCCAGGCGCGTGTGGCCGACCATCTCGATGATCGTCGGCACGCCGCGGCCGGGCTCGCCGACCATCTGGGCCCAGGCGTTGTGCAGCTCGATCTCCGAGGAGGCGTTCGAGCGGTTGCCGAGCTTGTCCTTGAGGCGCTGGATGTGCATCGCGTTGCGCGTCCCGTCGGGGAGGATGCGCGGCATCAGAAAGCAGGACAGGCCCTCGGCGGAGCCGTCGGCCGACTCCGCCTGCGCCAAGACGAGGAACAGGTCGGACATCGGCGCCGAGCAGAACCACTTGTGGCCGGTGAGCTGATACTCCGCCCCGGCGCCACCGCCGTTCAGCGGCCGCGCGTAGGTCGTGTTCGCGCGCACGTCCGAGCCGCCCTGCTTCTCGGTCATCGCCATGCCGGCGATCGCCGAGCCCTTCTCTGCGGCGGGGATCGAGCGGGGGTCATACGTCGTGGCCGTCACGAGCGGCTCCCACTCCGCGGCGAGCTCGGGCTGGGCGCGCAGCGCGGGGACGACGGCGAAGGTCATCGTGATCGGGCACGCGTACCCCGCCTCGGCCTGCATCCCGGTCATGTAGATCGCCGCGCGCGCGGCGTGCGCGGCCGAATCATCGCTCGTCCAGGGGAGAGAGTGCAGTTCGTGCTCGACCCCCATCTTCATCAGCTGGTGCCAGGCAGGGTGGAACTCGACCTCGTCGAGGCGGTTGCCGTAGCGGTCGTGGGTGTGCAGTACGGGCTTGTTCTCGTTCGCGAGCCGTCCCCACTCGATCGGAGACCCGCCCACCCCGCCCACCTCGCCGACGAAGCGGCCGAGGGCCGAGGCCCGCTCCGCGATCCAGCCGGCGCCCTCGCGCTCGGTGGCCTCGACCAAAGGCAGGTTGCTGGAAAACACATCGATCCCCACGAGCGGCGGCGGTTGGTTGGCGACGGTGTGGGTTCGCCAGGGGGCGTCCTCGCGCGCGGGCTGTGAGACGGTTGCCATCGTGACAGTCAAGCAGAGATCGGGGTATAGCCTGTGGAAGAGATGTCTTCGAATGCGAGACCGTTTAATACACGTGTGCGCACACGCGGTGTTTTATTAAGACCCCGCGCGCGCGAGTGGGGAAACGTTTTCGCGATCATGCTGTCGCTGCTCGCGCTGACGGTGCTGACGGCGGCGCCCGCGGTCGCCGGGGCACACAGCGAACCTCACAAACGCGTGGCGACGGTCCCCCGCCTGGCCTACGCCACCGGCACCGAACGCAGCTCGCCGGCGGTGTGGGTGGCCAATGCCAACGGCGGTCAAGCCAAACGCCTCGGCCTGGGACTCGAGCCGCTGATCTCGCCCAATGGGCAGTGGGTGGCCACCTCCGCGTTCGGTACCGTCGTCGGCACCCAGGAACAGGGTCCGGCGATCGTGG
>Ga0302326_10011490_pt1 | contig 19057 bp, 18 predicted proteins | sample Palsa_T0_3_FD_202264 | JGI IMG/M metagenome (GOLD analysis project Ga0302326, IMG submission 202264) | Peat permafrost microbial communities from Stordalen Mire near Abisko, Sweden - Palsa_T0_3 | ecosystem: Environmental > Terrestrial > Soil > Palsa > Peat permafrost | place: Sweden: Abisko...
CCTCCAAAACCACTGCCTTTACCCTCAGAGGTTTGGATCAACAAGCCGCTTCCACCCGACTCAAAGACAAAGGAAGATAGTCACTAAATATCTATGCCGGGTGTCTCAAAGTGCTTGACACGCGCCGACACGCCTAATTTGAAGCCTAGCTGCCGGACGGCCACAGTTTCACCACCGCCCAAATTAAAAGCTCAAACACGTCGATTGCGGCACCCGGTGTTTGCACGCCGTTCCAGTAGCTTGGATGTGCCATTTGGTTGCGAAGTCCAAGGATCGATTTGAAGTTTGCTTCCGATGGCAGAAGCTTGTCTTTTTGCGCCCAGTCCAATAGCGCTTTGAAGCTGAAATTGAAGTTCGGCAGACCATCGATTCTCCACCCACGCCTCAGCCTATCTTCGACTTCATAGGACAACGGGGCGACTTCCGATGTTTTCAGCTTTCTGTTTGTGAGTTTCAGCGGTCCAGCGTGTGTCTCGGCAAACTTGATATGAAGCCCCATCTCCATGCACGAAACTGACCAAAGAATTGAAACCGCATAGAATTCGTAGCTAAAGCAAGCGTAAGCAGCCAAGTTTCGAGCAACGGCAATTCTCTCCCGCAGTTTGATAGGCACGTTGGGGCCTAGGGCGGATTCGGCCCGCAGGAAGTTCGCTTGAATATCTTCGGGTTCGAGCACCTGTACGTTTAGTTCATCGTCCACTCGGTAGAACCCAACGTTCCGCTCGTCAATGCTACACAGATCCAATACCGAGCGCTCCTTTCCAGTTCGTTCAATCGTTGGCATCGTTGCCTGTCATTTTCGGCGCACGAAAACTAGTGTCCTGAATCAGAGAATCATGAATGAGGTTCCGGCGTTGATCGGGTTCCCGGTGAGTTTGAAATTCGTTCACAAAGTCTTTGGATCTTTCTCAGGATCAAATCCGCATCCGCCAGACAAAACTTAGGTTGTGTGAGTCAGGGACAATTGTAGCAGGACCGGTAGCAATTGGATGTTTCATCGGTAATGGACGCACCAGTACGGCGGGGCGACGGCGATGTCCGCCTATTTCCCGCCCGCGTACTCTTTAGGCCGGAATTCCCCTCCACGCAGGATCGCACTTAGCACTTCCCGCGAACGCGACTCGTATGCCCCTTGCTTCTGCGGCGTGAGGTTGTTGTGGTCGGACTCCACCATCGGTACGGCTTCCTTAGGGCCTGGAATCTGATTCAGCGCGATCCAGATGCCGACGGGCGGCGCAATCGTATCGATGAAGCCCATGGCGGCCAGCACCGGGGCTTTGATGCGCGAGGTGAAATTGACTGTATCGAAGTACAAAGCTGTTCGCATAACCTCGGGATTATGCGAGGGCCAGAACGGGTAACCCGCTTTGCGGCCGTGCAGATCCCCGTTCGAGTCGGCCCCGGCCGGTTCATTCACTACGACGGCGGTGATCTTGGGATTCAGCCCTGCCGCTATGAGGCTCTGCTGCCCGCCCATGCTGGCGCCAGTGACAGCGATGGTCTTGCCGTCCCAGTCCGGACGACTGGCGATGTAATCGATGGCGCGCGCGTCCCGCAGATACATGTTCAGGAAGTAAGATGTCTCCCGGCTAGTATTCCCAATCGCCTGGTAACTCGGACTGACTCCCGTTGCTTCGCTTGGCGGCATATCGTGCGAATCCACGTCGAGCGCCAGCCATCCCTCGGCCGCACGCTCCGTGACTGTCTCAGGCCGCAGCGCGTACACGCCCGCGTATTGAAAAACGACCAGCGCCGGAAATTTCCCTTCCTTCGCCGGCTTGGCCAGGTAGCCCTGCACATGCGAGCCCAGGCTATTCAGCTTCACCGTGTATAGCTCCACACCCGCCTTGCTGGTGGGTGTGCGGGTGAGAACCGGATCTATGGGGACTTCGCTCAGCGCCTTCAATTTGGCGTCCCAGAAGGAGTCGAAATCCACCGGCCGGGGAACAGAAGGCTGCAGCTTCCAAGGCGCCACCGCGGCCCCCAAATGGATGTCGGGACCGTTGCCCGTCACTTCCACGTACAGCATCGCCGGATCGTCGACCGTGGCCTCGATCGTGGCGCGGCCCGAGGAGAGATCCGGCGTGCCCTTTTGGATCACATCCAGGTTGTTCTTCTTGATGACGTAGGTGTACGTGCCCGTCGGCGCGGTGCCGCGCGGGGCGAGCGTCCCGGTCCATCCGGCTTTCTCGCCTAAGTCGTAAATCCCGTTCTGGTGAAATGGAGTGAAGCTCAACTGCTGGGCGCTCGCCGGGAACGCGGCCAGAGCGAGCGCGAACCAGGCAGCGCAGATCCGGAGCCATGCGCGGAGAGCGGCCACCGCAACAGGATATCATCGATAGCAGTATGAAGTTCGCAAAGCACTCGCTGATAGCTTCGATTCTGGTGGCCGCCATCTTGCAAGGCCAGCAACCGGCGCCCACAAACTGGACGGCTGCCCAAGACCACCAAAATATGCTGGATCAGGTCGGCATCAAGGCCCTGCGGCCCGGCCCCAGCGGCAACGAGAATGCGCCCAATCATGCCAATTACGACGAGTCCAAAGCCAATCCATTTCCGTATCTGCCGGATGTCCTGACGCTGAAGGACGGCAGGAAGGTCGCCACCGCGGACGTATGGTGGAAAGAGCGCCGCCCCGAGATTGTGGAAGATTTCGAGCGGGAAGTGCTCGGCCGCGTTCCCGCCGGCGTGCCCAAAGTCACTTGGACCGTCGCCAGTTCGGCAAAGTCACTGGCCGGTTCCCATCCCACGCTCGAGAGACAACTTGTGGGTCACGTAGATAACTCGTCCTACCCGCAAATTGAAGTCGATATCAGGATGACGCTGGCGACGCCCGCCAATGCGGCAGGGCCGGTTCCGGTGATGATCATGTTCGGCCGGCCTGGATTCCGCGGCCCTCCCAGCGTGGATCCGCCGGCTACCGAACAGTTGATCGCCGACGGCTGGGGCTACGCATATGTCGACCCATCCAGCGTCCAGGCCGACAACGGCGCCGGACTGACCAAGGGCATTATCGGCTTAGTCAACAAGGGCCAGCCGCGCAAGCCGGACGACTGGGGAGCCTTGCGGGCCTGGGCTTGGGGCGCTTCCCGCGGCCTCGATTATCTCGAAACCGACAAGTCGGTGGACGCCAAACACGTCGGCATCGAAGGTGTTTCGCGCTACGGCAAAGCCGCGCTGGTGACCATGGCATTCGACAGCCGCTTTGCGGTGGTGCTGGTAGGTTCGTCCGGCGAAGGCGGCGCCAAACTGCACCGCCGCAACTTCGGGGAGGCCGTCGAAAGTCTCACTGGATCCGGCGAGTACCATTGGATGGCCGGCAACTTCCTGAAGTACGGCGCGGCGGATGCTACCTTCGGCAGTAAGAACGCCGGCGACTTACCCGTGGACGCACATGAGTTAATCGCACTGTGCGCGCCGCGCCTGACCTTTATCAGTTATGGCCTGCCCGAGAAAGGCGATGCCAAGTGGCTCGATCAGCAGGGCAGCTACATGGCCGCGGTCGCCGCGCAGCCGGTCTTCCGGTTGCTCGGCGCGAAGGACCTGGGAGTTCCGGACGACCATCGCACCGCCCAAATGCCGCCCGTGACCGTGGGCTTGCTGGACGGCGAACTTGCCTGGCGCCAGCATGAGGGCGGACACACGGACGCGCCCAATTGGGCCTTCTTCATCGCCTGGGCGGACCGGTTCATGCATCGCACGCCGCCGCCCGCACCTGCCGATCAACCGCTGCCCCGCATGGACCGCAACTCGGCGATCGCGCACACGCGATTGCTGGAGAAAGCCAAGCAGGGCGGCGTTGACATTTATTTCGAAGGAGACTCCATTACGCGGCGTTGGGGCGCCACCGATTATCCCGAGTTGCTGGCCAACTGGAACCAGAATTTCAATAGCTGGAAAGCGGGCGATTTCGGTTGGGGCGCGGACAGAACCGAGAACATCCTATGGCGGCTCAACCATGGCGAGTTGGATGGGGTCAACCCCAAAATCATCGTGCTACTGGCGGGCACGAATAATGTCGGCAACAGCATGCCCCCGGAAGGCGATGACGCCAAAGTGGCCGATATTACTAAGGGCCTGCAGGCGATCGTGAACGTCATGCGGACCAAGGCGCCCGATGCGACCATCGTCGTCACTGGCATTTTCCCCCGCAACGACAACCTCGCGGTAATGTCCTCCATTGGCAAAATCAATGACAATCTATCCAAGCTTGCGGATGACGGGAAAATCCGGTACCTGAATATTAACGGCAAGCTGGCGGAACGCGACGGCAAGCTGTTCGACGGCATGATGAACGCCAGTGACAAGCTGCATCCCACGGTCAAAGGCTACCAGGTTTGGGCGGATGCGCTGAAGCCCATTTTCACCGAACTGCTGGGTCACTGAGCGCGGCGCGCCCCACTAAGCCCACAGATTCAGGGTTCGCACCAGGGGTTCCGGCTGCTCATCGAAGACCAGCGACACCTCGTGCCCCACCACGCGCCAGCGGTAAAACGCTACCGCGCCGCGCACCAGCGCCACCAACGCCGCCAGCCAGAAAAATCGCAGGGGGCGCTGGAACATCCAGTATTCGAGTGCCATGCACGCCGAAACATAAGTAGTGAAACCGAACAAATAGATCGGCCACGAGACTTTCAAGTTCGCTTTGCCGGGTAGATAGGAACAGGTAAATGGAAACTTCTCGAAGTTAGCCAAAAGCACGTCCACTAACAGCAGCGAAACCACCGTCCCGAACAACATGTGCAGCAGAGCCGACTGCCAGCCCCAGAACAACAAATGCAACGGCAGCAGCAGCACAAATAACGGAACCACGCCGAGCACGATCATGGCCTTCTTCACGCCCGCCAGGCAGCGCCGGGCTTCGCCGCGGTCGGAGACCTGGAACATCCAGTTGGCGCGCAGTTCCGCGGGCACGGCGAATACGTGCCGCATGCCGCACAGCGTGAAGAAGGCCAAAATCAGCGGCGCGGGCAGCAACTCCGGCGTGGGGCGGTACATCCAGGAACTGCCGCCGCGCGCCACCAGCACCGCCAGCCCTTCAAACACCAGCGCGCAACCTGCCGCCACATACGCCGCCAGAAATAGCTTGTGCCTGCGGCTGCGAGTCAGCGTCTTCGAGATGAAGTAGAACGAAGCTTGCTGCAGCCCATCGCGGACCACATAGCGGTCGAGCATCCGCACCGCGAACCGTTCCATCGCCGAGGGCTCCGACGAAAGATCGTCGGCGCTTTCGAGCGACCTTCGGACGTGTCTCTTGTAACTGAGCAAATAAGTCGCCAGGGCAGTGGCGGTAACCGATCCTACCGCCAGGCGGGCCGATGCGGCTAACTCGCGGAACACGGGAGTGGTCCAACCTAATTGCGTCTGATAGAGACCCAGAAACCACAGCGGAGGAAATGCATAGACCGCCGTTGGGTTAGTTGCGGTATGCGGCCGCAGTTCCGAAACGATCCGCCCGGAGAGCAGAAACATCAGGATCAGCAGCGCCACCAGCCCGAACTGCACGTAAGGCGAAACCCGCCGGAACACCCTGTAACCGAGCACGTTCATCAACAAACCTTGCACCGCCACGCACAGGAAGAACACGAAAGTATTGGCCGCCAGGATGCTGATCACATGGCAGCGCGCAAATCCCGCCACAGCGATCAGCGCGCCCTTCTGTGTTACTACCGCGGGAAACATGACCGGCGAGAAGGCGTTGATGGCTACCGAAAAGACCGCCAAAAACGCGAGCAGCGCCGCGATCTTCGCGCCGAACATAGTGCCCATGCGGATGGGCAGCGGGGTTAGGTTGGCGTAGTCGCGGCGGTCGGGAAACAGCGATTCCCACTCGATCACCGTCACCAGGCCCATCACCGTCATGGAAAAACAAATGAAGAATTCCTTTTCGCCGAGAGACGCAAGGTCCCGCACGTACATGGGCTCGTCTTGCAGCTTCACGTACTTGGACAAAAACAGGAACGGCAGCAGCATGCCCGGAGCGGCCAGCATAGCCAGGATATTCACCACCGCCGACCGCATGTCCCCATCCAGCGAGATCAGGTCGTTATCGAAGAACCGGTTGAAGAAGTGCCGCGCCAGTTCGCGGAACTGTGAGATTTCGGTTTCGAGCGCGGGCGGCATGGCGTCCTTCAAGCCTGCATCGCTTCCACGATGTCTTCGGCGATCTTTTCGGTATCTTCCTGCAAAACCAATTGCGAGAAAATATCTTCCAGCGAAGGCAGTGACATAAGGTCCCGCAAATGTTCCACCGAGTCGTTCGCCACCACGCATCCTTTGCGCAGAATGATGACGCTGGTGCACACTTTTTCCACCACCTCCAGCACGTGTGAGCTGTACAGAATGGCTTTGCCCTCGCGCGCCAGCGCTTTCATCAGGTTCTTGAAGACCAGGCTGGTGGTCACGTCAAGCCCTGACAGCGGCTCATCGAAAACCAGCACATCGGGATTGTGCAGCAGCGCCGCGGAGATCAGGATCTTCTGTTTCATCCCCTTCGAGTAAGACGAAATAGGCGAGTACCGGTGTTCGTGCAGCGCGAGCAGGTTCAGCAATTGGTCGATGCGCGTTTCCAGCGCCGCGGCCGGCAGGCAGCGCAACCGCCCCACAAGTTGCAGGTATTCGCGCCCGGTCAGGTAGGGATACAGATTCGGCTCTTCGGGCACGTAGCCCAGGGATTTCTTGTAACCGATAAGATGCTGCCGGATGTTCTGACCCTTATATAGGATCACCCCGCGCGAGGGCTCCAGCAAGCCGGTCAGCATCTTGACGGTGGTGCTCTTGCCGGAGCCGTTGGGGCCCAGATAACCGAGGATCTCGCCGGGCCGGATGGTAAAGCTGACGTTATCCACCGCGGGCCTGCGGGTGTACAGCTTCGTCAGGTCGCGGACCTCGAGCATAACACTGAGACACCCGGCCGCGGCGAATTGTTCCGGCTGGTAATAACCGATCGGCCGGGCTCCGCCCGAAGGAGAGCGTCAATTGCCACATACTTTTTGACAGAGACGCATATCCGAGTTCACCGTGGGGCGGCCAATCCTGGCCGCAGCCGCCTTTTCAGGCGGCTAAGCCGGCTGACAGCCGGCTGCGGGCAGAATTGCCCGCCCCACGGTGCATTAACTACTGCAAGGTAACCAGCACTTGCACCACGCCACTGCCGGCGGCCAGCGGCTCCATCGCCTTACCTACCACCGCACCGAGCATGCGCCCGCGATCGGTTCCCTTCATCGCGTAACCCGCGCGCGAAGACGCCACCAGCAGGTCGCCGACCGCGATCGCGCCATTTTCGGCAATCACTTTGCACGGTACAATGCCCACCACCGCCAGCGGAACTTCGCCGGCGAGCCGGATTTCGTCCATGGGGTGCGTGGTGCCCAGCATACCGGGCTTCGTCGAATAGATGCCGGCCACGCGGGTCGAGTAGGACTCCTGCGACAGCGTCAGGCGACGGTTGCCCGTGGGATCGATGGCCAGCAGATCGCCCGGTTGGTACCCCACACGGTCCCCGCGTACCGCAACCGACTCGGCGAAATCGGCGCCGCCCGTCACGGTTCCGCCGTCAAAGTAGCCCTTGCCGGTGCCGTCCACGCGGAACACGTTTGCGCTGTTGTTCTGGCCCACCAGGATGTTGCCGCCCGCCGTGTTGTCGAATGTGCCGGCGGTGCCGCTGGCGCTGTTATCGAAGACGACGATGCCAGTCGTGAAGCCACTGGTGGCGAGGGCGCTAAAGAGCCCGCCAATGCCACCGGAACTGACGCTGTAGCCCGACATTCCAACCGTGGCGCCCGTTGTGGAGGTCGCCTCAAACACGCCCCCGACGCCGCTGACGCTGGAATTATAGGCCGCCATGCCGATCGACTGGCCGGTGGCGGAAGTGGCAATCGCTTCCACGGCTATGTCAATCGGGCCGTTCGCCACACCCAACATGCCCGAGCTAACATTGGTCGTATTGCCGGTGACATCGCCGCGCACCCCAACGCCGCCCGGCCCGTACGCAATGCCTTGCACGCCGCGCTGTCCGCTGCTGGTGGTGGCTACGGCCTGGCCAAACACGCCGACGCCGCTGGGGTTGAAGTCCGTTCCCAGGACGCCCGAGGTGTTGCCGCTAGTGCCATTGGAGGTGCCCGCCACCCCCGCCGCCAACGTGCCGGTGGCAGTTGGATTGCTATTCACAATTCCGAAAACGCCATACGCCGTGGTAGATGTGGCGTGCGATTCGCCCTGGATGGCGGGCGCGACCGTCGTGCTGGTGGATTCCACGTCCAGCTTGGCTTTGGGGGTCAACGTGCCCAATCCCACCTCGTTGGTGATCTGATATAACAGGGAATCGCCGAGTTGTGTGGTGGTTTTCCAGATGGGGATGTAGTCGGCGGTTCCGCTCCCCGTCACTGTTTCGGGGTTTGCGGCGCCCTTGCCGTTCTCCTGCGCCGGCGCGGGCAACACCGCCAATGTCAAGGCTATGCTTGCGATGGTCAAAAACGTCTTCATATGAATCGTCCCTTCCTTTGTGGAATTCAAACCAGGAAACTGGTTCCTGGGTAGAAGAATTATACATCAACCGCGACTGGCGGCCACAGGCTGTGGACCGGCGCGGCCGGCGCCTTGGCCAGTCCGGTAGTAGTACGGAAGAACCCCCATTACCATCGATAGTACGTTATAAGACAGTAGACGATATCAAACTAAAGGCAGGATTGCCCCATATGGGAAGGAGGCCATAGACTGGTTTACATATGATGAATGCATCACTTATCCGCGGCTTTTGGCAGGACGAGTCGGGTCAGGATCTTATCGAGTACACGCTGTTGATGGCGTTTGTAGCTTTGTCCTCGGCCGCGCTGTTCAGCAACACTGGCAGCAGTGTCAGCAAAGTGTGGAGCACTACCAACATTACCCTGAGTACCGCCGCCGTGAAAGCCGCCAGCTAGAGCTCGGGCCTAGAAAATCGTGCCCGCCCCGATCGCCGGTTGGCGGATTTCCAGGCACCCCTTCCCCGTGGGCAGCATTTTGCCGGGATTCAACCGGTTGTCCGGATCGAACAGCCGTTTGAAACCACGCATCGTGTCCAGCGTTTCCGGCTTGAACTGATGGGCCATCATCTCGTTTTTCTCCATGCCGACGCCGTGCTCGCCGGTGATGGACCCGCCCACTGCAATGCAGTGTTGCAGTATCTCGGCGCCCGCCTCCCTGGCTTTATCCAGATCGCCCGGCTTGCGCGCATCGAACAGGATAATAGGGTGCATGTTGCCGTCGCCCGCATGGAAAATGTTGCTGATGGTCAGGCCGTACTTGCGGCTCACCTCTGCAATCACTTTCAGCGTAGGCGCAATCTGCGTGCGCGGCACCACGCCATCCTGCACGTAGTAGAACGGGCTCACACGGCCCACCGCGCCGAACGCGTTCTTGCGGCCTTTCCACAGTAATTCGCGCTCCTCAGCGGTCTTGGCCACGCGCACCTCGCGCGCATGGCACGACCGGCAGACATCCTGGATCTGAGCGACCTGCTCTTCCACGGTTTCGCGCAGCCCCTCCAGTTCGATCAGCAGCACGGCGGCCGCGTCCATGGGATAGCCTGCGTGGGTGGCCTCTTCCACCATGCGCAGCATCACGCCGTCAAGCATCTCTACCGCCACCGGCACGATGGCGCGCGCCGTGATTTCGGCCACAGTGGATCCGCAGTGCTCCGCCGCATCGTAGATGGCCAAGATCGTTTTCACCATCTCCGGCTTGCGCATGAGCCGTACCATAATCTTGGTGATCAGCGCCATGGTGCCTTCGGATCCGGTCAGCAGGCCGGTCAGATCGTAGCCCGGCAGATCGGTCTCCTTGCCGCCGGTGGTAGACACCGTGCCATCCGGCAGCACAAACTCCAGGCCAAGGACATGGTTGGTGGTCACACCGTAGGCCAGCGTGTGCGGGCCGCCGGCATTCTCGGAGACGTTGCCGCCTATGGTGCAGGCCCGTTGGCTGGAGGGATCGGGCGCATAGAAGTAGCCTTGCCCCTGCACCGCCAGCGTAATATCCAGGTTCACCACGCCCGGCTGCACGACCGCGCGCTCGTTTTCAAGATCGATTTCCAGGATGCGGTTCATGCGCGCGAAGGCCACTACCACGCCGCCCTCGCGGGGAATCGCGCCGCCGCTCAATCCGGTACCAGCGCCGCGGCCCACCATCGGCACACCGTACTCCGCGGCGATCTTGACGATGGCCACCACGTCGCCGGTGCTGCGCGGGAAGACCACCATCTCGGGCCGTCCCTTCTCCACGCTGCCGTCGTATTCGTAGAGCGACAGGTCTTCGGGACGGTCGAGGTAGCCGCGCGGGCCCAGCAGGGCGATTAGTCGTTGTTTAGCAGCCGCCGTCAGCATATGTGGGGCAGGCCCTCGGCCTGCGGCGGCCTCTCAGGCCGCCATCTTCTCTTCTGTAGAACTCGATTTCCGGGCGACATGCGGGTCCAGGGGACCCGCGCAGGCCAAGGGCCTGCCCCACTAATTTTATGCAGACCCTTACAAAAACGACTTTACCGCGTTTACCATGTTCCCGTCGGTCCAGTTGGTAGCCCCGATGATCTTCTGCACCACCTTGCCCTTGGCATCGATGATGTAGGATTCCGGATATTTGAAGGTGCCGTAGTCCGCGCTGATCTTGGCCTCCGGATCGCGCGCCGTCATAAACGACACTCGGCTGCGGTCCAGAAATCTGCGGTAGAGCTTGGGGTCCTTGTCCACGCTCACGCCCAGGACCACCACTCCGGATCCGGCCATCTCTTTCGCGAACTGGTCGAGCGACGGGACTTCTTCCACGCAAGGCTGGCACCAGGTGGCCCAAAAATTCAGCACCAGCAAGCGCCCGCCGAAATTGGCCGCGGTAATGGTGCGGCCGTTGTCCGCCGTAATGTTGAACTCCGGCGCGGAATCGCCCACTTGAATGACGCGTTCATGGATCGAGTCGTAGAGCACGAAGACGAACAGCGCCACCAGCACAACGATGCCGGCTTTCAGGAATTGATCGATTTTGACGCTCTGCATATCTGGAAACTATAATTTTAGTGTACTTCCAATCCGTTTGCTGCATCCAATAGTCGTCCGATGCTGATCACCCGAAAAGTGGAATTCTCCGCGTCGCACGTGTGCCGCAACTCGCGGCTCACCGACGAGGAAAATCGCGCGCTGTTCGGCCCCGCGGCCAATCCGCATGGGCACGGCCACAATTACATGCTGGAAGTCACCGTGGAAGGCGCGCCCGATCCGGTCACCGGCATGGTGCTGGATCTGAAGCTGCTCAAAGAGATTCTGAACCGCGTGGTGGTTGAGCCGTACGATCATCGCTTCCTGAACCGCGAAGTGCCGCCGTTCGACCATGTGATTCCCACCCCGGAAAACATCGCCATCGACATCTGGAACCGCCTGCAACCGCATTTGAACGGCGCGCGCGGCAGGCTGCACGCCGTGCGGATCTACGAAACGCCGGATCTGTTCGTGGATTACTTCGGAGGCGCGGCATGATCCGCGTAACGCGCAAATACCGCTTTTCAGCTTCCCACCGGCTGCACGTGGCGGCGCTCAGCGACGCGGAAAACCGGGAACTGTATGGCAAGTGCAACAACCCCTTCGGCCACGGTCATAACTACGAGATCGCGGTGAGCGTGCGCGGCCCGCTGGACAGCCGCTCCGGCCGGGCAGTCGATATCGAGTTATTGGACGGCTTGGTGCGCCGCCAGGTGCTGGAGCCGTTCGAACATCGCAATCTGAACGAAGAAGTGGAAGCCTTCCGCGGCGCGGCGCCCACCTCCGAGAATCTGGGACGCGAAATCCTGCGGCGTTTGAAACAGAACTGGCGCGCTGCGTTTCCGGCCGATGGGCCGCAACTCGAAAAGGTGTCCATCGCCGAAACCAGCCGCAACGCATTTGAAGTGGCAGCCCATGAAATCGAATAAAGCTATCGTAAAAGTGATGACCTCCAAAGCGGACGAGTCCATAGCGCCGCTGGTGAAACAGATCCTCGACCGGTTGGGCGAAGATGTCCAGCGCGAGGGACTGACGCGCACCCCGGAGCGGGTGGAACGCGCGCTGCAATTCCTGACCAGCGGTTACCGGATGGATGTGAAGAAAGTCGTGAACGGCGCCCTGTTCTCCGTGAAATACGACGAGATGGTCATCATGAAGGACATCGAGTTCTTCAGCATGTGCGAGCATCACATGCTGCCGTTTTTCGGTAAAGTCCACGTGGCCTATATTCCGCGCGACCGGGTGATCGGCTTGAGCAAGCTGCCGCGCCTGGTGGACGTGTTCGCGCGCCGCCTGCAGATTCAGGAGCGCATGACGCAGCAGATCGCCCAGACCATCCAGGAATTGGTCGATCCGGTGGGAGTGGGTGTGATCTGCGAAGCGCGCCACTTCTGCATGATGATGCGCGGCGTGGAGAAGCAGCACTCCGGCGCCGTCACCAGCGCCATGCTGGGAGCGTTCCGCAACCGCAAAGCCACGCGCGACGAGTTCCTGGCATTGGTGAAAGCGCCCAGCCACACCTGATTGGCAGATCGCCGCAAGCCTCGCTCGCGGGCTGGAGTTTCTGCATTTTCACCGTGGGGCGGCCAATCGTGGCCGCAGCCGGCTGTTAGGCGGCTCTTCCCGCGAGCTTCGCTCGCGAGGGTTGCGCGGGCTTCACCCGCGGCGACAGCAAGAGTGCGGTCGCGGCACGCTGAGAGCGTGCGCCACGTCAGGGTCGCAGAATGTCCAAACTTCAAGCGGGCCCCTTGGACCGCTTCGCGCCGGGCGTAGCCCAGCTTGCCGCGAGATTCGCTCGCGGGAAAGAGCCGGCTGAAAGCCGGCTGCGGGCATGATTGCCCGCCCTCCATTCAAATGTACAAACGTTCAGCGGCAATGGCGCCTTCTTGTTTTTGTTTTGGTTTGGTGCGCGCGGCTTTTTTCGCTGCCGCGCGCCTTCCGGCGGCGCCTTTGGTACGCACCGCCTACCTGGCTGCGCGCCGCAGATCGGCACTTCCGCGATTTCGGGCGCTGCTGCGGGCATGCCGCGAAAGGGCCAGCGGGGACGCGGCCGCGGAACCCTCCCGCTCCAATGCCTTGTGCGTGGCGCGCGAACGCTTGGCCGAAGGTTTTCGATTCGTGGCCTTCGTCGTTTTGCCGCCGCCGGGCGGGGGCGGCAACTTCACCCCCGCGCGGCGCGCTTTGGACAGCCCTATGGCGATGGCCTGCCTGGCCGACCGCGCTCCGTGCTTCCCCTGGCGGATGTGCTCGATTTCCTCGCGCACGTACTCGCCGGCTTGCCCGCTCGGCGTCTTGTGCCGGCTGGCTCGTTTGAGGGTCTTTTTCTCAGGCATGTCCATTCTCCGAAGGGAAAGCGGCCGGTTAGAGTCTTCCGCCGCCCGTGAGGGTTTTCCGCTCTACATCGCCCCAATACGGCTCGGCGTGATAGTAGTTGAAGACCTTGGAGCCCCAGGTGGTGTCGCTCATGTCCGGCCAGTTGCTCTTGTCAAAGCCGGGAGCGTTCTCGAGGATTGTTTTGTCGACATCCAGAATGAACGCCTTTTCGTCTTCATCCACCTTCAGCAGGCTCCAGGGTATGGCGAACAGCCTGTCGCCCATGCCAAGAAACCCGCCGAAAGAAAGAACGGCATAGGCTACCCGGCCCGTTGGTATGTCAATCATGATTTCGTCGATCTTGCCCAGGTCTTCTCCTGCCGAGTTGCGTACGGTGTCGCCCTCCAAGGTGCCGGCCGCCAGAACGCTGCGGTATTTCTTGTCGGGGTTGGTTTTGATAATCTTGTCAGTTTTCATGACTTGTCTCCTAGGCCTTTCTAACTTGCACGTTTGTCTCCGACCGGAATGTGCCAGCGCTTTTGTACCGTTTCTCCTGTGCGGGGGAACTTACAGCGCCATTTTTGCCAGTAGCCTCTGGCAGGCGCGGAAAAACTTGCACTAGTCGCCCCGTACGGTGTCCCCTAAGCCGAATCGAAATGTACCGTGGATAACGCTGGCGCCTGCCGCAGCACGGTGGAGCGGCAATTGCATCGGCTGGAGCCATGGAGAGGAGTTTTATGAGGACACTTTTACGATTAGCCCCCGCATTATTAGCGGTCGCGGCCTTCGCCGCGGACGTTTCGGTGGACTACGATCATCATGCCGACTTCAGCCAGATCCATACCTATTCGTGGATCGGCGTGCAAGCCGGCAATTCGCTGTGGCAGGACCGCATTACCAGCGCAGTCGACTCGGAGCTTGCCGCCAAAGGTTGGCAGAAGGTCGAATCGGGCGGCGACGCCGCGGTGTCGGCGTTCGGCCAGGTTTCGGAGCGCAATAACCTGGAAACCTTCTATAACGGTTTCCCAGGCTGGCGTTGGCGCGGCTGGGGCGGCACGACAACAACTGCCGTGGTCCCGGAGAGGGTTGGTACCTTGACAGTCGACATCTTCCAGGGTGGCACAAAAGAACTGCTCTGGCGGGGCACGGCAAGTAATGTACTATCTTCCAAGCCGGAGAAGAACGATAAGAAGATGGACGAAGCGGTCGGAAATATGTTTAAGCGCTTTCCACCCGCACCGAAAGGCTGACCGATCCGCCAGCGCGGGCTCTGTGGCCGGCCCTTATCCTGCCGATTGTCGCAAACGTCGTGAATATCGGCGCCGACCTGGGCGCTGCTGATGGTTTGTCTGATGGCTTGGTGCCCTTATTGTCGCATCGCCAGGTTATTCAAGTGGATGACTCTGGTCTTATTCGCATATGCAATGGTCCGGTGTTTACATGACCACATTGGTAGCCGTGTTGGGCACCACCATCTCGCCATACCCCTTCTTTTGGCAAGCTACCCAGGAGGTGGAAGAAGATCGCGACCGGGGCAAAGTCACGCTGGCCCAACGCAAGTGCGCCACCGAGCGGGAAAAACAGGATTCCAAAGTCGATGTGATGACCGGCGCCTCCTTTTCCAAGTGTTCTGGTCGGCGGCGATTAACGGCGTGCTGGCTCCGCCGCTGATCGTGCTGGTTGTGCTATTGTCATCCGACCGCGCCGTGATGGGTAAGCACGTGAGCTCGCCGCTGACTTTGGCTGCAGTGGGCATGTTTCTTACCATGCAGAGTAACTGAACTTGGCGAAACGCCGGCATGGCTCGCGGGCTACTCCCGCAGCGACCGCAAGAGCGCAATGCCGCATACTTTTTGCACCGTGGGGCGGGCAATTCTGCCCGCAGCCTGCTTTTAGCCGGCTTTGGCCGCCTGAAAAGGCGGCTGCGGCCATGATTGGCCGCCCCACGGTGAACTCGGAATCGCGTCTCTGTCAAAAAGTATGTGGCATTGCGCTAAGAGCGTGCGCCACATACTCTGCCTGAGGTCAACGGAGATGTGCTAGTAAGTACAGAGCCGGAATCTGGCAAGTCAATTGCAACGCCGGGTGAGACTTGAAAACGGGCCAAATACCAGCACTTGGCTGTGGGCGTTTGCAACTTTTGCGCTTCACCAGACGCAGCGTTTAGAATAGTGTAAAGAAGCGAAGAACATCAAGGAGAGGAAATGCCGGCTCAAATCCTGGTTGTGGATGACGACGCCAGCCAGCGGTCGGACATGGCCGAAATGGTCGCGTCCCTGGGCTTTCAAGTGGAAACGGCGGCCGACGGTAAGGAAGCTCTTGCCAAGTTGGCGCATTTTTCGGCCAACGCGATCCTTACCGACCTGGTGATGCCCGGCATGGACGGCATCGCGCTTTTGAAGGAACTGGCCGCCCGCGGCGATCGGACTCCCGCCATCGTGCTCACCGGATTCGGCAGCATCGACCAGGCCATTTCGTTCGTCCACGATCTGAAAGCATTTTGGTTCCTCGAGAAGCCCGTGCAGCCCGGCGTCATGCGCACCCTGCTGGAGCGGGCCGTGGAGCAGAGCCATCTGCTGGAGGAAACCGTGCGTCTGAGCCGCCAGCTCAGCTACCAGGGCGTGTTGGGTAATCTGGTGGGCAGTTCTCCCGCCATGAAAGAGATCTTCTCCTGGATACGCCAGGTGGCGCCCACCACGGCGTCGGTTCTGATTACCGGCGAGAGCGGTACAGGTAAGGAATTGGTGGCGCGGGCGATTCATGAGCTGAGCCCGCGCAGCCAGGGTCCGTTTGTGGCGGTGAATTGCGCCGCATTGCCCGAGAGCCTGATGGAAAGCGAGCTCTTCGGTCATGAAAAAGGCTCGTTCACGGGCGCGCTCGAGCGCCGCCCGGGCTGCTTCGAACAAGCCAATAACGGTACTTTGTTGCTGGATGAAATCGGCGAGATGCCGATCGCCACGCAGGCCAAGCTGCTGCGGGTGATCGAAGAGTCCAAAGTGCGCCGGCTGGGGGGCACGCGCGACATTCCCATCGCCGTGCGGGTGCTGGCGGCCACCAATCGGCCGCCGGAAAAAGCGATTCAGGACAAGCAGCTTCGTGAAGATCTGTATTACCGCTTGAACGTATTCCATATTTCACTGCCGCCGCTGCGCGAACGCAAGGAGGATATCCCGTTGCTGGCCGCGGCGCTGATCCGCGACGTGAACCGCAAACACGACTGCCGGGTGACGCATCTAAGTCCCGAGGTGGTGGAGCGGTTTCAAGCGAGTTCCTGGCCGGGCAACGTACGCGAACTGCGCAATCTGATCGAGCGGGCAGCCATCGTGGCGGGAGCCGGTGAGATTCAGCTTGGGCATTTGCCGGGCGCCGTGGCGGCGGCGCCGCGAGCCGTGGAACCGGGCCCAGCAGGCACCCCGGAGCGCGCCCCAGAAGACGACATGCTGCAAGTGCGGGCGGGGGCTCCCATGAGTGAAGTCGAAGAAGCCTACCTGCGGCTCACGCTAAAGCACACCAAGAACAACAAGCGCCAGGCAGCGGATCTGTTAGGCATATGCCTGCGCACTCTCCATACCAAGCTGCGCTCCTACGAAAAGGGGAAAGCTATGGGAGTCGCCGTGGGCCACGGCGACGTCGAGTAAGAGCACCTTCGAGCGACCGCCCGCATCACTGTCTGCTCCGTTTCAGTGGCATTCCGATTGCCCTTTATGCGCGATGGAAGGGAGCATGTCATGTTATTGCTTTTGATTTTATTGGTCGTTCTGGTCCTGGGCGCTATTCCGGCGTGGCCCTACAGCCGCGATTGGGGCTAATATAGCGGCGCCGTGCGACTCGCAGCGACTCTGTTCGCATTCATACTGAGATATGGGGGACCGGGATTGCTGGTGCTGGGTATACTCGATTCCTCATTCCTGTTTGTGATTCAGTGCCGGAAGAAGTTCCTCGACTCCGATCGTGCATTCAAGGAGGACGAACAGGTCAACATCCCGTGCCCTGGCGAGCTCGGCAATGCGATGTTGGAGCGGTCTGACCGTTGAGGTTCCAACAAAGAAACGTGGTCCCCATAATTCCCCTAATGCGCCACGGCCGGGGCCGGATGCCTTACACGCCGCACAAGGTACGCCGCCCCTAGTGCGATCAGCGCCACCGAGATCCACTGCGAGGTGTCCAGTGGGCCGCCGAAAGGGTTAGCTTGCTCGTGGAAGCGGACGAACTCGACCAGGAAGCGGACGGCGCCGTACAGGATCAGATAGAGACTGATGATGGCGCCGGGTTTGTGCGGCTTGGCGATGCGCCAGTAGAGGATCGCGAAGATGACGAACTCTGCTAACGACTCGTAGATTTGGGTTGGATGCAGCGGAATACCCAGGAGCTGTTGCGGTACTTGCGCTAGCGGATTGGTGAACTTCACTCCCCAAGGCAGCCGGGTGGGCAAGCCATAGCAGCAGCCCGCGGCAAAACATCCGAGGCGGCCGATGCCATGGCCCAGCGCGATCCCGGGCGCGAACACGTCGGCCGTCGGAAGCGGCGGAAGCTTGTGCCGGCGCATGTAGACCACCGACGCGATAAGGGCCGCGATCAGGCCGCCATAGAATACGCCGCCGGCCTGCAGGCTGGCCATGGAAAAGATCTCGCCGGGATTGCGCGCATAGTAGGGGGTGTCCACCAGGAACATCATCACCTTGGCCCCTACAATGGCGCTGATGCCGCAAAGAATCCCAAGGTTGACGACCGCATCGCTATTGAGTCCGGCGCGTCGCGCCAGGCGCGAGATCAGCGACAGCGCCGCCAGGAAAGCCAGCGCGACCAGGACTCCGTAAGTCGATTGCGAGAAGCTGCCGATGTGAAAGAGGCGCGGGAACATCAGGTTTGCGCCGGCTGGCGCTTGGCTTTCAAAAGGTCGAGCAGCAGCAAGCCGCTGCCGATCACGATGCAGGAATCGGCCACGTTGAAAGTGGGCCAGTGCAGGTTGCCGATATAGAATTCCAGAAAGTCGGTGACGCGTCCCCACATAATGCGGTCGAACAGATTGCCGGTGGCGCCGCCCAGCACCAGCGCCAGACCCCAGACCGTCCAGCGATCCAATCGCGAGGCCCGCCAGAGGAGGCCGGCCACAAGCAACAGGGCGGCGGCAGAGAACACGATCAGCACCACGGTGCGCCAGGGGGAGTGGGAATCGTTCATCAGCCCGAAAGCTACGCCGCGATTCTGCGAATGCACGATGTCGAAGAAGCCGGGGATGACGGTCTGGACATCGTATGGGGACATGCTGGCATCCACGATCGATTTAGTCAGACGGTCGGCGGCGAACACGGCAGCCGACACACCGTAGGCTTTCAGGCGGCTATCCAGCATCGAGCATCTCGCGAACCGCGGAGGCGCAGGCGGCGCAAATCGTTGGAAACTGCGCGTCGGAGCCGGTATCGGTGGTGTACTTCCAGCAGCGCTCGCACTTGGCGCCATCCGCGCGTTCCACCTGCACGGCAACCTGCTCGCCAGGCTGCTGGTCGAGCGAAACCTGCGAGACGATGAACAGGCCGGGCAGTTCTTCGGCGTACTCCTGGAGCAAGGGGTACAGGGTTCCGTTGGCGGACAAGCGCACGCGAGCCTCAAGGGGCGCGCCGATGAACTTCGCCTGGCGGGCCTCCTCGAGGCTCTTGAGCACTTCTTCCCTCACTTTGATGAGACGGTCCCAATTCTCCGCCCGTTTCCGATGGGCTTCCGACAGGCCCTCGGTCAACTGCGCG
>Ga0302326_10011491_pt1 | contig 19056 bp, 16 predicted proteins | sample Palsa_T0_3_FD_202264 | JGI IMG/M metagenome (GOLD analysis project Ga0302326, IMG submission 202264) | Peat permafrost microbial communities from Stordalen Mire near Abisko, Sweden - Palsa_T0_3 | ecosystem: Environmental > Terrestrial > Soil > Palsa > Peat permafrost | place: Sweden: Abisko...
CGGAGAACACGATCCAGCCATTCTGCCAGGCCGAGCTGGCCAGGCAGCTCGTGCTGTTGGAAGACACGCAAACCGAGACCGTCTGACCTTCCTTGATGGCCTCCAGACGCGCGTACTGCAGATCACCGAGCAGCCCGTTGACCTCGGCGCTGATGCGATTGCGGTTGGTCACGTACTTATAGGAAGGCAGGCCAATGGCCGTCAACAGGCAGATCATCGCTATGACCGTGAGCATTTCCAGCAGCGTGACGCCGCGACTGCAACGAGCCTGAGAGCGCTTATTCATGAGGCCTCACCATACGCAACTGAGCTTGCATGAATCTGGCAGGGCGTCGCCGGCGGGCCACCTGAGTCCGGCGCCGCGCTTAAAGTGCGACGCGCCTCACACTCACCGGGCCGCGAAGCGCACCTGCATGCGCGCGCCGCGCCCGAGCGCGCCATGGCCGATGCTGAAGCTCGCGCCATGCACACGCGCAATCTCATCGACGATCGCCAGCCCCAGACCACAGCCGATACCCGGGGATCCGGGTCGACGATAAAAGCGCTCCCGCACGCGGGCTCGCTCGCTCTCTGGAATGCCAGGCCCGTCATCCTCGACTTCGAGGTAGGGATGAGCATCCTGGATGCCGCTGCGCACCGTGACGTGGCCGCCGCGCGGCGTGTACTTGAGCGCATTGTCGATCAGATTCTCGAGCAGATCCTCCAGCAGCCAGGCATCGCCGGACACCTGAGCCTCCAGGGCGTCCGCTCCCAGATCGATGCCCGCCTCATCGGCCCGACTCACGTGGCGTTCCACGAGCTGCTGCACCAGAGGCTGCAGCGCCACGAGCTGAAATTTCTCGTGCATGGCCGAGACGGGCTCGGCGCGCGCCAGTGCCAGTAGTTGATTCGCCGAGCGCGCCAGTTGCGCGATGCCGCCCTGCAGTGCACGCAGCTGCTGCGGCACCGCTTGCGCGCGTGGCTCGCGCAACAGCAACTCGATCTGCGCGAGCAGGCCAGTGATGGGCGTGCGCAATTGATGCGCGGCATCGGCGACGAAGCGCTGCTGCGCCGTCGCCGCATCATGCAGCAGCTCGAGCACGCGGTTGAAGGCCACGATGACCGAGCGCAGCTCCCCGGGTACGCGCGCCTCATCGAAGCGTTGCAAGCGGCGGATCGAATGACCTTCGACCTGCTCGGTCAGCGCATTGAGCGGCCGCAGCCCGTAGTACACGGCGATCCAGACCAGCAGCAGCGTCAGGTCGAGCTCGGCGAAATCCACCAGCAATTTGCCGAGCAACATGAGCCGCTGCGTGCGTGCGCGCCGATCCAGGGTTTCGGCGACCGAGATCTGCACCGCGCCGGCCGCCGTCGGTGCCTGGATGCTGGCCACCCGCCAGCGCAGTCCCTGAAAAGCCAGATCGCGAAATATCGCGCCTGCAGCCGCGCGCGTCGCGGCCGGCCACTCGCGCGGCAGGCGCGCGCTGCCTGCAATCAGCTCATGCTGCGGTCCCGTGATCGCGTAGAGCATCGTCGCGTCATCGGCCCCGGCGTACAGCGCACTGCCCACCGCCGGCGGCCGAAACAGCACACGCTCGCCCTCGACGCGAATGTCGGCGGCCAGTGCAAAGGCGGTGTTGGCGAGCGCCCGGTCGTACGCATCGCGCGTGGTGGCCGCGGCGATCCAGTAATCCACTACGCCGCCGATCAGCATGAGCAGCGCCAGCGCGGGCAGCAGCAGCAGCAATAGCCGCCGGCGCATGGTCATCATCGCGGCGGCTCGCCGGGCTCATCGAGCCGATAACCCAGACCGCGCACGGTACGTATGACGGCGGCGCCGGCGAGCTTGGAGCGCAGGCGCGAGATGTGAGTCTCCACCGCATTGGGCGTGAGATCCTGCTCCCAGCCGGACAGCGCCTGCATGAGCCGCTCCTTGGTCACGATGCGCCCGAGGTTGTGCGCGAGGCTCTCGAGCAATAACCATTCGCGACGTGTGAGCTCGATCGGCTGCGAGTCGATCTGCAGCTGGCGCCCATTCAGATCGATCGACAGGCGGCCCAATCGCACCATGCCGCTGGGGGCGAGATTGGCGCGTCGGATCAGCGCCCGGCAGCGCGCCGCAAGCTCGGCCTGCTCGAACGGTTTCATCAGAAAGTCATCCGCGCCGAGCTCGAACGCGCGGATCTTGTCGGCCAGCGTGTAGCGCGCGGTCAGAATCAGCACGGGCGTGGCCTCACCGTGCTGGCGCAATGCGGCCAGAAGCGACAGTCCATCCGCGCCCGGCAGCCCGATATCGACCACCGCAAGATCGAAATGCTCGTGGCTCAGTGCCGCGTGACCGAGCTCCGCCGATGCGGCGTGATCGACCGTGAAGCCTGCCAATGCGAGCCCGCGCACGATCGCATCGGCCACGAGCGCGTCATCTTCGATCAGCAGTATGCGCATGGAGCGCGGGCTGACCGCAGCCCGGCCTTCAGCCGCGCAGCTGCGCGGCCGGGGCCAGACTCAGTTCGCGATGTGGCAATTCGCGTTGGTCCCGTAGGGACCGATCGTTCCGGGCGGACTCTGGTCGATATTCGTGATGTACGCGGCCAGCATCGGCAGCCAGAATTTCGAAGTCGTCGAGGCCTGCGTACCGGTCACGCTGGTCGAGGCCGTCAACAACACCTGGACCCACAGCGCATGATCTTCCGGATAGGTCACGGTGAGGCTGCCTGAGCCCGTGCTATCGGTGGTCACCGAACCCGGACTGACCACGGCCACGTTGCCCGGATCGAGCTTGCCGTTGTTGTTCACGTCCTCGGACGACTCATAGATGCCATTGCCCAGGATATCCTCGTTGAGGCACTCCGCATTGACCAGCTGACACCATCCGGTGATCGTGCAAACCGCGCCGCTGGTCGGGTCGGTCCCTGTAAACCAGTAGCCCTTGCGATACGCGGCATAGGAATCCGGGCTGTTAAAGTCCGGTCCCGCCGTCGCCGGCGCGCCCGTCGGGGGCAGCGAAGCAACGGTCAGCGTCACAGTCGCACCGGGCACCGGATTGCCGGCCGAATCGAGCGCCTGCACCGCGAACGGCACGATGAACTGGGTCTTGGTGGCGTTCTCACTGATCGTACTGCCCGTGCCCAGCGACAGGAACACGGTTTGTCCGCCGACTGTCAGCGTGACCGTGTCCTGGATGGTCGGATTGCTCGCTATCGTCGCGGTCACCGACACGCCGTTGCTGGCGCTGGCCGTGCCCGTGGCCGTGTAGACGGTCTGGGCAACGCCCTGCGAGTTGGTCACGGCCGTGGCCACCGAGATGCTGCCGCCGGTCTTGTCGGTCAATTGAAAGTCGACGCTCTGGCCGTCGACCAGATTGTCCTGCGCATCGCGTACGATCGCGGTGATCGTGCTCTGTCCGGAGGTCTCCACCGTGTCTGGGCTGGCCTGGATATCGATCTGGCTGGGCACTGTTGCCACAAAGTTCACCTGCAACTGCGCGGTCACGCCGCTGCCCGCAGCCGTGATCACGGCCGGTCCGGCAGTCGACGATGAGACGGTCACCGGCGTGGCCGTGTCCCCAGCCGTTCCGGTCGAATCGGTCGTCGCCGTCGTCGTGGTGTGATTATTCGCGAACAGTCCGCGCGTAGTGGAAAAGGTGACGGACTGTCCGGTCACCGGTGCGCCGCTGTTGGTCCACAAAACCGAGAGCGCCTGCGCGGCGTTGAGTGCGATGTTCGTGCCCGCGCTCGGCGCCGTGAACGCAAAGCTCTGGCTGCTGACGCTCAGGCTCTGCGAGGCCGTGAGGCCAAGGGCCTTGGCCGAGACGGTGTCGGTGCCGGCTTTGCTCGCGGTCAGCGTAAAGGTCGCGTGACCGGTCGAGTCGGTCGTGAGGGCGCCCGCGCTCAGGGTATTGCCACTGGCGGAAGCGACGGTGACCGGATAGCCGGTAAGGCCGGCGCCGGCCGAATCGGTCAGCGATACATTGAATGTGCCCATGCTGCCCTGAATCAGACTGGCCGGACCGGTCAATGAGATCGAGGTACCCACGACGGCGACCACGACCTGGGCGGTAATATTCCCGACCGAGACGGTCACGGTGATATCGCGATTGGTCGGATCACCGGGCGTGGACAGCGAGGCGGCGGCCGCTCCGGTCGTGTCAGTGGTGCCAGGGGTCACATCGGTGCCGGTGGCGGTGGCGATCGGTGCTATCACACCCGAGTTGGTCGCGAACACGACCGGCACGCCGGACACGATCGCGTTGTTGGCATTCTTGGCAATCGCCGTGATCGTCGCCGGGGTGGAGCCGTTTGACGGAATCTGCGGCATGTTGGTCACGAGCGCGATGGACGCGACAGTACTGAGCGTCGACGCGCCGCTGCTGCTGCTGGAGCTCGTACCAGCAAAGGAGCTGGGATCGTTGCCGCCGCAGCCGGCCAGGCAGAGCGCCGCCGCTACAATACTTATGAACCACCCATATTTGCGCATCGTATTCACCTGAGCTGTCGAACTCGTGTTAGGCACCTGCACCCACCGCTCCACCTGCGGTGTACTAATTGACGTTGACCCCTTCACGGATGATCTTCGGCGTCACGAAGACCAGTAACTCATCCTTGTCATCGACCTTGGTTGTGTTCTTGAATAGATTTCCCAGCACGGGGACGTCCCCGAGCCAGGGCACCTTGGTCTGCGCTTCGCTGTGCGTGGTACCGAGGATGCCGCCCAGCACGACGGTCTGACCGTCGCTGAGCACCACCTGGGTTTCGATCGTGCGCGTGTTGATCGAGGGCACGTTGACGCCGCCGGAGGCGACGACGACCTGGCCGACCGTGTCATCGGAGACGGTCAGGTCGAGAATGATGCGGTTGTCCGGCGTGATCAAAGGCTTGACCTTGAGCGAGAGCACGGCGTCCTTGAACGCGATCGTGGTCGCGCCGCTCGAGGCGGACTGCTGATAGGGAATCTCCACGCCCTGGCGGATTGTCGCCTCGCGCTGATTCGCCGTGACGATTTTCGGTGACGCAATCACGGTGCCGCGGTTCTCGGTCTGCGCGGCGTCGAGCTCCAGATCCACGAGGAAGTCCGAGCCGAGGATGCCCAGCGCGATGCTGCCCGCGGGGCTTGCGACCGGCAGGTTCACGTTATAGCGGTTGGTGGCGTTGGTGCCAGTGGGCAGCGTGACCGGATACGGCGTGCCGTTACTGCCGATGCTGGTCAGCGCTGAGCTGACAATGCTGTCGGTGCCGGCGGCCGTGCCCGTGGTCGTGTACAAACCGTTGGTGCCGTTCTGCCGCGTCGCCGTCACCCCAAACAGTGCGCCCAGGTCGCGCTCATAGTCATTGGTCACGACCACGATGCGCGCCTCGATGAGCACCTGCTTGACCGGTATATCGAGCGTTGCAACCAGCCGGCGCACGTCGGCGATACGATCGGCCGTATCCTGCAGCAACAATGTATTGGTGCGATCATCGACCGACACGTGCCCGCGCGCCGAGAGCACCGAGTTGGTCGTGCTGGTCGTGGTCATTGTGCCGGGCATGCCGCCCCTGAGCAGGTTGGCAATATCGGAAGCCTTGGCGTAGTTGACCTGCAGGTACTCGGTGCGCAGGGGCTCGAGCTCCTGGATGTCCTTCTTGGCCGACAGCTCGGCCTTCTCGCGCGTCGCCAGCTCTGCCGCAGGCGCCACGATGATGACATTGCCCTCCTGGCGCTTATCGAGCCCCTTGGTGCGCAGGACGATGTCGAGCGCCTGGTCCCAGGGCACGTTCTGCAGCCGCAGCGTGACACTGCCGGTGACGGTATCGCTGACGACGATATTCTGTCCGCTCGCATCAGCCAGCAGCTGCAGGACCGCGCGCGTTTCGATGTCCTGGAAGTTCAGCGTCAGGCGCTCGCCCTTGTATTCCTTGGGCCCTTCCGCCGCAGCCTGCGCGGCTCGCCTGACAGGCGAGACCTCGACGACGTACTCATCGTCGGACTGGTAGGCCAGGGGCTCCGAATTAGCTGCGGTGTCGAGCACGATGCGGGCGCTACCGTTGACGCTCTGCGCGTCAAAGCCGGTCACCGGCGTTGCGAAATCCACGGTGTCATAACGGCGCATCAGCCCCTTGGGAAGCTCCGCGCCACTGAAATCGATGATGATCTGCGTGCCCTGCTGCGTCAGATTGATCGGCGTGCGCGGATCGCTCAGGCGCACGATGAGCCTGCCGGCGCCAGTCTCACTGCGTCGAAAATCGATGCTGCGCAGACTGTGAGCACCGCTGGCGCTCGGCGCACCGGCCACGCGCGGCGCGCTGCTGGCGGCGACCTTCGAAACCGTCGGGGCGGCCGAGACGCCGACCAGTACGACGATGTCATTGCCGCTGACCTTGGTTTGATAGGGTTGAGTCTGATCGAGGTTCAGGACCACGCGCGAGCGCCCGTTGGCCTCGGCAGCGAGCACCGTATCCACACCGGCGCGGCCCACATCGATGCGCCGCGAGGGCAGAGCGAGCGTGGTATTGGGCAGGTCCAGGGAGATGCGTGCCGGCTTGTCGATCGTGAAGGACAGGGGCTCGGGCGCCGGACCCGACAGGTGCAGCGTCAGTTGCAGCTGATTGCCGTTCAAAGTCTGCACATCGATCGACTGCAAGGTATTGGGTGCGGCGCTCGTGACGGCCGCTGCGGGCGCGGAAGACGCATCCGCAGTCCCCTCGGCGGCGCGCGCACTCACGGCGACGAGCATGCCGGCAGTCCAGGCCACGGCGAGCCAACGCACGCCTGTGCCCAGCGTAAGGAACATGGACCGTTTCATTCTGTATGTCTCCCTGCCGATCATTCGTTCAACGGCAACTCATTCGTTCAACGCCAATGCCGCTGGCCGTTCGATATAGCCGCCCAGTCCGTCCGGGATAATCTCCACGAGTGCGATCCTCGAGGGTGTGATGGTGGTCACCTTGCCGTCATTGGTGCCGAGGTGCTCGCCCACCACCACGCGGTGCACGCGCCCGTCGTGCGTCTGCACCAGGCCGTAGTTCTTGCCGCCAAGGTTGAGTGTTCCGACCATCTTCAGCGTGTCGAGCGAGAACTGCTCGAGGTATTCACGATTGCGACGGCTGTCAGGCCGCAGCCCCGCGCTGCCAGCCCCGCCCGGCACGAAGGGCGAGCGCATTTCCTGATCGGTATACGTAAAGGCCTCGTAGGGCTTGATCTCCGGCAGCGGCTCGACCCGGCCACCGGGCTCCTTCTGCGTGCTGGCGATGAAGTGATCCAGATCGGAATCCCGGCCGCCGCAGCCCGCCAGTGCGGCGCTCAGCAGCACGATCAGCAAGCAGCCATGCGAGAGTGACGCGCAGCGCGTGCGCATGGCTCAGCCTCCCGTCCCGTGCCGCTTGGCCTGGTCGGCCTTGCGTTTCTCGGCTTCCGCAGCCGCGATTTCCTCGTCGTCGAGGTAGCGATAGGTTTTCGCCGTCAGGGCCAGCTGCAATTGATCGAAGCCGGCATTCTTATCCAGCGGCGTGATCTGGATATCGCCGAGCGTGACGATGCGTGGCAGCGCCGCGATGCCGCTGACGAAGGCGCCAAACTCGTGATAGCTGCCCGTCAGCTCGATCCGGATCGGCAGCTCGGCGTAGAAGTCCTTCTTGACCTCCAGCCCGGGCTGAAACAGTTTCTCCTGCAATGCGGCCGCCAGGCCGGTCTGGGAGATATCCACCAGCAGGTTCGGCACTTCGGTCCGGCTCGGCAACTGGCGCAGCATCGCGCCGAAGGACTTCTCGATATCGGCGAGCTGCTGCTTGTAGAGCGCGAGATTGATCGCCTTGGAATGCTTGGAGCGATACTCGTTGCGCAATTGCTGCTCGGTGTTCTGGCGCGCCTGCAATTCCGGCATGCGATCCGTCCAGACAAAGAAGTACATCAGCGCCAGCGCGCACACGACGAAGCAGATCGCAACCGCGATGGCTCGCACCGCGAGCGGCCAGCGGCCCGGGTCGCGCGGATCAAGGCTCCGCAGCTCCTGCAACAGGTTCATGGCGCGCTCCCGGAAACTGTGCGCAGCGGGCGTTTGCGCACCGTGGTGTTCGTGGCGCTATCGTCTGCGGTGACGACGCTGACCTGCTCGGCATCGAGCACGAAATGGCTGCCCACGGCGTTGTCCTTCGCGGCTTCGACGACCTCGAGCGCGGGATTGCGCAGCCACTGCGAGGCCGCGATGTTGCGCATCAGCGTCGAGACGCGCGTGGAGGATTGCGCGATGCCCTCGAGCTTGAGCTGACTGCCGGTTTCCTTGACCGAGGTCAGATAGGTGCCATCGGGCATCACCTTGACGAGCTCATCGAACAGGTGCACGACTTCGGGCCGCGAGCGCTGCAGCAGCTCGATGATCTGCATGCGTGAGATGAAGCGCTGCTTCTGCGCCTCGAGGTCGTTGATCTGCTCGATCTGCTTGTCGAGCACGCGGATCTGCGCGCGCAGCCGCTCGTTGCGCTGCTCCTGCGCGTCGATCATCGAGCCGACCAGCAGGTAGGCGGCAAAGGCCACGACGGCAGCCACGCCGGCGGCGATGCCGAGGGCGATGAAAAAGGCGAGCTTGCGCTCGCGCCGCTGCTGGTCACGCCAGGGCAGTAGGTTTATGCGCGGCATCAGTCAAAACTCCGCAAGGCCAGACCGCAGGCAGTCAGCAATGCCGTGGCATCGCGCTGCACCGCCTGAGCGCGCGCGCGCGCGGATAGTTTCATTTGTCCGAGCGGATCGCCGCGCTCGGCGGCAATGCCGACACGGCTTTGCACGACATCAGCCACGCCGGGGATGTTCGCGCAGCCGCCGCAGATCAGGATCTTCACGGGCTGCTCGCGACCGGTGCCCGAGGCGAGATAAAACTGCAGCGAACGGCTGATCTGCTGCGTCATGTCGTCGATGAACGGATCGAGCACTTCGGCCTGATAATTGCCTGGCAGGCCGCCTTCCTTCTTGGCGCGCCCGGCTTCCTCCATCGACAGACCGTAGGTGCGCATGATCTCTTCGGTCAATTGCTGGCCGCCGAAGGCGAAGTCACGCGTATAAACCACCTTGAGGTTGTTCAGCACGCTGAACGTTGTACTGCTGGCGCCGAAATCCACGACCGCTATGCTGCGATCGATGCCGCCGTCGGGCATCTGATGCGTCATCAGCCGACACGCGTTCTCGAGCGTGAAGGCTTCCACATCGACGATGCGCGTGGACAGGCCCGCGGCCGAGACCGCCGCGCGTCGCTGGGCCACGTTGTCGGTGCGCGAGGCCACGAGCAATACATCGATCGAGTCGGCGTCTTTCTCCGACGGGCCCAGCACTTCGAAATCGTAGCTGACCTCATCCATCGGGAACGGGATGTACTGATCGGCCTGCATCTCGACCTGTGCCTCGAGCTCCGATTCACGCAGGCCGCGCGGCATCTGTATCACTTTCGTAATCGCCGCATCACCGCTGATCGCGATCGCCACTTCGTGACTTCTGGCCCCCGAGCGCTTGACCGCGCGCTTGATCGCCTCGCCGACGGACTCGGGGTCCACCAGCGTCTTCTCGTTCATCGCATTCGGGGGCGTGGGCTCAGCCGCGTACGCCTCGACCCGATACTGACCACCGGCCAATGCAAGCTCGATCAGCTTGATGGATGAGGTCGTGATATCCAGGCCGAGTAGCTGGCGATACTTACGGGAAAATAACAACACTTCTTTTTTCCAGACCTTTCAGTAATCTGCGTGCTTTTCAACGAAACCCTGTCGGGTTTCGCGGGCAATATATATCAGGCATAAGTTAAATACGATGCGAGCCTGTCGGGAATGGGTCGTGGCGACCTTCACATTAAACTGGCAATGGAATCATGGGCCGTGATGCAGATCTAAGTTCTGCCCGCCGGCTCTGACGAGCGCTTGCGGCACTGGATCTTGGTTTTACCCCTCTGGCGGGCTGTATGCTTTATCTGCCGCGCTCAGCAGGCTCCGCTGGGCCTCATCAGGGCGATTCGGTCGTCGGAAAAGCAGCAACATGGGCGACAATACCAGGTTTTTTAGGCCAATTTCGTGAAGATCGGCACATTACGAATCGCCGCCGCAGCACTGCTGGGCGCCCTGGCACTCGCGCTCCTGGTCGCCTACGCCTTGATCGCGAGCTTTCTGTACCTTGAGCCCTCCCTACCCACGGTGGACGCGATGGCTGCCGGCAGTCTGCCGGTGCCCCTGCGCATCTACACCGGCAGCGGCCAGCTGATCGCCCAGATCGGTGAAAAACGCCGTGTGCTCGTGGCCTACGAGGACATCCCGGTGCTCGTGCGCGAGGCCTTCGTCGCCGCCGAGGATCAGCGTTTTTTTACGCATCATGGCTTTGATTACAGCGGCGTGCTGCGGGCGGCGCTGGTGGACCTGACGTCGGGGGATTTTTCCCAGGGCGCCAGCACGATCACGATGCAGGCCGCGCGCAATATGTTCCTGAATTTCGATAAGACCATACGGCGAAAATTGCAGGAGATTTTCCTGACCTATCGCATGGAGCACGAGTTCACGAAAGAGCAGATTCTGAGCACCTACCTCAACGTGATCTTCCTCGGACAGCGCTCCTATGGCGTGGCTGCGGCCGCCGAGACCTATTTCGGCAAGCCGCTCGAGCAGCTCTCGGTCGCCGAGGCGGCCACGCTCGCGGGCATTCCGCAGGCGCCTTCCCGCTTCAATCCCATCACCAACCCGAGGGCCGCCCAGTCGCGACGCCGCTACGTACTGCAGCAGATGCAGAAGCTCAACGACATCGACGCCGCCACGGCACAGCGCGCCGCCGCCGAAGTGGTCTCGGCGCGCGATCACGGCATCCTGAGCGAAATCGAGGCCCCCTACGTCGCCGAGATGGCGCGGGCGGACCTGGTCGGCCGCTTTGGCGATGATGCGGTCAATGCGGGCTACAGGGTCTACACGACCATCGATGGGCGCTTGCAGACCGCCGCCGATCGCGCGGTGCGCATCGGCCTGATCGAATACGACCGCCGCCATGGATTTCGCGGCCCGCTCAAGCAGATCAAGCTCGATGAGCATGCCACGGTCGCAGCCCTCGAGCGCGCGCTGGGCGAGACTGCCGAGATCGGCGACCTGCATCCGGCCGCTGTGATCTCGCTGTCCGCGCAGGCCGCGCGCGTCTACGTGCGCACGCAGGGCTATGCGCAGATCGACTGGGACGGCCTGTCCTGGGCGCGCCGGCGCATTTCCGAGACGCGCGTCGGTGCCAATCCGAAGCACGCCGAGGACGTGCTGCAACGGGGCGATGTGGTCTACGTGGTCACGAACGGACATGGCGAGGCGCAGCTCGCGCAACTGCCTGAGGCGCAGGGCGCGCTCGTGGCGCTTGATCCGAACGATGGCGCGATCGTCTCGCTCGTGGGCGGATTTGACTACTTCGACAACAAGTTCAATCGCGCCACGCAGGCCCGGCGCCAACCGGGCTCGGGGTTCAAGCCGTTCCTCTACTCTGCGGCGCTCGAGAACGGCTTCACGCCCGCGAGCATCGTGATGGACGCGCCGATCGTTTATGACGACAGCGGCCAGGAGAAGGTCTGGCGGCCGGAGAACGTCGAGAAAGGCTTCGATGGTCCGATGCGGCTGCGCGAGGGCCTCGTGTTCTCGCGTAACCTGGTGACGATCCGCGTGGTGCGTGAGCTCGGAGTCGACACGGCGATCGACTACGCCGCCAAATTCGGCTTCAACCCGGCCGATATGCCCAAGGACATGACCATCGCGCTGGGCAGCCTGCCGGCGACGCCATTGCAGATGGTCAGCGGCTACGCCGTGTTTGCCAACGGCGGCTACCGAATCGAGCCCTACTACATCGACCGGATCGAGAATGCAGCCGGCCAGATCGTTTATCAGGCTAATCCGAAGATCGTCTGCGAGCTTTGCGGGGCACCGGGCGATGCACCGGGCACCGCCTCGGCAACGCCGGTCAGCGCGCAGCTGCCAGCCGATGCGGGCTCAGCGCCGCCAGCGGAACCGGCGACGACCATACCGGCCGAGACCAGGCTGGCGGCCGATCCCGATCATGCGCCGATCAATCCCTTGCCGGCGCTGATCGCCCCAGCACGACTGGCCCCGCGCGTGATCTCGCCGCAAAATGCATGGGTCATGGATGACATGATGGCCGACGTAATCAAGCGCGGCACCGGCGCTCGCGCGGGCGCTGCCCTGCACCGCAGTGACCTCTCGGGCAAGACCGGCACGACCAATTTGGCGGTTGATACCTGGTTCAATGGCTTCAATCGCAATATCGTGGCCACGGTCTGGGTCGGATTCGATCAGGAGCGCCCGCTGGGCGAGGGCGAGGAGGGCAGCCGCACCGCGGTGCCGATCTGGATCAGCTACATGCGCGAAGCGCTGCGCGCGCAGCCCGATCATGCGCGCTCGATGCCCCCGGGGCTCGTGACCGCGCGCATCTCGCCGAAGACCGGTACGCTCGTGAGCACCAACGAGGGCGATGCGATCTACGAGACCTTCATGGAAGATCATCTGCCACCCGCGGCCAGTGCCGTCGGCAATACGGTCCCGGTATCGGGGCCGCAGAAGTCCGGCGTCAGCAGCGAGCCGTTATTCTGAGATCGACGATGAACCGCCGAGCCCCATCACCCCGCAAGGACAATCTGCGTCGCGCCCTGGCACAGGAGGCAGCGCGCATCATGGCTCAGCACGGCATTCATGACTTTCTGACCGCCAAGCGCAAAGCGGCCGAACGCCTCGGCGTACAGGACGCGAGCGCTCTGCCGCGCAACACCGAGATCGAGGCAGCCCTGGCTGAATATCAGCGGCTGTTCGACGCGGGCAGCCACGAGCTCACACTGACCGCCCAGCGCCGCGCCGCGCTGCATGCGATGCACTGGCTGTCGGGCTTCGAGCCGCGGCTGGTGGGCCCGGTATTGAGCGGCACGGCCACGGCCCATGCCGACATCCAACTGCATGTGTTTGCCGACTGCGCCGAGAACGTGGTGCTCAAGCTCATCGACCGCGGTGTCGCGCATGAGGTCACCGAGCGGCGCGTGCGCTTCGATGCCGATCGCACCAAGGCGCTTCCGGGTCTGCGTTTTGCCGTCGATGACCGGCGGGTCGAGGCCACCGTGTTTCCGCTCGACGGCATCCGCCAGGCCCCGGTCAGTCCGGTGGACGGCCGGCCCATGCGGCGCGCGGATGCGGCCGAGATTCAGTGCTTGCTGCGCAGCGCGAGCGGTACGTAACTGCGCGCGACCGGGCCGGTATAGAGCTGGCGCGGCCGGCCGATGCGCATGCCCGGATCGCTGATCATCTCGAGCCAGTGCGCGACCCAGCCAGCCGTGCGCGCAATCGCGAACATCACCGTGAACATCGCGCGCGGAATGCCGAGCGCGCTGTAGATGATGCCCGAATAGAAATCGACATTCGGATAGAGCTTGCGCGAGACAAAGTACTCGTCCTTCAGTGCAATCTCCTCGAGCCGCAGCGCCAGCTCGAACAGTGGATTGTCGCTGCGCCCGAGCGAGGCGAGCACCGAGTGGCAGGTCTCGCGGATGATCTTCGCGCGCGGATCGAAATTCTTGTAAATGCGGTGCCCGAAGCCCATGAGCCGGAAGTGACTGCTCTTGTCCTTCGCCATCGCAATGTACTTCGGAATATTCTCGACGCTGCCGATCTGCTCGAGCATCGCGAGCACGGCCTCGTTGGCGCCCCCGTGCGCCGGGCCCCAAAGCGCCGAGACGCCGGCCGATATGGCTGCATAGGGATTGGCGCCGGTGCTGCCGGCCAGGCGCACCGTTGAGGTGCTGGCGTTCTGCTCGTGATCGGCGTGCAGGATGAACAGCAGATCGAGTGCCTTGGCGGCGACCGGATTGACGTCATAGGTCTCGCAGGGCACAGCAAAGAGCATCTGCAACAGGTTGCTGCAGTAATCGAGCTCGTTGCGCGGATACATGAACGGCTGGCCGAGCGAGTGCTTGTGGGCCGCGGCCGCGATGGTCGGCATTTTGGCAATAATCCGGTGCGCGAAGATCTCGCGCTGGCGCGGGTCGTGGATGTCGGTGGAGTCGTGATAGAACGCGGACATCGATGCGACCACGGCCGAAACCATCGCCATCGGATGCGCGTTGTAGTAGAAGCCGTTGTAGAAGCGCAGCAGCGATTCGTTGATCATGTTGTGGCGGCTGATGCTGGTCGAGAACTCCTGCAGCGCCTTGCCCGAAGGCAGCTCGCCGTAGATCAGCAGATAGGCCACCTCCATGAAATTGCCTTTTTCCGCGAGCTGCTCGACCGGATAGCCACGGTAGAGCAGTACGCCGGCGTCCCCGTCGATATAGGTGATCTTGCTCTCGCAGCTGGCCGTAGCGAGATAGCCGGGGTCGAAGGTAAAGACGCCCTGCTCGCGCGTGAGCTGACTGATGTCCAGCACGTCCGGCCCGATGGTGCCGGATCGCACTTGCAATTCGGACTTGACGCCGGTATCCGGATTGACGAGATCGAAGTGCTGGGCAGTCATGCGCGGAATTCCTTGCAGGCGCAGACGCCGCAAGTCGCGACGCCGCAACAAAGGTTTGCACGCCCAGAGCGCGGAATCAAGGCGCTGCCAAGGCAGCGCACGTCGAGCGCGCTCAGCGCGTGCCGGTGACGCCTGGGTATTTCTTGCGAAATTTATCGACGCGGCCGGCAGTGTCGAGGATCTTCTGCTTGCCCGTGTAGAACGGGTGACAGTTCGAGCACACTTCAACCTGCAGATCATGTCCGACGGTCGAGCGCGTCTTGAACGTGTTGCCGCAGCTGCAGGTCACATTGATTTCGGCGTATGGCGGATGAATCTCGGCTTTCATGGCTGAGCCCTCGCTGCGAGGTGGGCACGGAAAAAGGCCGCGCAGTCTAGTCCCAGTCCCGCGCCCCGACAAGAGGCCCCGGCTGTAGGACGCCGGCCGACAGGATTATCCACAGTTTCTGTGCATAACTCTGTGCGTAGCCCTGGCCCACAGGTGCTGCGCAGGCGCTGGCAGCGCGTAATGATCGATTTGTACAAAAAATGACCAGACTATTTCGCCCTGATAAATCAATAAGTTACGATTTCATCCTCGCTCGTCCCGGCCAAAATGAGACGTAATCGGCTAATTTGCGGAAGCGGTTCGGCATTGTTGTGAATAAAACTACCGCGCTGCCCCTGGGCTCGCAGCGACAAATTGCGCAGCTGTCAGGAAATTCCGACAGGCGCGGCCCGCGCTGCAGCCGGCTCGGGCAGGAATTCGGTCAGTAGATCATTCAGAAAACTCAAACCCAGCGCACTCGTGCGCCAACGCGCACCCAGGCACTCGAGCAGGCCGCGCGTGCGCAGGCGCGCCAGCGCCGGTGCGAGCACCTGAATCGATAATCCCGTGCGTTGCTCAAATTCGAGCTCATCGAATCCCTCGATCAATCGCAACGCGTTCATCAGGAATTCAAACGGCAGATCGGCGGCCGGCACCGCGCGCTGGGCCGGGGCCGCGCCCGCACTCGACAGGTAGCGACGCGGTTCGCGCTCGCGCCAGCTGCGCTCGATGCGCAGCGCCGCGCCTGCAGCGGCGCTCGACTTGCCGTGCGCGCCCGCGCCGATGCCGAGGTAGTCGCCAAATTGCCAATAATTCAGATTGTGGCGGCAGCGGCGCCCTGCGCGCGCATAGGCCGAGACTTCGTATTGCCCGTAACTCGCTGCGGCCAGTCGCTGCTGGCAGGCCAGCTGCATCTGCGCGGCCTGATCCGGATCCGGCAAGCCCTCGGGCGCGCGCGCGCCGAACAGCGTGCCGGGCTCGAGCGTGAGCTGGTAGTGCGAGATATGCGCGGGCTCGAGCCGCAGCGCCTGCTCGATATCCGCCACGGCACCTTCCACGCTCTGCCCCGGCAACGCATACATGAGATCGAGGTTGAAATTCTCGATTCCGGCCGCGCGCAGCTCCTCGACCGCACGCCGGGTATCGGCCGCGGCGTGAATGCGGCCGAGGCGACGCAGCGACTCATCGTCAAAGCTCTGCGCGCCCAGCGAGACACGGTTGATGCCCGCGCCCCGGTAGTCAGCGAACCGACCGCGCTCGATGGTGCCGGGATTGGCCTCGAGCGTGATCTCTGCGCCTGAGGCGATCGGCAATTCGATCCGCAACGCCTCAAGCAGCCCGGCGAGGGAGGCCGGCGAGAACAGGCTCGGCGTGCCGCCGCCGAAGAAAATGCTGGCGATCTCACGGCGCGGCGCGGCGCTCTGCGCGAGCTGCGCGGCCAGATCGGCGCGCAGCGCGGCGATATAGGCCGCCTCGGGCAGCTCCTCGCGCAGGCTGTGTGAATTGAAGTCGCAATAGGGGCACTTGCGCACGCACCAGGGGAAGTGCACGTAGAGCGCCAGTGGCGGCAGGCTCGCTCCCAAGCTCATGGCTGCAGCTGCCGCATGAGCGAGCGCATGGCCATGGCGCGATGGCTCAGCCGGTTCTTGAGCGCGAGCGGCATCTGTGCGGCAGTCTGAGGCTCGCGATCGGCAATGAACGGCCTCTCGGGTATGAAAAGAGGGTCGTAGCCGAAGCCGCCCTCACCGCGCGGCGTCAGCGCGATCGAGCCCGACCAGCTGCCCTGCGCAAGTAGCGGGACCGGATCGTCGCTCGCTCGCACGAGTGCGAGCACGCAACGATAGCGCCCCGTGCGCTGCGCCTGCGCCACTGTCAGCAGCTGCGCGAGCAGTCGCACATTGTTGTCGTGCTCGCTGGCGCCCTCGCCCGCATAGCGCGCCGAATGCACCCCGGGCGCACCGCCGAGCGCATCGACTTCGAGGCCCGAATCATCCGCGAGTGCGGGCAGGCCGCTCGCAGCGGCGGCATGACGCGCCTTGAGCAAGGCGTTGGCCTCATAGGTACTGCCGGTCTCGGCAACGCTCGCAATGCCGAGCGCGCTCTGCAGGATCAGCTCGATCCCGAGCGTTCCGAGCAGCTCGGCGAATTCGCGCTGCTTGCCCGCGTTCGCGCTCGCCAGCACCACCCGGCTGGCCAGTGCGGTACTGAGCGCACGTGGCCTGTCAGACACCGAGCGCCTGAGCCTGCAGCGCGCACAGCTCGCCGATGCCGGCTGCGGCCAGGTTGAGCAGCGCATCGAGCTCATGGCGCCTGAAGGCATGCCCTTCAGCCGTGCCTTGAACCTCGATGAACGCGCCGCCGTTGTTCATGACCACGTTCATGTCGGTCTCAGCTTCGGAGTCCTCGGCATAATCGAGGTCCAGCATCGGCACCCCGCGCACGATGCCGACCGATACTGCCGCGACCTGGCCGTGCAAGGCAGCAGCGCTCAGCAGCCGCCGTGCGCGCAACGTCTCGCAGGCCTCGGCCAGCGCCACGTAGGCGCCGGTGACCGAAGCGGTGCGCGTGCCGCCATCGGCCTGCAATACGTCGCAATCGATGGTCACGGTGCGCTCCCCGAGCGCGGCCAGATCGACCGCGGCGCGCAACGAGCGCCCGATCAGGCGCTGTATCTCCTGTGAGCGCCCGCTCTGCTTGCCGCGGGCGGCTTCGCGTGGGCTGCGCGTGTGGGTAGCCCGCGGCAGCATGCCGTATTCAGCCGTGACCCAGCCCTGCGACTTGCCGCGCAGAAACGGCGGCACCCCCTCCTCGACGCTCGCCGTGCACAACACCCGCGTTTCGCCGTACTCGACCAATACCGAGCCCTCGGCATGGTTCGTGTAGTGGCGCGTGAAGCGTACCGGACGCAGTGCGTCGGCGGCGCGGCCGTTGTGGCGCAGAATTTTGTCCAGCGGATCTCTCCTAATCGAGGAAGCGCAGCGCGATGGCTGAAGTATTGTCGCTCGCGCCGCCGGCGTTGAGCAGCGCCTGCGTCGTGAGTGCTGTCAGCGTATCGCGCAGCGATAAGCCCAGTGTCACGAACGCGCTCGCGATCACCGCATCGTCCAGATTGGCCCAGAATCCATCGGTACACAGCAGCAGCACGTCCCCGGCGAGCAGCGCATGGCGGGTGCTGATACCCATCTCCGGCAGCATCGATTCTCCGCCGAGGCAGGATTCGACGAAGTTGCGCATCGGGTGATGCTGTACCTGCCCCGCACTGATGACCCCTTCGCGCACCAGCAGCTCGACGTGACTGTGATCGCGGGTGCGCTGCTGCACCCTTCCGGCACGCAGCAGATAGATCCGGCTGTCGCCCACGTGCGCCCAATACGCCGAAGACTGCTGCACGATGCACACGGCGCAGGTCGCGCGCGGCCGCGATTCGAGCGGTACGCGCGCGCCATAGGCCACGACCCCTTCGTGCGCCACCCCGAGCGCGAGATGCAGAAATCCCAGTGGATCGAGCAGCGGCAGCGGTGTCTGCAGGAATCGATCGGTGACGCTGCGCTGCGCAATCTCGGCCGCAGCTTCGCCATCCGCGTGCCCGCCCATGCCATCGCAGGCAATCAATAACACCGCCTGCTCGGACAGTGCCACGGCAATGCGATCCTGATTGCTATCGCGAGTGCCCTGCAGGCTCAGTTCAGCATGTTCGACCCGCAAGCGAGCTCCGAGGCTTTCCGCTAGACTTCGCCGCGCTTTATACACCATCGACCGTCCCATGATCGCAAGCATGACGGGATTTGCGCGGCGCGAGCGCTCTGGCCCCTTCGGCACGCTCGTCTGCGAGCTGCGCAGCGTCAATCACCGCTTCCTCGATGCGACGCTGCGGCTGCCCGACAACTGCCGCGCGCTCGAGCCCGAATTGCGCCAGGCACTGGCGCGCGAGCTCAAACGCGGCAAAGTCGACTGCACATTGCAGCAGCGCGCGCAGGCCAATGCGGGCGCGAGTCTCGACATCGATCAGGCGGCCCTCGAGCGCCTGCTGCAGCGACTGCAGGAGCTCGAGGCAGCGCTGCCGGGGCGCGCACAGATTGATTTGATTGAGCTGCTGCGCTGGCCCGGTATCGTGCGCGAGGAGGCCACGGATGCCGAGGGCCTGCTGCGCGCGGTGCGCGAATTGTTTGCCGAGGCGCTCGATGAGCTCGCGCGCTCGCGCGCTCGCGAAGGCGCGCGGCTCGCAGAATTGATCGAGCAGCGCTGCGCCATGCTGCTGGGCCTGGTCGCCGCCGTGCGCGCGCGCTTGCCGGCGG
>Ga0302326_10011492_pt1 | contig 19055 bp, 17 predicted proteins | sample Palsa_T0_3_FD_202264 | JGI IMG/M metagenome (GOLD analysis project Ga0302326, IMG submission 202264) | Peat permafrost microbial communities from Stordalen Mire near Abisko, Sweden - Palsa_T0_3 | ecosystem: Environmental > Terrestrial > Soil > Palsa > Peat permafrost | place: Sweden: Abisko...
AAAAGCCGCCCTTGCCGGTCGGACCGGGGCTACCGTCGGCGGTGACGTAATTGTGGAACGTCGTGGGTTTGCGGACGAAATGACCGTCCTGAACGCGCATATCCACATCTTGCCAAGCGCCATCGACGAGCAGGCCCATTGTCATCTCCGCTGATCGCCATGCGCGACCTAGAACTCCGCATGTAATCATTCCTTGCGTACGCGACAGGGCCGACTTCGGCTGGACCCGAACAGGCACAGGTGCTAGGCGGCGGCATGACCGATGTTGCGCTGACTATTTTGCCCGAGACGTCCGGCGACGCGCCGGCCATCGAACGCCTGCACGAGCGCACGTTCGGTCCGGGCCGTTATGCCAAGACCGCGTACCGCCTGCGCGAGCAGGTGACGCATTGCCCCGATTTGTCGTTCACCGCGCGCATCGGCACGCTGCTGGTCGGCTCGGTGCGGCTATTGCCGGTGCGCGTCGGCGAGGCCAAGGCGCTGTTGCTCGGGCCGTTGACGGTCGAGCCGCCGTTTCGCGAGCGCGGTGTCGGTCAGGCCTTGATCGCCCGCGCGCTCGAGGCGGCTCGTGCCAAGGGTCATCGGCTGGTGATCCTGGTCGGCGACGAACCGTATTACGGCAAATGCGGCTTCAAGCGCATTCCGCCCGGCCGCGCCATGATGCCCGGGCCGGTCGATCCGGCGCGGCTTCTGGTCGCGGAGCTGGTCGACGGCGCCTTCGACGGCGTATCCGGACCGATCCGGCCGGAATGGGAAGATTAGCTAGCGTCCCTCGCGCGCCCAGGTTCCGGCGAGACTGCCGAGCAGCAGCAACAGACCCAACAGGCCGGCGAAAACCGGCAACACGCCGATGCCGCGGATGACGCTGGCGTCGCGCATTTTCAGGCCGATCCAGTCGTCGCCCTTGTAGGTATCGCCGGAGCGCACCGGAAGGATGCGCGGCACGCTGACGCCATTGCGATCGTCGAGCCGGCGCGAATCGCCGGCGGTCGCGGCGACGATCGGTGCGAGCACCTCGGTCGTCGAGGTCACCTCGGCGAACTCGCGCGGATTGGCCGGGCCGATATTGACGAGCGCGTTGAGCTTGCCGTCGGTTGCGCGCCAAAGCCCAAGCTCGTTCGCAGTCACGGTCGTTTGCCAGACACCCGGTTCGCTCGGGTTAAGCGTCAGCGTGCGCGTTGCGCCCGTCGGCGAGGTCAGCGTCACCTCGGAGACTGCCTCCGCCATCGTCTGCCGCCGCACCAGGAGTTGATGCCCGGTGACGGTGAGCCGCAGCGCTTCCTCTTCGAGATCCGGCTCCTTCATCAGCCAATGGGAGAGCCGGCGCAGCAAATCGAGATGCGGTCCGCCGCCTTCAAAGCCGCGCGCCCACAGCCAGAGCTGGTCGGAGAGCAGCAGCGCCACACGTCCTTCGCCTTCGCGCGAAAGCACGAGCAGCGGCTTCTTGTCCGGTCCCTGCATGACCGCGGTGCCGGTCGAGTTCCTGGTATCGACCAGGCGGAACCAGCGGCTCCAGTGCGGCGGATCGCTGTCGGATCCTTCGAGGTCGCGGGTCACCGGATGGCGCTTGCCAAGCTCGCTGAGGCGCGCGTGGAAGCCTCGTTCGGTGACGTTGCCGCTCGGCTCTGCCGGCAGGATCGAATCGAGCGGCGTGCGCCAAATGCTGGTCTGGCTCGCATAATCGGGCCCGGCGGCGACGAGCACGGCGCCGCCCTCGCGCACGTAGCGGGTGATATTGTCGAAATAGATCATCGGCAGCACGCCCTGGCGCGCGTAACGGTCGAAGATGATCAGCTGAAACTCGCCGATCTTCTGCTGGAACAATTCGCGCGTCGGAAACGCGATCAGCGACAATTCGTTGATCGGCGTGCCGTCCTGCTTCTCCGGCGGACGCAAAATGGTGAAATGAACGAGATCGACGGAAGCGTCCGACTTGAGCAGGTTGCGCCAGGTGCGCTCGCCGGCGTTCGGCTCGCCGGAAACCAGCAGCACGCGCAGCTTGTCGCGCACGCCGTCGATTGACACCACGGCGCGATTGTTGACCGCGGTCAGCTCTCCGGCGAGCACGGTGGCTTCGATCTCGACGATGTTCGCCCCGCCGTGCGGGATCGGGATGTCGACGCGTTGCGGGACGCCGACGGGTACGGTGCGCGTTTCCACGACGTCGCCATCGCGGCGCACCGTGACCTCGGCGTTTCGCTCGCTCGCGCCCTGATCCTCGACCTGATAGGTGATGGTCTGCGACTGGCCGACGATGCCGAAGCGCGGAGCGGCGAGGAGGGCGACGCGGCGGTCGCGCTCGTTCTTGCTGCCGGTGATGAGCGCGTGCACCGGCGCGGCGAAGCCAAGCGCGCCGGCTTCCGCCGGCACATCGTGCACCCGCCCGTCGGTGATCATGATAGCGCCGGCGATGCGGTCGGCGGGCACGTCGGCGAGCGTCGCGCCCAGCGCGGTGAATAACCGGGTACCGTCAGTCTCGCCGTCCGACTGGCCGGCCTCGACCACGCGTACATCGAGCCCGGGAATGTGGCCTAAGCGGGCGACGATTGCAACCCGCGCCTCTTCAGTCTGCCGCGCGCGCTCGCCGAAATTCTGGCTCGGGCTTTTGTCGACTACTACGACGGCAACCGAGCTTAGCGGGTCGCGATCCTCGCGCGTCAGCGACGGATTGGCGAGCGCGAGCACGATGAGCGCCAGCGCCAGCGCGCGGACCACCGCGCCGCGGCTGCGGGATACGAAAAGCAATAACGAGAACACACACGCCGCGGCGATGGCGGCCCACAACGCCGAAACGGCAACTAGCGGAGCGAACGCGACGCCGAGATTCAAGTTGATCCTCCTACTGCCCGAGCCGCTCAAGCAGCGCCGGCACGTGCACCTGGTCGGCCTTGTAGTTGCCGGTGAGCGTGTACATGACGATGTTGACGCCGGCGCGGAAAGCAAGCTCGCGCTGGCGCGGCTCGCCTTCAACCATCGGCAGCATCGGTTGGCCGTCGGACTGCATCGCCCAGGCGCCGGCCAGGTCGTTCGAGGTGATGATGATCGAGGATACGCCGTCACCGCCGCGCGCCGGCCGGCGCGATGCTTCGTCTTCGTCGTTGACCGCGGGCAAGGCCTCGACCCAAAGCTGGCCGGAATTGAAGCGACCGGGGAAGTCGCGCAGCAGATAGAACGTCTTGGTCAAGACGTGGTCGTGGGGCACCGGCTCAAGCTCGGGGATGTCCAGCGAGGAAAGTATCTTGCGCAGTTCGAGCATGCCGGGGCTGCGCGTCTCGCCGCCGGCGCCGGGCAGCGCCACGACGGCGTCACGGGTATCGAACAGAACCGTGCCGCCCTGTTTCATGTAAGAATCGATGCGCTTGAGTGCGTCCTCGGAGGGCCGCGCCGCGCCGGGCGCGATCGGCCAGTAGATCAGCGGATAGAAAGCAAGCTCGTCATGGGCGACGTCGAGGCCGATCGGGTCGCCCGCTTCGAGCGCGGTGCGCTGCGCGAGAAAGAGTGTGAGGCCGGCGAGGCCGGCCTGGCTGACCGAGTCGACGTCGCGGTCGCCGGTGACGACATAAGCGAGCTTGGTTTCAAGCGCCGAACGCGGCACGTCCGTAAGTTGACTCTGTAGGTTTTGTGCGCCGGCGCGCGGGAGCGTGAGCGCCAGCGCCGAAAGGATAAGCGCCGTAACAGCTGTGACGCGGGAAAGCCGCGGCAGCAGCCGGGCAATACCGCCCCCGAGATAAAGGACGATCAGCGTGTCGAGCAACAAGAGGCCGAGCGCCGCCAGAAGGATCGGGCCGCGTAGATCCTGCGGCTCGCTCTTGCGGTAGATTTCGCGGCCGGCATGCGGGAAGGCTGAGAAATCGAGCGGCTCCAGCCGATCGGTGGGCGAAAGCGTGTTCACGGCCAGGAGGTTCTCCGGCGGCCCGTAGAAGCCGGGCGGATGGTCGGCGGTCGCGCTCGCCGAAAAGTCGGTCGGCACCGGGCGGGCCGTCGAGGGCGGCGCGATGAAGCTGCCGAAGCCGTCGAGCACGCGGCTCGGGGCAATCGCCTCATGCGCGTTCTTGGCCTTCTGACCGTCGGTGTCGACGACGGTCGTCGTGCCGGCAAGCGCGACGACGCGCTTAAGCATATCCACGAAAGCGCCGGACAGCGGCAAATCCGACCAGCGAGTATCGCCGGTGACGTGGAACAGGACAATCAGGCCCTTGCCGCGCCGCGCCGCGGTGACGAGCGGCGTACCGTCGGCAAGCGTCGCCCAGGTATTTTCCGTCAGCGCGGCGTCGGGCTCGGCCAGCACCTGGCGGCTCACCGTGACGTCATTGGGCACCGGCATGCCGTTGAACGGGCTGTCGTGCGCGAACGCGGCGAGCGGCTGCGGCTTATCCCAGCTCAAGCTGCCGCCGAGGATGCGCCCGCCGCGGCGCAACTGGACCGGGACGAGATCGTCGTCGGACGCCGCCAGCCGCGGGCCGGCGAAGCGTAGCAGCACGCCACCGTCCTCGATCCAGCGCGCCAGACGATCATGCGCGTCGCCGGCGACGTTGCCGACGTCGGCGAGGATCAGCATCGGCAGGTGCTGATCGAGGAAATGCGTCACTGCCTCCGCCGGCGACTCGCCTTGCGCGAGCCTGACGTCGGCGAACGGGCCAAGCGCGCGGGTGATGTAATAGCTCGATGATAAAAGCGGCTGCGAGGTGTCGGCGGTGCCGCCGGAAACGATGCCGACGGTGCGACGGCGCCAGCGCTTGTCGAGCAATTGCACCGCGCCGGCGGAGCGCTCGCCGGCGATCTCGATGCGGGCAATGTCATTGCGGATTTCGACCGGAAGGTCGAACTGCGCCTCGGTTTCGCGATCCGCGGGCTTGAAAGCAAACGCCGCTTCGCCGAGCGGCAGGCCCTTGAGGTCGAGCGCGCGCACCGTGCCGGTGTCTGCCGCGCTGGCGGAGGCGCGCAACACCTTCACGCTCAACGCGCCGGCCGCGTTGTCGGCGGCGGTAAGCGCCCGCGCCGGCGCATTGCCGCCGGAGACGATGGTCATCGGGCGGTTATCAAGCATCGGCGCGAACGCTTTGACGAAATCCGCGCCGCGGCCGAGATCAATGTCGTCGGAGAGCCAGACCAGCTCGACATCGTGCGTGTCGGCGAGGAATCGCGCGATCGCCGGCAATGCTTCGGTGCGGTCGACGGTGTGCGGCGCCGGCTTGATCTGGTGCAGCCGCACGCGCGCCGAAGCCGCGGTCGCAAACGAGATGTCGCGGATGCCCTCGGACAGGGGAATAAGGGCCACCGCGCGACGATCGTTCTCCGCGCGCGCGATGACGTCGTCGGCGGTACGCAATCGCGCGTCCCAGGCCGCCGCCGCCGTCCAACCGTCATCGATCAAGATCGCGATCGGCGCGCGCGTCATCATCGCCGCCACCGGCGGATTCCACAGCGGGCCCGCCGCGGCGATGATGACCAGCGCGGCGAGAGCAAGCCGCATGAGGGTGAGCCACCACGGCGTGCGGGCCGGCGTATCCTCCTTGGGCGCGATCTCAAGCAGGAGCCGGGTCGGTGGAAAGTCGATGCGGCGCGGGCGCGGGGGGATGAGTCGCAACAGCCACCACAGCACCGGCAAAGTCAGCAGCCCGATCAGCACCAGCGGTTCGGCAAAACCGAGCGGGAGTCCGCCAATCATGCCGGCACCCTTGGTTCGGCCATCACGTGCCGGTGCGCTCCGCCGTCCGCCACGCCGCCGATGCGGGCGTGCAGCGCCAGCAGAAGCTCGGTCGCCGGACGGTCGGTGCGGTGGATGGTGAAGCTCCAGGACAGCCGATCGGTTTCGCTTCTGATCTCGGCGCGGTGGCGGCGAACACGCTCCACGTAGTCGGTTCGCCAAGTCTGGGCGCGGCCGGCGGTGACGCGGCCGCCGCCTTCCGGCTCGACGAATTCGATGCGGCCCCAATACGGGAACGTCTCTTCGGCGGGATCGACGATCTGCACGACGTGGCCGCCCGCGCCGCTGCCGGAAAGCTGCGTGATCGTGCGCCGCACCTCGCCGATGTCGCTCCACAGATCGGACAGGAGCACGATCTCGGCGAGCGGGGAGGGCGAAAAATTCGGCGGCAGGCTCGCGCGCTCGCTGCGATCGTGCAGGATCGCCTGCGCCATCCGCTCGATGACGTTGCGGCTGCCGGTCGGGCGCATGAGGCCGGGAATGCCGACGCGCTCGCCGCCTTCGACGAGCACCTCGGCGAGCGCCAGCGCGACGACCAGCGTGCGGTAGAGCTTGGTGTCGCGCACCAGCGGGGACGCGAAGACCATGGACGGCGAGCGATCAGGCCAGATCCAGACCGTGTGCGCGGCCTCCCATTCCTGCTCGCGCACGTAGAGATGATCGTCGCGCGCCGAGCGCCGCCAATCGACGCGGGAAGCGGGCTCCCCGGAAACGAAGCGTCGGTATTGCCAAAAATTCTCGCCGGGTCCGGCGCGGCGGCGTCCGTGCAGGCCGTGGATCACGGTTGCCGCGACGCGGCGCGCTTCGAGGATCAATCGCGGCAGGGTGGCGGCAAGCGTGCGGCCTTCGCCAACCGCGCGTTGCACAACCGAGCGATCGTGCTCGGACGTGCGCCTTCCGTCGGCCGCCATCCGTTTATCCGATCCGCGTTTTCAGCCGCGCAATCACCGCCTCGATGCTCTCGCCCTCCGCGCGCGCGGTGAAGGTCAGCGCCATGCGGTGCTTGAGCACCGGCTCGGCGAGATCGAGCACGTCGTCGATTGAGGGCGCCAGCCGCTGGTCGAGCAGCGCCCGCGCGCGCACCGCGAGCATCAGCGCCTGGCTGGCGCGCGGCGATGGCCCCCAGGCGATCAGCTTGGCGGCTTCGCCGCCTTCGGGTCCGGGCCGCGCCGAGCGCACCAGCGCGAGGATCGCCTCGACCACGGATTCGCCGACCGGCAGGCGCCGGACCAGGCGCTGGGCGGTCATCAGATCCTCGGCGTTCATCGCCGGCTTGGCGCGCGTTTCCTCGGCGCCCGTCGTCTCGAACAAGATCCTTCGCTCGGCGGTGCGGTCGGGATAATCGACGTCGATTTCCATGAGGAAGCGGTCAAGCTGCGCTTCCGGCAGCGGATAGGTGCCTTCCTGCTCAAGCGGGTTCTGCGTGGCGAGCACATGGAACGGCCGCGGCAGATCGTGGCGCGTGCCGGCGATAGTGACGTGCTGCTCCTGCATAGCTTGCAGCAGCGCCGATTGGGTGCGCGGGCTGGCGCGGTTGATCTCGTCGGCCATCAGGAGCTGGGCGAAGACGGGACCGGAGAGGAAGCGGAAGCTCCTTTTGCCGGTCTGGCTTTCCTCAAGGACTTCGGTGCCGACAATGTCGGACGGCATGAGGTCGGGCGTGAACTGGATGCGCTTGGAGTCGAGCCCGAGCACAATGCCCATGGTCTCGACGAGCTTGGTTTTGGCGAGACCCGGCACGCCGAGCAGAAGCGCGTGGCCGCCGGACAGGATAGTGACGAGCGCCTGCTCGATGACCTTTTCTTGACCGAAGATCACGGTCCCGATCGCGGCCTTGGCCGCACGCACGTGGTCCGCGCTTGATTCGGCCGCGCGGACGATCATGTCCTCGAGCTTTTCGAGCCCATCTCCGCCAACAGCCGGCATGGCTAACTCCCTGTCTTGTGCCGCATACGTTTCAGCGAATCAGTTTCGCCGCATCCGTACGAGTGTAAGCGGCCCGCTTTGCACCGCCGCCACGCAATGCAATATACGCGCCAGCATCATGGAAAGGGGACTTTGCTCCGATTCTTTCATTCGCGGGGCACACAACTTAGGTTTGGCGCGACATGACCGCGGCACGACGATCACGATCCCGCGAGCAATGCTGCCTGCGGACGTAAGGTCCAAGGCTACAGGTTCAAGGCAAACCATGGCGAAGGAAGGGCAATCCGGCCTCGAGGCGATCACAGGCGTGCTAAGTCGCGCCGGCAAAGGCAAGGGGCCACCGCCGGTCGAGCGTTGGAATCCGCCGTTCTGCGGCGATCTCGATATGCGCATCGCCGCCGACGGCACGTGGATCTACATGAAGACGCCGATCGGCCGACCGGCGCTGGTCAAGTTGTTCGCTTCCGTGCTCAAGCGTGAGGGCGACAAATATTTCCTGGTCACGCCGGTGGAGAAGTGCGGCATCCAGGTCGACGATGCGCCGTTCCTCGCCGTCGAGCTCAATATCGACGAATCATCAGCCGGCCGCGTGCTCAACTTCCGCACCAATGTCGATGACTGGGTGGCTTGCGGGCCGGGACATGCGCTCCGCTTCGAGCCGCAGGCCGCAACCGGCGGCCTCAAGCCGTATCTTCACGTGCGCCGCGATCTGTGGGCGAAGGTCACGCGTACCCTGTTCTTCGACCTTGTCGAACTCGGCGAGGAGCGCGAGGTTGCGGGCCAAGCGATGTTCGGGGTGACTTCGATGGGCACCTTCTTTCCCATGGCGCCGGCCGACCAGGTGAGGGATTTTGTGTGAACGAGCAACGCGGGTCGTTGCAGCGAGCGGCGGCGCAGAGCTTTTTTGAGCGCGCGCGCTCGCGGCTCGTGCTCGAAGTGCCGCCGGCGCTGACCGATCCGCTGGCGCAGGGCGCGCGCGGCGATCTCGATCTCAATCCGTCGATGTGGGAGCGTGCCGGTGTCAGCGCGACCAAGCCCGCCGCGGTGCTTGTTCCGGTCATCGACCGCGGCGAACCGACCGTGCTGTTCACGATCCGCACGCAAGAGCTTGCCAGCCACGCCGGGCAGGTGGCTTTCCCCGGCGGCAAGATCGATCCCGACGACGAGAATCCGGTTGCCGCGGCTTTGCGCGAGGCCAAGGAGGAGATCGGGCTGGCGCCGACACTGATCGAGCCGCTCGGCTATCTCGATCTTTATCTGACGTTCTCCGGCTTTCGCATCTTGCCGACGGTCGCCCGCGTCAAGCCGGACTTTGCGCTGACGCTTAATCCGCGCGAGGTGACCGAGACGTTCGAAGTGCCGCTCGCTTTCCTGATGACGCCGGCCAATGTCCAGCGCCGCAGCCGCGAGTGGAAAGGCATCTTGCGCGAATATTACGCGATACCTTTCGGGGATCGCTACATTTGGGGCATCACCGCAGGTATTGTGCGCAACCTTTATGATCGGGTTTATGCATGATTCGGCCAATCTTCACCGAGATCGGGCTGTTCCTGACCCCGTTCGTGCTCTACGCCGCGTTTCTCCTGGCGACGCGCGCCGGCGTCCTGCAGCCGAAGTCGTGGACGGTACGCCGCATTGCCAGCCTCATCATCGCGTCGCTCATCTTGATGGTGGGAAGTTTTCTCGTCTTGGCCCAATTCGGCGGCTCGCCGCCGGGCTCGACCTATGTGCCGGCGCATATCGAGGGCGGTAAGTTCGTGCCGCAAACGACGCGGTGACGCAGCTACCGCATCTCGGCGACGCGGCTTGGCTCAAGGATGGCGAGGTCGCGCGGTTGCTGGCGCTGCTCAATCGCGACGGCGAGGAAGCGCGCGTAGTCGGCGGCGCGGTACGCAACGCGCTGTTGGGCCTGCCGGTCGGCGAAATCGACGTGGCGACGACGGCTTTGCCCGAGGAGGTGGTGCGCCGCGTCGCGGCGGCCGGCGGCAAGGCGATCCCGACCGGCATCGCGCACGGTACCGTCACCGTCATTATCGATCGTCGGCCGGTCGAGGTGACGACTTTGCGCGAAGACGTCGAAACATTCGGCCGCAAGGCCAAGGTCGCATTCGGACGCGATTGGAAGGCGGACGCGCAGCGGCGCGACTTTACGATCAATGCGCTTTCCGTCTCCGCCGACGGAACGGTGCACGATTATGTCGGCGGCATCGGCGACATCGCCGCGCGCCGCGTGCGCTTCATTGGCGAGCCGCAGCGGCGTATCGAAGAGGACTATCTACGCATCCTCCGCTTCTTCCGCTTCCACGCGCATTTCGCGGATGGCGCGCCGGATCGGGCCGGCCTGCATGCTTGCGTCGCGGCACGCGCCGGCCTCGAGACGCTGTCGCGCGAGCGCGTGCGCATGGAAATGCTCAAACTGATAGTCGCTTCGCGGGCGACGCCGACGCTGGCGGTGATGGCGGAGAGCGGGCTGCTCGGTCTGGTGCTGGGCGGAGTCGCTTTCATCGCGAGCTTCGAAAACATGATCAAGGTAGAAGCGGCGCTGGGCGCCGCGCCCGACGCGGTGCGCCGCCTCGGCGCGCTCGGGGTTTGGGTCGCCGAGGACGCGGAGCGGCTGACGCGGCGGATGCGGCTTTCCAACGCGGAATCTGAACGCCTTCGCGCGCTCGAAACCTGGTGGCGCGTTGCGCCGCAGTCCGACGCCCAATCGGGCCGCGCGCTCCTTTATCGGCTGGGCCCGCGATCGTTTACCGATCACGTGCTGCTTGCCTGGACGCGCTCGGAAGCGGGCGCCGCCGATCGCGCCTGGCTGGCGCTGGCGCAGCAGCCGCAACGCTGGACCGCGCCGGTCTTTCCGCTCAAGGCGGCGGACTTCATCCGCCGCGGAATTGCCGCGGGGCCGGCTCTTGGCGCGGCGTTGCGCGCCGCCGAGGCGGCCTGGATCGCGGCGGATTTTCCGGCCGACCGCGCGGCGATCGAGGCCATTGCCGACCGTGCTGTGCAGTCATGACATCCGCTCGCGCAATGAGCGCAATCGCCGGCGTGCCACCGGCGCGAATTCGGTCAGCCGCGGCCGCGCGCGCTCGACCTGCATTTCGTTGCCGCGCCAGACGAAGTTGTCGCCGCGCAGCGCGCTCACGAACAGCACGGGCAGGAGGAGATCGCGCGCCAGGCAATGGAGCGGGTAGCGCGCCGAAACGTGCCAGCCGGCGGTGACCGCGAGCAGCGTTTCCGCGCCATACCAGAAGAGGCCAAGGAAGACCACGCTCAACGCCGGCGGCAGCGCAAACGCCGGCGCCGCGATTGCAAGCGCGAGCATGGGCAAGACGCCGCCCGAAAGCGCTTCCGGCAGGAAGTAGACGAAGAAGCTAGCGCGGCGCAGTCGCGCCCAACGCAACTGCCGATTCCAAACTTCGGCGGCGCTGCGATAGCCGAGTGGCTGGGCGAACGGCCGGTCGACGAGCCGCACCTTGAGACCGGCGCCACGCACGATCTTGGTCGACGCGGCGTCTTCGGCGACCTCTTTCGCGAGCGCCTCGATGCCGCCGGCGCGTTCGAGGTCGGCGCGCCGCCACAACATGGTCTTGCCCTGGGCGAAGCCCAAGCCAAACGCGTCGGCGATATACTGCCAGCGCGCCTGATAGGTGTTGAGGAAAGCGCATTCGAGCTCGGCCCAGAACCCTTGCGGCTGCGCGCCGATCGGCGGCGAGGCGACGAGGCCGGTATCCTCGCGCCAGCCGGCAAAGAGACGCTCGATGTAATCGTGCGGCATCAGCACGTTTGCATCGGCAAGGACGATCCAGTCGTGGCTCGCCGCGCGCCAACCCTTGAGCACGTTATTGAGCTTCGGATTCGGGCTCACGCGCTCGTCGCCGATCAAAAGTTTTGCGCCGGCGCCGACGTGCTCTGCCATCATCGCTTCGATGACTGCGACCACGGGATCCTTTGCGGACGCGACGCAGAACAGGATTTCGCAACGCGGATAGTCGAGCGCGAACGTCGAGGAGAGCGTATCAGCGGCATGACTGTCTATTCCGCATAGCGGGCGCACCAGGCTGACGGCGGGGAGGTTTTGGCGGGAGGCCGGCTCGCCGGGTGTGCGCCTGCGCAGGCGCAGCGCCGCGATTACGACGCTGGCGATGTGAATGGCGATGGTGGTGATGCAGAAGGTCGCGGCGGCGAGAATCGGCGCTGTCATCGCCGCGATGTTTAACGTGGCGCCGTGACAGCGCTGTGACTCCGGCGTCCGGCGTTAAGCGCCGTTAACGTTTGCGTCATGTCACCGCCATGGAATCCGCTTATACACGGGCCATGTCGAATGGACGAGAGATAAAACATCGTGGCACTTGAGCACGGCACGCGTCTGTTCCGTACTCTGTTTATTTCTGATGTTCATCTCGGCGCGCGCGGCTGCCAGGCCGACCGCCTCCTCGACTTTCTGCGCTATCACGATGCCGATACGATCTATCTGGTCGGCGACATTGTCGACGGCTGGCAATTGCGCTCGGGCTGGTATTGGCCGCAGCCTCACAATGACGTTGTGCAAAAACTCTTGCGTAAGGCGCGCAAGGGCGCGCGCGTCGTCTATCTGCCGGGCAATCACGACGAATTCCTGCGCGATTATTATGGCACCCATTTCGGCGGCATCGAAGTGGTGGAAACGGCGATCCATGAAAGCGCCGACGGACGGCGCTATCTGGTCGTGCATGGCGATGTATTCGATCTCGTGGTCAGGCGCGCGCGCTGGCTCGCGCTTCTTGGCGACACCGCCTACGATTTTGCCATCTTCGTGAACCGCTATTTCAACGCCATGCGCCGCCGGCTCGGCTTTTCCTATTGGTCGCTGTCGCAATGGGCGAAGCACAAGGTGAAGAATGCCGTGAATTACATCGGCGCCTTCGAGCAGACGCTCGCCGCCGAGGCGCAGCGCCGCGAGGTCGACGGCGTGATCTGCGGCCACATCCACCATGCCGTCATCCACGACGATTTCGGCATCCGCTATATGAATTGCGGCGATTGGGTCGAGAGCTGCACGGCTCTCGCCGAGCACGCGGACGGGCGCTTCGAGATCATCAGCTGGGTCGAAACCGGCTCTTGGCAGCAGGTTTCCGATCCGCGCCTGATCGAGGAGGACGAGGAGACGGAAATCGCGGCGTAAGCTTTGTAGGGTGGGTTGAGCGGCGCGAAACCCAGCGTGTATCGGGACGTCGAAAGGCGATGGGTTTCGCGCCGCTTAACCCATCCTACAGCGTTCAATGCCCGAAGATCAGCCGCGATGGGTGGTCGTCGATATTTTTGATCACCTTCTGCAATTCGGCGAGCGTGCGCCGGCCTTCGATGGCAAACGCCTCGTATTCCTTGAGGCCGGAATTGGAGAAGTGCGCTAACCCGGCCCAAATTTCTTCCGTACGCTTGTCGAGATTATCGGCGAGCCTGCGGATCGACACGGCTGCCTCGGCGATCTCGCCGTGATTGTCGGCGCTGCCGGTGAGGTTTTCGAGCCCAGCCATGACCTTGTCGAGGCGCTGCGAGTTCTGCGCCAGAATCGTCGTCACCGTCTCGATGTTGCGGAGCGACGTCCGCATCGCCTCCTCGTTTTCGCCAACCATGCCGTTGATGCGCGAAAGCACGTCGCGCGCCGCCTGGGTGACGTCGGCGCCGGCGTTGGGATCGGCGTAAATAGTCGGCGGTCCGCCGGAATCGGCGACGATCAGCGCCGCGTCCGCCGATCCGCCGGTGAGCGAAACCTGGGCCACGCCCGTCAGTCCCTGGAAGGCCAGCGTCACCTTGGTGTCGGTGCGGATCGGCACCGTGCGGTCGAGCGCGATCAATGCCTCGACCTTGCGCGGATCGTGCGGGTCGAGCGCGAGCTTTGTCACCTCGCCGGCCCGCATGCCGTCGAACAGCACGGAAGCGCCGGTGCGCAGCCCCGACACCGAGCCGCCGAACACGATGCGATAGACGGAGCGCTCGCCGCTGCCGGCGCTGTTCTGGAACCAGTAGATGAACCCGAACACGCCAAGGATGACGGCAAGCGTGAAAGCGCCGGTGATGGTGTAGTTGGCTCTGGTCTCCATGAATGACCTCTCCGCGCGGTCCTAGTGGTGGATGGGTTGTTGCTGCGCTTGGTTCTGCGCCTGGTGGTTCGCCTGGCGTCCGCGATTGCCGTGAAAATAGGATTTGAGCCACGGATGCTCGAACGCGAGCATGGTTTCGATCGTACCGGCCGCGATCACGCGCCCTTCCGAGAGCACCGCGATGCGGTCGCAAACCGTGTGCAGGCTGTCAAGGTCGTGGGTGACCATGAACACGCTCAATCCCAGCGTACGCTGCAAGGTGCGGATCAATTCGTCGAACTCGGCGGCCCCGATCGGATCGAGGCCGGATGTCGGCTCGTCGAGGAAAACAATGTCGGGATCGAGCGCCAGCGCGCGCGCCAGCGCCACCCGCTTGACCATGCCGCCGGAAAGCTCCGCGGGAAATTTTCCGCGCACATCGGCGCCAAGTCCGACCATTTCCAGCTTGGCCAGCGCGATCTCCTCGAGCAGGCGCGGCGACAAATCGAGGTATTCGCGCATCGGGAACTGGACGTTTTGAAGGGCCGTGAGCGAGGAGAACAGGGCGCCTTGCTGGAACAGCACGCCCAAGCGCTGCTCGATCGAGCGCAGCTCGCTTTCGCCGACCGCCCGGAGATCGGTTCCGAACACTTCGATCGTGCCTTTGCGCATGGGCACGAGCCCGATGATGGCGCGCATGAGAACGGATTTGCCGGCGCCGGAGCCACCGACGAAGCCGAGGATCTCGCCCTCGAAGACGTCGAGCGTCGCGTGGTCGAGTACGGTGACGTCGCCGAAGCCGACGACGAGGTCACGCACGCTGATCACGGCTGTATTGCTGCGCATCGCTTACATCCCGACGCCGGCGAAGAAAATGGCGAATACGCCGTCGAGCGCGATCACGAGAAAAATCGATTTGACCACGGAAGCGGTGGTCTTCAGGCCGAGCGAGGCGGCGCTGCCCTCAACCTCGAAACCTTCGACGCAGGCGACCAGCCCGATCATCAGCGCCATGAACGGCGCCTTGATCATGCCGACCTCGAAGGTCGGCAGCCAGATCGCCTCGCGCAGCCGCTCGAGGAAGATGTCGGGCGCCATGCCGCCGTAGAGCCAGCAGACCAGGCCGGCGCCGTAGAGCGCCGCCATCGAGCCAAGGAACGTGAGCAGCGGCACGGCGATGACGAGCGCCACGATGCGCGGCAGGACCAGCACCTCGATGGGATCGAGGCCCATGGTGCGCAGCGCGTCGATCTCTTCGCGCATCTTCATCGCGCCGATCTCGGCGGTGTAGGCGCTGCCGGAGCGGCCGGCCACCATCACGCAGACGATGAGCACGCCGATTTCACGCAAGACCAGCACGCTGACCATGTCGACGACGTACATGTCGGCGCCGAAGGAGCGGAAGCGGAAAATTCCCTGCTGGGCGAGAATGGCGCCGATCACGAACGTGCTCAGCAGGATGATCGGTACCGCGCGCCAGCCGACACGTTCGAGGTGATGCATAATTGAAGTCAGGCGCAGCCGCCCCGGATGCGCAAGCGTGCGCAGCGCCACGGTGGTCAGTGCGCCGAGCAGGTGCGCAAGAAGGACGAGCGACCGGTCGATTTCGGCCACAGCCCGGCCGATGGAATCGAGCGCGACGACGCCGCCGTTTGCCGCCGGGCCATCTTGCCGTGGCGACTGATTGACCAGTCGCAATTCCTCCATCAAGGCCCGATCGGCATCGGAGAAGCCGACGATGCGCGCGATCGAGCCCCGCGTCGTGAAGGCGCGCTTGAGGCGCTCGATGAGCCAGGCGCCGAAGGTGTCCAGCCGCTCGAGCTTGGCGAGGTCGATATCGACGTTGCGCGCGGTCTCATAAAGTTGCGCCGTCTCGTCGACGATCTTCTCAAGCTCGGCCGCGCGCTCGGCGGTCCAGGCGCCGGTCGCTGCGAGCGCCACGCGTTCGCCGTCGGCCGTGGCGGTGAGGGAAACGGCGCTCATGGCTGCGTGCTCCGCGCAAGCTCAACGGCGCCGCGCGACCCTTGAGCCGGTCGGAAGATCACGGTCATACTGCTCCTCGCATGGAGCTCTCCGTAAAGATCGAGCGCTGGCCATTGGCCGGCGCGTTCACGATCAGCCGCGGCAGCAAGACCGAAGCCGTCGTGGTGGTGGCCGAACTCAGCGATGGGGCCCACCGCGGCCGCGGCGAGTCTGTCCCCTACGCACGCTACGGCGAAACTCCGGACGGTATTGTGGCGGCAATCGAGGCAATGCGTTTGGCGCTGCAAGGCGGCCTCGACCGCGCCGGCCTCCAGCGCGCCATGCCCGCCGGTGCTGCCCGTAATGCACTCGATTGTGCTTACTGGGACGTTAACGCTAAGCAGGCGAACCGCCGCGCCCACGATTTGGCCGGGTTTGCCCGGCCGGAGCCCTTGACGACTGCCTTTACGATCTCGCTGGGGACCCCTGCGGAGATGGCGGCCGCGGCGGAGCGGGCCGCCTGGCGACCCCTCCTCAAGGTCAAGCTCGGCGGTGGAGACGATGACGGCAAGCGGATCGCGGCGGTCCGCCGCGCGGCGCCACGAGCCCAAATCATCGTCGACGCCAATGAAGGCTGGGAGGCGGATAATTTGCAGCAAAATCTTGCTGCCTGTGCCGATGCCGGCGTGACGCTCATCGAACAGCCCTTGCGCGAGGGCCGCGACGAGGCGCTGGCCGGTAGCAAAAGCCCGATACCGATCTGCGCCGACGAAAGCGTGCGCGACCGCGCCTGCCTCGACGCCCTTGCCGGCAAGTATGACGCCGTCAACATCAAGCTCGACAAGGCGGGCGGCCTCACCGAAGCGCTGGTGCTTGCCGCCGAAGCGGAGCGGCGCGGCTTTGCCATCATGGTCGGCTGCATGGTCGCCACCTCGCTCGCAATGGCGCCGGCCATGCTCGTGGCTCAGCGTGCGCGCGTGGTCGATCTCGACGGTCCGCTGCTGCTCGCCAAGGATCGCGCCGACGGCTTGCGTTACGAGGGAAGCCTCGTTTATCCGCCCGAGCCGGATTTGTGGGGGTGAGTACGGCGTCACCGCTGTGTCGCGGCGGCGCGGCCTTGTGGGAATATCGGGAAAACGAGCGGGTCAGCCGATTGCGGGGTTGCGGCCGTTGTGCTGTTTGATTCTGCGCGACCCGGGGGAACGATGTCCAACGATCCTCTGCCACTGCGGGATATTTCGGCCGCGCCGACGACGGAAGCGGATTACGAAGCCATTTACGCGGAGATCATGGCGACCGAGCGCGGACGCGGCTTCCTGCGCGAATACGCCAGCCGCCAGCGTTACCCGGATACGAACAAGCTCGTCAGCACCATCGCCCGTCTCGAGGCGGCGATGCGCGAAAATTCGCCGCCAACTTTGCCGGCCACGTTCGCCCGCGGCCTCGCCGATTTGGCCGCGTCAATTTGGCAGATCGAGGCGGTGCTCGCGGCGAGCGCGAGGTCGCTGCCCGACGTTTATTTTGCGGTCGAGCGCATCCAGGATATCGCCATGGCGTTGCGCCAGCGCGAGGTCGAGGCGACGTTGTGCGATACGTTGGAGGCCGCGATCCGCGAAGTCGGCGACGCGATCTTGCGCAACAATGCGGCGGCGGCGCGCGCATTGAGCGCGGCCGCGCCGCTGCGCGAGCTGGCGCACCGCGTCAACGACATGGTTGCGCGCGCCGCAATGGCGGAGCCTGGCGTCGCCGCGCCACCTGCCGCCGATGAAGTGCGAGCCAAGTCCGCCGCCGAACGGTTGCATGATACCGCACGAGATCCCGCCTCGGCCGCGGTCGAGGTCCGTTCGGCCGCCGAGGATGACGTCGGATCGCCGCTTCAGTTGCGGCCCCTGCATCCGACGCTGCCCGATCCGCAGGCAATGGTGGGGTCGCAAGAGCATCCGGACGAATTGTTCGAGCCGACGGAATCCAAGCCGCCCTCGGCGGCGCCTTCGCCGCAGCCGCGCGGCGATGCGAATCCGATTCCACTCGCGGCGCTCGACGATCCACTCGGGGCGCTGCATGCTCTGAGCGAAGAAGAGCTCATCGCGCTGTTCAGCTAGCGGCCCGATGTTACCGAGCGTAGCGTCACGAGCTGCTGCGTCGTCGCGTCGGCTTGGCGGCGGAAGGCGCAGGGTCGCGCGCGAGTTCATTTTCTGTTAACTAGAGATGCTCTCCCATGAGGGTGATTCGGTAAACGGCACGGAAGTTGCTTTCCATGAGTCGATGCGGATCAACAACGACGCGCAGGCGAATGCGGTTCTGAGGTCTGCCGGTAGTCGTGTTGTTGCTCCGCATAACACGATCTTCTGGAGGCCACGATGCACAGACTCACCGGTCCTTTGTTGGCGGTTGTGGCGTTGTGCATGATTGCGTTGGGTTCAAGCGATGTGTCTGCGCGTGATGACGGCCGCTACGCCAATGAACCACTTCACGCCTGGTTCGATCAGCTCGCCAGCGGCAAGGGCTTGTGCTGTTCCTTCGCCGACGGTGTCAAAGTCGAGGACGTCGATTGGGACACTCTGGAAGGCCGCTATCGTGTGCGCCTGCACGGGCAGTGGATTTTCGTACCCGAGGCCGCGCTCGTGACCGAGCCAAATCGTTTCGGGCCGGCGGTAGTGTGGCCCTATATGGATTCGGAGGGGGCGACACAGATCCGTTGCTTCTTGCCCGGGGCCGGCGCCTAGAGTTTGTTCGGCACGTTCCCGTGTACACGGGAGAGCCGGTCGGTTGGTGCGGCGTTTGTTGAGATGGATTTTCGTCGCTTGCGCGGCGAGGGACCAGTAGTGGCGGCGATCTGCTGAACCGTCTGCTAGGCAACCAGCCGGGAGAACAGTTCGGGATCGACGTTTCCGCCGGAGAGGACGGCCACGGCGACTTTGCCGGTCACGTCGATCTTGCCGGTCATCAGCGCGGCCAGTGCGACGGCGCCGCCCGGCTCAACCACCAGCTTCAATTCGTAAAAGGCAAATGCGACGGCGGCGGCGACCTCGTCGTCGCTCGCCACCACGCCGGCGCCGACCAGCGACCGGTTGATGGCGAAGGTGAGCTTGCCCGGCATGCGCGCCATCAGCGCATCGCAGATCGTTCCGCTCAACGCCGCGTTCTGCTCGCGCTGGCCGCTGCGAAACGAACGCGCGTGATCGTCGAAACCCTGCGGCTCGGCGGTATAGAGCTTGACCGCGGGAACGCGTGCGCTGACCGCAAGCGCGATGCCGGCGGTGAGTCCGCCGCCGGACGCCGTCACCACCACGACGTCGGGCACGAGGCCGAGCGCGCGCAAATCGTCGACGATCTCCAGGCCGGCGGTGCCCTGGCCGGCGATGATCAGCGCGTCATCGTAAGGTGGGACGAGAACGGCGCCA
>Ga0302326_10011493_pt1 | contig 19053 bp, 16 predicted proteins | sample Palsa_T0_3_FD_202264 | JGI IMG/M metagenome (GOLD analysis project Ga0302326, IMG submission 202264) | Peat permafrost microbial communities from Stordalen Mire near Abisko, Sweden - Palsa_T0_3 | ecosystem: Environmental > Terrestrial > Soil > Palsa > Peat permafrost | place: Sweden: Abisko...
CGCCGCGGCGGGACTGGCGGGCCACCACCATCGGCGACGGCATGGTCATCGTCAGGCACCCCGATCTGGCCCCGGCCTTGGAGATCGCCCAGCGCATCGCCGCCGAGCTGCACCTGTACGCGAGTTGAGGCCAGCCAGAGCCCGCCGCCGAGATCCTGGTCACCGGCGTCGAAGACCCCGACACCCGCGCGCACTCCGCGAACGAGAGCCTGCACCTGGCCACCTTCGAGCGCGCCTGCCTGGCCGAGGCCCTGCTGCTGAGCAACCTGGCCGACGGCTAGCCCCAGGCCCGTTCAGAATATATTTGCCGAACGGACCCTGGTACCAGCCCTCAGCCAGGCCATCGGAGCGCCAGATCCGCGGGCCGGTCGTGACTAAGAAGAACGTCGGCGGCTCCCATAACGGGGACACCCAAATTAACGCCGCCGTCATCGAACTATGATTGGCGTCTGAGGGCGTGCAATTGCCGACCCGCAGGCAAACGACGGAGCGACAACAGCTAAGGCACATTTTATAAGTAACTGAGACGTCCATCATGGACTCAGGCTGTGATATCACCACTTCAACCGCTGGTCAAGAGATCCGCTTCCCCGCGCCGCGCACGGGCAACGGCTGTTGTCCCGCATTTCTGGAGTCATTTAGCCGCGACAAGCCACTCGGACATGTATCAGTTCGCGTGCGTTTGCCTCTGTGCTGGTGACGGGCAGGTGACGTTGCGGTGCGCATTCTCGAAATAAAAGGGGGAGAAGCCATGTATACAAGTCAGGTCGACTGGCCGGCCCATAATTTCGAGGACCTCGATATCCCGGTCGTGCACTTGTTCGTCGACCCTTGCGTAACAATAGGAACAGAGCGCCGGGAGGTGCCTGAGGGGAGCAAGCAACTGCTGGCCTTCGTCGCGGTGCGCCGCAGGCGGGTTGAACGCCGCCATGCGGCAGGCACGCTGTGGCCGCTCGGTGATGACGAGCGCGCCTCCGGCAACCTGCGGTCCGCGCTGTGGCGGCTCCGCCGGGTCGGCATCAACGTGCTCGCCGCGGACAAATGGTCACTGGCGCTGAGGGCTGAGGTTCTGGTGGACCTGCACCTCATGGAGCAGTGGGCCACGCGGCTGATCGAAGGCCACGACACGGAGCGGGACCTCACCATCTCGCCCTGGGTGGCTGATGCCCTGGATCTGCTGCCGGGGTTCTATGACGACTGGGCGCTCATGGAGCGCGAACGCGTACGGCAGCGGATCTTGCACGCACTGGAAGCACTGAGTGAAAAGCTGGCCGCCGCGGGACGCTTTGCCGACGCTATCGAGGCGGCGATGCTGGCGACGAGCGCGGAACCGCTCCGGGAGAGCGCACAGCGGGCGCTCATCAAAGCGCACGCGGCCGAGGGCAATATGACCGAAGCTCGTCGCAGCTACCGCGCATACCACGATCTGCTGCACCGGGAACTCGGCGTGGCGCCGTCCAGGGATTTTGCCGCGGGCCTGAACCTGCCAGATGTCGGCTCATGCCTCGTTACCCGCGCCCGCCCGTCGCTGTCTCACCTGGCCGCGCCGGTAAGTTAGATCGCCATCTGGTCGGCCGGACGTGGGGACTTCACGGGCCGGACCTGGCAAAGCGCTCGAGCCAGTCGCGGACATAAGCCAGCGCCTCCTCGATGGTCGAAGCCGACGCGGTGGCCTCGGCATCTTTCGTCAGATCATGCCGGCTTACCAGGCGGATCCGCAGTTGCGCTTCGCAGCCGGCACCTTCCAGCCAGACCCTGAGGAGGAGCGCTCCGGTTTTGCCCGGTCCGCTCGGCTGCCCTGTGATGAGCACCCGCCGATCGTAGGTGCCTGCCGTCACCGCAGCGTGATACTTCCCGGTCCGGGTCGTTCGGCGAGTACCGGCGGTCACCGAAAGCGATGACGAGGCGTTGACGCTGTGGTGACGCCTGGATCACGGCTCCCTCATACGGTTGAGCCGCGCTAGCCGACCACGCGCGGGACGGCGACCACGGCGCGCACATGCCAGGAGGGCAGATGACCGTCACGACGTCGTATCCAGGGATTTATATACAGGAGCTCCCGAGCCTCGTCCATACGATCACCCCGGCGCCGACGTCGATAGCCGTGTTCGCCGGTTACACCAATCCGTTCTACCAGGGCACGCCGTACGGGACCGCGACCCAGCTGTTCAGCTTTGCCGATTATCAGGCGAATTTCGGCGGCTTCTTCTCCTGCCCGTGGCAGCCCGACTACGTCGGCCAGGCCGTCTACCAGTTCTTCAACAACCAAGGCCCGGCCTGTTACGTCGTGGCCTTGCAGGCCAAGCAGTACTACAACAGCGCCGGGGAGCCTCAGGGGGAAGTCGCGCCCGCCAGCGTCACCTTCCAGGCCACCGGCGGGAGCATCACCTTCACGGCTAAGCAGCCGGTCGGAGTGGCCGCCACGGCGGCGGGGGCGGGGACGGGGGGCATCCCGATGACGGTGGCCGTTTCAAACCTCCAGAGTTCGACTCAGAACGGCCCCACCGACACGGCCGACATCGTCATCTCCTACGGGACGACGGTGGAGACGTACCGCAAGACCAAGATCGCGAGCCTCGTCCCCACGTCCCCGCCGAATCCGCCTGCGCCGCTCCAGAACTCGGGCCTGGTGACCGTGACGCTGACAGATACGCCGACGGCATACCAGCAGACGGGAAGCAGCCCGCTTGGCTACGGCTCTCTCGGCCAGGGGCAAATCGCGCCGCAGCCAGGCTTTAGCGTCATCAGCCCGGTGGACTTCGAGCCGGTGTTCCAGGACTACGCGTCGCTCGACAAGGTACCTGTTTTCAACCTGCTCGCGACCCCCGGGATCACCTACAGCCAGGTCACTTCCGAAGCCGTCGCTTACTGTGAGCGCAAGCGGGCCTTCTACATCATGGATACCCCTTCGTCGCAGACCTCCGGGTGGGACGTCAACAGCATCGTGGGCAACCTCGATCAGTCCACGTCGTTGGATCCAGCGCCGCCGGTCAGCGTCAACGCCGCGGTCTATTACCCGTGGCTGCAAACGGCCGACCCCGTCACGGGGAACACGACCGACCCGGTTACGGGGAATGCGATAGTGGCGCCGCCGAGCGGATTCGTGGCCGGGATTTACGGCCAGACGGACAGCACGCAAGGGGTCTGGCAGTCCCCGGCCGGCCTCCAGACGACGATCCTCGGCACGACGGGCGTGGATACGAACGGGGTGATGACCGATCCGCAGCAGGGAATTCTCAACAACAACGCCATCAACTGCCTGCGCCAGTTCCCGGGCATCGGCACCGTCGTATTCGGCGCACGGACGACGGCGGCCGCCGACCCTTCCTATCAGCAGTGGAAATACGTGGCCGTCCGGCGAATGGCGCTATTCATCGAACAGACGCTTTACGCCAATCTTGGCTGGGCGGTTTTCGAGGGAAACTCCACGCCGCTGTGGAACGCCCTTACCCAGGAGGTCACGGCGTTCATGCTCAGCCTGTACCGCCAGGGCGCCTTCGCCGGGGACACGCCAAGCACGGCATTCCTCGTGCAGTGCGATTCGACGACGACCACACCTCAGGACGTTGCCTCCGGCAGGGTCAACATCCTGGTCGGCTTCGCCCCGCTCCTCCCGGCGGAGTTCGTCGTCGTCCAGATAGCGCAACTCGCCGGCCAGACACAGAGCTAGGGGCCACCATGGGCAAGATTTTCCCGGCCAACCTCAACCGTTACGACCCGTACAAGACGTACCGGTTCCTCCTCTACTTCGGGAAAAGCACGGCACCCGTGGCCGCGGTGAGCAAGCTCACGGCGCTCAAACGCTCATCCGACGTGATCGAGTACAAGGAGGGCGGCAGCGCCCTCATCCTGAAAGGGCTCGGGCGGATGAAGTACGAGCCGATCACGGCGGAGCGGGGAGTCACCCAGGACACGGACTTCGCCGCCTGGGCCGACTACGCCCAGGTTCTCAGCCAGGGCGTACCTAGCACGTCGCTGGCCAACCTGCGCCGGGAGATCAGAATCGAACTGCTGAATGAGGAGGCCCAGCCGGTGCTCCGGTACCTGATCCATCGCTGCTGGGTTTCCGAATTCCAGGCTCTTCCCGATCTCGACGCGGGCGGGAACACCATCGCGATCGAGCACATCAAGATGGAGAACGAGGGCTGGGAGCGGGATCTCACGCTCGCCGAGCCGACGGAGAAGTGACCTTGCTGCCCGTCAGCGGCATGACGCTCGCCGTGCGCGAGCCGACCGGTGAAGACGAGGTCTACGTTCTGGAAACCACGCTGGCACCGCTGCCTGCGATCCTCGAACTGGCGCGCCGTGTCGCCAGCACCAGCACCGGAGGTCCGGTTGACTGGCCCAGCCTGCCCGCGACCGATCTCGATGCCGCCGCGCTCATGATCCGGTGGTCCTGGATCGGCGGGGTGATCAGCACCGATGCCAGCTGCCCCGGCGCCGGCTGCCGAGAGCGAATCGACGTGAGTTTCGGCATCGGGGACTACCTTCTGCATCATCGCCCACGGCGACCTCGCAGCGTGATCGCGATGGCCGGCCCGGGCTGGTTCACGCTGGCCGGGGCTACTGTCCGCTTCCGGCTGCCGACCGTCGCCGATCTCCTCGCAGCAGCGGCGTGTGACCAGCCGGCCGAAGAGCTCCACGACCGGTGCATCGACGCTCCCGAGCTGTCGCGGACGCTGGCCGGCCGCTTGGACCGCGCGCTGTCGGCCCTGGCGCCGAGCCTCGAGGATCTTCTCGGCGGGAGCTGCCCTGCCTGCGGGCACCCGGTGACGATACGGTTCGACCCGCTCGCGTACACGCTGGCCGAACTGCGGCAGGCCTGCTCCGGCATCCACCTCGAGGTCCACGCACTCGCCGCCGCGTACGGATGGCCGGAAGACGCGATCCTCGCCCTTCCGCGCAGCCGGCGCCGACGCTACGCGTCGATGATCGCCCGCGAACGGCAGGCCGGATGAAAGCCCAGGTCCCCTACCTAGCCCGACTGGCCAGGCAGGTCGCCAGGCCGCCGATGCTGAAGCCGCCTCGCCAGCTCTTCACCGACGACATCGACCCGCCGGTCCGCTCCGCGGACACCCCCGGCTCCGCGCGGCGACACGCGGTGGACCCAGCTTCGCCAAGCCCTCCTGTTTCGCTCCCGCGTTCAGACAGCGGCCGACAACAGCCCGCACTTGAGGCGACGGCGTCGGTGCCCGCCGAGGAGACCGAAAGAGCACGAGAGACCGGCCGCCAAGACCGATCCGTCACCGTCGAGCCGGGAGTCGCAGTGAACTCCCCGGACACGCCAACGGTGTCCGCGTGGCCTGAACCAGCGGCAGGCCCGGGGGCGCCGCCCGACAGCGTGGATATGACCTGGCCGCCCCCGGTGGCGCCGCCTGGCGCCGGCCACCCTGAGGTCGCCAGCGTCGCCGCGGCCAGCCCGGCGAATCCGGCCGGTACCCGTCCCGGAACCGCGCCCACGGGGCCGCTGCCGTCACGCACTCCGCGGCCCGCCGCCGGCTCCGGGCCGGCCCGGCCGCCGGGATCATGGGTGAGCGCGCTGCGGGAAAGGCCCGTAGAGCTACCCGAGGCCATCGAGCATGCTCCCGCGGCAGGCCAGGCGGATCGCCGGGCCGCACCGGTATCGCGGGCCGTGCCTGCCGTGCCTGCCGTGCCTGCCGTGCCTGCCGCGCCGCCGCCCGGGCCGGGACCGATCGCGCCGGCCGGCTCGCGCCAGGACCAGCACACCGACGACGCCGCAGTGGCGCGCCGGGCCGCGCTCGGGCCCGAAGCGCCCGGCGCCGAGGGCGCCGCTGATCTGGACGGCTCCAGCGAGCCGACGCCGGTCCGCGACCTGATGCCGAAACTGACCTCGGACCATCTTCCGGCCGCGATACCCAGGACCGAGCCGGGCCAGCCGCTCGTGCCCCGGCGGCCCCGGGTCTCGATCGGCACCATCGAGGTCACCGTCGTCCCGCCGGCACCCGCTGTCCGCGAGATCCGGCCCCCTGTCCCGGTGACGCGCGGCTGGTCTCGCCCTCCTTCCCCGTTCGCCGCGAGCGCGGGTGCCGACCGGCTGCGGAACGGGCTCCGCCGCTGGTACGGGACGGCGCAGGGCTAACGGAGGCACTCGATGACGCTCGACCTATCCGCGGTGACCGACTCCTTGATTGGCCTCGTCAAGAGCCAGTGGACAGCCGCGCCGATCTGGACCGAGGTCGGCGGCAACCCGGCTGGCCCGACGTTCACGCCGAACTTCACCGGGCTGGCGCCCGACGCGGCCAGGCAGGAGCCAGGGACCCAGCTGAGCATGTACCTCTACCACGTCGAGTCGGACAACGCGCAGGAGGCCCTGTTCTGGCAGGATCAGATCCTGCACGCCGCGGCGGGCGCGCCCACGCGGTTCCTGCCGCTGGCGCTCAACCTCTTCTACCTGCTGTTCGCGTATTCGGAGACGAGCTACACCCAGGAGCAGGAGGCGATGAGCGCCGCCCTGCGTGTCTACCACGCCAACCCGATCGTGCGCAGCGATCCTGGAGCGCCAGACCCGTGGGAGCTGACCCTCACCATGGAGCACCGCTCCTACGATGAACTGAGCCGCCTGTGGCAGGCGACCACCGTGCCGCTGCGGATGTCCCTGGTCTACCGCGCGGCCGTGGTATTCATCAATCCCGACGCCATGCCGCCGCCCGCGCCGAACCCCAAGCGGGTCACCGTGGTCGCCGACCGCGTTCAGCTGCCGCTTCTTCTGCCCGGCACCGGGGAGTACCCGGTCGTGTTCGGCACCTTCCGCGACAGCTCCTACCTGGGGCCGGCCGGTTCGGCGGTTCCCCTCTCGCTGTCCCCGGCCACCGTGGCCGCGGGCCAGACGACCTGGCTGATGGGATCGGATCTTCGCTCCACCGGTGTCTCTGACCGCGTGTACCTGCTGCCACCGGACGGAGGCGCCGAGGTGGACGTCACGACGTGGGCGGTAGCCGCCGACTCCAGCGCCGCGAAGTTCGTGCTCACCCTGCCTGCGACGGTCGGGACCGCGCCGACCGACGCTCCCGTACCCGGCGTCTACCAGCTCCGCGCCGGAAGCGGCGCGCTGGGCGCCCCGGGCGCCAACCGGACCGGATCGACCCCGGTCAGCGTCGCTGCCTACGTGGACCCCGCGGGAGGCCCGGTCCTGGCTGGACTGCCCCCCTTTACCGTGCACGGCGCAGGCTTCCTCCCCGGGGCCACTGAGGTGCTTGTGGGCATGGTCGCGCTGACGGACACCGCGGCCGTCCCGGCTCCCGGTGAGGTCAGCATCGACCCGTCCGGCACATTCTTCTCATTCTCCCCGCCGGCCGGGCCGGCCGGGATGCTCGCGCCGGTACGGGTCCGGGTGCACGGCATCGAGTCGGATCCCGCGCTGTGGGTGACGCTGTGAACGCCGGCTCCGTGAACGCCGGCTCCGTGAACGCCGCCGCTGTGAACGCTGCCTCAGCCGTGCCGCAGCCCGTCACCGAGACGCTCGTCGTGAACATGGCTGACCTCGTCACCGGCCGCGGGGCCGAGCCGCCATGGCTCACCGAGGTCCGGCTGCGCGCTTCGCGCCGGGTGCTCTGGCTGCGGCACCTGTGGTCGGGCCATCAATACGAGGGAGAGCACCTGCTGGCGATCAGCCACAGCGAGGTCGACCGCGCGCTGGCCTCGCCGACCGAGGCGGCCCAGGCCGAGCAGGCCTTTTACCGGTCGGACGAGCGCGCGGCCGCCGCCACCGCACAGATCACCGCCCTCGCCGAGCAGCCCGGGGATGCCACGCTCGGGCATCTCGTCGTCACGCTCGGCCTTTCCCCGGCCGACGTGGCGCTCTTCACGCTCGCGGCCGCGGCTGCCCTGAACCCGGCGCTGGCCCGCGTCTTCGGGTACCTGCTCGACGTCACCGAGGCCGCCGATCCGACGCCTGCGCTCGCCGCGACTCTGTTCGAGCTGACCGGCCAGCCGCCCGGCCCCGACTCCGCGCTGCTGAGGTGGCTGCTCGCCGAGCCGGTCGGGCCCGGACGCGACGCGTTCACGCGCACGACCGGCTGGCGGGCAGACGCGCTGCTGCTGCCGGCCCTGGCCGGACCCGGCGCCGCGGCCACGCGCCGCCCGGCCGCGGCTTCCGACTGGGCGGGGGGGACGACCGGACGCGTGGTCGAGCCGCCGCCCGGCCCGGTGCTGCGCCCGGAGGCGGTAGAGGAGATCGTCGGCTTCGTGCAGCTGCTCGGCCAGGGAGGCGGAGTCGGATTGCCGGTCGAGATCGAGCTCGCGGGCGCGGCCGGGTCCGGCCGGACGGCCCTCGCCGCACAGGCCGCGGCCAGGCTCGGATCGCGGCTCGTGGCCGTCGATGCGGCTACGCTCGCGGGCCGCGCGGATGCCCTGGCGGCCGCGTCCCGCGAGGCCCGCCGCGCCCGCCTCGACGGCCTGATCGTCGAATGGGAGCACGCCGACTCCCTGCCGGCCAAGCTGTGGCACGCTATCCCGGCGGCGCCGCTGACGTTCCTCTCGGCCGAGCGGCCCATGGCCGGCACCGCCGAGGCGACCGGGCACCGCGCTATCCGGCGCTCGGTCCGTTGCGGCCCCATCGGCCGGGGCGAGCGCCTGCGGTTGTGGGCGTCGCTCGCCGCCACCCCGGCACCCACCGCAGTCGCCGAATGGGCGCTCAGGCCAGCCGAAATCGACGTCGCCGCGCACGTCGTCGCGGCCGGCGACCGGGAGGTCGGTGAAGTCTGCCGACGGCTCCTCATGGCTGGCACCCCGGGACTGCTCAGCCCGCTGCCGCTCCCCTTCACCTGGGCCGACCTGGTGCTGGCGCCGGGGACCACCGCGCACCTGCGCGAGCTCGAGGCGCAGGCCGCCCATCGCGCCCAGGTGCTCGACGACTGGTGTTTCTCCCGCCTTACCTCGCTCGGCCGCGGTACGACGGCCCTGTTCGCGGGGCCGAGCGGCACCGGCAAGACCATGGCCGCGCAAGTCCTGGCCCGCTCGCTCGGGCTCAGCCTCTACCGAGTCGACCTGGCGGGAGTCGTCAGCAAGTACATCGGCGAGACCGAGAAACACCTGCGCGAGCTGTTCGAGGCGTGCGAGCGGGCACCGGTTCTGCTTCTCTTCGATGAGGCGGACGCCCTGTTCGGCAAGCGGACCCAGGTGAGCGACGCCCACGACCGGTACGCGAACATCGAGATCGACTACGTGCTCCAGCGGATGGAACAGTTCGACGGCATCGCCGTCCTCGCCACGAACCGCAAGGCCGACCTCGACACCGCGTTCGTGCGCCGCCTGGGCTTCATCATCGACTTCGCGCCCCCAAGCGCGCAGGAGCGCGAGCGACTGTGGCGGCTCGCCCTGGAGGGCGCGATCGACCTGGGGGGCAGGCCCCTCGTCGGCGAGCTCGATTGGGCGCGCCTGGCCCATGACCTCGACCTGACCGGGGCGGGCATCAAGTCCGCGGCCGTGGCCGCGGCGTTCCTCGCGCACAGCGCGGGCGAATCCATCTGCGAGGGTCATGTGCTCGCTGCCGCACGACGCGAGCTGGCCAAGCAGGGTGTCGTCGTGCGGCCCGGCCAGCTGGAGCTGCGGTGAACCCGCCCGCCGGCGCGCCGAACGGCAGCCCCGCCGCCGAGGCGGGGCCGGCCGGCGACATCCGCATCGGCCGGCTGGCGCTTCGCGTGGCCGGCCTGGACGAGGACGCGGCGCGCATGCTGGCGCGCCTCGTCGCCGAGCGCCTCACGCCGGGCCTGCTCCGGCCACCCGGTCTGGCCGGCCCTGATTCCCTGCACCTAGAGGTTCAGGCCGGTGCCGCTGAGCAGGGAGACCCGGATCTCCTGGCCCAGTGCATCGTCGACGAGATCGGGCGCGTGCTGGCGCGGGACCGGGTACTTGGCAGGCCCGACGGGGAGGTGGCCGGATGAGCGGCGTGACACTCAAGGGGGCGCTGATCGAGTTCATGCCGACCAACCTCCCGGTGCCCGTCCCGAACGTGATCGTCTTCCAGTACAACCCCGAGACGATGACGCATACCTGGACTCAGCCGGAGGCAGCCCCGCCTTCGAGCACCGCCACGGGGGGAGCGGAGGCGAGCAACCCGCTCGCGGTGAAAGGCAATCCGGGCGAGACGTTCTCCTTCACCATCGCGATGGATGCGAACGACGAGATCGCTAACAACGGGCCAGGCGCGCCGATCGCAGAGCTGAGCGGGATCTACAGCCGGCTCGCCGCGCTGGAAATGCTGCTCTATCCGGCCAGTGCGGGCCAGTCCGGGCTGCTCGGTACCGTATCGGCGGGTATCGCGTCCGCCCTTGGCGGCCAGGCCTCCGGCGCTACCTCCGCGGTCCCGCAGTCCGTGATGCCGGTGGCCCTGTTCATCTGGGGCGCCGAGCGCATCGTTCCCGTCCGGGTGACCGGGCTCACGATCACCGAGAAGCTCTACGACTCCACGCTCAACCCGACCCATGCCGAGGCCCAGCTCTCGCTGCGCGTGCTCACACCCGCCGAGCTCAACAGCGCAAAAACGGACAACGACGTCCTCGCCGGCCTCGCCACGACCGCCTACAACTACACGTTCTCGGTCCGCCAGGCGCTCGCGCTCGCCAACCTCGTGAACGCGGCAGAGTCGCTCATCGGGATGATCCCGCACTGAAACCGGAGGGGCGTCATGTTCACAGCCGACAGCCGTTACGCGAGCCAGCCCACCTATACCGTCTCCCTGCCGGATGGCACCCAGGTCACGGCCGTGACTCCGGCACCGCCGAATCCGGTGCCGCTCATCGGCTACTACCAGCGGGTCGGGCAGGCGCGGCTCGACCTCATCGCGGTACAGTACCTCAACGCGCCGACCGGCTTCTGGCGGCTCTGCGACGCGAACAACTCCATGCTCGCCGGCGCCCTCGCCGCCCGCGCGCTCATCGGCATCCCGCCGGGCGGGCCGACATGAGCGTCACCGTCCAGGTTGGTGTCGGGGGGCAACCGGTACCAGATGCGCTCTACGATGCGATCGCGCAACTGGAGGTCGAGGAGAGCTCGGACCAGCCAGGCGCGCTGGTGCTGCAGCTGCCGGCCAACCGGACCTCCGCCGGAGATCTCCAGTTCGTCGGCGACGGCACCTTCGAGCCGCGGACCAACATCACCCTCACGGTCACCGTGGGCGCATCCGGATCCCAGGCCCAGTGCCTCTTCGACGGCTATGTCCTGTCCTGGCGGCTGCACCTCGACCGGGCCTCGACCTCCTCGACCACCGAGGTCTGGGCCCAGGACGCATCGTGGCTCATGAACATCGACGATCAGGTGTTCGAATGGTCGGGACAGACCGACGGGCAGGTCGCCAACGCGATCTTCGAGAAATACGGCTTCACGCCCGCCGACGGGAACACGCTGAACGACTCCCCCGGCCACCTTCCCGACGGGCACACGCTGTTTCAGCGCGCGACGGACCTGCAGTTCCTGCGCGGCCTGGCCCGGCGCGGCGGGAAGCTGTGCCGGGTCGGCTGCACGGACACCCCCGGGGACCGGACCGGGTACTTCGTGAGCCCGGCGCTCGACGGCCAGCCCGTGACCACGATTTCCCTGACCGACCCGACCAGCTGGACCGTCGACACCCTCGACTTCGACTGGGATGTCTTGCGCCCCACCAAAGCGGACGCGGGCCAGGTCGACCTCACCCAATCCTCCGCTTCGGGCACCGAGGTGAGCACCGACGCCAGCGGCCTCACGGCGCTCGGTAACCGCGACTACCCCACATACCTAGGGCAATCCTCGACGCTGCTGCTGACCGCGCCGGCCGACGTGCCGGAACTCGGCTATCGCACCGCGGCGGTACTCGCCGAGTCCGGATTCTTCTCCCGCTGCACCGGGGAAGCCGACGCCGAACGGATCGGCACGATATTGCGTGTCGGCGACATCGTGACGATCGAGGGCGCCGGCGCCATCCAGTCGGGAAACTGGCTGGTCTGGAACGTCCGGCACCACTACTCGCTCGCTTCGTGGAAGATGAGCTTTACTCTCGTCCGCAACGCGATGGGCCCCGCAGGCACCGGTGGCGCGCTCGTGTCCTTCGGCAGCACCACAGCCGCCCTGGCCGCCGCGGGGTCGCTATGACCGGGGCCGGCGACCGGGCGCTCGAGGACCTGCTCGAGCGGCTGCGCACGCGTTTCTACGGGAAGTACCGCGGCATCGTCTTGGATGTCGACGCGTCGACGATGCGGATCAAGGCGATTGTACCTTCGGTGCTCGGCGAGACCCCGACCGGCTGGTGCATGCCGTGCGTCCCGTACGCCGGGCCTGGCGTCGGCTTCGCGTTCCTGCCCGAGGCCGGGAGCGGCGTCTGGATCGAGTTCGAGGGCGGGGACGTGTCGTATCCGATCTGGGCCGGAGGCTACTGGCGGGAGGGCGAGTTCCCGGCCGGCGCCGCGGACCACGTCAAGGTGATCATCAGTGTCAAGCACAAGCTCGAACTCGACGACGACCAGGGCAAGATCACGCTCTCGGACCCTAACGGCAACACCGTGACCCTGGACGGCTCGGGCATCAAGCTCGCCAGCGGCGAGTCGATCTCGGTCGTGGTCAGCAGTTCGAGCGTGTTGGTGAACGACGGCGCGCTGGAGGTGCAGTGATGACGATCGCCCGCCAGGACTACGCGTTTCCCTTCCGGATCGACACGACATCGCAGCAGACCGCGCAGTCCGGCTACGCGGCTCATGTCGACCAGATGATCCGTCAGCTGCTGCTGACCGACCCGGGCGAGCGGGTCGACCTCCCGCAGTTCGGCTGCGGCCTGAGATCGCTGGTGTTCGCGCCGAATTCGGACGCGCTGGCGGCTACCGTAAAACTGCGCGTCATCCAGGGCCTGACCCAGTGGCTGGCCGGCATCGTCAACGTGGTCCAAGTCACGACGGGCGCTGCCCAGGGCGACCCAGCCGTCGCGCCGGGCACGCTTCAGGTGACGGTCACCTACACCCTCGTCGAGACCCAGACGAACCAGGCCGTAACGGTGACGGTCGGATGAACCCGGACCCGCCGGCCCGTCACCGGCGCCAGCTGCTCCTAGCCCCCGGCGCCGTTCTGAACGGCATTGACTACATCGAGGTCGGCCCCCGCCGGACCCGGCTCTTTGTCCACTTCCTGAACACCGTGGCCGTGCGGGGCAGCCTGTCCGGCAGCCGGCCGGTGACCATCACCGGCGGCGAGATCGTGACGAGCATCGCGGTCAGCCCGATCGACGAGACGACCTCCTGGAGCGCCGACAGCCAGGGACGGCCGGTCCTGGCCCTCACCGTGACCGGGCCCGGGGACTCCTCGGCCTACCAGCTGGCCATCTCGGCCAGCAGGCTCGACCCTTTCCTGGCCCAGGCACCGTTCAGGTTCACGGCGGGCAGCCCCACCGGGACGGACTGCGCGGCGCCCGCGCCGGGCGGCCCGGAGCCGGCCCAGGAGCAGGTACCCATCGACTACCTGGCCAAGGACTTCGCCAGCTTCCGGCAAGCGCTGTCGGAGTTCTCCACCCAGCGCTACCCGGCCTGGGTAGAGCGGTCGGAGGCAGACCTCGGCGTCATGCTGATGGAGGTCCTCGCGGCCATGGCCGACGAGCTCAGCTACTACCAGGACCGCGTCCTGGCGGAATCGACCCTCCAGACCGCGACCCAGCGGCTGTCGGCCGTCCGGCACGCCAGGCTGGTGGACTACGAGCCGGCCCCCGCGACCGCCGCGACCGCCTTCCTCCAGCTCGAGGTGAACAGTACCGCGACCAGTTTGGGCTGGCCCATCGACATGTCCGCGCCGGTGCTGGTCAGTGCCCTCGGAGCGGACGGAGCGACCGTCGACTTCGAGATCGAGGACCCGGCGGCCGGCCTGGCCGGCGGCGACAGCTCGCCCCCGCCTGCCTGGGCGACCGTTGACACCCGCTGGAACCGGGCCAGCCTCGGGCGGCCCTACTACTGGGATGACAGCCAGCGCCGCCTGCCCGCCGGTTCGACCGATATCTACATCGTCGGCCACGGCCTGGGGCTTTACCCGGGCCAGCAGCTCCTGCTCGACACGCTTGCGGCAGGCAGTGCCGATCCTCCCGTCCGGGAGCTGGTCACGGTCTCGGCCCCGGAGGAGACCTTCGACCCGCTGCTAGGTGACCCGCCGCCGACGCTCCTGACGCACGTCTTCCTCCAGGCCCCGACCACCGACGACCATGACCTGAGCACCACCACGGTCGCCGGGAACATCGTCCCCGCCGTTCAGGGCCAGCGCCGGATCGAGGGGTTCGAGATCCCCGACCCGACGAAGCCGCCGCCCGGTCCGGTGGTCGTCCGCGTCGCGGCGAACTCGACGCCGCAGGATCCGCGGCCCGACTATCGCTACTGCCTCGCGTCCGGACCGCTGGCCTGGCTTGCGACGGCCGAGCCGGATGCCTCGCTCCCGGCCGTGCCCGAGATCACGCTCAGCAGTGCGGCACTGGCCGGCGGCAGCACGTCGCCGTGGGCGTTCCAGCACTGGCTGCTCGATGCCGGGTCAGCCGACCAGGTGTTTACGCTGACGCCCGAGCAGTACTCGCCGGTGCTCACGAGCAACGGCACGACGTGGTTCGACTACGACGGTGACGGCGGCACGACGATCCGGTTCGGTGCCGGAACCTTCGGGATGTCCCCGCGGCCAGGCACGCAGTTCAGCGTGCTCTACCGGGTGGGCGGTGGCTCGGCCGGGAACGTGCCCGCGGACGCGATCACGAACATCGCGCCGGGGCAGCCGCAGGGCCCGATGATCAAGAGCTGCACCAATCCGTTCCCGGCCACGGGCGGCGCCGACGCCGAGACCATGGCGCAGATCCGTAGCCGCGCACCGCAGAAATTCAGCGCCGAGCTCCTCCGGGCCGTGCTAGCCGGCGATTTCCAGGCGGCGGCGCAGTCGCTACCCTGGGTGCAGCAGGCGGCGACCTCGTTCCGCTGGACGGGCAGTTGGCTCACCGTTGTGACCCGGGCCGATCCCGCCGGGGCTGAGGCGCCGACCGCCGCCGAACTTCGGTCGCTCGCCGAACTGCTCAACGAGGAGCGGCTGGCCGGCCACGAGAGCTACGTCCTGCCGCCGGGCTACCTTTCGATCGACCTGAGGATCACGGTCAGCGCACGGCCGGAGTACTACCGGGGTCAGGTGGCGGCGTCCGTGCTCGCGTGCCTGCAGCCGGGTACGCTCCCCGGCGGCGCCACGGGGTTCTTCGACCACTCGCGGTGGAGCTTCGGTCAGCCGCTGGAGTCGAGTGCGCTGCTGGCCGCCATCCGGTCGTGCAGCGGTGTCGACGGCGTTGATCAGATCCTGTACCGCAGGCACGGGGGCCAGCCGCACTGGATGCCATTGCCCCAGAGGCTGGGGCTCGGCGCCGGGGAGATCCTGCGCGTCGACAACGACCCGGACAGACCCGAGGCGGGCTCGCTGCGGGTACGCGTGGAGGCAGTGAAATGAGCACCGGCACCGACGACTTCACCTCCTTCCGCCAGGCCCTGCTGCGGCCCCTCTCCGGCGAGCAAGCCATAAACGGCTGGCGGCCGGCACCAGGCGACCTCGGCCTGCAGGTACTCGAGTGGTGGGCCTACCTCGCCGACGTGCTCTCCTTCTACAACAAGCGCTACGCCAACGAGAGCTATCTGGGCACCGCCACGCAGCCCGGCAGCATCGCGAACCTGGTGGCGCTGCTCGGTTACCGTCCGGGCCCCGGCATAGCCGCCACCGGCACACTGGCCGCCGTGAGCTCGGCCGGACAGTCCGCCGAGCCACTGGTCCTTCCGGCCGGCATGAGCGTGTCCAGCACGGCGTCCCCGGGTGTCCCGGCCCAGACCTTCGAGGTCGACGCGCCGGTCACCTTCACCGGGCCGTCCGCCGTTCCCGTCGCGCTGCCGCCAGACACCACCCTCCAGCAGTACCAGGATGGCTCGCCGCAATCCGTCCTGCTCGCCGGGCGGGTGAGCGGCGTCAAAGCGGGAGACCGGCTCGTTCTGGTCGACAGCACCTTCGCGGGGCACAACGACTACTGGTCCCTGGTCACCGTGACCGCTCTCACGCCGGCGACAGATCCCGCGACCGGTGTGATCAACACCGTCGTCGGGTTCGCCCAGGGCGGGTGGGGACCGACTCCGCGACCGGCCAGGCATGAAGCACACGCAGTGCCCATGCCGCCTCAGGATTCCACCCGCTACCGGCTGCTGCGGCCGACCGCCACGGCCGCCATCATCAACCCGGCCGAGCTCTCGGCGCCCCATCCGCCGCACGAGTACGAGTACCCGATCGTGACCTCCGGCTCAAGGCCGCCCACGGTCTGGGTACACCTGTCGGCGGCGGTAAGGGCCATCTCGCCCGGCGACCTGGTCCTGTTCGACCTCGGCCTGGGGCATCCATCGGCGCTCGCCGTCGTGACCGCAACCTCCGAGGCGCTCTGGGCCGTCCCCTTCCCCGGCACAAGACTTCCCAGACCGCCGGACATCGTCATCGCGCACACCGTGCTCGAGGTCGCGACCGCGGACTCCGGCGTCCTGCTGGAAGCCAGAGCCGCGGTCAGCCAGGGATCCATCGCCGTCCGCTACGGCCTCCGTGACGTAGGCACGATCATCGGAGTTCCGCGGCCCACGCTGAACAGCCTCCCCGGTACCGTCGCGGCGGATTACCCACCGCCCGCCGGCGGCACGACCGCGCTCCTCCAGGACGCGACCGGGGCCGGCGTCCCGGTCACGGTGGCCGACGCAGGCTCGGGGACTCTCACCATCACCGCGACCGGCATCGCGCCGTCGCCGACCCCCGCCTCGCCATCGCTGGCGGTACCGCTGCAACTGCTGCTCAACCTCGTGCCGGTGTCCCGGGGCAAGACCGTGACCGGCGAGGTGCTCGGCAGCGGGAACGCGGCGCTCGCCAGTCAGTCCTTCACGCTGTCGAAGTCGCCACTCACCTACCTGCCCAGCGGCGGGGGCCCGGTGAGTACGCTGACGGTAACCGTCAACCAGATCGAATGGCAAGAGGTCCCGAGCTTCTACGGCCAGGCCGCCAACGCCCGGGTATTCGTGGTGACGCGGTCGCCGGGCCAGGCGGTCACCACCGTGACCTTCGGGGACGGCATCGACGGCGCCCGGCTGCCGTCCGGGACCGGGAACGTGGTGGCGAGCTACCGCTACGGATCGGGGGCGGCCAGCCCGCCGACCGGGCGCCTGACGACGATCGGCCAGCCACAGCTCAACCTGGCGTCAATCCAGAACCCGGTGCCGGTGTCCGGCGGCCAGGACCCGGAGGCCCCCGACGACGTCCGTACCGCCGCCCCGGCCAGCGTGGTCACGTTCGGGCGGCCCATCTCAGCGACCGACTACGAGCAGATCGCCTCGCCGGCCCCCGGCGTGAGCCAGATCGGCATCGAGGCGGTGAGCACGGGTGACTGAGGTCGATGACGGCTACGACGCCTACTACGCCGAACGGCTCTGGCAGCTGCTCCCGGCGGTCTACCGCACGGCCGACACCGATAGCTTCGTCACCCCCGGCCCGCTGCGGGAACTGCTCAACCGCATCGGCGCTCAGGTGGCCGTCGTGCGGCGGAGCATCGACCGGCTATGGGCGGACCAGTCGATCGAAACCTGCGACGACTGGGTCATCCCCTACATCGGTGACCTCGTGGGCACGAACCTCGTCGCCTACCTCAATGCGCGGGCCCAACGCCTCGACGTAGCCAAGACCATCCACTACCGGCGCCGCAAGGGCACTCTCGGGGTCCTGGAGGAGATAGCGCTGGATGTCACGGGGTGGACCGCGGTCATCTGCGAGGCCTTCCGGCGGCTCGCCCGCACCCGGCACAGCCTCGACCCGGCCCTCGACCCGGCCCTCGACCCGGCCCTCGGGACGGCCCTCGACCCGGCCCTCGGGACGGCCTGGCGGCCGGGGGCCATTCCGGCCGGCGGATTCGCCGACCTGCGATCCAGCCACGGCGCCGTGCTCGCAGGCACCGCCTTCGATGAGAGCTTCCACACGGCCGACGTCCGGGCCGGGTGCGGCGCGCTTGGCCACTTCGGGATCGCCAAACTGCTGGTGTTCCTCTGGCGGCTGACGAGTTTCCCCGTCGTGACGGGCACGCCCGTCGCCGTGGCGGGGCACCGGGGCCAGTACGTGTTCGACCCAACCGGCCGCCAGGTACCGCTCTTCCTCCCCTCCGCGCCCGACCTGGGCGACCTCCCCGGCTCCCAGCTCATGCCCCGCGAGTGGCAGGTCCCCGGTCCGCTGACGACCTCCCTCGACGCCGCGATCACCGGCCGCGGGACATCCCCGCGGCTGCCCTACCCCGCTGCCGTCCCGGCTCGCTATGGTCTCGGGGGTGACTGGCAGCTGACGGCGGTCTGGCCCGAGATCGGCCGGTTCGCGGCGACACCCGGCGCGATGGCATCACCCGCCCAGCCGCTCACGGTTAGCTACCAGTACGGGTTCTCCTCGACGATCGGCGCCGGCCCCTACGACCGCGGCCTGCTCCCTGATCCCCCGATAACCGTGGCGACTGAGCAGGTCGTGTCGGGCGGGATGGACCTGGCCCGGGCGCTCGCCCAGGCGGGGCCGTCGGGAACCGTCACGCTCGGCGACTCCAGCGCTCCCGACTCCGCCACCTACCCGGCGCTGGCCGCGGCCGGCTCGAGTGCGGCGCCGATCGTCTCGCTGCTCGTGCGCGCCGGCCCGGGCATGCGCCCGGTGCTGCGACCGTCCGCCGGGTCGCCGCCATGGGTCTTCACCGGCGGCGGCGAGGCACGCCTCGTCCTCGACGGGCTCACCGTGTCCGGATGCGACATCGTGCTGCGCGGTTCGTTCGATATCGTCCGCATTACCGCTTGCACGGTCGACCCGGGTACCGCGGGACCAGGCTCCCCGCCGCTCGCCGTGGCAGTCGACGGCACCTCCCTGGCGCCGTGCCGGATCTTCGTGGAAGCCGACCCCGATGCCCCGGCCGCCGAGAGAGGAGCCATCCGCCGGCTCTGCGTGGACCACAGCATCCTCGGCCCGATCCGCACCCGGTTCGGCGGGTCAGTCGAAACGCTCACCATCACGGACAGTATCGTCCAGGGCCTGGCGGCG
>Ga0302326_10011495_pt1 | contig 19052 bp, 16 predicted proteins | sample Palsa_T0_3_FD_202264 | JGI IMG/M metagenome (GOLD analysis project Ga0302326, IMG submission 202264) | Peat permafrost microbial communities from Stordalen Mire near Abisko, Sweden - Palsa_T0_3 | ecosystem: Environmental > Terrestrial > Soil > Palsa > Peat permafrost | place: Sweden: Abisko...
GCACTTCGGTAGGTGCGTCGTGCGACCCACAACACCAAACGGGCCCTGGATGCGTCGGGCAGTACGCCCTCACGTGCGTCGAGGACGGCCTATGCACGCGTGACACGCTGTCGCCGACTGGATCGTGCGGTGTGATCGACATCGAGGCAGGGCTCGATGCCGAGGCGCCATCCAGCAACACCGAGTGCACCCTTGGAGGTCTGTGCGCTGCCGGCACATGCGCCTTACCCGCGGCGGACAACGCGGCTTGCGACGACACCAACGGCCCACCTTGCCTGGCTCCTGCCCGATGCGTGACGACGAGTGACGCATCCACGGCAGGGACGTGCACGCTGCCCAGTGGCACGACGTGTCAGTGAGCCCGACCGAACCTCAAAGCTCGATCGTCAAACCTTCGTAGGCCGCGAGCGCATTCGGGAACAGCTCCTTCGCGCGGCGCTCCTTGTCACGCACGGCCGCATCGGACTGATTCGGATCGTGGTGATAGAGCAGGAGCTTGTTCACGCTCGCGCCCTTCGCGATCTTGACGCCCTCCTCGAAGGTGCTGTGGCCCCAGCCCGTCTTCGGCCCGCCTGCGCCAGACCCCGCGTACTCCTCGGGGGTGTACTGGGAGTCGTAGATGAGCACCTCGGCGTTCTTCGAGATGGCGAGGAGCTTCGGGTCAACGATCGCGTAGTGCTCGGTGTCGGTCGCATAAACCACGGACTTGCCGCGGTGGTCGACGCGATAGACCCACACGCCATTCGGGTGATTGCCGCGCGTCGTGCGCACGGTGACCTCGTACCCCTCGCCGTCGTCGAGCTTGACGAGCTGCCCTTCACGCAAGTCGCGAAACGTCATCGTCGCGCCCATCTGCGAGAGGTCGACGGGGAAGCTCGGGTAGTCCATCTGCCCCGCGAGTGTCTCTTCGAGCGTGCGCGAGACGTCGTTGCCGCCGTAGAGGTGAATGGTGTTGCCGCCGAGGAACGCCGGCGCAAAAAAGGGAAAGCCTTGGATGTGATCCCAGTGCACGTGCGAAAAGAAGATGTGCGCGGTGAGCGGCATCTCCTTGAGCAGCTTCTGACCGAGGAGCCGCAGGCCCGTACCGCCATCGAGGACGAGAACGAGCTTCCCCACGCGCACCTCGACGCAGCTCGTGTTGCCGCCGATCTCGGCCGTGTCGCGGCCGGGTGTGGGAATGCTCCCGCGTACTCCCCAAAAGGTGATGCGCATGCGACAACCGCCTCGAAAGTTGTGATAGGCCCCCCGCTCGGGGAGAGTCAAACGCAAACGCAATGAAGGAGAAGGTTGCAGTTGTCGTCCTCGGCTGTCGCATCGCGTCGGCACGCGGCGAGCCGCTGGCCGGTGCAGCAGGAAGGCGTGCCCGTGCAGGCTCTCGCGCTGCCGTGGAGCGGCGGGTGGCGCTCGTCGTCGCCGCTGGCGGTCGCGCATGGCCAGTGTCCAACCCCGAGAGCGTACGCGTCGAGGCCGATGCGCTGGCCGAGGAGCTCGTGCGCGAGGGTGTCGCCGAGGAGCTCATCCTGCGCGAGCGGCGCTCGATGACCACGCGAGAGAATGCCCGCTTCACACGTGAGCTGCTCGCGCGAAAGAGCGTGGAGCCCTGGAAAGTGGTGCTCGTGACGTGTGCGTGGCACATGCCTCGGGCGGCCGCGCATTTTCGTTCCGAAGGTTTCGAGGTCGAGACGTTCGCCGTGGAGCCCGGCCGGTCGCCGCTGGCCACGCGTGCGTATCGCGTCGTGCGTGAGCGTGTCGCGTGGAGGCTCGATCGCATGCTCACCGTGCTCGTGCTTTGTGCCCTCTCCTTGGCGTGCAGCCACGGCGGCAGCAAGCCGGGAGATGCGTCCGTGGGCGACGCGGGCGCCCTTGCCGCAGAGCTCTCCGCGATCGCGATCGCCGAGGACACGCGGCAAGCGGACCTCGTCACGGAAGCCATGCGTACGAGCCGTGATGTGAACGTGCGTCGCCGCGCAGCTCGTGCTCTCTCTCGCATCGCCGACGCCGCGAGCGAGACGGGCTTGCTGCGCGCGCTCGACGACGAGGACGCCGAGACCGCAGCGTGGGGCGCGTACGGGCTTGGCTTCTCATGCAAGGGCCACGAGGAGCCGCGAGTTCGAGCGCTCGTTGCGCGTGAGGCGTCGTTCGACGTGGAGCGTGGACACGGCCTCGAAGGCCCCATCGATTTCGGCTTCGCCGTCGCGCGGGCTCTCGGCCGTTGTGGTGGCTCGCTCGCCGAGTCGACCCTCGCTTCGTGGGTGCGTGCGAAGGGTCGTTCGCCCGCGTGGCGCGAGGACGCCGCGTACGCCATCGGCGATGTTGGAGCCCGTCGCGGCAACCTCGACGATGACACGGTGACGGCGTTGCTCGACGCCGCGGCCGACGGCGTCGTGTCGGCGCTCTATCCGTTCGCGCGCACGGAGCGATTCAATGACGCCTTCGCGGCTCGGCTTCTCGATGCAGCGAAGAAAGCGTCGTGGGGTGTGAAGTCGGACGTGCGCGTGTTTGCGGTGCGGGCACTCGCCAAGACTGGCGACGCGGGAGTCCCCGAGCTGTCGCGCATCGCGGCGAGCGCGGATTACGCTTGGAGCGAACGTATCGACGCCATGCGCTCACTCGGCAAGATGGGCGAAGCTGGCCACGCCGCTACGGCCGATGCCCTCGCTCACATCTCGCCGGACCCCAAGGACCCATTCGCCGTGCTCGCGCTGGGCGGCGATGTATTCGGCGAGATCGTCGTCGGGCTCGGCGCGCTGGGAACGGCGCAGCAGACGCCGAACGTCGTCGGCGTGCTCACGCCACTCTCTACGCTTCGCGCCCCGGGCGACGCGCCACCCTCCCTCGCGAGGCGGCTCGCCGACCTGAGGTGCACGGCGTCGTCCCTGCTCGCGCGAGGCAACTACGATGCACCGGCGCTTCGTTCGTGTGACGCGGTCGGCACCGAAGCGTACGAGCGTGGCCGGCTTGCGGCGCTCGCAACGCGGCCTCTCGTCGGCGAAAGGCGCACAGCGTGGATCACGCTCACGAAGAGCGAGCACAAGAAAATCCGCGAAGACGCGCTCGCCCTCGTGGGCCAGCACCGCGAGCTCGGCGACGTGGGTCTCGCGGTCATCGCGACGGCTCTCGCCGACACCGCGCACAGTGGCGTCGTCGCTGCCGCAGCAGACGTGCTCTTCGCGCACCCCGATCGCGCGATGGTGCTTTCGGCAAAGGAGCGCAAGAACGCACTCGACCCGAACGCGCCGCCGCCGACGAATGCCCCCGAGCAAGAGGTGTCCCCCGTCATCGCGAAGGCGCTCACGATCGCGCTTTCGTTCGCGTGGAGCGAGGGCGCCATCGAAACGCGGGCGGGCTTGCTCGACGCCGCTGCCGCGCTGCACGCACCTGGCGCAAAGGAAGCAGCCAAGGCAGCATGCGGTGACCCGAACATCACCATGCGCGAGCACGCATCGAAAGCGCTCCACACGCTCGGGGACGACAAGACCGTGTGTGCGGCGAAAGCACCCATCACCGTAGCGAAGGAGGTCGTCGCACCACATGGAGGCAAGCTCGTCCTCACGACGGACGCCGGCACGCTTTCGGTCGTGTTCGACGCGAACCTCGCACCCGTCGCGTCGACGCGCATCCTCGACCTCGCAAAGGCTGGCTTCTTCGACGGCAACGTCGTCCATCGTGTCGTGCCCGCGTTCGTAGTGCAGCTCGGCGATCCCCAAGGCGATGGGTATGGTGGCTCGGGCCAGTCGCTCCGCTGCGAGACGTCCCCGGTTCCGTTTGGCCCCCTCGACGTTGGGATTGCTCTCGGCGGGCGCGACACTGGCTCCACGCAGTTCTTCGTCGCCCTCGGTCGCTTCCCTCATCTCGACGGGGACTACGCGCGCGTCGGCCATGCGGACGGGGATTGGTTTGGCGTGGCCGAGGGCGACGTGGTGCAGCACGTCAAGGTCGAGTAGTTTTGGCCGATGCTGCTCGCCATCGACGTTGGCAACACCAACATCGTGCTCGGTCTCTTCGAAGGCAAGACGCTCCGTCAGCAGTTTCGGCTCGAGAGCCATCGTGGTCGGACGAACGACGAGTTCGCGGCGGTGCTCCTGCAGCTGCTCGCGATGAAGCACATCGAACCGGATAGCGTCGATGCCGCCGTGCTCGCCAGCGTCGTCCCGCCGCTCACGGAGCCGATGATGGAGGTCGTACGCCGCTGCTTCGGACGCGAGGCCGTGGTCGTTGGCGCCGGCACGCGAACGGGGATGGCCATCTTGATGGAGAATCCACGTGAGGTCGGAGCCGATCGCATCGCCGACGCGGTGGCCGGCTTCGAGCGGACGCCCAAGGACGGCACGACGGGCGTCATCGTCGTCGACTTCGGGACCTCGACCAACTTCGACTGCGTCTCTCCCAAAGGTGAATACCTCGGTGGCGTGCTCGCGCCTGGCATTCTCATCAGCGCCGATGCGCTCTTCACGCGTGCGGCCAAGCTCCCACGCATCGAGATCGTCAAGCCCGCAAAGGTCGTCGGCAAGAACACCATCACGGCGATGCAGTCTGGAATCGTGTTCGGGTACGTGGGTCTCGTCGACGGTCTCGTCGAGCGCATTCGCGCCGAGCTCGGCTTTCCGTGCAAGGTGATCGCCACGGGTGGCCTCGCGCGCCTCATCGCGCCGCTGTCTGCCACGATCGACGAGTTCGACGAAGAGCTCACGCTCGATGGGTTGCGCCTCCTCTACGAGCTCAACCAGGCGTGACGTGCGGGCTCTCGCGCTCGCCACGCTGCTGCTCGCCGTCGCCATGGCGGTGGGGCTCTCCGTGGGGACGAGCGATGCGTCACTCGTTCATGCCATCCTCGAGGCCGCATCCAAGGATCGCAGCATCGTCGTCGAGCTGCGTCTGCCGCGCGTGCTCCTCGGTGCGGTGGCTGGTGCAGGCCTTGCTGCAGTAGGGGTCGCGTTCCAGGCGGTGCTGCGCAATCCGCTCGCCGAGCCTTACGTGCTCGGGGTGTCTGGTGGTGCTGCGCTGGGAGCGACGGTCGCGATCGCGTGCGGCATCGCGTCGTCGACCGTGCTCGGCGCCGAGGTGCTCCCCATCGCCGCGCTCGCGAGCGGGCTTGGGGCGACGGCGCTCGTCTACACGCTTGCGCGCCGCGGGCCGGCGAGGGCAAGTGGAACGTCGATTCTGCTCGCTGGAGTGGTGGTGAACGCAATGGCGTCAGCGGCCATCACGTTCCTCAAGACGGTCGTGCCCGAGCGAGTCGCGCAGGACATCCTCTTCTGGCTCGTGGGCTTCCTCGACACACCGGCTTCACGGGCCACGCTGCCCATCATGTCGGCTTATGTGGCGGTGGGCCTCCTCGTGCTCCTTCGCGATGCAGGCCGTTTGAACCTCCTCGCGCTCGGCAACGAGCAGGCGGGTCACCTCGGGGTCGACGTGTCCGGCCTCGAGCGTCGCACCCTCGTGGGTTGCTCGCTCGTCGTGGGCGCCATCGTGAGCGTGACGGGCCTCATTGGCTTCGTCGGCCTCATCGTTCCGCACGCGCTACGCCGCTTGATGGGTCCCGACGTTCGGCGCCTCTTGCCCGTCGCTATCCCTGCCGGAGGAGCCGCGCTCGTCTCATGCGACGCGCTTGGACGGCTCCTCTTTCATGCTCTCCACACGACTCCCCCTGTCGGTGCAGTCACCGCCCTCATCGGCGGCCCGCTCTTCCTCGTCCTCCTACGTCGGCGCGCGTAATCCTACTTGGGCGCGGGGGCTGAGGCTGCCGAGAGTGCTTGCTTCTGCTGCTCCAGCATTTGCGCGATGGCCCGCGAGCGCACGATCGCAAACTCCTTCACCTCGCGGGTCGGCGCGGTGGCGAGCTTGTTCAGCAGGGCCGTGATCTTGTTCATGTCACGGAGCGCGAAGAGAGCCTCGAAGTAGTTGTGCGCGAGGCGCACGTCGCGCTGCATCTTCGCCTCGTGCGGCGCGAGCGTCTTCACGACCTCTTCGATCTTGCCAGCTTGGCCATAGAGCGCCGAGAGGCACAAGAGGGCGAGCGGATCGTCAGGGCTGCGCTCGGACGCCTTCTTGGCGAAGGTGATGGCCTTGTCCCGCGTCTTCTCGTCGCCCGCGAAGAAGCCCTGGAGCGCGATGAACGGCGCGGCTGTCTTCGCGTTGACGGGGGAGCTCGCGAGCTCCTCGATCTCCTTCACCGCGGCGTCCTCGTCTTTCTCGGCCTTCAAGAAGAGAAAGAGCTGCGCCCAACCGTCGACGAAGTTCGGCGCGATGGAGAGCGCGCGGTCGAGGTTCTCGCGCTCACCCTTCTTGTCCTTCTTGCCGCGGGCGACCTTGGCGAGCTCGATCGACGCCATGGGGTTGTCCTTGAGGAGGTTCTGCGCGCCCTTGAGCGTGCCTTCGGCCTTCTCCCACTTCTCTTGTGCGGCTTGCGAGACGCCGAGGAGAAGCCAGAAGTCTCCGCCGCCGCCCTTGGCGACGATCTTCGCGAGCACTTGCTCGGCCTTCACGTGCTTGCCGTGCTCCATCAGCTTCTGCGCGTAGATCTTGGCGCGGTCGAAGTCGTCGGGATTCTCCACCCAATGCTTGTCGAGACCCGCGAGGAGATCCTCGAGGCCGATCATGATCGGGCGGCCTTGCTCGTCTTGCACTTGCACGGCGGGCCCGTTGAAGCCGAGGAGCTTCCACACCTCGTCCATCTGGAGGGCGACGGGGCCTTCTGTAATCTTCTTCTCCAGCGGTTGCCCGTTGGGAGCGATGGGGATCAAGACGAGCGCATTCGAGGGCACACCATTCGGAAACGCGCTGATCGGCGCGAGGATGGCGGCACCACCCGTGAGCTGAAGGGTGGCCTGTTGCTGTTGGCTCGAGGGGGAAGTGGGGCCAGGCGGATTCGATTGCGTCATCGGAATTCCCGGCGGAATAGCACACGTGCTAGAGAAGCGCGATGCGCGGCGCGGCCGTTTTCGTCGCCTCCTTGCTCGTCGTGGCGTGCAGCTCGGGCGATACGGAGGTGAGTCACTGGGAGGGGACTCCGACCGACGCGAGCTTCCCCGAAGGTGGCATCAACCTGACGGACGCGTACCCCACCGCTGACCCCGATCCCGATGCGTACGCGCCCAGCCCGACGTTCGGTGGTGACGGTTCGACCGCGTTCACCTGCACGGGCAAGACGCTCGGCTCAGGCTCGCACGACGAGAACGTGACATCGGGCGGGCTCCCGCGCGTCGCCCACCTCCACGTGCCGACCGGTTACAACAGCAGCGTCGGCGCGATGCTCGTCGTCGCGTACCACGGCTTCTTCGAGGACGGTCTCGAGCAAGAGGTGCAGTCCCGGATGGACACGTCGAGTGATGCGCACGGCTACATCGTCGCGTATCCCGACGGCGTGGCTGACAGTTGGAACGCCGGCGACTGCTGCGGCGATGCATGGACGAACAGCGTCGATGACGTGCAGTTCACACGCGATCTTCTCGCCACCATCGAAGCCGACTACTGCATCGACCCGAAGCGCGTCTTCGCGGCGGGCTTCTCGAACGGGGGCTTCATGGCGCATCGTCTCGGATGCGAGATGAGCGACGTGTTCGGCGCGATCGCTCCCGTCGCAGGCGTGCTCGGCATCGATCCGTCGAGCTGCACCCCCGTGCGGCCCATTCCCGTGCTCGACTTCCACGGCATCGAAGATCCCATCGTCCCCTACAACGGCGGCACCCCCATCATCCCGATCGACATCTCGGGCGTGCTCGACTTCCGCTCCGTGCCCGTCACGTTGGCCTTCTGGGTGACTAGCAACGGCTGCCTCGCGCCTCCCGTGCAGATCTTTCAGAACGGCGACGCGACGTGCACCGAGTGGGGCCTCTGCAAAGGCGGCGCAGACGTCGTTCATTGCGCGATCTCCGACGGCGGCCACCAATGGCCGGGCGGCGTCGCCCTACCAATCGTCGGCGTCTGCTCGACCGACATCAGCGCAACCGACACGATGTACGACTTCTTCGTCGCCCACCCGCTTCCCTGACTCTCTGTTCTTAGTGGGTGAGAAGGCGGGGTTGCCACGCGAGGCTGATGAGGAAGCTTCGGCCGGGGAGGGGGTAGTAGTACGCGTCGCCAATGGGGTACGGGACGGTCGCGTTCTCGAACGATTGGAAGTAGCTCGCGGTGCGCACGTCGAAGAGATTGCGGATGTCGACCGAGACGCGCACGCCTGGTGCGTGGGGGACATCGAGGCGGAGCCCCATCGACTGTAAGACGCGCGCGGGAACCGTGATGGAGCCGGCTGTGTCGAGCACGATGCCTGCGAGGGCATCGACACCGTAGCGAAGACGAAGCGGGCCGAGCTGGTAGCTCAAGTCGACGACGACGTCGTGCGCCGGCCTTCCAGGGAGTGGAGGGCAGCTCGTCTTGCACCCCGCATCCGAATCGTTCTCCGTGTGGAGGCCCGTGTAAGAGGCGCGAAGCTCAGCGCCGAAGAGACGTAGAACGAGCTCGGCCTCGACGCCCTCGAGCGTTGCCTGACCGACGTTCGTGGCCTTCAGCAGTCCGCGAGCGCCGACGTAGTCGAACGTGATGAGGTCTTGGGCAGCTTGAGCGAAGCCGTCGACCTCCGCATCGACGTAGAGCTTGCCGAAGCGCTTGCGGACGTGGGCGCCGGCGTCGACGGTCCACGCGGATTCGGGGAGCAGGGTCGGCGTGGGAATGAAGCCGCCTGGCGCACCGAACCGCTCGACGAAGTTCGCAGGCCTCGACGTGTAGCCTCCGTGCGCCGCGAGCGAGAGGACGTCGAACGTTCCCTCGACTCCGACATGGGCATTCGGCCGAGCCGTGAAGCTCGACGCGATGGTGGCATCGTCGGAAGCGTCGTACCAACCGTCGACACGCCCGCTTGCCGCGAGGGCGAGACCCCGCGTTGGCTTCCACTCAGCGTCGGCCCCTGCACCGAGAGCGCTACGCGTCGCACCCGTCGGGGGAGTGGGCCCGACGTAGTCACCGGGCTCGTAGCGCTCGCCGCGTGCGTCGAGCTTGCTCGCGATCGCCACGTTCCCGAGCCGGGCCTTCCAGGACACCGCACCCCCAGCTGAGGTGATGGTGGTGCGCTGGAGCGTGGGGTCTTGCAACGCATTCGGCACGTCGCGAAAATCAGTCCCTTCGCGGACGCCCCAAAGCTGCGCCCCGATGACGCCGCGAAGAGCGGGCATGGTGACCTCCACGGTACCGAGCTCCCGATCGGTGCGCAGGCGCGCGAAGGGAGTCGGGATGCGGATTGTACCGGGAAGGCCTTGCTCGCGGTCTTGGACCATTGCCGTCGCGCGCATGGTGCCCGACTTCGATTCGCCCATGCCGAGCGGCACGACGAGCGACACGAGGCCGCTCGCTTGCGCGAAGTCGTTGTTGAGCCGCGGGATGTAAGTCTGTGGCTCGTTGAACGGAGCGTTGTGGTCCACGTTGTAGAACGAGAAGTCTCCATCCGAACGCGCGGCGGAGATACCACTCGCGATGCGCACGCCGTGGCCGAGATCGCTCACGTCACCGAGGCGCATGCGAAGCGTGCCGAAGGAGCCCCCGGCCATCCAGATGTCGGTGCGCTCGGGGCCCGTCGCCGACGGCGGGTCGAGGACGAGCGTCCCGCCGAGGGAACCAGGCCCGAGCGAGCCAGGCGCGAACGTGCGATGGACGTGGGCTTGCGAGCCTGGCCAAAGAGGCAGCGTCGAGAGGTCGATCGTTGGGTCTCCACCCGCGGGGAGAGGAACGCCAGCGAGATAGAAGGCGACTTGATTGGACGACGAGCCACGAATCGACAGGGTGGCGAAGCCGTCATCTGCGCCGAGCCTTCGTACGTGGACGCCCAAGAGCGGTTCGACCAAGCTCGCGGCGTCCGTAATCTCGCGCGGGGCGTCGTCGACCGAGGCGCGAGACTCGAAATTACCGGCCTGCGATCCACGTACGTGAACCTCCTCCACATCCTTCCTTTCTTGCGACGTTCCGTCGTCCCCCCAGGCTGGCTGCGCTGCCAAGAAACAAGCGAGCGCGGCTGCTCTTCGCACGGGGGCGGTCGTACACGGTCGAGCTTGGGGTGCGCAATCTACGAACCGACGTTATGCTGAGGACGATGACCGTCGCCTATTACGTCGTGGCCGCGCTTGGCCTTGCCCTCTTGATGATCGTGCACGAGGGCGGCCACTACTTCGCGGCGCGTCGTTACGGCATGCGCGTGATCAAGTTCTCGATCGGCTTCGGGCCGCGCATCTGGCACAAGCAGCCAAAGGGCAGCCCGACCGTGTTCCAGGTCGCCATCATCCCCTTCCTCGCCTACGTGCAGATCGCGGGGATGAACCCGTACGAGGATCAAGACCCGAACGACAAGGGCAGCTACGCGAACGCGTCGCTCTGGGCGCGCGTCGTGACGATCACGGCGGGGCCCCTCGCGAACTATCTCTTCGCCTCGGTGCTCTTCTTCGGCGCGCTCGTCGTGGGCGTGACGACCGCGGACGAGACGAGCATGAAGGTCGTGCCCTCACCCGATGGGCCGGCCGCGCGCGCAGGCTTCCTCGAGAACGACAAGATCGTCGCCATCAACGGAAACCAAGTTCACGACTGGAGCGAGCTTCAAAAGGCCGTGAGCGCCCATGCGGGTGACGCCATCGACGTGGGTGTCGATCGAGGCGGCGAGCCGCTACACATCACGGTGACGCCGAACAGCAAGGGCGCCAAAGACGAGGGGCGAATCCTCATTCATCCCATCAAGAGGATCGAGCGTCTCGGAGTTCGCGAGGCCGCCGTGCAGTCAATCACGAGGCCGCCTCAGGTCGTCGTGGGGCTCGTCGTCGGGTTGACGCGCATGATCATGCGCAAGGACAAGGTCGAGGCGAGCGGGCCGGTCGGCATCACGAAAGACATGGCGGCGGCCGCGAAAGACGGGCCGGGAGATTACCTCTTCATCCTCGGCGTGCTGAGCGCTTACCTCGGCGGCTTCAACCTGCTGCCGTTCCCGGCGCTCGACGGCGGGCGGCTGATCTTCCTCGGAGCGGAGGCGGCTTCCCGGCGCAAGCCGGATCGCAAGATGGAGGCACGCGTCCACGCGATTGGTCTCTTGATGATGCTGGCGCTCATCGCCATCGTGACCGTCACGGATCTGATGCCCAAACATTGACGCGCGGGCGCGTCTCGATGGCGCGCGCGAGGCGGTCGAGGTAGACGCTGCGCTTGACGCGGACGCAGCCGAGCGACGCGAGGTGAGGGTTTTGCACTTGGGCGTCGAAGAGGAGATAGCCGGCGTCGCGCAACCGCTCCGCGAGCGTGGCGAAGGCGATCTTCGACGCGTCGGTGCGGCGGTGAAACATCGACTCGGCCGCGAACGACGCTCCGATGGCGACGCCGTAGATGCCGCCCACGAGCTCGGCTGAATCGGGTTCCCAGACCTCGAGGCTGTGCGTCCAACCGAGCTCGTGGAGCTTCGTGTAGCCAGCGATGACGTCGGGCGTGATCCACGTGCCTTCTTCGCGGTCCTTGCCGCATGCGCGCATCGTTTGTTCGAAGGCCGTGTCGATGGTGATGCGAAACGGGTGCTTGCGAAGCGTGCGCTTCAAGCTTCGGGACCAATCGAGGGTGTCGAGCGGGAGGAGCGCGCGAGGATCGGGCGAGAACCAACCGACCACCTCCTCCTCGTCGCCGCGCGCCGATTGCGGCCAGGGGAAGATGCCCGCGCGGTAAGCCGTCAGCAACGTGCCGGGACGAAAGTCGGTGCCGACGGCGATGACGTCACGCGGTGCGCGCCTCGGGTTTGGGAAGCGTACACGGGTGCTTTCGGGCTCGACCGGCTCGCGGGCCATGCGTCACTCCGAGCTCGTGAGCTTCCACTCTCGGTTGATCAAGCTCGTCTCGACGTGGTCCTCCCACTTGCCGCCGACGAAGAGGTATTCGCGGTGGTAGCCCTCCTTCACGAAGCCCGCACGCTCGAGCACGCGGGCGCTTCGGGAGTTTTGCGGGACGTAGCCCGCGAGGAGACGCTTGAGATTAAGGTCGTCGAAGGCGTAGCGGATGACGAGGCCAAGGGCTTCGCTCATGAGGCCGCGCCCCTCTTTCGTCTGATCGAGCGAGTAGCCGACGCGCGCATTCCACACCGGCGCGCGACGCATCACGGCCATGAGGCTGATCAGGCCGACGAGCACGTCATCGGCATGGTGCTCCACGATGCACATGCGCTCGCCGGTGCCGCGCCCCCGGTCGTCGTCGTAGCCGCGCAAACGCTCGCGCCAGTACGGCTCGGTGTAGAACGTAGCGTCGTGGTCGGGCTCCCACGGTTCGAGGTGTTTGCGGTTGCGGTCGAAGTACGCGAGGACCCGCGCCGCATCATCCTCGATGGTCGAGCGGACGACGACGCGCGGGCCCTCGAGCCGTACCTTCATCATGCCGCGGGTGGCGCCTCGCTCCGGAAGATCTCGATGTGCTTGAGAACCACATCCGTGTGCGGCCTATCACCGGGGCTCGAGCGGGGCACGCGCGCGATCTTCGCGACGACGTCCTGACCGACGATGGTCTGGCCGAAGACCGAGTGCTTGTCGTCGAGGTTGCGCGTCGCGCGCTCCGTGATGAAGAACTGGCAGCCGTTCGAAGCGGGCCCCGAGTTTGCCATCGACAGGATGCCGGGCCCCGAGTGACGCAGCTCGGGGTGAAACTCGTCGGCGAATTTGTACCCAGGGTTCCCGCGGCCGGTGCCCGTCGGGTCGCCGCCTTGAATCATGAAGTCGGGGATGACGCGGTGGAAGATCACGCCGCGGTAAAGAGGTACGTTCTGTTTCGCCTCGCCCGTGCCCGAGTCCGTCCACTCCTGCGAGCCCGTCGCGAGGCCCACGAAGTTCTTGACGGTGTTGGGGGCCCGCTCTTCTTCGAGCTTGACCACGATGTTTCCCATCGAAGTGACGAAACGCGCGTAGAGTTGTCCCGTACCAGCTACCTGAATCGGCGGAAACGTGGCTTGCGGCATGAATCTCTCCTAGTTGGCTTGACCGGCTTTGTGACCTGTTGATACTCCGTAGTCTGGCGGACATGAAGAGGCTGACGTGATCACCTGCCCGAAGTGCACCAAGGAAAACCAGGACCACTACAAGTTCTGCCTCGGTTGCGGTGCCGAGCTGCCGCGCGATGCGGCGCCCAAGCCGTTCTCGCCGCGGACGCCTCCACAGGGCACGAAGAGCCCGATTGCGTCGGTTGGGCCCGCTGCAGGCGCCCCCGCCGTCAAAGCCGGTGTCGTGCCCGTCGCCCCTGCCTCGGCTCCCGCGGTCGCAGCTCCCCCACCCGCAGCCGCAGCATCTGTCGCCCCTTCCAAGGCGGCGCCGGCGGCAGTGTCCGCTCCGCCTGCTGCGGCGGGTCCCGCGTCGGGGACGGTGACGTGCCCGCAGTGCAGTCACATCAACCAGCCGAGCAACGTGTTCTGCGGCGCGTGCGGGTTCAGGCTCGGTGGCGGCGTGCCGAAGTCCGTCGCTGCAGCATCCGTCGCTGCGGCACCGGTATCGGGCGCCATTGTGCTCACTGCCCTGCGGGCCGACGGCACCGAGGCTGGCACCTGGACGATGCCCATCGCAGCCGAGAACTCGGTCGGTCGTGACACCGGCGGGATCTTCGCGGGGGACAGCTACCTCTCGCCGAAGCACGCGCTCTTCCGCATGAAGGGCCCCGGGCGGCTCAGTGTCGAAGACCAAGGCTCCCTCAACGGGGTCTACCGCAAGCTCGAGCAGAAGGTGCCCGTCGAGCTCCAGCCGTCGGATGTATTTCGCATCGGGCAGGAGATTGTGAAGTTCGAGTCGATCGAGGCGCAGCCGCCGTCACCCGATGGTGTCGAGAGGCTCGGCGCACCGAGCAAGGGATACATCGGCCGCATCGCGCTCGTGATCGGCCGCGAGACGACGGGCAACGCGTTTCCCATCCCCGAGTCGGGCATTCACATCGGGCGCGAGCGCGGCGACGTCCTCTTCCCCGAGGACGGTTACGTCTCGGGCCTCCACTGCCAGATCGCCTACGAGGGAGGCCGCATCACTCTGATGGACCTCGCGAGCTCGAACGGCACGTTCATTCGTTTGCGCGAAGAGACGGACGTCCGGAGCGGTGACGTGCTGCTGATGGGCCAGCAGCTCTTTCGCATCTCGATGTGAGCGCGCGTGTGAGGACCATTCGCGTCGTCGCCGCGGTGCTCGAGCGAAGTGGGAGCTACCTCATCACGCAGCGGCGGCCAACCGCAGTGCTCCCGCTCTTGTGGGAGTTTCCCGGCGGCAAGGTCGAGCCCGGTGAGACGGACGCGCAGGCGCTCAAGCGCGAGCTCTTGCACCGGCTCGGGGCGCAGATCGAGTGCGGCAAGCTCATTTCGTTCGTGAGCCATCCGTACGAGCATTACACGGTCGATCTGTTTCTGTACGAGTGCCGCCTCCACGTCGACAAGCTCGAGGTGCGCAACGTCAACGCGTTCAAGTGGGTGCCGAGCACGGAGTTCGAGCAGTATCCGTTTACGCCGGCGGATGAGGCGTCGATGAATAAACTTTTGGGGGAGTAGCTCCCCCTGCGAGCATGCGCGCTGCTGACCATCACGGGGAGAGCGCGTCGTGGAAGATGCGTGTGACGCGCTCGATCGCGTCCGCGCGTGCAGCCGGGTTCATGCCGATGGTGGCCGTCCCCGAGTCGGTCGTCGCGACGTTGTGGCGGACGTGGACCTGCATCTCCGGATCGTCGAAGTCGTGGTACGCGTCGGGGTAGACGACGATGTCGATGGTCGCGCCGTGACCTTGGGCATCGCTCACGAGGTCCACGCAGGGTGATGCAGGGGTCCAGTCGTCTTTCTCGCCGATGAGGATGTGGAGGGGTGCGACGGGAGGCGACCATTCGGCGCGGCGGAGCGCCTGCCGGCAATCGGGATAGAACGCGACTGCGACGCGGAAGTCGTGCGCAAGAGCCGCGGGGCGTGATTGCGTCTCGTGCGCGATTGTCCCGAGCACGGTGATGCCCCCGTTCGACCAGCCGAGGAGACCGATGCGGTCGACCCGCGTGAAGGACTGACTCTCGAGCCACACGAGCGCTCCGTATGCGTCGCGATTGCGTTCGTAGAACGCGCGGACGGTGCGATCATGACGGCTGCAGATCTCGTCGACGCCACGTGGCGTGAAGCTGTCAGGCATGAGCACGACGTAGCCTTGCTTCACGAAGCGTTCGGCGTATTCGTGCTCGCGAGGGGCTATCTCCGTACCGCTCTTGCGGTAGAGGCCCGCGCAGCCGTGCAAGAAGATGATTGCGGGCAACGGGCCGGCGCCTTCGGGTCGCATCAGCCACGCGTCGAGCGTCGTGGGTTGCTGTTTTGTGAGGTCGGCGTCGTGGGAGGGGAATGAGACGTGCGTTGCTCCCGAGAGGGTTCGCTGTGGTGCGAGATCGGGTGTCGAGCTTGCTCTTGCTGGCGCTGTCTGCGCCGCGGGCGGTTCGTGTTTGCATCCGGTGGTGATGCTCATCGTCAAGGCGATGAACATGAGGCAAGGACGGTGTGCCTGCATGTCCGAGCATGGGCACAGAGCGCGTGGAGCGCAAGCGGCGTACAATCGCGCCGTGCGCGTAGCCCTCGTGTATCCGCCGACCTGCGATCCGACAGCGCCCTATCTCGCGGTGCCGATGTTGACGGGATTTCTGCGGGCACACGGCGTGGACGTGCTGCCCATCGACGCGAACGTGGAGGCGTGGGACGCGCTGCTCACCGCGCGTCGAATGAAGCAAGTCTCCGAGCGTCTCGAAGCACGGCTCGCCGAGCTCGACGCGCGACGGTCGCTCGGGCATGTCGAACAGCTCGAGTACGCCGCAGCATGGAGCGCACGCGGTGACGCGCACGCCGCGCCTCGGGCGATCGAAGGTGCCATGTGCGTGATGCGCGACCCGAAGCTGTTTTACGACGCACGTGCGTACGACGAAGCGGTCCACACCATCGAAGGGGCTCAGCGCGCGATATCCGCTGCGTATCACCCGCTCACTGTCGACTTCACCGCGTACCGCACTCCCTTCGGCTTGACGACGCCCGAAGAGATCGCGCGAGAGGGCGGCGAGGCACGCTTTCCGTTTCACGACTGGGTGACGCAGACGCTCGCGCCGAGGCTTCGCCAGGCGGACGTCTCCGTGGTCGGTATCTCCGTGTGCTTTCCTGGGCAGCTTCAACCGGCGTACGCGTTCGCGCATCTGCTTCGACGCGAGCTGCCCGGCGTACATCTGACGTGTGGCGGGCCTGGGATGACGCAGATGCTCATTCGCCTGTCAGGCAAACGGCTCGCGCGTGCGCTCGGTCCGTTCGATACCGCCGTCGTCTACGAGGGAGAGCAGCCGCTACTCGGTTTGGTGCGGGCGCTGGAGACGCGATCGCCGCTTCGCGAGGTGCCCAACGTCGTTCATCGGGACGCCCTCCACGGTGCGCGTTTCACGCCTGGGCACGGCATGATGGACTTGCGCGGTCTTCCGGCTCCCGACTTCGAGGGCCTCCCACTCGCACGCTACTTCGCGCCCGAGCTGATGCTTCCGTACGATCCGACGCGCGGCTGCTATTGGGGGAAGTGCACGTTCTGCCATTACGGGCTCGCCGAAGTAGGCACGGCCAAGTACCGCGAGCGCGATCTCGACAGCATGGTGGCGCACTTGCGTGCGCTTTCCGAGCGGCACCACACGAAGCGGTTCTACTTTTCGCAGGACTCCGTCGCACCGAAGACGCTCCTCAAGCTGTCGCACGCGCTCATCCTTGCAAAGCTCGACTTGCGGTGGGCGACGGATCTCAAGCCCGAGAAGTACCTCACGCGCGAGCGGGCGAAGGTGCTTCGCGATGCCGGCGCAGTGGCTTGCGCGCTTGGCGTCGAGTCGGCCGATCCACGCGTGCTCGACTTGATCGACAAGGGTGCACCGATCGATGCGGTCTCGAACGTCATCACGCACCTGGCCGATGCGGGCGTGGCAGCCGAGGCAATGTGTTTCACTGATTTTCCGACCGAGACCGCGCCTGAAGCGATCCGTACGCTCGAGTTCTTGCACGCCCATCGTGAGCGCCTCGGCGTGTTCATCGTGGGCGAGTTCGGCTTGACGCACGGCGCGCTCGTGGCGCAAAGCCCGGAGAAGTTCGGCATCGATGAGATGTGGCAGCTCGATGGAGATGAGCTTGGCCTGTCCCTCTTCTACAAGGAACGCACCCCCTCGAAGACCGCGCGCCAGCGCCGTGCCATCGACGACGAGCTCGGGCGTGTGTCGTCGGCGTGGCTCCTGCGCCATTATCCGTGGGCCGGCGCCGTGTCGACCACTCACACCATCCTCTATTACGATCGCTTCGGTCCCGGCGTATTTCGCGTGCTCGCGCACGACGTTCGAAGAGCGCCGGAGGAATCGCGCGATGCCGAGGCGCGATTCGACGTCAGCGCAGCAATGAAGGCACGAGAACGCGAGGGCGCCATCTGGTCGTCGCTCGTCTACGAACGGCGTGCGGTGTCACGCGCTCTCTATGAAGAGCTGTCGAGCCGACCCGCTCGGCTGCGCCCTTCGCGTACAGATGTGCGGTACGCGCCCGGCGCACACGTCGCGCTCGTTCCTTCGCGCCGCAAGAACACACGTCCGAACGCGCTGCGCTAAGCTGGCATCTCAGTGCGGATGCTCCGTGTCGCGCTCAGCGCCAGCTTCATCGGTTCAGCTCTGCTCGGATGTGGGGCTCGAACAACCCTGTCCACGGCGACCACGGTCGATTCCGGCTCGAGCACCCACGAGGCCGGGTCGGATGGTGGGTCGTCGTGTCAGCCGGCCTTCCTCGAAGCGGGAACAGGCTTGGCCGGTCACACGGAGATCCCCATTTACCACCGGGCGATGCCTTCATGCTGCCCCGCGGAGCGCGGCCCAGGGCCGCCTACCCAACCGTACGGGTCCGGAATGGCAGACGGCTGCTCGTCAGACTCCCAGTGCACCAGTGGGGCGGACGGTCGTTGCTTCCCGTTCGAGGGTCTGGTCGGGCCTGGCGGGTGTTCGTACGACACGTGCTTCACCGATTCGGATTGTCCGTCGGGGGCGCCGTGCGTGTGCCGCACCTCGGCCGCCGACAACAGCGCGAATGTTTGTGCGCCAGGAGGCAATTGCGCCCTCGACTCGGACTGTGGCTCGGGTGGCTATTGCTCGCCGTCGCAGGTCTGCTTCGGACCGCCAACCTATTATTGCCATACTACGTCGGACGCATGCATCAACGACGCGGACTGCCCTCCCGTCGACGCGGGGGGTGGTTGCCAAGTCCCGCAAGACTGCGTGTATGACCCCCAGGTGCAGCACTGGGCGTGCAGCCAGCAGGCTTGTTGCCCTCCGTGAGATGAGCCGCGCGAGCTTGCGCTACTCGAGCACGCACGTGCTCGCCTTGCACTCGGTTCGTGTTCTCCCGCTCGGGCACGCCAGAGCGGGGCACGTTCGGTGCTCGTTCGCGAGGACGTCCGGGCACGTCTCCGCGACCTTCTTCACCCACGCCTTGTTGCCTGCTGTCGACGTGCCGCACCCCACGCAGCAGAGCGACGGACCACTCAAGCTCACGAACGTCACCGCGCAGTCCGAGTCCTCTACGCAGTGCGCATCGAGAGGCGGGACCACCGGCGTGGACGTAGGCGACGCGATCACCACGAACACAAAAAGGCTCATCGCCAAGATTTTCATGGTTCGTACCGACGTACATCATGCGCGTTCGTTCTAAAACCGTTACTGCGGATACGGTAAGCTCCTGATGAACCCATGATCTGGCTGCGTTCGGTGCTCGCCGTCGTCATTGTGTCGTGTGCGGCTGCAACGCCCCAGCCGGTTCCGACGCCCCCCGCTCCCACGGCGACAGTGACGGCTACCGCGACAGCGACAGCCACGGCAACCGTGACAGCCACGGTGACGGTCGCGGATCCGCCGCCGGTGTTGACCACCATCGATGGGTGGTCCCCCACGCTCCTCCAGCGCCTCGCTCGTGAAGCCGACTCGAAGCGCGCGGGAGTCGTCTCGCTCGCACCCCCGCCCGACACCGAACGAGACGCAGTGATTCAAAGAGCGTTCGGCCAACGCTGCAAGCTCGAGCGCAC
>Ga0302326_10011496_pt1 | contig 19052 bp, 14 predicted proteins | sample Palsa_T0_3_FD_202264 | JGI IMG/M metagenome (GOLD analysis project Ga0302326, IMG submission 202264) | Peat permafrost microbial communities from Stordalen Mire near Abisko, Sweden - Palsa_T0_3 | ecosystem: Environmental > Terrestrial > Soil > Palsa > Peat permafrost | place: Sweden: Abisko...
CCTGTTCCTGCTGGCCATGGTTCCGTTTTGGACCAGCTACCTCATTCGCGCCGTCGCCTGGCTGCCGATGTTGGGACGTCACGGGCTGATCAACGAGTTTCTGGTCGGGATCGGGGCCATCGACGAACCCGTCAGCTTCTTTCTCTATTCCGAGTTCAGCTACACCATGGCGCTGGTTCAGCTCTATGTCGTGCTGGCGGTCGGACCGATCTTCTTCTCGCTGGCCAAGATCGATCGCACGCTGCTTGAAGCGGCGCGCGACATGGGCGCCACGCCGTTCCAGATCTTCCGCGAGATCATCGCCCCGTTGTCGCTGCCGGGTGTCGCCATCGGCATGATCTTTGTGTTCGTCATGATTATGGGCGAATTCGCCACGGCTGTGGTCGTTTACGGCGGCAAGACATCGACCACGGGCACTGTCATCCTGAATTATTACGCGATCGCCAACTATCCCTTCGCCGCGGTCAACGCCTTCATGCTGATGCTGGCGATGATGATTGGCGTCGTCGTCATCCTGCGGCTGGTCGATATTCGCAAGGAGCTTTAGGAATGGCGCGCTCGACGCCGGAGCATCGCCGCAAGGCCCGCGTCAAGGCAGGCTTTAGTGTCTACTACGCGATCTTCCTGATATTCGTCTATGGACCGATGTTTGCCATGTTCACGCTGTCCTTCCAGGGACCGCGCGGCGGCGTAACCTTCCCGATGCGCGGCTTCAGCATTTTCTGGTGGGAAAAGCTGACGGGACCCTCAACTGTCGGCGATCTCAAGGCCTCTCTCGTGCGTTCGCTTATCCTGGCGGTCGTCGTGATGGTCATCACCGCGCTGTTCTCGACCATGCTGGCGATGGCATTCCGCAAGCGTTTCCGGGGGTCGGGCGCCTTATTTTACGCGGTGATGTCCGGCTTGATGGTGCCGGGCGTTCTTCTCAGCCTGGGCTTGGCCTCCATGTTGCGTCAACTCGGTATGGCGCCAGCTTGGTGGTACTCGGCCCTCGGTGTCCACGTGGTCTGGACCCTGCCGTTCGGCTTCCTTGTCATGATGGCCGTATTCAATCGGTTCGACGCCCGCCTCGAAGAGGCGGCGCGCGACATGGGTGCCGACGAGTGGACGGTCTTCAAGGAGGTGACGTTACCGCTGATCACCCCCGGCATCGTAGCGGCGGGTCTATTCGGCTTCACGCTGTCTTACGATGAATTTGCCCGCACGACGCTGCTGGCCGGAGCGAACAACACGTTGCCGCTCGATATCAACGCGTCGTTGACCCAACGCGTTCAACCGACCTTGTTCGCGCTCGGCACGGCGTCAACGATATTCTCGCTGCTTATGATCGGGGTGTTCATTGTGATTTATACGATCCTGTATCGGCGCTCCCGCTAGGGGTGGAACTCTGCCGTATGACCTTGAGCAGCCAGAAGATCAGGCAAAAGACCACGGTCAGAATCACCAGCGCAAAGACCGCGCCGAGACGGGAACCGAACTCGGCGCCAAGCGTGTATTCCCCCTGCAGCAGATAGACGCAAAGAATGAGCAGGGATTGTACGGCGGCCCCTGCACAAAAGAGTATCGCGACGAAAGCGGAGCCGCGCAGCGAAGCGAGCACCATGCCGTCGATGCTGCGCCGTTGCACGATGTAGAGCCTATACGCTCTCCAGTGGTAAGCGCAAAAACCTACGATCGCCGCGATCAGAACGACCCAGAACATCGCGTTGTCATATCCGAGTCCGTTGATAACGAGCGTAAAGAAGTCTTCGAACGGTTTGTAGAAATAGAGAAAGATCAGAATGACGATAAAGGCCACGTAGCCTACCAACGCCCAAAACAGCCGCCACCCCGACATGTTGATTCAAGCCCCTTGATTATTTGCGGAAGTCACGGCCCACCGCAGACTGGTAGGAAATTGGAGCACGCCACGTCGAGAACGGCAAGGGCCGCTTGGGCCACTGACTCGTAGAGCACTTCACGCATAGGATTTGACGGCAACGATCAGCAGGATGGCATAGATCACAACAAAAAGCGCATCCTTGACGGCGGGCAACGTTTGCCGTTCGCCGGTTGACGAAACGAGCGTGACAACTTCCAGAATGAAGAACACGCCCGCCAGAATGAGGAAAGGCCATAACGAGGCCCACCACGAAGCGGCTGCCACAACGCCCTGCACGGAATCCCAGATTAAAAGCAACAGCGGAAGGACGACCAGGTAGCCATACCCGACGAGAAAGCGGCTTCGCGCGGAGCTGCGGTCGACGAGCCAGAAAGCGGCAAAGAACAGCACCACGTTGAGAATATCCCAGAAGCTGGCCGTGTAGGCTTCGGGCTTGGCAAAACTGCGAAGGTTCAGGAAAGCCAGGACGAGTAGAAATATCACGAGGTCGCACAACAGCCATTCGCGCGTCCTCTCGGCGCCGCCTTTAGTGCCCCAGGTGCGCGTCGCCTTGTCGAACAGCAGCACCAGCGCCACGCCCAGGCTCGCGGGATAGATCAGTTGGACAACCAGCCCGTATTGTGAGGCGGGCGACAGGCCGATCCAGCACAACAGCAGAACTGCGAGCACCAGGACCAACAGGCCGATCACGCGTAACGGCGATGGAGCCGGCGTCGGGGCTGCGCTGCCCGGCGCGGCTTCTGCCGTCAGCGCTAGCGGCTGCCGCGGCGCCTGGTTCTGCGACGATTGAACCAACGCGTAGGCAAGCGAGATGGCGAGCCCGACCACGGCCAGTGCGACCATAACTGCCGCGAAGATGCTCGCGCGCGTATCCGATCGCCAATCGCTGATAGTCTCGCCCCATACCCATTGGCTACCGCTGGAGATAAGCCAGATGGCGAACGCGGCGATCGCAGCGAGCAGAATGAGCGCCAGCGTGAATTCGTACCAGCGCGGCGAGTGCGTCGACTCGGCGGACCCACTTGCTGCAGCCTGCTGTCGCAGTGGCGCACGCACGATAAGACCGATCAGAAACGCCAACACGCCGATAATGGCGAAGACCACCATCGCCTCTACGAAAATTGTCGATCGTTGTTCCAAGGACGGCCTGCTCCTTCGCTAAATCGGCTGCATAGCCGACGCTCTAATGTCCGTTGCGCATGAGCGTCTCGAAACATTTGCAGAGGCTGTCGTTGGCTGCCCGCTCCAGCAGTTCGCCAAGGGAGCGGCCCGGCGGTGCGGCGACGGCCGCCGTTTCGCGCACGTTCGCGCCGTTGGCCCGCAATTGGCCGACAACCTCAATCATGCTGCCATAGGCGCTGTGCCCCACAATCTCGAAGCTCCAGGCGTCGCCATAGGACTCGCGCAATCCATGCAGCACTGCAGTCCGCGAACTCCCGTTACTGCCATTCATGACCGGCGGGGCGGCCGGTCGCGACGATGCGGCCGGACGGATCGGCGGGAGGCTCGAAGAGCTGGGGCCGGTGGCCGGCCGTTGCGTCGACGGCGCCGGTATCGCGCGCGCCCGCGGCGGTTCAGCCGCTGTCGTCGCCCTTCCTCGCGGGGCCTCGCGCATGCGTTCGCGAAGAGCCTGGGTTGCCGCCTCGTCTACCGTCTCGGCAGCGAGATCGACAACGACGCCGTAGGCAAGGCGAGCGTGTTCGACCGTGCAAAACCCGTCGAGCACATCGTCGAGCACCTTTGCGGCGGGCCGTTCCAGCGGTTCGCCGAAGCCGCCACCGCAAGGGCCGTAGAAGACGTGCACGTCGCCCGCCGCCACACGCAGACCGGAAAACTTTGCCGGCATGTGCTTGATGTCATCGGGCCGGGCGACGTTGTAGATATCGACCTTCCCGACTTGGCCGGGGCCGCCGCCGAATATGCCCCAGGGTACGTCGTGGTGCCGCTCGTTCTCGTGGGTGATGAAAGCGTCGGTCAGAACCCGCTGCGCCTTGACCACCCCAATGCCGCCGCGGAACCGGCCGGCGCCGGGCATGACGTCGTCACGCAGCTCATAGCGATCGCAAATCATCGGCAAATGCATCGCCAGGTCTTCAAGCGGATTGTTCCGCGTGTTGGCCATCAGATTGTCGATGCTGTCGGGACCGTCCGCGCGGGGCCGGCCACCATATGAGCCCTCGTTGACCTCAAGAAAGACCCAGTAATCTCCCGAGGGACGGATGCCGGCATAGGAGCAGAACGAGAGGCTGGCGGAGCTCCCGGCGATGATGTCGTTCGGCAAGACCGGCGCCAGCGCCTTGTAGATCAGATCGATTACCCGATTGATTTGCGCAAAGCGCGCTTCGGCTGCGGCCGGATAAATCGGGTTGTAGATCGACCCCTTCGGCGCGATGACAGTCACCGGCCGGAATGATCCCTGGTTCGACGGCACTTTCACATCCGAGGTCACGACATCAAGCAACAGCGAGCGGATGGCGCAGAAGCACGCGACCTTGGTCGAGCCCTCGAATGGCACATTGAACGCCGTCTCGACTTGTTTGGAGGAGCCGGTGAGATCGATTTCGATGCCGTCGCCCTTGACGCGGACGCAAACCCTGATGGGCAGGCGAACGTCGCGGTTTTTGCCGTCATCGTCGAGAAAGCCCTCGGCGCGGTACTCGCCGTCTGGAATGGCGGCAATGCGCTGGCGCAAAACGCGCTCGGTATAGTCCATCAACTGCTGGGTAGCATCGAGCACCATCTGCCGCCCGTAGCGGTCCATCAGTTCGCCGAAGCGCTTGGCACCGAGCCGCGCCGACGCAATCTGGGCATCGAGATCGTCCTGTAACTGGCGCGCGGCGCGGCTGTTGCGCCCGATATAATTCCAAAGCGCTTCGTTACGCTTGCCGCGATCGTAGAGCTTGGTGCCGGCAAACAGCATGCCTTCGGCAAACACGTCGGGAATGTCGATGATCAATCCGGGCGTGGCGGCGCCGATATCGACGTGGTGTGCTGTGTTCGCCGAATATCCGACCAGCGCACCCTCGTAAAACACAGGTACGACGACCGCGATATCGGGCGAATGACTTGAGCCATGATAGGGATGATTATGGATGACGAGATCGCCGTCATGCCATTCGCCGTCCTGCAGCGTATCACGAATGCCGGCCAGATAACCGGGGAGCGAGCCGATGTGAAGCGGCGTCGATTCCGACTCGCACAGCGTGTTGAAATCGGTGTCGAATAATCCGGCACCGAGATCCTGAGATTCGCGAATGATGGATGAGAAGGACATGCGGTAGAGCACGTGTCCCATTTCCTCCGCGATGGTCTGCAAGGCGCCGTTGATCACCTGCAGCGTAATGGGATCGATTGCTTCTCGTGCCATGCTTCAATCGCTTCAACTGGCGCGACGGAGGTGAAGATTGCCGAATTCGGCGACCTCGGCGAGGTATCCGGGCGGCAATAGCGTCGTCGAATTGTGCTGGATCAGGATCGCCGGTCCGGCAATCTTGTGTCCGGCTTTGAGTTGATCGCGGTTATAGCGCGGCGTGTCGACAGTCTTGCCATCGTCGAACGTCGTAGGGCGGGAGTAGAGCAACGCATCCGATATGTTTTGTCCGGTCGCCTTGTCGATCCGCGCCACCTTCAGCGGCACGACATCCTCGCGTCCGATGACGCGGACCGTAATCAGCTCCACTTCGCCGTCCTCGAAGTGATAGCCATAGTCGAGCCGGTGCTGGTGGTGAAAGCCCGCGATCACTTCGTTCACATTCGCCGCGGTCACCTTGCCGTCGGGAAGCTGCGCCCGCAACTCGAATCCCTGTCCGTGATACCTGCATTCCGCCAGTTTTTGAAACTTCTGGCGCTCCAGCGTCACGCCATCCTTCTCAAGGTCGCGCCGGCAACGCTCGACCAGCTCGTCGATCACCGCGTTGACGCGGGCTATGGCGGCCTGATCGGCATGCTTTAAGGAAACGATCAGGGACCGGGCATGCTCGTACTGCATATCGGTCTGCAAAAGCCCCATTGCGGCTGTGATGCCGGGAGCGACGGGCACGATGATCTCTTTCGCCGAAATCGCTTCGGCCAGGGCAACCCCATGCAAAGGACCGGCGCCGCCAAACGGAACGAGCGCAAATTCCCGCGGATCAATGCCGCGCGCAACGGAATTGGATCGGATCGCCAGCGCCATATTGGAATTGATGACTTTGATGATGCCGAGCGCGGCATCTTCGATCGAAAGGCCAAGCGGCTTCGCGATCTTCGCTTCGACAGCCTTGCGCGCGAGATCGGCGTTCAGCGGCAAATCGCCGCCCAGCATCTTGTCGGCGTCGAGGCGACCGAGAACGATTTGTGCATCGGTGACGGTCGGTTCCTCGCCGCCCTTGCCGTAGCAAGCCGGGCCGGGGTCGGCGCCAGCCGAGCGCGGACCGACATGAAAGCCGCCGGCGGCATCGATATAGGCGATCGATCCGCCGCCGGCGCCGATCGAAACAAGGTCAATCATCGGCACCAGAATGGGATGGCCGTTTACATAGGAGTCGCGCGCATTCATGATCTTGATGCGCCCGTCGGGGATCGTGCTGATGTCGGCAGACGTGCCGCCGATATCGACGGTGATCAGGTTAGACCTGCCGCACCACATGCCCTCGGCGCGGCCGCCGATCACGCCGCCTGCGGGCCCCGACATCAGGATGCCGACCGCCTTTTGCGAACAGGTTTCAACGGTGGCAATGCCTCCGTTCGATTGAATGACGCGCAGATTGGCCGAAAAGCCGCTGTCGGTGAGCTTGGTCTGCAGGTTGTTCAGATAGAGCGAGGTCTTCGGACCGACAAAGGCATTCATCGCCGCAGTCGAAAAGCGCTCGTATTCGCGGATGACGTTGGCGACCTCGGACGAGGTGCAGATGTACGCATCCGGCATCTCGGCACGAACGATTTCCGCAGCGCGGCGCTCGTGCGCATCGTTGAGAAACGAAAACATAAAGCCGACGACGACGGATTTGATGCCGCGGCGCTTGAACAGTTGCGTCGCCTCAAGCACTTCGTTCTCGTCGAGAGCGACCTCAATGCTGCCATCGGGAGGCCGGATGCGCTCGGTCACGGCAATGCGGTTGCGCCGTTTGACCAGAGGCCGTTCCTGCCAGGGAATTTCGAAATGCAGCGAAAAGTTGTGAGGCCGCTTGTGTCGGCCGATATGGAGGATGTCGCGAAAATTTCGCGTCGTCAGCATCCCGACTTCGGCGCCGGTGTGCTCGATGGTGATGTTGGTAGCGACCGTCGTCCCGTGCACGATCAGGGATACGTCGTCGGGACGAACGCCGGACATGTCGCACAGTTCGCGCAACCCTTTGATCACCCCCTCGGACTGGTCGTGTGGCGTGCTCGAAACCTTGTGTACGAAAACGCCGTGTTCCGCCTCGAGAACGAGGTCGGTGTTGGTGCCTCCGACGTCGACGCCTACGCGCGCCATGGATCGCCTGATGGTCCTTCGCGCCGCCGTGCCCAACCCGGCGCACAACGCCTCATGCTGATTGCCAGGAAAGATTGTCAGCATTGACCCGGCCGTGCAACCCCCGACGGTAAGGTTGGCATTAGCAGGGCCTGCGCGATTCGAGCTGCGGCTGAGTTGAGCGGAACGAACAAATAGTGGTTGAATGTAGAGCTGATCGGGAGGACTGTAACGGATGGCTACAACCGCCAAATTCGTCTGTGCAGGCTGCAGGTGGTGGCATTTTCATCCGACGGAAGGCGCCGAACCGGATTCGGAACAGGCGGTCGGATATTGCCGTCGCTTCCCGCCAAGCCGTCGCGACAACGGCGTAGGCGCGTGGCCGATTACATTCGGCAACGATTGGTGCGGCGAATACGCGGACAAAAGCGACGTATCCAGGCAGATGTCGCGAAGCGCAACGGCGGCGCACTGAGCGCGGCTCTTTCCAGGGCGGCCGATCGGACTAGATGATATCGATGCAGTTCGTCAGCGCCGCTTCGGTAGCGCGGCGAAAGGCGTCGCGTTCGTCCTGCTCCGCACTCGCGGCCCCCACCTTGAACCGCACGCCGTTACTGGCGCCGGCCGCGGGTCCTTCGGAGATTTTGGCGCTGCCGAACTGCGCCCTGACCGCGCCGTCCTTGCCGAGAATGAGCTTGCACAGGACGATCGCCTCGTTGCCGTCGCGCTGTTTCTCCGCAATTTCGTAGCGCCAGTCATTGCCGAAGCGCTCGTTAAGGCGTCGCGCGGCGGCAGAGCCGGAGTCTAACTGGGCTGAAGCGGCAGGCGAGGGGACAGCGGTCGCCTGGCTGCCGACCGGCCCATAGGTGCTGGCCGGGGACCCGCTTGTGGATGGTCGTCCGCCACGATAAAGGTTATCAAATTGCTGCTTGCTCTGCGCAAGCATGTCGTCGAAGACCGACGACAGTTCGGGCCGTTGCGTGTTTGCCATGCGATGCTCAGCTACGTTGGGCGCGGGGCCACCAGCGGTCGAAGTTGTCTTGAGCTGCGGCCGCAAAATCTACGCTTCCCGAGAAGGAGCGGAGATAGTCGAGCGCGTCCGCAAGGTCAACGACGTCGCCATACTTCGCGTCAATGTCGAACAGGTTGGCTTCATGCGGGCCGGCGGCGCGATCTCCCACCGCTTGGCGCACTACAATGGTGTAATACCCGTATTGCAGGGAATCGATCGCCGAGGCGCGGATGCAGCCGCTGGTCGTGCAGCCCGCCAGGATGACTGTGTCGACACCGAGTAAGCGCAGATCGACGTCGAGACTGGTGCCGAAGAAGGCGCTTGCGTATTTCTTTGTGAGCACTTTCTCGCCCGGCATCGGCTTTATTCGTTGATCGACTTCGATCAAAGGAGAGCCCTTTTGCAGGATCGCAAGCGAAGGCACTTTCTTCACGAACACGCCCGCGTCGTGCATGTCCTGGGCATAGGCGACCGTGGTGTAGAAAATCGGTAGCTTGGCCCGGCGAAGCGCCTCCTGAAGCTGGCGCGTCGCGTTAATCTCCCAGGAGAAGTCACCGCCCAACGGCGTTGCGGGATCCGTAAAGCCATTGATGAAGTCGACCACGACCAGAGCCGGACTTCGGCCATAGCCTGACCGGGCGGCGAAGCCTTTGCGCTCGTAGTCGGCGCGCGTGTCGCGCTGCCAGTCGGTCATGGCTGCCTCCAAACCCGGCGTATTACCAAGGATGCGGCCGCCAACGGCCGCTTGTCAACGACATCCGTGACACCCGGCGCGGGGTCTTTTTGGTGACGCGCGGCGCGGCCTCTTGCCGGTACGCGCGCAAAGTGGGACTGTTGCAGCACAAGCATCTGTTCGATCGCCGCCGAACGGTTCGCTGATTCACCTTCAGAATGTTTCACAGTGCGGCGGAGCACCAGCATGTCCGACGAAAACCGCAGCCGCTCGCCGCTCGGCCCAGTCCGAGCCGGCTACACCTCCGCCGCTGACACGCGGCTTGGACCACGCTACCAGCCCCGCTCTCTGGTGACATCGCGGGGAACGGATCCGGCGCGGAGTGCGCGGTCAGCGCCGCGATCTGGCAGCAGCGGCAAGAAGGAAATATTCTGCGCCATCGGCGTCGACGTCGACGCCGTCGCGGGCTGGCTCGGTTCTTATGGCGGCGAAAATTCGCCTTGCGATATTTCCCGTGGCCTGTTCGCCGGTGAAGTGGGCGTGCCCCGGCTGGTCAAGCTGTTCGACCGGCTCGGCATCCCGACCAGCTGGTTCATTCCCGGCCATTCCATCGAGACGTTTCCGACGCAGTGCAAGATGGTCGTCGATGCCGGACACGAGATCGGCATGCACGGCTACTCGCACGAGAACCCGATCGCCATGACGCCGGAGCAGGAAGAGGCCGTCATGGATAAGTGCATTGATCTGATCAAGCGCCTCAGCGGTCGGCCCCCCTCCGGCTATGTTGCGCCTTGGTGGGAATTCAGCACGGTTACCAACGAGCTGCTGCTGAAGAAGGGCGTCAAATACGACCACAGTCTGATGAATAACGATTTTCACCCGTTTTACGTGCGGGTGGGGGACAGTTGGACGCTCATCGATTACTCGAAGCATCCGAATGAATGGATGAAGCCGCTGGTGCGGGGCGAGGAGACTGACCTCATCGACATACCCGGCAGCTGGTATCTCGACGATCTGCCACCGATGATGTTCATCAAAAGCGCTCCGAACAGCCATGGCTTCGTCAAGCCGCGCGATATCGAAGAGCTCTGGTGCGATCAATTTGATTGGGTTTATCGCGAATACGACTATGCCGTTTTCGCCATGACCATTCACCCCGACGTCTCCGGCCGCCCACAGGTTCTGCTGATGCTGGAGCGGATGTATGACTATCTCTCCAAGCATGCCGGCGTGAAGTTTTGCACTTTCGACGAGATTGCCGACGACTTCCGCCGCCGTTGTCCGCGGGAGAGCGCACCCGCCGAAGCGGCACGCGCCAGCTGAGCGGCCGCATCCATGTGTGCCTTGTGTGGTGTGCTCGGCGGCAAGGGCCATTGGAGCGACAGCGCCAGCGCACCGGCGGTATTCGCCGGACGGGTGGAGCCGCAGACCAGGCTGCGTGAACGCCAGGACCGCACGCGGCTGCTCAACACAGTCCTGAAGGATCATGGTGTGGCCGTAAAGGACTGGTCAGGCAATGCCTATTTGCTGACCAGCAGGACCGGCCGCACGGCGATCGTCGATACCGTCGGTGAAATTTGGACGGCTGCGGAACGGATCGGCGGCCGCACATGCGACCCGCTTGATGACGGCTACCTGAGCGCACTCGCCAAAGACCAAGGCTGACCGCAAGCGACATGGGAAGCTACAGCGACCTCACGCCGGTCAACATCATCACCGGCTTTCTCGGCAGCGGCAAGACGACCCTGCTGCAACGCTTGTTGCGTTCACCGGAATTGTCCAACGTTGCCGTTCTCGTCAATGAGTTTGGCGAGGTCGGCCTAGACCATCATTTGTTGCAAGGCGTGGCCGAAAGCACGCTTTTGCTTGAAAATGGTTGCTTGTGCTGTGCCGTTCGCGGCGACCTGCAGAAGGCCCTGCGCGATTTGCTGTCGCGACGAACGCGCGGAGACGTCCCTCATTTTCGCCGCGTCGTCATCGAGACTTCCGGATTGGCCGATCCTGCGCCAATCGCTTACACGTTGCTTTCCGAAGCCGTCCTTCGCCATCACTTCCGTCTTTCCGGGATCATTACGACCGTCGATGCGGTCAATGGCGCGGCGCAACTCGACGGCTTTCGCGAAGCCGTCAAACAAGCATCCATGGCCGATCGCATCGTGGTGACCAAGGTCGATCTTTCCGACGGATCGGCCATTGCAGCGCTGCGTCGGCGCCTGCGGGAGCTGAATGTTTCCGCGCAGTTCTTGGAGTCGACGGAAATCGGCGGCGATGTCCATCGACTGCTCACCGATGACATCTACGATGCGGAAGGCAAATTTCGCGAGGCAAGCCAGTGGACTGCGGAAGAAGTAATCGACCACGGAGCGCACACACACACCGCGGAGGTTCAGTCCTTTACTGCGATCTTCGATCGGCCTTTGGACTGGACCGCGTTCGGAGTTTGGACCAGCATGCTGTTACATCGCCACGGCGCGGACGTGCTGCGTCTTAAGGGCTTGCTGAACGTGGCGGGCGTGCCGACGCCCGTTCTAATCAACGGGGTCCAGCACATCGTTCATCCGCCGAGCCACCTGGACGAGTGGCCCGACGCCGACCGGCGCTCGCGTCTCATCTTTATTGTGCGCGGGCTGAAACGATCGCAGATTGAGCGCTCGCTGGCGGTCTTCAACGGTCTGGTCAATACGGTGCCGTCGGCCACTCATCCCCGCGAAAGCAGCGGCCCGGTGCGCTCAACAGCCTTCTAGAGTTGGTTCAGCGCGCTCGCGGCGGCGCGCTTTGCGGGCGCCAGCCCGTGCGCAGGGCGCGCACGACGTAGTGCAGCAAATAGAAAATCACCGCCAAAATCACCAGCAAGATTATAGAAAGCAGCTTTTCGCCGAACGCTACATCGAAGATGGGCCCGCGGCTGACGAAATATTCGCTCAAGACCTCAATCGCCTGCAGCGTCGCGCCCGCACAGAAGATCACGGCAACGAGAATAGCCGCCTGCAGCGTGTCGAACACCAGCGTATCGACGTTCAAATCTGCGACGTTGCGGAAAATTTCGCTGTAAAACGACTGCCAATGAGCGAACGCGTAGGCAACGATACCGACCACGCAGGAAAACCAGAAAAGCACATTGCCGAAATGGATGAACGGGATGTGCGCGACGAGGTAAGTCTCGAACGGGCGATAGAAATAGAGAAAAATGAGGACGATGATGACAGCAACGACGCCGATCCAGAACTGCTGTTGCTTAGTAGTGTCGTCCGCCATGTTCGCCGTCTTGGTTTGCACTGTATGCAGGATGGTAAATCATTCCGGCATGATGTCAAAATCCGTATCCGGTGGTGCTTTTGACATTAATAACAGCCGCAATGGAACGAGTTGACAATGGAACGCCGCTCCGGGACTATGACTGTGCTTCCGGGACTATTGCTATAAAAATGGGCGTGTGAAACGCGCCTTTAGACGCGCCGGGATGGCGTGGACCCTGTGGGAGTGACGACAAGGCGGATTGGTTTAAGCTTCGGCGCAAATCGTCCCGAAGCGACCAACGCAGGGGGTGCTATGAGTAGCCGGCTCGGCATTGATGTCGGCGGGACTTTTACGGACCTGCTCCTGTTCGATGAGCGCTCCGGCGCGATGCGCTTGCTGAAAACGCCGTCTACGCCAAGCGATCAGTCGGTCGGGATTCTCAATGGAATCCAGCAGCTGATCGAGGAGACGGGCGTCGCAGCTTCCGATATCACCTCCCTTCTTCATGGCACGACGGTGTCGACCAACATCGTGTTGGAGGAAAAGGGCGCCAAAGTCGGTCTGCTGGTCACCGAGAATTTCGAGCAAGTGCTGCATTTGGCCCGCTCGCAGACCCCGGGGCCGCTAGCCGGCTGGATCATCATGCTGAAGCCCGATCCGCTGGCCGATCTCGAGCGCACGCGCGGCATCCGCGAGCGGGTCAGTGCGCGAGGCGATGTGATCACGCCGCTCGATGAGGCATCGGCCCGCAGGGCAGTGCGCGAGCTGATCGAGCTGGGCGCTGAAGCCATTACCGTGTCGCTGATGCATTCCTACGCGAACCCTCAGCATGAGCAGCGGGTCAAGGCGATCGTCGAAGAAATGGCACCCGACATGACGGTGTCACTGTCCTCGGAAATCCTGCCTGAATTCCGCGAATATGAGCGCACGCTCGTCACCGTGATGAACGCCTATGTTCGCCCCAGCATGCGGCGTTATCTGAACGGCTTCGAGGAAAAGCTGCATCAGGTCCAATTTCAACCTAGCGTCAACATCGTGCGCTCCGACGGCGGCTTGATGAGCGTGGAGCGCGCAAGCCAATCGCCGGTCCACACCATGCTGTCAGGCCCTGCTGGCGGCGTATCCGGGGCGGCTTTCATGGCCTCGCTCGCCGGCTTTCCGCAAGCGCTCGGCTTCGACATGGGTGGCACTTCCACCGATGTTTCGTTGATCGAGGACGGCAAGCCGACGATCTCGCGGCAGACGGCCATTGGTTATTATCCGATCAAGGTACCTTCGGTCGACGTGCACAGCGTTGGTGCCGGTGGCGGCTCGATTGCTCACGTGCCGATGACGGGCGCGCTTCGCGTCGGACCGGAAAGCGCCGGCGCGGTGCCTGGTCCGGCCTGCTACGGCAAAGGCGGCGATCGGCCGACGGTCACGGACGCTAACGTCGTACTGGGCCGTCTGCCGCCGCGGCTTCTCGGCGGCAAGATGATGCTGGACACCAAGGCAGCGGAAGAAGCGGTTGCAAAAATCGCCCGCGCTCTCAGCCTCGACCTGCATCAGGCCGCGCAGGGCATCCTCGACATCGTCAACGAGAACATGTTCGGGGCGCTGCGCCTCGTGACGGTGCAAAAGGGTCTGGATCCCAGGGACTTTGCGCTGGTTCCGTTCGGCGGCGCCGGACCGCTCCACGGCAACGCCATGGCCACGCTCGCCGGCTGTTTTCCGGTGATCGTGCCGCCGACACCCGGCGTGTTGTCGGCTTTGGGCTTCCTGTATTCCGACGTGAAAAACGAATTTGGGCAAACTTTCGTACGCACCATGGATGACGCTGATCCCAGCCAAATCGGCGACATCCTGACGAAGCTCGGGCGCGACGCCAGGGCGTGGCTCCGCGAAGAGGGAATTGACGAGCCGCGGCAGCGGTTGAACTACGAGGCCGATGTCCGCTATTTCCGGCAGGGTTATGAATTTTCCCTCGAGATCGATCCCGATCGGCTCGGAAGCGGAGCTCTCAACGACCTTGCCGCGCGCTTTGGCCTGGCGCACGAGCGTATCTATGGCTTTAAGCTCGATCAGCCGGTGGAGCTCGTCAATCTACGCGCCGTCGGGGTCGGGGCGGTGCAGAAGATCAATTTGCCTAAGTTCACGAAGGAAGGACCGGACGCAGCCGCTGCGGTGTCCGATCAGCATCGCGCCTATTTCGACGGCAGTTTCTCTTCGGTGAATGTCTACGATCGGACCCTGTTGCGGGCCGGAAACCGCATCCGCGGCCCGGCCATCGTCGTCCAAATGGACGCGACGACCGTAATCCATCCTAACCACACTGGCGAAGTCGATGAGTATCTGAGTATTCTGATCAGACCCGATAAGGCGTCCTAAGGCGTCCCGGAGAACGAAGTACGATGACGAATTTCAGCCCCTTGGGCGGCATGGTAAGCTTCGACGACCTGCTCAAGGCGAACAAGCAGCAGTTCGACGCCATTTTCTCGGCTCAGACCAAGGAATTGGGTCTGCTCGGCTCAAGCCATCGGCCGCCCACGACTGCGGACTTGGCCTCAGCCAGTCTTGCTTCGGAAGCAGCGGCGCAGCCGTCCGATCTCTATGCCGTGCTCAACGACCGTTTCGGTTCGCTTTGGTCGTCCGAAGTTGTCGAGCACAAGGCCGAGCGCGGGTCGGTCACCGTGCTGTGCAAGCTGACCGTGGACGGCACCTCAAAGATGCAGTTTGGCTCGGCGCGTGCCAATGGCGACGAGGGCGCCGCGCTACGCCGGGCGACGGAAGCGGCATTGCGGAGTTGCGCCGACATGTTCGGCGGTCCGGCCACCGCGCTGGAGGCGCGCGCCGAACATCCGGCCATCCGCCCCTCCGCCGGGCGCGGAAATGGCGGCGCGCGTGACAATGAGAGTCATGGCTCGTCGCAGTCGAGGGAGAACCGCAGGCTCGACACCGTTTCGCTCGACCTGATCGAGAATGCTCTTCGCAACGCTCGCCACGAAATGGATGCTGTGCTGTTCCGCTCAGCCATGTCACCGGTGATCCGCGAACAGCACGACGAGTTCCCGATGATTTGCGACGCCAAAGGGCGCATGATCGTCGGGCAGTTCGGCTCGTATGTCGCGAACATGCTCAAGCAGAGCGGCTTCGAGCTGGAGCCCGGCGATGTCATCTTGCAGAACGACCCCTACGCGTGCGCCGGCGCGATCAGCCATCTCAACGATTTTATGGTCATGGTGCCGGTGTTCCATCAGGGCGAGCTGGTCGGCTTCACGTCAATGTTCGGACACATGATGGATGTCGGCGGTTCCGTGCCCGGCAGCATGCCGACGAACGCGGCCTCGATCTTCGGCGAAGGCATCCGTATTCCGCCGATAAAGCTCTACGAGCGCGGCGAGATCAATAAAGCGGCGCTCGACGTGATCATGAACAATACGCGCACGCCGGAGATGAACTATAGCGATCTCATGGCGATCATTGCCGGCTGCCGCGCCGGTGAGAAACGCGTCGTAGAAATCTGCGACCGCTTCGGCCGCGATACCTACAAGCAGGCCTGCGAGGCTCTGCTGGAGCGCACCAACCGCGCGATGCGCAATTTGATCGTGAAGAACTTGCCCGAGGAGCCAAAGTCGTTTGAGGACTATGTCGACGACGACGGTCGCGGCAACGGCCCCTTCAAAATGAAGCTCACGGTGTGGCGGGAGGGCGACAACGCCTATTTCGATTGGACCGGCACATCGCCACAAGCCCCCGGGCCGATAAACTTCTATCTGCACGAAGGCATGTTCAAGATGTTTATCGGCGTCTACATGATCATGGTCTTCGACCCACAGATCCTGTTCAACGATGGCTTTTACGACCTCATTCACGTGACTTTGCCCAAAGGCTCGCTGGTGCATCCCGATTTTCCGGCCTCTCTGGGGTGTCGCACGCATACGCTGTCACGCCAATTCGACGTGCTCGGCGGGGCGCTGAGCTACAACGCACCCGAAATGGCGACAGCGGCGGGCTACGGATCGAGCCCTCACTTTCTCTATTCGGGCGTGGACAAGGTGGGCCGGTCGTTCCAGCTCATGGAAATCCTCTATGGTGGAATTCCAGGCCGCCCGATCGGAGACGGCCTCGATGGTCATTCGTGGTGGCCGCTATTCCAGAATATCCCGAGCGAATATCTGGAAACGTATTATCCACTGCTCATCGAGGGCTACTGCACCATCATGGACACCGGCGGCGCCGGCAAGCATCGGGGCGGCAACGGGGTTGAGAAGGTCTTTCTCATGCTCGAGGAAGGCGACATTTCGATTCATGACGACCGCCACCTGTCGCAACCCTGGGGCATCCTTGGCGGACGCCCTGGCGCATGTTCGGAAAAATGGTTGGTGCGCAAAGATGGCAGCCGCCAACCGCTGCCCTCCAAAATCGACAATGTCCGGGTCTTTGGCGGCGACCGCGTGATCTTCCGCACCGCCGGCGGCGGCGGCTGGGGCGATCCGCTGGAGCGCGATCCCGCTCGCACCCGCAACGATGTCGCGCGCAAGCTGATGAGCGAGGCAAAAGCCCGCGAGGAATATGGCGTGGTTCTTACCGGCAGCCGTTTGGACCTTGATCACCGGGCCACGGACGAAATGCGCGATAGCTTGCGGCGCAATCGGAAGGCCCCGAAGTTGTTCGATTTCGGGGAACGCAGAACAGCTTCGACGACCCGTGCCGCTTAAAAGTTGTAAGCGGGCGCGGTTAATGGCAACGCAGGAAGTTCGAGAAACGGGACGAGTGCACGATGCTTGAGGTCGTTATCAGTCTCATCGTTATCGCGATCGTCGTTGTCGCGATTTTTTACATCATCTCAATTTGGATATACAAACGCTCGCCATCCAATATGGGATTCATTCGCACGGGCTTCTTGGGCACTAAAGTGTGCCTGGGCAAGGGTGCCATCGTGCTTCCGGTCTTTCACGAGATCACCTGGGTCTCGCTCGAAACGATCAAGTTCGCGGTCAGCCGCGCGCGGGAACAGGCGGTCTTGACCGCCGACAACATCCGCATCGATGTGAATAGTGAGTTCTATGCCCACGTCGGTCATACCGAGGAAGCGGTTCTAACCGCCAGCCGCACGCTCGGTGAAAAGACCTTCGACGCCGAAAAAGTTCGCAACCTCCTCGAAGCAAAAGTCGTCGGCGCACTGCGCAGTTTCGCCGCTACCAAGACGCTCCAGCAACTGCACCAGAATCGCGACGGCTTCGCGCGCGAAATTAAAGACAACGTCACCGAAAGCTTCGCCGCGAACGGCCTGATGCTGGAAGAAGTGACCATCGTCTCGCTTGAGCAATCGACCAAGGAATATTTCCGGGCCGACAACGTGTTCGATGCCGAAGGTCTCAAGGTCATCACCGAGATAACCTCGGAAGCGCGCCGCAAGGTGCACACCACCGAGAAGCAGACCACCGTCTCAATCCGCCAAAAGGATCTCACGACCCAGCTGGAATTACTGGAGATTGAGCGCCAGGAGGCCTTTGCGCGCGCCGATCAGGACAAAGAGATCGCCAACGAGCAAGCCAAGCAGTTGCGCGAGAAGCAGACCTATGTGCTCGATCAGCGGCTTGCCATCGAGCAGCGCGAACTTGAAAACGAAAAATCGCTGGAACAACTCCGCACCGAGCGCGACGTCGCCTTTACGGCGGAGGCGAAGCGTCGCGAGATAGCACAGGTGCAAAAAGAACTAGCGCTGGAACAGGAACGTCGCGACCGGGAGATTGCCCTCATCGAAAAGGCGCGGGAAGCAGAGATTGCCGAAATCACCCGCAATCTCGCCCGCGAGCGCGCCGAGCGGGACAAGGATATAGATCTTGCCGGCAAGGAGCGTGAACGCCAGGAAGCCGACATCGCCCGCGCCACGGCGGTGGCTACTGCCGAGGAGCGGGCGCGCAACGAGCGCCATCAGGCGAGCGAGGAAACGGCGCTTTCGGTGCGCCGGCGCAGCCTCGATACGCGCCTTGGCGTCCTGCAGGTCGATCGCGACGAGGCGGTCGCCATCGCCAAGCAAGAAAAGGAGATTTCTGACGAACGGGCGCGAATATTGAGCGAGCAACAGCGCTTTGTTCTCGACCGGCGCTGGGAGGTCGAACAAGAGGAAATCCGCAAACAGCAGGCGCTGGAGGCGGCTCAGATCCGGAAAGAGATCGCCATCATCGAGGAGGCCACGCAGCGCGAGGCGGCGGAGATTCGCCGCGCCTTAGCGCGTGCGCAGGAAGAACGCGACCGCGAGATCGCGCTGATCGCCAAGGCCGAAGAGCTGGAGCGCGCGGAGATTCGCCGCGAGCTGGCGCGCGAGCAGGAGGACCGGGATCGCCGGATCGCGCTCGTCGCTAAAGATGGGGAGTTGGAGCAGGCCGAGTTGCGCAGTGCTCTGGCCATCCAACTGGAAGAAATGTCTCGCGATATCGCCGTGATCGGCAAGGAAGGTGAGCGCGAGCGCACCGACATCGAGCGGTTCCTCGCACGCGAGCAGGCGGAGCGCGACCGAGAGATTGCCCTTGTCGCCAAGACACGCGAATTGGAGATCGCCGAGACCAAGCGGCTGGCCAGCACGGCCGAGCGCGAGAGGGCCGAGCACGGCGTCGAGTCGGTGCGCGTGGTAGCGGATGCCGAACGCGCCCGCCAGGTTGAGGCCATCGAAGTTGGGAAAGCCGCCGATACCCGTCGCATTGACGAGGAAAGCAAGGCGGCGGTGATGCGCATGCACATGATTACGCAATCCGAGGCGCGCAAGCTCGCGGCCGACCTCGAAGCCCAGGCGACATTGATCCGCGCCCGAGCAACGACCGAAGCGCAGAAG
>Ga0302326_10011497_pt1 | contig 19051 bp, 21 predicted proteins | sample Palsa_T0_3_FD_202264 | JGI IMG/M metagenome (GOLD analysis project Ga0302326, IMG submission 202264) | Peat permafrost microbial communities from Stordalen Mire near Abisko, Sweden - Palsa_T0_3 | ecosystem: Environmental > Terrestrial > Soil > Palsa > Peat permafrost | place: Sweden: Abisko...
GATCAGCCAGGCCAGCGCCACCTGCGCGGGCTTGGCGTCGACGTCCTTGGCAACGTCGCGCAACGTCTGCAGCAGCGGCTCGATCCGGCGCAAGTTCTCGGTACCGAACAGCGAGTTGATCGCGCGAACGCCGCCGGGCCGGTTGTCCACGCCGTACTTGCCGCCCAGAAGCCCCTGGGCCAGTGGGCTGTAGGCGATCACCACGCGGTTCTCCTGCTCGGCGAACGGCACCAGACTCTTGAGCGCCTGCGGGTGGGCAAGTGAGAAATGCACCTGGTTGCTGATGACGGGTCGCCTAAGTGCGGCATCCGCCTGCTTCCAACGAGACAGCGAGTAGTTCGAGACGCCGGCGGCGCCGATGGCGCCACTGTCGAGCAGGTCGCGCATGCCCGGCATGATCACCGAGTCGGGGACGACCGGGTTGGGCTGGTGAACCTGGTAGAGCGGGATGTGCTCGAGCTGCAGCCGCCGCGCGCTGGCGCGCTCGCGCTGTTTCACCACGGCCGGAAACGGCGCGACCGGAAAGATCTTGCTGGCCACCGCGACCTGATCGCGCTCGTCGCCCAGTGCCTCGCCGAGGATTCGCTCGCTCTTCCCGAGTCCGTATACCTCGGCGGTGTCGAAGAAATTGACACCCAAGGCGCGTGCGCGATGGACGATGTCGCGGGCGGCTCCGGCGGCGTATCCATCGCCGTAGCCCCACTCGCGGGATCCGAACTGCCAAGTTCCCAGCCCGATCCGACTAACCCTGCCGATACCCTCGACGTTGAGATACTTCATCTGGCTCACGGTACGGACCGAGACGGTCGGACGCTCAGGTGACCGCGCCGTGCCGTTCGAGCACCTCCATCACCTGGCGGCTCTGGACCACGTCTTCGCGTTCGCACAGCCGGCGCAGCTCGTTGACCACGGTTTGCAAGACGTCGAGGCGCTCTGATGCTTGGACCAGCGTGACGAGCCAGTTGTCGTAGCTACGCTCGTCGTAGCCAATCTCGGCAACAGCGAAAGGAGTCATGCCCACGCCGATCACACTCCCGACTTGTGGGTGCGCGTCGCGCACCGAATTCTCCAATGTGAGCAGCGATTAGCCCGTTCCGAACGTGTCTAAACTCACAAATTCACCTGCTGCCAACTATCCGGACCGTGGGTCTCACCCATCGGAATTGACGACCGGGCTGACGTGGTATCGGCCGCGGTATGGAAGCCCGACCCGGCGGCCGATACGCTGTGGCTGCACCGGAGCGCGTTACAAGAGAGGGCGAATATGTCACGGACAGTGGTCGTTGGGGCGTCGAGTGGCCTCGGGCGTTGCATCGGTGTCGGTCTTGCCCAACGCGGCGGACAGATCGCGTTGCTCGCCCGGCGTCGCGCCCGCATCGAAGCCGCAGCCGAGGAGGCAGGTTCAGGCGCCGTCGCCATCGAATGCGATGTCACCGACGAGGCCTCGTGTCGATCGGCGTTCGATCAGGCGGCCGAAGCACTGGGCGGTATCGACAACCTCATCTACACGCCCGCCATCAGCCCGCTCGTTCGCATGGTCGACACCGGCGCCGACACGTGGCGGCGCATTTTCGACACCAACGTGATTGGCGCGTCGCTGGCGACAGCGGCGGCGATTCCGCATCTGACCGCATCTGCGGGCAAAGCGATCTACCTCTCATCGGACGCGGGCACCTTCGGGCCGCCGTGGCCTGGCCTCGGCGCCTACGGCGTCAGCAAAGCCGCTCTGGAAAGACTGGTGGAGGCCTGGCGGGCCGAGCACCCGGACGTCGGCTTCACGTCCCTCATCGTCGGGGAGTGTGCGGGCGGCGAGGGTGATGCGGCAACCGGAATGAACGCCGGCTGGGACATGGATCTGGCGATGAAGGCCTATCCGCTATGGGTGTCCGGCGGCTGCATGCCCGGCAAGCTGATGCCCGTCGAGGACCTCATCGACGTGGTGCAGACGATTCTGCAGACCAACGCGTCGACGTCGATGCCGGTGGTGGTTGCCCGTGGAGCGCCGGCCGCCCAGGTCGCGTTCCCCGACACGAATTAGCCCCAGCCACAATGGCGATCGTCGCTGTCGCGGTCGCCGGGCGCAGGCGGGATTCCTGCCGCTGAACCGACTCCGTCCTCTACAGTTGCGCTGACGATCACGAGCGAAGGAGACGCGGATGGCGTGGTTCCTGGCCCTCCAGGGCCCATCCCACACACCCCACCAGTCGTTGGTTTACGAGCTTCAAGACGGGGTGGACACGGAGAAGCTCGCCCAGGAGCTAGTCAGTTCCGCGACTCTGGACCGGGTTGTGCCCGTTCCCGCGGTGTTGACGGCGAACAAGCGTCGGCACCAGAAGGTGACGCTGTACATCCGGCCCGCCGCATGGGGCCTGTGGTCGTTCTATGAGCTGTCCGACGAGGATCGCCGCGAGATGGCGAAGAATAACCAGGTGGTGAACGCGCTGGCGCAGGCTGCGCAGCAGCGTGCGGCGCAGGGACGGCAGGCGCCCGGCGGGCCGATGACCGTCCAGGTCAATCCGTTGACCGGCCAGGTAGGACCCGCCAACTCCGGTTAGGCGACTAGGCGGTGTGTTGAGAATCGCCGGGGTCGTCGTCCAACGACGCGGCCCCGAGCGTTGTCAGCATGTCGACCGCGGCTCGTTGCCAGGTAAACATTTCAGCCCGGCACCGGGCAGCGGCGCGGCGATGATGTTCGGGCCGGCTGACGATTGCGGTGACGGCCTCGGCGATCGCTGTCGGGTTGTTGTCGGCCAGTGCGCCGCTGTCTGCGGTGATGATCTCGCCCAGCGCAGACGTGCGGGAGACCACGGCCGGCGTTCCACACGCCAGCGACTCCAATGCGGCCAGCCCGAAGGTTTCGTGCGGCCCCGGTGCGAGCGCGACATCGGCTGACGCCAGCAACTCGGCGACGCTGTGCCGATCGGAAATGAAACCGGTGAATTCGACGGGCAATCGAGCGGCCTGCCGTTGCAACCTGGCGCGCAGCGGGCCATCGCCCACCACGACCAGTCGGACCTCAACGCCAGCGTCGCACAACGCGGCAACCGCGTCGATGCTGCGATCGGCCCGTTTCTCCACCGACAACCGGCCACAGTGCACCAGCAATATCTGGTTCGGTGTGGCCCAACGCTGACGGACCAGGGCCGAGCGACGCGACGGGTGGAAGGTGTCCAGGTCCACGCCGAGCGGAATGGTGACGGTGTTCGTCGCGCCGATGCGATCGAATTCTTCGCGGGCAAACCCGGTGGTGCACACCACGGTGTCGTAGTCGGCGGCGGTGCGCCGGTTGGCGAAGTCGGCGAACCTCCGCGCGGCACGGCGCGGAAGTACTTGGCCCGCAAGGCGATCGAGGCGCTCATGGGAAATCATCACCGTCGTCGCGCCGTGATCGCGGCCCCAGCGGCCGAGCGATCGCAGCGTGAGCCGATCCGACACCTCGAGGGTGTCGGGCCGCAGACTCTGAAGCAGCGTGCGGACCGGGCCCGGCAGCACGGCGCGGTATCCGCCGGTGAACGGAATAAGCCTGGCGGGCACCGTGATTCGCACGACTCCGGTGGACAAATCACTGTGCTCGGCATGCCGCCCCGGGACGATCAGAAACACCTCGTGGCCAGCGGCGCAGTATTCCGCACCCAGGCGGTCGACGGCGGTGCGAAGGCCGCCGGATCGAGGCCCGTAGAAGTTGGCGACCTGAACGACACGCATATAACCAGCAGAACGGGCGCTCGTGTGCGGTCAACGATCTAACACTGACGAGTAACTGAACAGGCCGTGAACACCACAGATCGCCCAGGCCGATACCCGGCCTCAGACGACAGCTCGCAGGCGAAAGACCCTGATCTCGCGCGGCGCGCAACCGGCCCGGTAGCCCTCGTAACCGGCGTAGAAGTCGGTAGCCGTGGCCCATGCCGAGGCGCGGGCGTCGCCGGTGAGCAACTCGGCTCGGTATTGCGCCGTCGGAGCCATGAATTCGACCGTGCATTCGGGATGCGCCAGCAGGTTGGCGCTCCAGGCCGGATGCGTTGGGCGCCCGTAATTGGACCCGATCGCGAGCAGCCCGTCGGAGTCGCTGATCAATGTCAGCGGATGCGTGCGCTGCAACCCGGACTTCGCACCCGTCGTCGTGACCAGCCCCACCCTGCCGATTCCGATCGAGCTCAGTCGGCCGTTTGTCGGAGGAATCAGCACCTTGTCGATCCGCGGCGCCAGGTGGAGCAGGAACCGATAGCCGACCGGGCTCATCAGGGCCTGCTCCATCAGCGACTCGTGGATGCGCAAGCGTCGACCACGAAGCGGGCTCTCCCGCCGAAGGGGCACGGCACGACGGTACTCACTTTAGAGCTCCGGCATATGGGTATTCCGCAAACCATCTCTGTTCTATTTGGAATCACTGAGCGGAGCCTAAAATTGCTCTAATGCCCTGGTATTACTCGTCGCAGCGCGCGGTAGGGTTGCGGTCCGGGGCTCGGACCGGCAACGCCGTGGTGTTATCGCGCCGCGCTGAGGTCGGGGTTACGACGGGAATGGGAAACAAGCAGATGCGCCACTTCGCGGCCACGTGTGTCGTGGCCGGCGTTGGGATGCTCGTCGCGGGGTGCGGCGGTGGCAATCAAGCCGGTACGAACTCCACGACGACCGTCACGTCGCTGATCCCGCGGCCTGTTGTCGAGCGTGAACTCGAGTCGCTGTTGCTCACCCCTGCCCAGATCAACCCGCTGATGGGCGCGACCGAATTGGCGGTGAGCAGAAAGCACGACGCGATGTCTGACGACAGCGCCACCATGAAGCCGATCGAGTGCCTGGCCATCGACGGTTCCGCGCAGGCGCCGGTCTACGCCAACAGCGGTTTCACCGCAGTGCGTGACCAGGCGCTCAACGACGGCAATAACTTCACCCACTACGCCGAGCAAGCAGTGGTGCTGTTTCCCACCACCAAACAAGCCCACGTCTTCTTCATCTCCTCGGGTCTCCGATGGCCGGCCTGCCATCAGTACACGCACACTCAATCCAGAACCAAGTGGACCGTGGCGCCGATATCTGATGCCAACGACGGATTGAGCACGATTTCGACGCAGCAAGAAGCAAAAACCGGCGGGTGGGCCTGCGGCCGCGCATTAGCCGTCAAGAACAATGTCATCGTCGACGTAAACACCTGCAGCGCCAATCCCGCGAGCTCCGCGGTCGACATCGCTAATCAGATTGTCGCGAAAGTTGCTACCCGATAAGGGATCTGGCTAGTCCGGGCTTGAAGGTCCCAACAGCCGCGCTTCTTCGAGATCCATCGAGGCCTGCAACTCGAGCAGGACGATGTCGTCGATGCGACGCTGGTCGCGAAGCTCGGTGATGGCGTGGCGCTTGTGTTCGAGCACGCCGAGGCGCACCTGGCGAATAAGATCGCTGCGTTCTTCGGCGTCGTTGCGAGTGGAGTGGTCGTCGCTGGCCTTCACCAGTGCAGCGTGTTTCTTGTACTCCGAGTGCAGCCGGTTCTGCAGGTCCTCGTCGATGCCGACTTCGGCGGCGACCAACGGCAGCGCGTCCAGGGCGGCTTGGGCACCGTGGCAACGCGCAAGACGCAGTTCGTCGGCGTGGGACTCGTCGTCGGGAATGCGGGCCCAGCGGACGACGGCGGGCAGGCTGCTGCCCTGCACAATCACAGTTGTCAGAATGACAAACGACACGACGAAGATGATCAGGTTGCGATCCGGGAAGGGCGCGCCGCTGTGGGTGGTCAGCGGGACCGCTAACGCGGCCGCGAGTGAGACGGCTCCGCGGAATCCGGCCCAGTTGGACACCATCCGTTGGCGCCAGGCGATCCGCCGTTCGCGTTGCGATTCGCGCCGATCCACCGTCCGGACTAGCACCGTCGTGACCTCTCCCCAGACGATCCGAGTCACGACAACCACGACGGTGACGGCGACCGCCATGACGAGGGCGTGGTGAACACCGCCGTCAACCCGGGAGACCCCCCGCACCGCGCTGGGGAGCTGGACGCCGACGAAAACCCACAGCGCGCCGTTGATGAGAAACGTTGCGATGTCCCAGAACGCGAACGTCACCAGACGGGACCGAGCCCGGATCACCCGCGGCGAAGCGTAGGCAAGCATGAGAGCGGACACCAGCACGGCGACGACACCGCTGCAGCCAATCGAATTGGCGAGCAGGAACGCGGCGAACGGCGTCAGCAGGCTCAGCGCGGCTTCTTCTTGCGGTGCGTCGAGCCGCGTCCGGGTGAGCGTCACGACACCGCCGATCAGCAGGCCGGCCGCGATGCCGCCGAGGTAGGACAAGATGAATCGGACGGTCAAGTCGATCGGGCCGACGGGCGCGCCGCCCATCGCGACCGACACGGCCACACCGAACAAGACGAGCGCGGTCCCGTCGTTGATGATGCTCTCCGCTTTCAGCACGGTGAGGGTGCGGCGCGGCAGTTGCTTCGCCAGACCGGCGACGGCGGCGGCGTCAGTCGGGGAGAGCACCGCGCCAAGCACCGAGGCGGCGTGTGATTCCATCCCGAATGCCCGCGCCGTCCACGCCACCGCTATCGCGCAGGCGATCACCAAACCGACACTGAGAAAAACGATGACGCGCAGGTTGGCGCGGATCTCGCGAAAGCTGGTGTTCAGGCTCTCCCAGTAGAGAATTGCCGGCAAGAACAGCAACAGCACAATTTCGCCGTCGAGTTGGATGTGGCCGAACCGCGGGATCAAACCGAGCAGCGCGCCGAGCCCGATGAGCAGAACCGGCGGGCCGACGCGGTAGCGCCGGCCCAGCACGGTGCCCACGATGACGATGGCGAACAGCGCAACGATGACGACAAGCGCGAACACCTGCACATCATGCTGTACGGAGGGGGCAACTTTCATCTTGTCGGCGTGCGGGCGCCGAGCGCCCGTTCACGGCCGGACGGGAATTCGGAGGTCGCCGAGCAGCCAGCGCACGCGGCTTTCGATCTCGTCGCGGATCAATCGCACCGCGGGCAGATCTTCGCCGGCCGGGTCGTCAAGGTCCCAGTCTTCGTATCGACGGCCAGGCACGTCCGGTCCCGCCTCCCCACAACCCATGGTGACGATCACGTCGGCCGCCTGGACGAGCTCACCCGTCCAAGGCTTGGGGTATTCGCCGGAGATGTCGATGCCACGCTCGGCCATCACGGCGATGGCGGCGGGATTGATCACGCCTTGAGGTTCGGACCCGCCCGACCAGACCACCGCCCCGCCGCCGGCGAAGTGGTTGAAAAATCCCATCGCCATCTGGGATCGCCCTGCATTGTGGTTACACAGAAACAACACGACCAGCGTTTCGTCACCCGATTTGCTGTTGATTTTCGCCCGGGCCTGCAATTGCTGCCGCGCGAAACGTTCGGCCAGCAGCGGCAGGAAATCCCGAACCGTCGCCTGGGTGGCCAGCTTGTCGTAGGACGCGTACATCAACCGCTGGACGGTCTCCGCATCGAAGGTGTCGGAAAACTCGCTCTGCAATTGCGCCACGCCACTTTCGAGCGCCCGCCGCACGTCGAGGGACAGCGCGACATACAGTTCAGGCCCGCTGGCGGCGTCGAATGTCATCGGGAATCAGCGCGGCGGCGTCCACGCGATCGGCAGCGTCTTGATGCCGTGGATGAACGGCGACAGCAACCTGGCGGGCTCGCCGGTCGCGACGACATCGGGTATTTCGCGGTGCAGTTCTTCGAATATGACCCTGATTTCCCGGCGGGCCAGGTTGGCGCCCAAACAGAAGTGCGCGCCGCCCCCGCCGAAGCCGACGTGCGGGTTGGGATCACGGGTCACGTCGAACATCCACGGGTCGGCGAACTTCGCCTCGTCGCGATTGGCCGAGCAGTACCACAGCGTGGCCTTGTCGCCGGCTGCCATCTTCGTTCCATGCATCTCGAAGTCACGGGTGAGCGTGCGGCGCATGTAGACCACCGGTGAGGCCCAGCGCACGATCTCTTCGACAGCCGAGTGCGACAGGGCATCGAAGTCCGACCACCACGTCTGCCGCTGCTCGGGATAACGGGTCAATGCGAGCAGCCCGTGGCTGATCGCATTGCGCGTGGTCTCGTTACCGGCCACAGCCAGCAGGATGAAGAACGACCCGACCTCGGCCGATGTCAGCCGCTCTCCGTCGACCTCTGCCTCCACCAGGCTCGTCGTGAGGTCGTCGTGGTGATTGACACGGCGATCCTCGGCCAACGCGCTGGCGTAGGCGCCGATGTCCATCGAAATCTGAACGAACTCATCGAATTCCGTTGTCAGGTCGGGATCGCCGAATCCGAGGATGACGTTGGTCCAGTGGAATATCTTTTGATGGTCTTCCTCGGGGATGCCCATCATGTCGCAGATGACCTGCAACGGCAGCGGGCCGGCCAGCTCGCTGACCGCCTCGGCTGTTCCGTCGGGATGTTTGGCGACCATATCGGCGACCAGCCGGCGGGCTCGCTCGCGGACCGAAGTCTCGATGCGCGCCACCACTTTTGGGGTGAACGCTCTGCTGACGATGGATCGCAGCCGTTGGTGCCGCGGGTCGTCGAGCACGATCATCGAGCCGAAGTATTCGGAGACCTCCGGTGTCTGGTCGTTGATGGTGATGTTAGGGCTGGAGCTGAAGATCTCGGGGTGACGGCTGGCGTAGAAGACGTCGTCGAGTCCGGTGAGTGCCCAATGACCGCCGCCCTTGGCGAAGCCCTCTTGAACGGGCTCCCCCCAGAACGAGATCGGCGCCTCGCGCCGAAGCGTGGCGAACGCCCCGTCGCGCTGATCGTCGTCGAGCGCCCAGAAGTCCCATGCGCCGAGATCGATGTCGGCAAGCGCAATGTCGGGCGGCGCCGTGCCGTTCATCCGGGTCGCAATCCCCATGTCGGCCGTCCTCGTCGTTGAGCGGGCTGTAGGCGCGAGCCTAAACCGGGTCGCGGCTGATCGGGATACTACGCTTGGCGTAGTACGTCTTACGTACTAAACTCCTCGGCATGGCACGCGGTTCCCGTCCGGCTCGGAAGCTGGGCAGACGAAATGATCCCGGGGTGCTGATCATGACCAGCCTCGCTTCGGGCGCCAAGCACGGGTATGCGCTGGCCCGTGATATCGAGCGGTTCGCCGGCGTAACACTCGGTCCGGGAACCCTGTACGGCGCGATCACGGCACTGGAAGACAACGGCCTGATCGAACCGACGGGCCATGATGAGCGACGGCGCCCGTATCAGTTGACCGCCGCGGGACGGGCCGAGCTGACCACAGCGGTACGCAGCCTCGGCGCGATCGCGGCCGAGGGGGCTCGTCGCCTCGGGATCGCGCTGCACCTACCGGACCCGGGCTGGGCGCAATGAAGCCCCGCGACGCCCGGCGCGTCCTTCGGTGGTACCCGGTGGCCTGGCGCCGCCGCTACGGTGAGGAGTTGATCGCGATGCTCGACGACACCCATGGGGATGACGAACTTCCGCGGCACTCCCGGATATCACTGATCCGATCCGGCTTGATCGAACGAGTTCGCTTGTTGCGCAAATACTCTGGCACGTACGTCGGGTACAGCATCGCGTGCGCGTTCGTGTGGGCGGTCATCCTGGCGGCGGTGTGGACCCAAGCCGGCGACGGCACCCGGCATACCTTTGCGGTGTTCTTCGGTGGGTGGGCCATCGGCTGGCTGTCGGCGAGCATCGGACGCGTCGTCTACCCGCCGCCGAAATCCCGCAGGCCGGTCTGACGCCGCTCTGCGCTGTGCTCAGTGCGAGCAGACGGTGCGGGCAGGCGCCCCGTTCGCAGTCGCTTGGCTGACCACGTTGCCGTCGATCAGGATCGTGCACGTGATCGAGCCGGGGCTCTGCGCGCTGATGACGAACACCTTGGTGCCGACGACGTTGAACTGCGTCGTCCACGGCAGAGTCACGTGTGCCTGCTGGCGCTGGGCATTGTCCACCTCATACGAGATGTAGTCGGCGACCGGGGCGCTACCACTCAACTGATAGGTCACCTGTGTCTCCGGGCCCGCGTGCGCCGCTCCGCCCAGCCCTATCGTGGCCACGAACACCGTGAGGGCCGCAACAAAGATTGACTTCGTGGTCATGGTCATACATCGTGTCCCTCCCGTCAGTTGCATGGGTCGGTTTTCGGGGCTTTTCCTTCAAGACCAAGTTCCGATGTGCCGCAATTGAACCGATGCCTAAGAATGATCGTGGCAGGCAATGGAAACGTCGGGGAGTAACAAGGAGCGGATTTATGGCCGAGCCATCCGAGCCATCCGAGCCGCCCGGACGCTGGGGCACCGCACGTCCGGGCCGCCGTGACGTGCTGCGCGGCGCTGCCGCGGTGGGGGCCTTTCTCGCGGTGGATCTGGCTGCGTTGCTGACGGCGATCAACTGGATCGGTCCCAAGCGCTTGACGCCGCAAGCCTTCCTCGACGGATTCAACAAGGCTTTCGGCCGGCACCACGGCTACCGCACCAACCACGCTAAAGGCGTATCCGTCGCCGGCTGGTTCGACAGCAACGGCAACGGTCGAGAGTTATCGACTGCGGTGGTGTTCGCGGCCGGTCGCACGCCGGTGATCGGTCGATTCTCGGCGGCCGGCGGCGACCCGCATACCGCTGACGCGGCCGCGGCGGGGCGCGGGCTCGGCCTAGCTTTCGGATTCCCGGGCAGCCAACAGTGGCGGACGGCGATGCTCAATCTTCCAGTCTTCCCTGATAATTCGCCGCAGGCCCTCTACGACCGACTGGCCGCCACGGTCCCGGTTCCGGGTACCGTAAAGCCCGACCCGAGCGCGATGACGAGGTTCTTCGCCGCCCACCCGCCATCGGCCCGCGCCTTGACGATCCTCAAGCAGCACCCGCCGACGCCCGGTTTCGCCGACAGCACCTTCCGTGGGTTGAACGCCTTCTACTTCGTCAACGAATCGGGTGTGCGAACGCCGGTGCGGTGGTCGCTGACGCCGCTGCAGCAGGCACTGCCGCCGTCGTCGGGGCCCAACGCGCTGTTCGATCCGCTTGTCGCGCAGTTGCGGGCCGGCCCACTGCGCTGGCGTTTGATGCTGACGGTCGGCGCGCCTTCGGATCCGACACACGACGCGACCGTGCTGTGGCCTGCCGACCGTCGCACCGTCGACGCCGGGTTGCTCACGCTCGACTCGGTGGCAACCGAGTCGAAAGGCAATGCGCGCGACATCAACTTCGATCCGATGGTGCTGCCGCCAGGCATCGAGCCGTCCGACGACCCGCTGCTGAGCGCGCGGTCGGCCGTGTACGCCGCGTCCTACCGGCGCCGCACAGGGGAGAACACGCTATGACTGTGCCGAGTCGGTTCACGTGGCTGAGCAGGCTATTGCACTGGCTGACGGCCGCTTTGGTGTTCGCCGCGCTGTTCATCGGCTTCGTCATGGTCAACTCGGTGGCCTCCTACGCCCAGCTGATCGTGGTGCACAAGACGTTGGGCGTGCTGATCTTGGTGGTCATGGTGGTGCGCGTCATCAATCGGCTGACCCATCACCCGCCTGCATGGCCGTCCACCATCGGCACCTTGGAAGGCAAAGTCGTCGGGCTTTCCGAGAAGTTGCTGTACGCGCTGCTGCTGCTCCAGCCGCTGATCGGCTGGGCGATGATCTCGGCGGCTGGGGAACCGGTCGTCGTGTTCGGCTCCCTCCACCTCCCTCGAATCGCGCCGTTCGACGCGCAGGTGTTTTGGGTTCTACGCCAAGCTCATTCGGTGATCGCCTACACCCTGATGGCGACGATCGCGGCGCACATCTCCGCCGTGCTTTTTCACACATTGGCGTTGCGCGACCGGTTGATCGAGCGAATGACTTTCCGGTTTCGATCGAAGGCCGACCGCAGCCGCCTAGGGTGACACGGGGGTTGTCGATCGGAAGGTGGCGCATGGCTAAACGGGTTGTGGTGTGGGGTACCGGCTTCGTCGGCAGGATGGTGATCGCCGAGATCGTCAAACATCCGGAATTCGAACTGGTCGGCGTCGGGGTGAGCAATCCGCAGAAGGTCGGCCGCGATGTCGGCGAAATCTGCGGGCTGTCCGGGCCGATCGGCGTCGCCGCCACCGACGACGTCGACGCACTGATCGCGCTGCAGCCCGACGCCCTGGTGCACTACGGCCCGACCGCTGCGCACGCCGACGCCAACATCGCCTTGATGACGCGCTTTCTGCGCGGGGGCATCGACGTGTGTTCGACTGCGATGACGCCGTGGGTGTGGCCGACGATGCACCTCAACCCGCCGAACTGGATTCAGCCGATCACCGAGGCGTGCGAGCTGGGCGAGTCGTCGTGCTTCACCACCGGCATCGACCCCGGATTCGCCAACGACCTGTTCCCGATGACGCTGATGGGCCTGTGTTCGGAGGTGCGCACAGTTAGGGCATCGGAACTGCTGGACTACACGAACTACGAGGGCGATTACGAAGTCGAGATGGGCATCGGCCGCGAGCCCGAGTTCCGGCCCATGCTGGAGAACCGAGACGTGCTGGTCTTCGCGTGGGGCGCCACCGTCCCGATGATCGCTCACGCCGCCGGCATCATGCTCGACGAGATCACCACCACGTGGGACAAGTGGGTGACCCCCGACGAGCGCAAGACGGCCAAGGGCATCATCCCGGCCGGACATGTCGCCGCGGTCCGCTTCACCATCAACGGTGTGTATCAGGGCCAGACCCGCATCCAGCTCGAGCACGTCAACCGCATCGGTCTGGACGCGGCCCCGGACTGGCCGGCCGGCACCAAGGACGACGTCTATCGCGTCGACATCGAAGGCACCCCGAGCATCTCGCAGGAGACCGCGTTCCGGTTCACCGATGGATCAGGACGCGACGCCGCCGCTGCCGGTTGCCTGGCCACCGGATTGCGGGCGCTCAATGCGGTCCCGGCCGTCAACGACCTGCCGCCGGGCTGGGTCACGCCGCTAGATCTGCCGCTGATCGCGGGGGTCGGCACGATTCGCTGAAGCCGGGGCCGGTGACGGTGGCTGCCGGGCAGGGGCGGGACGGGCGATAAATTGGTGGCCGATGCGCGGGATGAGACGAGATGGCTGACGGAGAAGGGTCGGCGCTAGGCCTGTCGATAGGGGCCACCAACCTGGCGGCGGTTACCGCCGACCGGGCGGTGACCCGCAGGCCGGTACTGACGCTGTATCGCCAGCGCCCACCCGAAGTGGGAGTGCCCACGGAGAACCCGAAGCTCAACGAGCCCGGGTTGGTGATCAGCGACTTCGTGGACCGCGCCGGGGATCCGGCCGGCATCGCGGCCGCCGACAGCAGCACGCATCGCAGCGAGACTTTGGTCGCCGATGCGCTGCGGGCCCTGGCGTACACCGCCACCGACGGGCGAGCACTGCCGGACGCGGTCGCCGTGACCCATCCTGCGCACTGGGATGCGGTACCGGTGGACTCCGTGCGGGTCGCCCTGAGCCGGGTGTCGGAATGGTCGCGCGGCCGCTTGGCTCTGCTACCCGATTCCACGGCGGCGCTTTTCGCCCTGCAGCTGAACCCGGGCATGCCGAACAGCGGAACCATTGCGGTATGCGACTTCGGCGGGTCCGGAGCCACTATCAGCCTGGTCGACGCCGCGAACGGCTATCAGGCCATCGCCCCGGCCGTGCGAACGGAAGACTTCTCCGGCGACCGGATCGATCAGGCAGTGCTCACGCACGTCGTCGGCGATCTGTCGTCGGCGGGTTCGTTCGACTCGTCGGCAACGTCGACGATCGGCCCGCTGAACAGGTTGCGGACCGCCTGCCGGTACGCCAAAGAACGGCTCTCCTCGACGATGGAGACCGAGTTGACCGCCGAGGTGCCTGGCTATCGTGGCGAGATCCGGCTGTCCCGCGCCGAGCTCGAGGATGCGATCCGTCAGCCGCTGCACTGCTTCACCGACTTCTTGCAAGAAGTGCTGGAGCGCAATGGAATTCGCCCGGTTGACTTAGCGGCGATTGCGTCGGTGGGCGGGGGCGCCAGCATCCCCTTGGTCACCAGGACGTTGGCGGAGCAGTCGGGTGCACTCGTAATCACCGCACCGCGGCCACACCTGACGGCCGCGGTGGGTGCGGCGCTGCGGGCTGCCCGCGGACCGGGCGAGAGTCAGACGGTGCTGGCGCCGACCGCGGCGGGATCGGCGCTCGATGCGATGACGGTTGCCGACATCTCGCGTGAGTCCGCCTCTGCCGCGGCGCTGGCCTGGTCGGAGGCGGGCGACGATTCCGGAATCATGCCGATTCGTCCTGGTGAATACGACGACGAGCCCGCACGCGGCGCTGTTGCCCCGCTGCGTGCACGACCGCGCCGAGAGCCCGGGCCCGAACCGGTCATCACCGGGGCGGGCAGTGACGCCTGGTACCGCCGACCCTTGGTAGTGGCGATCGGCACCGCGCTGGCGGTGCTCGCCATCGGGGCGGGAGTACTGATGACCTTTCGGCACACCTCCAGCACCGTGCCGAGCCCGCCGGCGCCAAGCGTGAGCAGCACACCGGCGCCGGCGACGTCATCGAACGTCAGCGACTCCCAAGCTCCGACCAGCAACCCGCCGTCGTCAACCGCGCCGGATACCAGCACGGCTCCGTCGACGACCAATGAAACCCCAACGACGACAACCACAACCGAAGCTCCGACGACCACGACAACCACTACTCAGCCGCCCACGACGACCACGCAGGGTCCCGATCGGCCGGACCGTCCGCGGTTCCCGCGGGAACCCGGTGGCCGCTAGCCCGCGTCGTTCGGCTGGTGGTCTTTGCCGAACTTCGGATTGCCGTCGTCGTCCAGCCACTCGTTGATCGCAACGCCGGTAATCGTGTTGCCGGTGCCGGGCAGTGCCACCGTCGGTCGCTCATCGTCGTAGGTCTGCTGTATCCGCTGGACCATTTCCTTGCCCTCTTCGCTCAGTTCAGGCGTCTCGGTTTGGTCCTTTTCGTCCGCGCTCATAAGTCTCTCCGTCCTCGTTGCGACCTTTAGTAGGCGCTTTACGAGGGCTACCCGCTGCCGAAGTGCCCAAACGGCGCGGGGCTGTTGAAGTCAGTTCGGCTCGGGATAGCTGGTCTGCGTGAGCTGCTCGGAGATGTCCCACAGTCGCCGGCTGGCGGCATCGTCTCGGGCGCGGGCAGGCACCTTGGCGGCGGTCACACCGCCGCCGGCCGCCTCGTAGATGCCGCGCGGCCCGTAGTAGCCAGCGCCTTCGGCCTGCGGGGAGGTTGCCGCATAGAGGGCGGGCAGGATTCCTTCGTCGATCTCCTGCCACAGAAACGGCGCCAGCCGCCACGACGTTGTGTAGAGCCGTTCCATCAACGCCGGTTTCGTGCGCCCGTGCGACGGTCCGCTGATCTGCAGGTTGGTTTTGGTCAAACCGGGGTGAGCGGCGGTAGACACGATGCCCCACCCGGCGTCGCGGCTGCGGCGATCCAGCTCGCGGGCGAACATCAGCACGGCCAGCTTCGATTGCCCGTAGGCCTGCATCGCCGAATAGGACTTGTCGAATTGCAGATCGTCAAAGTGGATGCGGCCGCTTTGACGGGCCGCGAGGCTGCTCAGCGAGACGACCCGCGCGCTGTGGGCGGCCCGTAGCAACGGCAACAGATGCGCTGTGAGTGCGAAGTGGCCGAGATGATTGCTGCCGAACTGCAATTCGAATCCGTCGGCGGTGGTGTCGCGTTTCGGCGGCGTCATCACGCCGGCGTTGTTGATCAGGATGTCGATCGGCCGGCCCTCGGCGTTGAGTTGCTCACCGAGGGCGGCGACGCTGGCCAGCGACGAGAGGTCGAGCGGTTTGATGGTGAGGCGGGCGTCGGGAACTCCTCCGCGAATCTCGTCGATCGCGGCCTCGCCTTTGGTCCGATTACGGATCGCCATGACGACGTCGGCGCCCGCCGCCGATAGCCGACGCGCCAGTCCGAACCCCAGCCCGCTATTGGATCCGGTGACGACGGCCAGCTTTCCCGTCAGATCGGGCACATTCGCGACTAGATTGGGGGCCACGAGTATCACTCCTTAATCGCCTACGAGTTCTCTCACGGTGTCGTCGGCTCTGCGTTGTTTCGCTGGCACCGCTTTACTCACGGTGTCACACTCCGTGGATGACTAGCAGACGGCTCGCAAAGATCTCGCTGGCGACCGCCCTCGTGCTGATGATCGGATCGATCATCGGCTTCGTTCTGACGCTCACCCTTAACGCATTTGTCCTGGACAAATTCAACGCCTACGGGGAGGTGCCCATCCCCGGCTCGAGCACACTGCATTTGCCCGCCGGGGAGGTCACCATCAGCTTCCACACCGTGACCCTCGGCAGCGTGTCCGGAGGCGGGCTGCCGGTGCCGGACCTCGGGGTGGGCTTTGACCCGCCATCGGGTGTTGCGCAGCCAAAGTTAACTGAAAACTATGGTGGGACAACGACAGTCAATAATGACACGCACCGCCGGGTGTGGGTGGTGCAGGTTTCCGCCGAGGGCGACTACAAAGTCACCACTGAAGGACAAGTCAATGGATTCATCAGCCCCCAAATGGCTTTCGGTCACGGTGGCACCAGCTCATCCGGCTCGCTGGTGTGGATATTCGCCGGCCTCTTTGGTGTCGGTCTGATCGGGACCATCGCGGCACCGATCTGGCTGGCCCGCACCCGAGTCGCGACGTTGCCGGCGTGGCAGCCCACCACTGAACCGTCGGTATCACCGATGGTGACTCCGACGCCTGCGCAGCTACCGACCGACGAGGCCGTGAAACTGGAGCAACTCAAAACGCTGTCATCGCTGCGGGATTCCGGAGCGTTGACCGAAGCGGAGTTCGAAACCGAGAAGCGCAGGATCCTCGACGGCCGCTAGTGGCCTCGGGCCACCCATTCGTCGTAGTGAACGATCTCATCGCCGATGCTGGTGGTGTCGCCATGGCCGGTGTACACGACGGTGTCGCCGGGAAGTTTACCGAGGCGGCCCGAGATCGACTGCAGGATCGTTGGGAAGTCCGAGAAGGATCGCCCGGTGGCGCCGGGTCCACCGGAGAACAGGGTGTCGCCGCTGAAGACGGCGCCCAGTTCCGGGGCGTGCCAGCACACCGATCCGGGGGAGTGCCCGGGGGTGTGCAACGCCCGCAGCTCGGTGCCGGCGACTCGGATCGTCTCATCGTCTGACACGGCGCGAAAGTTCTTGTCCGGATGCGTCATCCGCCACAGCACGTCGTCGGCAGGATGCAGGAGGACCGGCGCGTCGAGCGTTTCACCGAGTTCGGGAGCGACGGTCACGTGGTCGTTGTGGCCGTGGGTGCACACCACTGCCACCACGTTGCGCCCGTTGACAGCCGCCACGATAGGTGCCGCGGTGTGCGCGGCGTCGAAGACCACGACGTCGGAATCGTCGCCGACCAGCCAGATGTTGTTGTCGACTTCCCAACTGCCGCCGTCGAGTTCGAAGGTGCCGTGGGTGACGATGCGCTCGATGTTGCCCATCACAGCATCACCACCGAACGCAGCACCCTGCCGTCGTGCATCTTGTGGAACGCCTCCTCGACGTCGTCAAGGCCGATGCGCTCAGACACGAACTTCTCCAGCGGCAACCGGCCCTGCAGGTAGAGGTCGATCAGGGTGGGGAAGTCGCGTTCGGGCAGGCAGTCGCCATACCAGGACGATTTCAGCGCACCGCCGTGCGAGAAGAAGTCGACCAGCGGCATGTCGAGCCGCATGTCCGGTGTCGGAACACCCACCAGCACAACGGTTCCGGCGAGGTCGCGAGCGTAAAAGGCCTGCTTCCAGGTTTCCGGTCGACCCACGGCGTCGATGACCACGTTGGCGCCGAAGCCGTCGGTGAGGTCTTGAACGGTTTTGACGACATCCAGCTCGCGCGCGTTGATGGTGTGGGTGGCGCCGAATTTGCGGGCCCAGTGCAGTTTGGTGTTGTCGGTGTCGATCGCGATAATCCGTGTGGCGCCGACCAGCGCCGCCCCGGCGATCGCCGCGTCGCCGACTCCGCCGCAACCGATGACCGCGACAGTGTCGTCGCGGGTGACCGCCCCGGTGTTGATCGCTGCGCCGAGACCGGCCATCACCCCGCAACCCAGCAGGCCGGCGACCGCCGGGTCGGCTTCGGGGTTGACCTTGGTGCACTGGCCGGCGGCCACCAGTGTCTTGTCGGCGAACGCGCCGATGCCGAGCGCCGGGGTGAGTTCGGTGCCGTCGGTGAGCGTCATCTTCTGCTCGGCGTTGAATGTGTCGAAGCACAGCTGCGGCCGCCCGCGCTTGCAGGCCCGGCACTGGCCGCACACCGCGCGCCAGTTCAGGATGACGAAATCGCCTGGCTCGACGGCGGTTACGCCCGCGCCGACGGATTCGACGGTGCCCGCGGCCTCATGGCCGAGCAGGAACGGGTACTCGTCGTTGATGCCGCCCTCGCGGTAGGTCAGATCGGTGTGGCAGACCCCGCACGCGGTGATGTCGACGACGACCTCGCCCGGGCCGGGATCGGGGATGACGATGTCGACCAGCTCGACCGGTTCGCCCTTTTTCCGTGAAATCACGCCGCGCACTGTCTGGCTCATGGGCTTCAACCTAGCGCTTGGTCGGCATAGCTCAATTGCCCGACTCCTCCTCATCGCGCTGCGCGCTCTGCATCGTCGTCGGTAGTCTGCTGCGCGATGGCAGCACTCCCCGCACTCCAAGCACTCGACGACTGGCCGGTGCCGACCGTGGCCGCCGCGGTGGTCGGGCCCTCCGGAGTGCTGGCCAGCCACGGCGACACCGAGCGGCAGTTCGCCCTGGCGTCGGTGACCAAGCCGTTGGTGGCACGCGCCACGCAGATCGCGATCGAAGAAGGCGCGGTGGACTTGGATACCGCGGCCGGTCCGCCCGGATCGACCGTTCGGCATCTGCTGGCCCATGCTTCGGGTCTGGCGATGCTCACCGGGCAGACTCTGGCCAGACCCGGCAGCCGCCGGATTTATTCCAATTACGGCTTCGCGGTGCTGGCCGAGACCGTGCAGCAGGCGGCCGGCATCGAATTCGGCCGCTACCTCAGCGAGGCGGTGCTGGAACCGCTGGGTATGACCGCCACCCGCTTGGACGGCGGCGCGCAGACTGCCGGTTATGGCGCGACG
>Ga0302326_10011501_pt1 | contig 19049 bp, 18 predicted proteins | sample Palsa_T0_3_FD_202264 | JGI IMG/M metagenome (GOLD analysis project Ga0302326, IMG submission 202264) | Peat permafrost microbial communities from Stordalen Mire near Abisko, Sweden - Palsa_T0_3 | ecosystem: Environmental > Terrestrial > Soil > Palsa > Peat permafrost | place: Sweden: Abisko...
CAAGGTCACGATCCTCTACACGGCGCCGACCGCGATCCGCACGTTCATGAAGTGGGGGACGCAGTATCCCGAGAAACACGACATGTCGTCGCTGCGGCTGCTGGGAAGCGTCGGCGAACCGATCAATCCCGAAGCGTGGATGTGGTACTACGAGCACATCGGCAGCGGCCGGTGCCCGGTCGTCGATACCTGGTGGCAGACCGAGACCGGCGCGATCATGATCGCGCCGCTGCCGGGGATCTCGACGCTCAAACCCGGCTCCGCGATCCGCCCGTTCCCGGGCGTCGCCGCCGACGTCGTCAACGACAAGGGCGAGTCGGTTCCGCTCGGCGGTGGCGGGTACGCCGTATTGACGCGGCCGTGGCCGTCGATGCTGCGCGGGATCTACGGCGACGACCAGCGCTATGTCGATACGTACTGGTCGAAGTTCCCGCACAAGTACCTCGCCGGCGACGGCTGCAAGCGCGACGAGGACGGCGACTACTGGTTCATGGGCCGCATCGACGACGTGATGAACGTCAGCGGTCATCGCATCTCGACCACCGAGGTCGAGTCCGCGCTGGTCGATCATCCCGACGTCGCCGAAGCCGCCGTCACCGGCAAGCTCGACGACATCACCGGTCAGGCAATCTGCGCGTTCGTCACGCTCAAGAGCCACGCCAACGGTTCGCCTGCGCTTGCCGACGAGCTGCGTGACCACGTCGGCGAAAAGCTCGGCAAGTTCACGCGCCCGAAGTACCTCACGTTCACCCAGGAGCTCCCCAAGACGCGCTCGGGGAAGATCATGCGGCGCCTCCTGCGCGACATTGCCGAAGGCCGGATGCTCGGCGACACAACGACGTTAGCCGATTCAACCGTCGTCGCGGAACTCCAGCGTCGAGCTCAGGACGAGGCTTCGAAGGAAGACTAGCCGACGCTGTTCTCTGTGGCTCTGATTACTGCTTCTTCGGAGGCACTGCGCTCCCCGGCGGTAGCGGCGCTACCGGTGATGCCGAACTTAACGACCGCGCCGGCATCGGCACACCTTCGCGCAAGGGCACTGCTTGTACCTGAGACGCCGCCGGGAGCCCCTGCCCCTTATTGAACGTTCCGTTCGGTTGAGAATCGCTCACGGTTGCGGCTCCTTGTGTTGCTCGCGTAAGTAGGCCTCCACCGAAGACCACTCGATGAACTCCAAGGTTTCAATATCGGCCTTGTCGACGAGCATACCATACGACCCAGCAAATGGCGCCACTAAACGCCCGTCTTCGTCCAATTTCCACATTTCGCCAAGTAGTATCTGTTCGTCCGCCGGATACGTCGACGCGTACGCTGGATCGAGTAACCGGCTTGCGACGCGACGGCCGTCTCGCAGCGTGACAATCGCGACGAGATCGAGCTTCTGCTGCCAAATGCGGCGAAAGACCTTATCCCACGGTTTCTGAACGGGGTCTGCGACGAAACCAGCGCGGACCATCCAAGCCTGAATTTCGTACCAACCCCAACCGAGGAAGATTGGGAAGACACCAAACCCCACGACGAAAGCTAACGCGGTTAGGACGGATCGCCACGCGTCGTTCTGCAACAGTCCGACCGTCGATATCAATGCATAGCCTGTCAAATCCGTTATGAAGCTGTATGCAGCTATATCGATCAAGACGTCGTTTGCCTTGCGACCTTCGCCACCGCGTTTGGCCTCATATACTCGTAAGGAGAGGAGTCCAGGAACGATCAGCGCTGCCAACGCCAGCATTTGCGGGATCGTCGCATGCGAGAGCGTGTCGTATGCTTTCAGCAACGTGTCCATGAAACTCCGATAGTATCCACACTAGACCAGCGACTTTACACCCCGTGCGCCGCTCAATAATCTACTTATCGAGCTTCGGCGGTTTTTCGCGCTCCCCTATCTAGGGGCCGATTATCTCTTTTCCGGTCTACCAACGATGATACCAAGGCCGGTGAGCTGCGAGGCGCGTTAGCGCGACGTTCTGCCCGGATGTTGCGCGAATGAGGCGACGATCGCGGGGAAACCGGGCGCGTTGTGCGGCCAGCCGTCGCGGCTCGAGGGCAGGATGCGCAGTGTGTGATCGGCGCCGGGGAAGACGTGCACGGTCACGTCGTCGTCGCCGTTTTGTTTGAGGATGCGCACGGTTTCGGCAATCGAGTCGCGCGGCGACACGACCTCGTCGTTTGCGCCGAACAGGATGAGTACCGGGACGTGCACCGCGGCCCAAGCAGCGGAGTTGTCGGCGTTGCCCGTCTTGGCGTACCAGGCCCAGATCCAGCTGTCGTCGTCAGGGATCGCCAGATCGTCGAGCCAATCAGGATCACCGGCCTCCGCCATATCGGTGCGCAATCGCGCGTGCGGCGTGCCGTTGCGCGCGGTGTCGACGAACTCCGCGTACAGCTTCTCGGCGTCGGCGAGCGTTTGACCCGAGTACCGCTTCGCCAGCGCCGTGTCCACCCGAAAGAGATCTTGCCGATAGGTGGGGCCGACGTTGCCGTCGGCGTCGCCGATCCAGGTCACCTCGGGATCGTTCTCGGCAATCATCGGTGCGAGAAAGCCGCCTTGGCTGTGCCCGTAGACCCCGAGACGCGCGCGGTCGACGTCCGCGCGCCGCGCCAGCAGGTGCACGGCGGCGCGCGCGTCTGCCGCGAGATCGTCGAAGGTTGCGGTGCGCCAGTCGCCGGTCGATGCGCCGACGCCGCGCTTGTCGTACGAGAGCGCGATGACGCCGTGGCGGGCGAGCGCGTCGGCGATGTAGGCCGTCGCCCAGCGGCCTTCCGGACCCGAGCCCTGCACGAGCACGACAGCAGGATGTTTGCCGCTCGTCCGTGGCGCGTAGATCGTTCCGGCGAGATGCACGTTGCCGTTGTCGAACGTCGCGGGCTGCGTGACGTACGGTCGCGCGACCGACGCCGCGACGCGATGCAGCCGCATGACGCCGTCGCGCGTCTTGGGTTCCCGAAACGTTCCGGTCATCACGTCTCCGGCGACCGTAGCGTCGATGAGCGTCGTCGTCTCGTCGCCGACGAGTTCGGCGTGCAACCCACTGCCGAGCCGCACGTGCGAGAGCGGTATGTCGATCACACCGAGGTCCGGCGCGGAGAAGAAACTGCGCTTCGGCGCGCCCTCGCCGAGATCGAGCCGGATCGCGAGCTGCGAGGTACCGCGCCGGACCATGCCTTCCCAGTGGCCCGCGGCGGCCGGCGCCGGCGAAACGGCCGCGGACCGCGCTATGAGGAGAATTGCCAGAGCGAGCACCATGCAGCCGAATATAGCACCTCGGCGCCGGCCTGGATTGTACGGCGGGTGCGCTTAAACGTGCGGCGACGCTGACGGCGCCGGGCTGGGCGCGGTGCCGTTGTTCTGACCGCTGGTTCCGGTACCCGGCATCGCGTTCGGATTGACGTGGCCCGGCACGGGGCCCGGCGGCGGCGGGGCGTAGGGCGTCAGGTTGTGCGAGGCGAGGAACGCCTCGGCGAGCTGGAGATGCTGTTGCACCGTCCCCACCATGCTCGCGGCGAACGCCTTGAGGCCCGCGTTCGTGCCGTTGTCGGCTTCCCATTGGACCAGCGCCAGAGCGCGCCGATGCGCCGGCACCTGCAGGCGCATGTAGTCGTTGTCGCGTTGCGTTCCGTCTTCGCCGAGGAGGATCGCCATGCCGCGCGCGACCAGGCGATTCGTGTACATCTCGCGCGGCACCGGCACGAGGTTCGTGCCGCGCGTCGCGGCTTCGAGCTTGACGGCCGCCGTGCTGTGGTCGTCGATCATGTGCTGTGCGAAGGCGTGAACCGCCGGGTCCTGCGTGCGGTTGACCAGATACTTCGCCATGTCGAGCTCGTCGCTGTTGGCGGCGTCGAACGCGCGCACGAACTCCGCGTCGTTGGTGGGCAGGCGATCGCGCGCACCATTCATTCCGCCCGGCGGCGGGCCGGGCGGCGGGGTTTGCGCGACGGCAGCGATCGCCGCCAGGGCGAGTCCGGCCATCACGGCAACGGCGGCGAGCGTGCGGGCGGGATCGGTTGGCTTCACGGGCGAGCTCCTGTCCGGTACACGCCTGGTTTCTCCCGCAGTGTCCGGATCAAAACACCCCGCTGCACGCGCGAACCCGTAGCTTCGTCGCCGTCAGGCGGCGCGGACGGTGGAGATGCGGATCTCGCTCGAGCGGCGCACGTTCTGGTAGGCACCGCAGGCGCAAGCGTACCAATCTTCGACGACTGCCGTGCGCGGCCGCTCGCCGGGATAGAGGTAGCGCGCGAGGCACGGCCCGGTGACCGCGCGGCGGCAATGCCAACAGCGCGCGTCACGAGCAAGGGGATCGGGTCGAAGCTCGACGCGCTCCATACACTTGATAACGGCATTTTCGGCCGACACCGAGAGCAGACGTGGATCACACCTGCGCGGCGTGGGTCAGCGCGCTTCGAAGAGCTCGTCGAGCAGCCGAAGGTCGTCGATGCGCGTCGCCGGCGGCAGCGCGCCGACGATCGTCGCGCCGTAGCCCATGGAGGTCGCACGGCCGTCGAGCAGCGCCACCACGCCGCGGTCGGTGCTCGACCGGATGAGCCGGCCAAAACCCTGCTTGAGCCGCACGATCGCGCTGGGGATCATGTAGTGCTCGAAGCCCGAGCGTCCCTGAGCCTCGAGCGCGGCGATGCGCGCGGCGACCAGCGGCTCCGACGGCGACGGAAACGGCAGCCGGTCGATCACGACGCACGACAGCGCGTCGCCGACGACGTCGATCCCTTCCCAGAACGTGGCCGTCGCGAACAGCACGGCGTGCCGCGTCGAGCGGAACCAGTCCAGCAGCGCCGAGCGCGGCAGATCGCCTTGCACTTTGGTCGGAAAGGCCAGCCGCTCGCGGAGCAGACCGTAGACCTCCCGCATCCGCGCGTAGGACGTGAACAACACGAACGCGCGGCCGGCCGTGCGGTCGAGGATCTCCTCGATCAGCGGCGCGGCGCGGCGCGCAAAGTCGGCGGCCTTGGGGTTGAGCTTGGGCGGCGCGACGTACAGCCGCGCCTGTCGCGCGTAGTCGAACGGCGACGGCGCGACCAGTTGCTGCGCGTCGTCGATGCCGAGCGACGACATCAGGAAGGCGAACGAGCCGGCGGCGGAGATGGTGGCGCTGGTCAGCACGACGCTGCGCGTGCGCGCGAACAGCGTGGCGCGCAAGAAATCGGCGACGGTGAACGGCGCCGCGTTGACCTCGTAGCGCTCGCCGCCTTCACCGCGCTCGACCCAGGCCACCGCGTCGATCTCGTCGGCCGGGACGGCGCCGGTGGCGGCCTGCTGCGCCGCGCGCTCGATGCGATCGACCGTCGCGACGTGTGCCGCGACCGAGCGCAGCGCCAGATCGCGGCGCCGCTCGGCCTCGGCCTCGTTGTCGGTCGGTTTGCGCAGGGCATCCTTCCAGTTCGCGTGCAGCCAGTTCTCGAGCCGGTAGAACGTTTCGCGCATCACCGGCAAGACGTCGCCCAGGCCCTCGTTCGCGGCGACGGGGTACTTGTCGCCCGGCACCTGCGCGAGCGTCTGCTGCAGGCGCCGCATCCCTTCGTCGAGCTCGGCGTCGTATGCGCCGGGGATCGCGTACGTCCGGTGCAGCTTGCGCATCATTCGGTGGACGGAGACCGGCGAGAGCGTCGCGGTCAGCGCGGCCGTCGCGTACTTCTCGGCTTGATGAGCTTCGTCGAGGATGACGAAATCGTAGGCGGGCAACAGCGCGCCGCCGCTGGCGAGGTCGAGGAAGAACAGCGCGTGGTTCACCACCACGATGTCGGCGTAGCGCGCCGCGTCGCGCTTGGCGAAGAAGTGGCACTCGGCGAAGCGGTGGCAGTACTCGCCGATGCAGTCGTCGGCGTCGGCGTCGAGCGTCTCCCAGTCGTCGGCGCGCGGGGTGAAGTCGAGCTCGGCGCGGTCGCCGGTCTCGGTGCGCTCAGCCCATGCCCACAACCGTTCGACCGCGATCGACGGCGCGATCAGCCGCGCGCCGCTCTCCTTCTCGAACTTCGCCTTGCACAGATAGTGGCTGCGGCCTTTGAGCAGCACCACGCGCGCGTCGACGCCCAGCGCCTGCGTGACGAGCGGGATGTCCTTGCGCACGAGCTGCTCCTGCAGCGCGATCGTCCCGGTCGAGATCACCACGCGCGCGCCAGCGCGCAACGCCGGCACCAAATAGGCCAGCGACTTGCCGACGCCGGTCCCCGCTTCGACGACGGTGTGCACGTTCTCCATGAAGCCGCGCTCGATCAAGCGCGCCATCCGGAGCTGTCCTTCGCGCGGCTCGAAGCCCGGCAGCGCGCGCGCGATCGGCCCGTCGGACGCGAACGCGTCGTCGACGAGCTTCATTCGCGCGGGTCCCGAACCTCGAGCGGCGGCGCGTCCTCGGCTTCGTGCGGTGCGGCCTCGGGTGGCTGGTCGATCGTTTCGACCACGTGCGCCGGTGGCGGCGCTTCGGCGGCGGCGGCGTACGCATAGGCCGGCGTTTGACGCACGGGCATCATGAACAGCACGAGGCCCGCGATGAATCCGGTCAGCAATCCGCCGACGTGCGCCGCGATCGAGATGCCCGGAACGCTGAACGTGAACACGAGATTGATCAGGACGATCGGCAAGACTTGGGCGATCAGCGAACGCCCGCGCTTGCCCAACCGCAATCCGACCGCGACCAGCGCGCCGAACAAGCCGAAGATCGCACCGCTCGCGCCCAGCGTCGGTACGTCGTAGTTGAACGCGACCACCGCGAGGCCCGAACCGACGATCGCCACCGCATACAGGAGGACGAAGCGCGCCTTCCCGTACAGCGCTTCCACGACGTTGCCGACTTGGTACAGCGCGAGCATGTTGAGCCCGATGTGCACGAGGTTGGCGTGCAGGAACGCGCCGGTGAAAACCCGCCACCACTGACCGCCCTGTATCACCGCGACGCCGTACAGCTCGCCGTGATCGGAGGACGTGCCGCCGGTGGTGATCTCCCAGATGAAGGCGAGGACGTTGACGAGGATCAGGAAGTTGGTGACGGTCACGCGCTCAGCGCCGGGCTCGCCTCCGGAGAGATGGCGATCAGCCGCGCGAGCTCGATCGAGATCGCGGTGCGGCCGCTCGCGCCTTCAATGGTGATCGGTCCGCCGAGCGGGCCGCGCTCGACGACGTCGATCTGCGCCCCGGGCCGCAAGCCGATGCGGTCGAGATAACGCAGCGTCTCGGGGACGTCCTCGACGACCTCGACCACGCGCACCGTGGTGCCGGCCTGCGCCTCGGAGAGCCGCTCGCCGATGCGCGGCGGCGCGCTCAGATCGGCCGGCGGGATCGGGAGGCCGTGCGGGCAGACCTTGGGATCGCCGAGCACGGCGACGAGCCGCTCCTCGACCCGATCGGAGATCGCGTGCTCGAGCCGGCACGCCTCGTCGTGAACCTCGTCCCACGGCATGCCGAGGATGTCTTGCAGAAAGACTTCGGCCAGCCGGTTGCGGCGAACGACCCGCACGGCGACCCGCAATCCTTTCTCGGTGAGCTTCGCCTGGCCGCGCGCCTCGTGGGTCACGTATCCGTCGGCGGCGAGCTTCTTGAGCATCCCGGAAACCGAGCCCGGCGCGACGCCGAGGTCGGCGGCCAGCCCGGACGTGCTCACGCCAGGCCCTTCGCGCTCGAGGCGATAGACCGCTTCGAGATACTCCTCGGTCGATTCGTCGAAGTGGGTGTGGCCGGCCATCGTCAGGACGTTCGACCCGCCGGCACGGAGTTCCGGGATCGGTCGAAGAGGTCGCGCAAGCGCGCCTTGCGGTCGGGCGGGGCGAACGACGCATCGATCGCGTTGCGGGCGAAGCGCAGGACGGCGTCGTCGCCGAAGGCATCGGCAACGTACCGGTACTCGTCGACCAGCGTGGTGCCGAACAGCGCCGGGTCGTCGGCGTCGATCGTGACGACGCAGCCGGCGGCGTCGAGCGCGCCCAGCGGGTGGATCACGCCGGCCGGCGCCGCGCCGGTCAGCCGGTTCGAGGTCGGGCAGATCTCGAGCGGGATTCGCCGCTCCGCCAACAGCTCGACGACGGCCGGGTCTTCGATCGCGCGCACGCCGTGTCCGATGCGCTCCGCGCCGAGCACCTCGACTGCCGCTCGCACGCTCGGCGCTCCGGAAGCTTCCCCGGCGTGAACGACGCCGTGCAGCCCGCCTTCGCGGGCGACCGCGTAGGCGCGCTCGTAGAGCTCGGGCGGGAAGCGCGCTTCGTCGCCCCCCAAGCCGACCCCAATCACGCCGAGATCGCGCAAGCCGACCGCTTGGCGCGCGATCGCCTCGGCCCGCTCGGGCCCAAAATTGCGGGTCAGGTCGGCGATCAGCGCGACTTCGATCCCGAGCGGCCGCCCGGCCTCATCGAGCTCGGCGCGGATCGCCTCGACGGTCGCCCGGACGTCGAGCTCGTGGTGGAAGTACGTCCAGACCGACGGCGAGACGAAGATCTCCGCGTACACGACGCCCTGCGCCGCCGCGTCCGCCACGTAGTCGCGCGCGATCATCGCGAAGTCTTCGGGCCGGCGCAGCGTCTCGCTGACCTTCGCGAACAGCAGCAGGAACTCGCCGAACGTCGCGAACGCGTAGGTTCGGGCCGGATCGGCCCGCTCGCCCAGCTCGACGCCGTACTTCGCGGCCAGCGCGCGGAAGGTCTCCGCTCGCACGGTTCCTTCCAAATGACAGTGCAACTGAACTTTCGGCAGGGTAACCAAATCGAAGCCTGGCATTGTCCTTGACGATCGTTCGACGCCGGTGCTATAGTAACCGTCGCCCATCGCGGGGTGGAGCAGTCCGGTAGCTCGTCGGGCTCATAACCCGAAGGTCGCGAGTTCAAATCTCGCCCCCGCAACCAAATCGACAGGTCCGGAACGCACGAGCGCTCCGGACCTGTTTTTTGCCGGGGGTTGGGAAGGAATGAGCGGATTGCGATGCGCGTGAACGTTCGTTCATGGAGGACGGCGAGACGAAATGGCCGGGCGCCACGAAGAGGCCTTGAAGAAGCCGACCAGCCGCGTCGGAACCTGCACCGACCCATCGGAATGCAGGTTGGCAACTATTGCCAACCGTGCTAGAATCGTGGAATGGCGACCATGAACGTTAGCCTCCCCGACGATCTCGTCGAGTTCGTGAGGGCCCAAAGCGCGGAGGGTGGTTACGGTAATCAGAGCGACGTCGTTCGCGACGGGTTGCGGCTGCTTCGAGAGCAAAAGCAAAAGCGCGCTGTTCTAATGCGTCTGCTCGATGAGGGGCAAAACGACGTTGCTGCGGGTCGCACGAAGCCGCTCACGACGGCACTCCTCCGCGACATAGCAGCCCGCGGCCAGGCTCGTGCCAAAAAGCGGCGACGCGCCTGAGCAAGGTACGCTTCAAGGTCGAGGTCACAACCTCAGGTGAAGCGGACCTCGACAGTATCGTCGACTGGTACGCGGATCGCCATCCCGCCGGCATCGACCGCCTTCTCGAAGCCTTCGAGACGGCTCGTCAGGTCTTGAGCACGTTTTCGAACGCCGGGCGACGGCGTGACGAACTCCGCAAGGACCTCCGCTCCTATGTCGTGCATCCGTTCATCGCGTTCTACGCCGTGCACGGACGGACGGTATTCGTGGAGCGGATCCTCCATGGCCATCTCGATCTCGACGCGGGTGATTTCGAGACTCCCTGACGGCGTCGTGCGTGCGGTCAGGCTCCGACTAAGAGCCGCAGTAGGCCGCGATCGTGCTCGTTGCGTCGGGGCTGGGACCGACGCCCTGCGGATGCGTGTAGGTGAGCTTCGTCAGGCCGGGCGCGTCGTCGATGACGATCTGGTGGACCACCGTGGTGCCGAACGTCATCTCCACCTCGTGGGCACGGCGGCCGTCGCAGGTGCGATCCTTGTCGACGCTGGGCTTGAAGCCGTTGTCGGCGACATTCTTATGGATCATCGCGATGCTGTCGTCGTACGACAGCGTGTCGTCGGACATGAACGTGATCAGTTCGCCGTCGCTCTTCTTCCACGATTCTTGCGTGCGCGGCGATTGAGCGCTGGCGGTCATCGCGACCACGTGGTCCCAGCCGGCCGGTCCGGCGAACGGTTTACCGGCTGCGGCGGCAGCGATCGGGAGAGAGAGGCCGACGGCGGCGATGAGGGTTGCGGTACGGGCAGCTACGGTACGCATCGTTCCTCCTACGGTAGGCCTTGAAGGGCGGCGATGCAGCCGACGAACGGTGAGGCGCGCTCGCCCCGCATGCGACACTCGGCGGACCGGACCCCGGCGCCGTCGGATCGGCGTTCACGACTACATTATTAGGCGTGAGCCGCCGTTCCGATGAGTCCCAATTCGCGGCCGACGTTCTCGAACGCCGCCAGTGCCCGGTCCAGCTCCTCGCGGGTCAACGCGCTCGAGATCTGGACACGAATGCGGGCGGTACCTTCAGGCACCACCGGATACCCGAATCCGGTCACAAACACACCTTCTTCGAGCAGCCGGTTGCTCATCGCTATCGCGAACGCCGTGTCGCCGACGATGATCGGAACGATCGCGCTCGGACCTTCGAGCGGCGCGAAGCCCAAGCTCGTGAGCCGCTCGCGGAAATAGCGCGTGTTCTCGCGCTGCTTCTCCACCAGCTCGGGCTGCGTCTCGAGCAGCTCGATCGCTTTGAGCGCGCTGGCCGCGACGGTCGCGGGCAACGCGTTGGAGAACAGCTGCGTGCGCGAGCGCTGCACCAAGGTGTCGACCAGCGCGCGCGAACCGGCGACAAACCCACCGGCGGCGCCGCCGAGCGCTTTGCCGAGCGTCCCGGTGAGAATGTCGATCTTGCCTTCGAGGCCGAAGTGCTCGATCGTGCCGCGGCCGGTCTTGCCCATCACGCCGGTGCCGTGCGAGTCGTCGACGATCGTCACCGCGCCGTAGCGCTGCGCGAGCTCGACGATCTGCGGCAGCTTCGCGAGCGAACCCTCCATCGAGAACACGCCGTCGGTGATGATGAACGGCGTCCCCTCGGCTTCGCGCAGCTTCGCTTCGAGGTCGGCCATGTCGCCGTGCTTGTAGCGCGCGCGCTTGGCCGCCGCCAGCCGGCAGCCGTCGATGATCGAGGCGTGGTTGAGCTCGTCGGAGATGATCGTGTTGCCGGCCGTCGCGATCGTCGGGATCACGCCCTCATTGGCCGTCCAGCACGACACGTACGACAGCGACGCCTCGAACCCGAACACCGACGCGATCTTCTCCTCGAGCTGACGGTGGATGTCGAACGTGCCGCAGATGAACCTCACCGACGCCGTGCCCGCGCCGTAGCGCTTGAGCCCGGCGATCCCGGCCTCTACGACGTCCGGATGATCGGCCAACCCGAGATAGTTGTTCGACGACAGCACGATCACGTCGCCGGCCTCTTCCATGTGCACCTCGGCCGCCATCGGTCCGGTGATGTGACGCAAGCTCTTGTAGGTGCCGGCGGCTCGCAGAGCGTCGAGATCGGCGGTGAGGCGGGCTTCGAAGGCGGAATTCATCGTTTCTCCGTTGATGCTTCAGTCGACGTGCAGGACGATCTTGGCCGCTTCGCCGGACTTCATCAAGGCGAAGGCGGCTTCGAAGTCCTCGAAACGCATCTCGTGCGTGATGATCGGGGTGAGGTCGACGCGACCGCTGGTGACCAGCGACTGCGTCTGATACCACGTCTCGAACATCTTGCGCCCGTTGATACCGAGCACCGTGAGCCCTTTGAAGATGATGCGTTCGGCCAGGTTGATCTCGACGTCGTCCGACGGGATGCCGAGCAGCGCGGCAACGCCGCCGTTGCGCACCATCGCCAGGCCGCTGTCGATCGCTTGGCCCGAGCCCGACATCTCGAGCAGGACGTCGACGCCGTCGCCGTTCGTGCGGCGGACGATCTCTTCGACCAGATCGGGCTGCGTGGCCGAGAAGGTCGCGTCGGCGCCGACGCGCTTGGCCAACTCGAGCTTCTGCGGGTTCACGTCGATGGCGAACACCTTTGCCGCGCCGGCCGCGCGCGCGACCGGGATCGCCATGAGTCCGATAGAGCCCACGCCGGTGATCGCGACGGACTTGACCGAGACGTCGGCGGCCATGACGGTGTGCACGGCGTTGCCGAGCGGATCGAACACGGCGGCCCAGCTGTCGGGGATCGACGGGTCGAGCTTCCAGACGTTCGACTCGGGCATCCGGATGTAGTCGGCGAACGCGCCGTCGGTGTCGACGCCGATGATCTCGACGTGCTCGCAGATGTGCGCCTGCCCGGTGCGGCACAGCGTGCAGATGCCGCACGCGATGTGGCCCTCGGCCGAGACCCGATCGCCGATCTCCACACCCTTGATGGCCGCGCCGATCGCCGCCACGCGTCCCATGAACTCGTGCCCGATGGTGAGCGGCGGTTTGACGCGTCGCTCCGCCCAGTGATCCCAGCCGTAGATGTGCTGATCGGTCCCGCACAAGCCCACCACCTCGACGCGGATCAGGACGTCGCTGGGTCCGATCGACGGCACGGGGACGTGCTCGAGCGTGAAACCGGGGGCAGCGCGCATCTTGCGCAGCGCCCGCATCGTGCTGGGTATCGCGGGTGCGGCGAGCGGGCGGTCGGGGGTGGTCGAGGTCATCGGCCGCGACGTTCGGTGACCGCGTCAGGCAGCCCCGCGGCCGCCGCTACGGCGCCTGGCGCAGGGTGTGGCCTCAGCCGAAGCGGCCGGTGATGTAATCTTCGGTTCGCTTCTCGCGCGGGTGGGTGAAGATTTGGTTCGTCGGACCGACCTCGACGATCTCGCCCAAGTGGAAGAACGCGGTGAAGTCGGAGATGCGCGCGGCCTGCTGCATCGAGTGCGTGACGATCACCACGGTGAAGTGTTCGGTGAGCTGACCGATGAGATCCTCGATCTTCGAGGTCGCGATCGGGTCGAGCGCCGACGCCGGCTCGTCCATCAGGATGACCTCGGGGCTAAGCGCCACCGCGCGCGCGATGCACATGCGCTGCTGCTGGCCGCCGGAGAGGTCCAGCGCCGAGCGGTGCAAACGGTCCTTGACCTCGTCCCAAAGCGCGGCTTGGCGCAGCGCGCGCTCGGCGATCTCGTCGAGCTTGGCCCGGTTTCGCTCGCCGTGGATGCGCGGGCCGTAGATCACGTTCTCGTAGATCGTCTTGGGGAACGGGTTCGCCCGCTGGAACACCATCCCGATGCGGTGCCGGATGACGACCGGATCGGCCTCGGGGCTGTAGATGTCCTCGCCGTCGAGCAGGATCGTGCCTTCGACGCGCGCGCCGGGCGTGAGGTCGTGCATGCGGTCGAGCGCGCGCAGGAAGGTCGACTTGCCGCAGCCCGACGGCCCGATCAGCGCGGTGACGTGCTCGGCCTTCATCGAGAGTGAAGCGTTCTTGATCGCCTGGAACGAACCGTAGAAGACGTCGACGTCGCGCGCGACGATCTTGTCGGCGGCCGTCGACGCGGTGGCGGGCTGCGCCGCGTCGATCACGACGATCTCCCGGTGAAGTGCGTGGTCAGCCTGCGTCCCAGCACGCGGGCCGCGACGTTGAACACCAGCACCATGATCAGCAGCACCAGCGCGGAGCCATTGCCGATCTGGTCGACGTCCGGCACGATCGACTCGGAGTGCGTGTACCACAGGTGCACGGCGAGCGTCTCGGCCGGTCGGAACGGGTTGAGATCGTACGGGTGATTGAACGGCACGCTCAAGCCGGCGGTGAAGATCAGCGCGGCCGTCTCGCCGAAGATGCGCCCAGCGATCAGCACGACCCCCGTCGTCAGCCGTCCGATCGCGCTGGGCAGCACGACGCGCGTGATCGCCTGCCACTTGGTCCCGCCCAGTCCCATCGATGCCTCGCGCATCGTGTCGGGAACGCTCGCCAGCGCCTCTTGGGTGACGCGCATCAAGGCCGGCAGGTTCAGCAGCGTGAGCGTGAGCGCGCCGCCGAGCGCCGTGAACTGCCAGTGGAAAAGATAGACGAACACCAGCAAGCCGAACAGGCCCATGACGACCGACGGTATCGTCGCCAACGACTCGGCGCTGAACTGCACGACGTTGCGGAACATCCCCGGCAGCGCGTACTCCTGGATGTAGACGCCGGCAGCGACCGCGATCGGCACGGTGAAGATCAGCGTGAGCATCAGGATGTAGAACGAGTTGTAGATCTCGGGCCCGATGCCGCCGCCGGCCGTCGTTTGCTTGGGCATGCCGAAGATGAACGACGGCGTGAGCGCGCTCCAACCGAGATACACCATGTACACGATGAACGCGGCCAGCATCACGATGATGCTTGACGCCATCGCCCAGAGGATGACCGTCGCGACACCGTCGGCGAGCTTGCGCGCCCGCACGCTGCTGGTAGCCGCGACGCTGCGCGCCGAAGGGTGGACGACGTTGCCCACTACGAGCGCCTTCGCAAGGCGACGCGCACGAACACGATCAAGAGCATCGCGATCACCAACAGCAGCAGCGCCATGGAAAACAGCGCGTGCTCGAGCAGCGAGCCTTCGGTCGCGCCGGGCATGTCGGTCACGATCTCGGTGGTGAGGGCGGCGGTCGGCGCGAACAGCCCTTGCGGAAACTGCGTCGCGTTGCCGAGCACCATTTGGATCGCCAGCGTCTCGCCGACGGCGCGCGCGATCCCCAGGATCAGCGCGACGGCCAGCCCGCTCGCAGCGCTCGGCAGCAGCACGCGGGTGATCGTCTGCCAGCGCGTCGCGCCCAGCGCCAGCGAACCTTCCTTGAGCGAGCCCGGCAACGAGCGAAACGCGTCTTCGCTCAGCGTGATCACCGTCGGCAAGATCATGATCGCCAGCACGATCCCGGCGGCGGCCAAGCCGAAGCCGCTGGGCGAGCTGGTGTGCGTGCGGATCAGCGGAACCAACAGCGTGAGGCCGAGCCAGCCGTAGACGACCGACGGGATCCCGACCATCACCTCGATCGCCGGCTTGAGGAGCTGCGTCATGCGATACGGCGCGATCTCGGCCAGAAACACTCCCACCGCGATCCCGAACGGGCCGCCGACCACGATCGCGAACAGCGTGACCGCCAGCGTCCCCACGATGAACACCGCCGCACCCGGGTGGCCCGCGTCGACGGCGAAATCGGGTGAAAACAGGAACGTCCAGAGCGGGAACTTGTCGACGTAGAACGTCTTTGTCCCCTCGAAGGCGAGATAGCCGAGTACTGCGACCATCGCCAGAATGACAAAGCCTGCGGCGAAGCGCAGACCCAGGACGGCGATGAGTTCGGTTCGATGGGACCGGCGGGCTTGTACGGCGATCACTCGTCGACGATGCTCCGGAAGGAAAGAGCGGAAGGGCGACTGCGCCAGCCGCCCTTCCGGGGCCTTCACATGACCGAGGATCAGCGGTCCGTCTCGTGGACCTTCATGTCGTTGATCACGATGAACCCGTCCTTGCGCACGAGATCGGCATTGCCGGCGACGAAGGCGATGAACTTCGCGATCTCGCCCGACGCCGGCCCCATGGTGAACATGTGCTCGTACGACCAGACCGGGTACTTGCCGGTGATGATGTTGTCGTCGGTCGGCGCGACGCCGTCGATCGACACTTCGGTCAGGCCGCTGCCGCGCGTGCCGCTGAACGCTGCGTACGAGATCGCTCCCGGCGTCTGCTTGACGATGCTCACCACGGTTCCCGTCGCGTCTTCGGTGAGCCCGCTCTCGTTGATCGGGACGCTGCCCATGATCGTCTTGGTGAACACGGCGCGGGTGCCCGAGTTGCGCGGCCGGTTGACCACCACGATCTTCGCGTCCGGTCCACCAACTTGTTTCCAGTTCGTCGCCTTGCCGGAGAAGATGTCTTGGAGCTGCGCCTTGGAGAGGTTCTTGAGACCGACGCTGGGGTTCGTGACGACCGCGAAGCCGATCACCGCGACCCGGTTGTCGTGCAGCTCGGGATGGGTGGGGGCGAGAATGTCGGAGTCGCCGATGTCGGTCGCTTTGCTGGCGACATCGTTGATCCCGGTTCCCGAGCCGCCGCCCGAGACGCTGATCTTCACGTCGGGATGCGCTTTCTGATATGCGCCGGCGGCGTCGAGTGCGAGCGGCAGCAGCGCCGTCGAACCCGCGACGGTGATCGTCGTGTCGGCGAACGCGGGTGCCGACCCGGCGCCTAGTGACAGACCGAGGAGCAGTGCAGCGAAGGCTGCGCTTCTCTTCACAGTGTGAACCTCCAAAGTACGTGGTGCGGTAGCCGTCAGCGGAAACGAACAGCCGCAACGCATCGTCGCAACCGAAGCGTAAGCCGGGTTTAACTTTAGCTTAAGGCGTCTTAATGTTCGGCTTCGGCGGCGGCCGGAATCCGCATCGTGAAGGTCGCGCCGGCGCCGTAGACCGATTCGGCCAGCAGCGTCCCGCTGTGCGCTTCGACGACGTGCTTGGCGATCGCGAGCCCGAGCCCGGTGCCGGTGTGCTCGCGCGAGCGCGAACGATCGACGACGTAGAAGCGCTCGAAGACGCGCGGCAGGTCGGCGAACGGGATGCCGACGCCGGTGTCGCGCACGCTGAGCACCGCGTCGCGGCCCTCGGCCAGCACGGTGACGACCACGCTTCCGCCGGCCGGCGTGTGGCGCAGCGCGTTGTCGAGCAAGTTGATGACGACTTGCGCCAGCCGCCCGCGGTCCGCATCGACCTCGACCTCGTCGGGCGCTTCGAGCTCGAGCTCGACGCCGGCCGCATCGGCGCGCTGCGCGAACGTATTGACCATCGACGCCGCGACGTCGCCGAGATCGAACCGGTCGCGCCGCAGCGTGACGGTTCCCGACTCGGAGCGCGCGAGCTCGAGCAGGTCTTCCACCAGCCGGATCATCCGCTCGACCTCGGCGCCGATCTGCGGTAGGAACAGCGTTCGCGCCTCGGCGTCGTCGTCGGAGACGAGCACCGTCTCGAGCATCAGCTTCATCGCCGACAGCGGCGTGCGCAGCTCGTGCGAGACGTTGCCGATGAAGTCGCTGCGCATCCGCTCGGCGGCCCGGTATGCGGTGCGGTCGGCGGCGATCGTGATCGCACCGGCCTCGTAGGGCTGCGCGGTGACGCCGACGTATCGAGCGCGCGCGCCGCTGCCGAGCTCGACGTCGCGCGAGCACACCTCGCCTGCCAGCGCGGCCTGCACGATGCGCTCGAGCTCGACCGAGGGCACGACCTCGATCAGCGCGCGACCGGGCGCGCGCCGCGGGTCGACGCCGAACAGCGCGCCGGCGGCCGCGTTGAAGACGCGGACGCGACGGCCCCAGTCGACGGTGAACGCGGCGAACGGCAGCGCCTCGACGAGCCGCTCGGCGCGGTCTTCCTCGGTCGCGACCGGCACGGGCGCGTCACGCTGCGTCGATGCGCGCCGCACCTTCGACGCGCGCAGCGCGGCGTACGTGCACGCGATGCCGGCCAGCGCGCCGAGCGAGGCCGCGATGAGGTCAGCCGTCGGCGGCTCCGGTCGTCACTCGCGGAACAGGTAACCGCGGCTGCGCACGGTCACGATGTGGCGCGGGTTGTTCGGGTCGATCTCGATCTTCTCGCGCAGCCAGCGCACGTGGACGCTGATCGTCTGGTGCTCGCCTTCGAAGTCATAGCCCCACACTTTCTCGAGCAGCATCTGGCGGGTGACGATCCGGCCGCGGTTCTCCATGAGCACGTGCAGCAGCCGGAACTCCTTGGGCGCGAGGGCGACCTCGCGGCCGCGCACGACCAAGCGTTGGCGCGACGGATCGATGCTGATCTCACCGGCGGTGATCGACTCGTCGCGCTCGTCGGCGTCGACGTCGGCGCGCCGCAGCCGCGCCTTGATGCGCGCCATGATCTCGCCCAACGAGAACGGTTTGGTGACGTAGTCGTCGGCGCCCAGCTCCAGCGCGAGCACCTTGTCGAACTCCTGGTCCTTCGCGGTGAGCATGATGATCGGGACGCTCGACGTCTTGCGAATCTCCTTGCAGGCTTCGATCCCGTCCAGCAGCGGCAGCATGATGTCGAGCACGACGAGGTCGGGCCGCTCGGTCTGCGCGAGCATCACCGCGGTGCGCCCGTCGCCGGCCGTCGCGACCGCGTAACCGTTCTTCTCGAGGTTGTAGCGCAGCGAATGGACGATCGCCGCCTCGTCGTCGACGAGCAGGATCTTCTTCTTCGTCGCGACCGCCGCTGTCACGCCGCCACCGTGGCGTCGAACACGACCCGCACGCCGAAGGTGCGCTCGAACAGGTCGGCTTTCTCCATCGCGGCATCGAGTTCGCCCGATGCGTCGCCTTCGGCCTGCGCGCCGATCACCACCACGCCGTTTTCGGGCACCGCCGAGACGTCGGTCACCGTACCGAGGTGGCGGATGTCGAGACCGTCGGCGATCCGCAACAGCGAGGCCAGCACGTCGACCCGGCGGCGGTCGGCCGCCGCGAGCGCGACGTACTCCGGATGCGACGGCTTGGGCATCGCCTTGCGATAATAGCGCGCGACGAGCGCGACCAGCTCGCGCTCGTCGTTGCGCCAGCCCTCGAATTGCGTGTTGCGGATCAGGTAGGCGGCGTGCTTGTGGTGGCCGCTCTCGCTCACGAACCGCCCGATCCCGTGCAGGATCGCCGCCGCCCAGAGCAGGTCACGGTCACCGGGCGCGAGCCCGTGCAGCGGTGCGAGCCGTTCGAACAGCACGAGCGCCAGCCGCGCCACGTGGCGCTGGTGGCCGCCGAGGTGCTCGTAGCGGCGCGCCACCGCTTCGACCGCGTCGACGCGCGCGGCCCGCTCGTCGCCCAGCCGCTGGGCCAGCTCGCGGTCGCGCTGGGCGAGATCGACCACCACGCCGTCGCGCAGCGCGCGCTCGCAGACGACCAGCTCGTCGCGCCCGAGCAGCGCGAGCGCGCCGATCAGCACGGCATTGCCGGCGACGATGATGTCGCCGCGGCGCGGGTTCATCCCGGGCATGCGCCGCCGCTCGGCTTCGCCCATCACCAGCATCTGGCGCTGCAGCGTCTCCAGCCGCGCGCGCGACAGCGCGTAGCCGTGCACGCCCTTGACCGCCAGCCCGCGCTGCGCCGCGTCGACGGCGGCCAGTCCCATGATCGTGCCCGACGTGCCCAGCACGAGGTCGAGCCGGTA
>Ga0302326_10011503_pt1 | contig 19047 bp, 16 predicted proteins | sample Palsa_T0_3_FD_202264 | JGI IMG/M metagenome (GOLD analysis project Ga0302326, IMG submission 202264) | Peat permafrost microbial communities from Stordalen Mire near Abisko, Sweden - Palsa_T0_3 | ecosystem: Environmental > Terrestrial > Soil > Palsa > Peat permafrost | place: Sweden: Abisko...
GGCAAATCCTCCGGCTTGCCGACCGCGACTGGGCGGGCCGTGGGCATCATCGCCGGGCGCGTACGCCTGCAGGCTTACACGCTCACATTCATCGACGGCTTCCACTTGATCGCCTGGGCGTGCGTCGTGGCGCTGCTGCTTGCCGCGCTGCTGAAAAAATCGCCGCTGCACTACGGGGAGCTGAGTTTCCCGGGAGACGATTCCTCCGTCACGCAAAGGACCGCTCTATGAAGATACGCAATGCCATCTTTGCTTTGCTGCCGACGCTGGCGCTAGGCGCGGCCGCAAGCTTGGCGCAAGAGAAAGCGGCTCCCGCGGCGCGGCGCATTACGCTGGAGGAAGCGGTGCAACTGGCGCTGCAGCACAATCACCTGGTGCGAATCAGCCAGGAAAAAGTCGATGAGAAAGAGCACGCGAAAGCGGGGACGCGCAGCGCGTACTTCCCTATCTTGCGCAACGACAGCCTGCTGTCTCAGGTGACGGACACGGAATTTATCGGTATTCCAGCGGGATCGCTGGGCACGATTGGCGGCGTGGCGCTTCCGGCGCGGGAGGATATTCTGAATCAGGGCGGGAAAACGCTGATTGTCAGCGGCACTTCCTTGACGCAGCCGCTTTCGGACCTTTGGAAAGTGAAATCCGCCAACGACGCGGCGGCCGCCGAACTGCGCGCCACGCGCGACCATGCGCAACAGACGCAAAACACCGTGGCCCTGCAGGTGCACCAGATTTATTACCGCATCCTGATCGCGCAAGCGCATCGCGAAGCGGCGCTGGCGAAGATTCGCTCGAGTGAAGATTTGCAAAACGAGCGCGTGGAGCAGGTGAAATACGGCAGCACACTGGAGGAAGAAGCGATCGAGAGCCGCGCGGCCGCGCTGGAAGCGAAGCAGGAGGTGCTGACCACGGAACTGCAACTCTCCGATTTGACGATGCAGCTGGACGACGCCATCGGGCTGCCGCTGACCACGCCACTGCTGCTGGATGCCAGCGTGCACGAGGGCGGCCCGAATTGCGACCAGGAAGAATGCCTGCGGCTGGCCATGGAGGCGCATCCGGAAATTGCCGAAGCGCGCGCGGAAGTGGAGCAAGCGGAAGCGGCGGTGCGCTACGCGAAACGGCAGTACATTCCGAACGTGGAAGCCTTTGCACGTTACAGCTATCAGGACAATGTTCCCTTTCTGGCGCGCAATTTCGGGAGCTTCGGCGTGCATTTCGGTTATGACTTGTTCGACGGCGGGCGGCGCAACGCGGCCATCGGCGAGCATCAGGCGCAAGTGAAGCAAGCGGAAGAAAATCTTGCACGCATCAAGGAAGAAGTGGAACTGCGGGTGCAGACGGCGTGGAACAAACTGGAACGCACGCGGCAGATGGTGCACGTCTCGGAAGAGCTGCTAAAGCTGCGCGCGGAATCGCAACGGGTGACGGCGGAACAACTGGCGAAAGGGGCGGCGCTGCGCTCGCAAGCGGACGCCGCGGCGACGCACGCGCTGGAAGCCAAGTCGATGCTGTTGCAATCGCAGCTCGAGTACCTGCAGGCGCGCGATGAAATGACCACCGCCCTGGGGCAGACACCGCAGTGATTGGGTAAGGCGGGTGGCCGCCCGGCCCGCAAGCAGCGCCAAGGGGGAAGAACATGAGAGTCATCATCATCGGCGGGGGGTTCGCCGCGGTGCAATTCGCCAAGGCGCTGCGCCAGAAAACGAAGCCCCCGGAATGCGAAATCCTGGTGTTCAGCCGCGAGAATCACATGGTGTTCCACCCGTTGCTGGCGGACGTGGCCGGCGCTTCGATCAACCTGGATGCGGCGGCGGCACCGCTGCGGCAGATGCTGCCGAAGGTGGAGTGCCGTACGGAGCAGGTGCTACGCATCGATCTGGCGGCTTCGGAAATTGAGATCGAGAGCGGCGAAGGCACGCTGTCGCGTTTGCACTACGACCACGTAGTGGTGGCGTGCGGCGCGGAGAGCAATCTGGGGATCATTCCGGGCATGAGCGACCACGCATTCCCGTTCAAGGTGATGCGCGACGCGGTGTTTTTGCGGCAACACGTGGTGAAGCAAATGGAGCTGGCGGAGGCCGCGTCCACGCCGGAGCTGCGCCGGTGGCACTTGAGCTTCGTGATCGTGGGCGCAGGCTTCAGCGGAGTGGAAGTGGCGGGCGAGTTGAATGAACTGGTGCGCAGCAGCACGCGTTTCTACCATAATTTTCGCGAGGAAGACGTGGTGGTGACGGTGGTGCATTCGCAGGACCAGGTGCTGCCGGAAGTGGCGACGAGTCTACGCGCGTTTGCGGGAAAGAAGATGCAGAAGAACGGCATCACGCTGCTGCTGAAGACGCGCGCGGTGGCCGCCACACGCGAAGGCATCGCGCTGGCGGATGGGAGCCTGCTGCGCGGCGCGACGATCGTATGCACCATCGGAACGGCGCCCTCGCCGCTGGTGCAACAGCTCGAGGTGCCGAAAGAAAAGGGGCGCATCCGCACCACGCCGGAGATGCGCATCATGGGGTGCGAGAATGCGTGGGCCGTGGGCGATTGCGCGTACATCATCAACGCGTTCGATAACACACCGGCTGCGCCCACGGGACAATTCGCCGAGCGCGAAGGCCGCCAGGCGGCGCTGAACCTGGTGCGGATCCTGCGCGGGGAGCCGACGCAACCCTTCCGCTTCAAGGTGCTCGGGCAGCTGTGCTCCATCGGCGGTTACCAAGCGGTGGCGGAAATGATGGGGGTGCGCGTCTCGGGATTACTGGCATGGTTTTTGTGGCGGGGCGTTTACCTGTTTAAGCTGCCGACGTGGTCGCGGCGCATCAAGGTGGCGCTCGATTGGACGTGGGATTTGCTGTTTCCGCGGGACTTGAGTTTTCTGAACAACGATCCGGCGGAAACGGTGATGCACTCCTACTACCGTCCGGGCGATTACATTCACCGGCAGGGCGAGCCAGCGCGGGTGTTCAGCATTATCGAGGAAGGCGAAGTGGAAGCGATTCGGGTGAGCGACGAAAACCCGCAAGGCGCGGTGGTGGCGGTGCTGGGCAAAGGCGATTTTTTCGGGGAAGACATGATGGTGGGGGCGCAGAAGCACGAAACCAGCGTCCGTGCGCGCACCGTGGTGCGCCTCACGCAGGTGGGCAGCACGCTCTTTTCGCAACTCGCGGGAGCGTCTGCTCCGCTACGCGATCTGCTGGCGCAGGCGGCGAAGCGGCGCACCGGCGATTTCTGGCGCCGCTTGCCGCCCGCGAGAGAACTCTTGCGGGACGAGTCACTGGCGTCGCTGCTGGACCCTCTGCCCGCGGAATCGCTCACGCCGGATAGTACGTTTGCCGATGCCGTGCGCATACTCAACGCGAGCGCTACCGGCGCACTGCTGATTCTGGATGCGCAAGGGCATTTGTGGGGCACGCTGGACCGCCAGAACCTGTTCGATGTGATCGCGCGGATCGCCCTGATGCCCGCGGACGCGCGCGGGAACGAAGTGACGGAACGCCAACTGCGTGAGCTGGTGCCCGGGAATCCTCTGTACATCACCATGGACGATTCCGTGCTGGTGGCGAGTTCCACCCTGCTGGACCATGGCGTCTCCTGGGTGCCGGTGGTGCAGAGCAAAGACGACCTGAAGCCCGTGGGGCGGATCCGTGGCGACAGAATCGGTAACCGTTTGATTGAGAAAATCGGCCAAGCCAAAGCCGGGCACGCTGCGGCGAGCTAAATCATCCGGAAGAAACGCGCGCGTAAACCTCACTACTACGTTGCTTGCCGACAACTGGCCCTGTGCGCCGCAGGGCTTTGCAGTGGAGTAGACGCGTTACGCCTTGGCGGCGGCGCCGATGGAATCGAGCGTGGCGAGGACTGCGCTCGAGAGTTGCAGAGTGGCGGCCGCGAGGTTTTCGCGGAGGTGGATGAGCGACGAGGTGCCGGGAATGAGCAGGATGTTTGGCGAACGGTGCAGGAGCCAGGCGAGGGCGAGCTGCATGGGAGTGACGTGCAGCGAGGCAGCCGTGTCGTTGAGCGTATCCGACTGGAGCGGAGTGAAGCCGCCGAGCGGGAAGAAGGGGACGTAGGCGATGCCCTGCCTGGCGAGATCGTCGATGAAGGCATCGTCGCGGCGATTGGCCACGTTGTAGAGATTCTGGATGCAGACGACGGGGGCGATCTCCTGGGCTTCGGCCAGCTGCTCCGGGAAGACATTGCTGAGTCCGAGATGGCGGATTAGGCCTTGGCGCTGGAGTTCGGCGAGCACGGTGAACTGCTCTGCGATGGAACCTTCGGCCGGCGCCTCAATTCCGCCGACGCGGAGGTTGACGACGTCGAGGCGTTCGAGGCCGAGATTGCGGAGATTGTCGTGCACGCCGTCGATGAGGTCCTGGCGGGAACGAGCGTGCAGCCAGGATTTGTCTGGTCCGCGGCGCGCGCCGAGTTTGGTGACGATGACGAGATTTTTGGGATAGGGATGCAGGGCCTGCTTGATGAGCTGGTTGGTGACGTGCGGGCCGTAGAAGTCGCTGGTGTCGATGTGGTCGACGCCGGCGGCGATGGCGGCGCGCAGTACGGCGATGGCGGCGTCGGGGTCGCGCGGCGGTCCCCAGATTCCGGGACCGGATAGCTGCATGGCGCCGTAGCCCATGCGTTGGACGCGGAAAGGCGTGTTGGGAAGCGGGAAACTGCCGCCTAATGGCGATTGATCGGTCACGAAGTTTCTCCCTTTTTTCTCTTTGCTATGTGGCTCTGGCGCGCGAATGCGGCGATGCTATTTCGCGAGCGATGGTTCGCACGCTGCTTGGATGAAGCGAAGGGAGGTTTCGTGAGTTTGCGTTGGAGAAAATGGCGCGCCGGGGAAGGAGCTGGGGGAGTTTTGCGCCGGTAGGGGTGAGCTTGAGTGGAGGCTGCACCGCGCAGGGGCCCTTCCTGCGTCAGGGTAAACAGGAGTGCCTGTACTACCGAGAGCTAAGTGCTTTGTTTGCGTAAAAAAAGATTTTGGAACCTCCGGGACAGTAGGTGGAAAGGGCGGGGCGGGTGCGGACTGGGATCGATTAAGTGCTTGCGGTTGTTGCGATTACAGTGTGACGTGATACGGGGATTAGGCGCACTTCTCTACGGTCAGAGAATACCGCGGATTGATCGAAGTTGTCAAGTACCGTTTTCTGATAGTACTTCGGTTATGGGTGGGGTTGCAGAAGGCGCCCGGCGCAGACGGCAGCACAAAGGCGGCCCCTTGCGGGACGCCACCACAAAAGACCAGAAAACCTAAGCAACCAATCGAGTTGCGGGTTTACGATGCCCACAGGAGAGTTTTATGAGCAAAGAACGGGTGCTGACGGTTGTCACGGTGGTCAATCTCGGAATATTGGCGTTGCTGTTGTGTCTGCAGCTCGAGAGGGTGCAGGCGAGTGGCCCGGCCGCGGTTCTGCGAGGCGGGGCGCTCGAGATCGTGGATGCGCAGGGAATGGTGCGGGCCTCGCTGCATATCGAGCCAGCCGGGCCGGCGCGTCTGGCGGACGGTTCCGTGGTGAGAGATGGGAAAATATATCCGGAGACGGTTCTCTTCCGGCTGATTCGTCCCGATGGGCGGCCCTCGGTGAAGATCGCGAGCTCGGAGGAAGGCTCAGCGCTAACGCTGGGGGGAGGAATCGACCCCACCTACATTGTGATCAACGCGCAAGGTGGAGACCCCTCGGTGGCGCTGACGAACAAGGATGGCCGACGGCAGATCCTCAAGCCATAGATTTCAAAGTATCTGGAGCGGCTGACGGGTTGGCGCCCTTGATGAGGAGCCAGAACATGAAAGCTATTTCGCCGAAGAAGGCGGGCTGCGCGTAGCGGTTCAGCTGGGTTTGATATTGCGGCGCCAAAATGCCGGTGAGGCTTAGAGCCACCCAAGCGATGCCGGCGAGGACTAGCCAAACGCCCAGGAAGCGCGGGAGGAAGCGCGAGCGGTAGACCAGTGCGCCGAGGGGAAAGAGCCAGAGACCCCAGAACAGTTCGGCGGTTACCAGCCCTCGGCCATGGAGATTGACGAAGAGCATGGCAAGGGCTTCGCGCTGGGGTTGATCGAAGGCGGTGAGAAAGTCCGCGCCGCGAATTAGCAGCAGGGCCGCGAAGGAATTCACTTCATTGAGGAAGGCGATGGGGACGGCAAGTACGATCAGGACGACCATCAGCGAGGCTTGGCGGCGATTTACGCTTTTCAGCAAGTCGTAGAGCGCCAGGGAGACGAAGATGAAACCGGCGTGGCCGATCAGTTGGGCGGCGATGCCCAAGCGGAAGAGGGTCTCGTGGGCGGCGATGTTGTGGATCGTGGCCGCGGCATTGCCGTGCACGATGAGCTTAGCCGGAACGTAGCCGATGGCGAAGAAGCCGATGACGGACATGAGGACGTAGAGGGCGCCGGCGAAGCGCCCGGGGGTTTTAGCGGACGTCATGTTGCCTCACTGTTCAAGCGACTTCGGAAGGGGTGCGCTCAAGATACGCCGAATGATGTGGAAATGTTCGTTGAGTTTTAGAACAATGCGATGAGGTAAGGAGTCTAACCATGGAGCGAAAGTTACCTTGGTCGGTCAAAATCCGGTGGGACAGGGGCTAGTTGCGTGATCTCAACGTGGCGCAGAGGAAGACGGGCTTGTCGGATTAGGCTGCCCGTTCTCACTTTTTCGTGACGCTCGTACCACATCCGCTTTGCGAAGAAGTAGCCCGCAGTCGCCCAGAGAGCCAACCCACTTAGCAGCTTCACAACCTCAATCGTCAGTGAGCAGAGGCCTCACCGTGTTGTTCATCGCTACATCACGGAGCGGAATGGTGCGCCCGAGGTGGGTCGAACACCTAACCTTCGGTTTCGTAGACCGACGCTCTATCCAGTTGAGCTACGGGCGCACAAGAGCATTTATTGTAGCATACGAGAATATTTTTTCAGATGGTGGATGGGGGCGGCGCGATGGGATGCGGCGTTCGCGAGCAGGCGGTTTAATGCAGAACGCGCAAGAAAAGCAGATTCCTCGGGCAAACATCGCCCTTCGGAATGACGGGTTGCGTCGTTTTTTTTGGCACGAGCGGAAAAATTCGCAGGAAGTTCCCTGCAACTTAGCGACTGCTGCCGGCTGAAGGCAAAGGCACGGGTCTGAAGACCCGCCGCGACAACCGCGACTTCACTACATGCGCGGCGGTCGGGTCTATGGCGTGGATTACGCCGGGCACAGGCAGGAGTGCCTGTGCTACTGAAGAAGTGGAGCTTAGGATTTGTCGGAGGAGGTGAAGGATTTGTTGTGGTCTTCGGCGCCGAACGACAGCAGCAGGAGCAAGGCGCAGATGGTGACGAGTTCGAAGCCGGCGATGGCCCATGGATAGCCGACACGTCCGCGGAGGGCGTATTCCACGGTGTTGGTGGGGGCGGCGAAGAGGATGCCGAGTTGGTAGGCCAGGCCGGGCATTAGGCCGCGGGCGGCGTCGGCGGAGAGTTCGCTGAGGTGCACGGGGATTACGCCCCAGGCGCCTTGCACGCCGGCGTAGAGGAGAACGGCGGCGAAGGTGACGCCGGTTAACGTGGAACCGAACGCGCAGAACGGAAGCGTGGCCATACAGAGGGCCAGCGACGAGATCATGCTGTAGCGGCGGCCGATGAGCTGGGAAAAATGGCCGAAGAGGATGGCGCCGACCACGGCTCCGAGATTGGCGAAGATGATGACGTTGGCGCTGGCCGCCGGGGTGGCGTGAAAAATTTCCTGGAGAAAATCGGGGAGCAGGTCCATGGTGCCGTGGGAAAGAAACATCATGAAGGTCATGAGGACGACGAGGTAGGCGAAGCGCTTCCAATGCGCCAGCACGACGCGCAGGACTTGCATGGTGCTGGAGGCGCGGTGGTGCAGCCAGGCCTCGGACTCGGGGACCTTGGCGCGGATATAGAGCGCCAGCAGCGCGGGAAGCGAGCCGAGCCAGAACATCCAGCGCCAGCCCAGTGTGGGGAGGACGAAACGCGCGGCGACAGCGGCGAGGAGAAAGCCCCAGGAGTAGCCGCTCTGCAACATGCCGCTTAAAATGCCGCGCCACCTGCGAGGGGTGGCTTCCATGGCAAGCGAAGCGCCCACACCCCACTCGCCGCCCATGCCGATACCGAAGAGCGCGCGAAGAATGAGGAAGACCGTGAAGTTGGGCGCGCAACCGCAGGCGAGTTCGATGAGCGAGAAATAGATGACGTTGGCCATGAGCGGGATGCGGCGGCCAAAGCGGTCGGCGAGCAAGCCGAAGATGAGCGCGCCGACCGGGCGCATGGCGAGCGTGGCGGTGGTGGTGAGGATGATGTCTTTGCGGGTGACGTGGAACTGCTGGGCGAGGGTGGAGATGAGAAAGGCGACGACGAAGAAATCGAAGGCGTCGAGCGTCCAGCCGAGGAAGCCGGCCAGGACGGCGTGATGGGAGGCTTTGGTTTGCGGAGTGGAGGGGCTGGGGGCTTCGGGCATGCGATGGTTGTCTTGCGCGCCAGGTTTGTTGCGCTAGGTTTCCCGCCAGTTCGCGGCGCTGGGCATCAAGCGCCAGATGATAACACCGCAGGCGGCGGCGAGAACTCCCAAGAGCGCGCCAGAACGATAACGGCCGAAGCAGAGCTGGCCGATGGCGAAGAGCGTGGAGTAGACGAGGACGCAGCCGACGATCCAACTCAGGAGATTGCGGCCGAGGTCGCGGGTGACGGGCTCGTCGCCGGCGAGCTTGGCGATGGGGCGCCAGCCGGTGATTTGCGGGCGGACTTTGCGGTAGAAGGGGACGAGAATTTCGGCGGGCTCGGCGGCGGTGAAGAACGTTACGGCGAGCCAGACGACGGTGGTGAAGGCCGTGGTGCAGAGCGTGGATTTGGCGAAGACCACGGGATCGGAGCCGGAGAAGGGTTGCGGGTGGCCAAGGATGGCGGTCCAAAGAGCGGTGGAACGCAGGGCGAGAGCAGCGAGCAGGGCGGCGGTCATGGCGGAGATTTCGCTCCAGGCGTTGACGCGCCACCAATACCAGCGGAGAAGATAGACGCCGCCAGTGCCGGCGCCGAGTTCGAGGACGATTTTCCAGCCGTCACCGACGGAGTTGAGATTCCAGGCGACCGCGGCCGCCGCGAAAACCAAGAACACTGTGGCGATGCGGGAGGCGTTGACGTAATGCGATTCACCGGCTTTTTTGTTGATGAAGCGGCGATAAAAATCTTCGACTAAGTACGAGCTGCCCCAGTTAAGCTGCGTGGCGACGGTGGACATAAAGGCGGCCATGAAGCCGGCGAGGAGGATGCCAAGGAGGGCGTGGGGAGTTTGGCGCGTGGCTACGAGCATGTAGCCCTTTTCCGGTTGCGCGAGATTGGGATAGAGGACAACGGCGGCGAGGGCAGTGAGGATCCACGGCCAGGGTCGGAGGGCGTAGTGGGCGAGATTGAACCAGAGGACGGAGAGCAGACCATTGCGCTCGTCCTTGGCGCTGAAGATGCGCTGCGCGATGTAACCGCCGCCGCCGGGTTCGGCCCCGGGATACCAGAAGGCCCACCACTGGACGGCCAGGTGGACTACGAAGGTGATGACCGGGAGCGTCCATAAAGCTTCGCCGGTGAGGCCACCGGAAAAATCCGGGAGCAAGGCGGTGATGTCGCTGGCGCCGGGCCCGATGGCGGCGCGCTTGGCGGCGAGGGTGGCGAGGAGTTGCGGCATGCCGCCGGCGGCGCGCACGCCGTACCATGCCACGGCGATGACGATAGCCATCTTTAGGACGAATTGGACGAGGTCGGTCCACAGCACGCCCCAGAGACCGCCGAGCGAAACGTAAATGCCGGTGAAGGGCATGAGGAAGAAAACGCAGATGGCCAGGGCTTTGCCGTCGCTGACGCCGAGGGCCGTGCTGATGATGTTGACCATGGCTTTGGTGACCCAGCCGAGGATGAGGCAGTTCATCAGCAAGCCGAGATACACGGCCCGGAAGCCGCGCAGGAAGGCGGCGGGTTTACCGGAGTAGCGCATCTCGGCGAATTGCACGTCGGTGATGAGGCCGGAGCGGCGCCAGAGGCGGGCGAAGAGGAACACGGTCATCATGCCGCTCGGGAGGAAGCTCCACCAGAGCCAGTTGCCTGCTACGCCTTGCGTGTAGACAAGGCCGCTGACGACGAGCGGGGTGTCCGCGGCGAAGGTGGTAGCGACCATGGAGGTGCCCGCGAGCCACCAGGAGACGTTGCGGCCGGAAACGAAATAGTCTTCAGTGCTTTTGCCGGAGCGGCGGCGAAAGTACAGGCCCATGGCGAGCATGGCGACGAGGTAGACGACGATGGCGGTCCAGTCAGCGCCGGTTAGGTGCAATGTGAATGCTCCTTGCGTGAGGTCATTGGGAGATGGGCGCGCGCGCCGCTTTTCCCGGGAAGACGCCCTCGACTAATTTTCCGTTTTGCAAAACCGCCACACCGTTTACGAAAACACAGGCGATGCCGTCGGAGTATTGCAGAGGATCGTCGAAGGTGGCTTTGTCGATGATGCGTTGCGAGTCGAAGACGGTGATGTCGGCATCGGCGCCCAGGCGGATGCGGCCTTTGTCGTGGAAAGCGGGGGCGCGCTTTTCGAGACGCTGCGCGGGCATGAGGGTCATTTTGCGGAGAGCGGTCATCAGGTCGAGGGCATTTTGTTCGCGGACGTAGTAGCCGAGGACGCGGGAGAAGGTGCCTTGGCCGCGCGGGTGGATTTTTGGCCCGGTGATGGGCATGCCGTCGCTGGCGATCATGACGAGCGGATTGGCGACGGCGGTGCGGGCAACGTCTTCCGGAATGGAATGGATGACGACGATGCCGCCCTGCTTGCGATATTTTGCGAAGGTTTCTTCCGTTAAGCGTTCGCCGGTGGCGGCCCACTGCAAGTCGTGATAGGTGATGGCCATGCGCTGCTGCCACCCGGGGTCGAAGACGGCGGAGTCGAGGAGCGTGCTGCCGGCCGTGTAGGGGTAACACTCCATGGTTACGTCAAGCCCGTGGCGCCGGGCGTCGGTAATCACTTGCATGAGGTGCGGAGTATCGGCGAGGCCCATGCTGGTGACGTGGACGACATGGAGCGGCGCGCCGCTTTCCGCGGCGGCGGCGAGGACTTCTTCGAGCGCGTTCAGGCCGCTTTCTGGCTCGAGGACGCCGGCGTAGCGGAGGTGCACATGTACGGAGGCATTGTATTTCGCGGCCTGGCGGAACATTTCGAGGATTTCCCAGCGTGAGGCGCCGGGGGTGTAGTTGATGCCCATGCCTTCGGCGAGGGCGCCGCGACGGAAGCCCTGGTCCATCATTTTTTCCATGGCCGCGAGTTCTTCGGGCGTGGCTTGGCGGTGTTCGGCGGCGGCGATGGTGGCCATTTCATTGGCGCTGGGCTTGGCGGTGAGCATTTGGTCGAGCGCAAGGTTGGTGAGCACGCGACGACGAACGGGGATGTGGCCAATGCTCACGCCGTAGTTGATGAGCGATTGGCCTTCGCGCTCGGCGTACCAGCTATCGACATCATCGGTGCCGACCTCGAGTTCAAGCGAGGTGGTGACGCCGTCGTGCGCCTGGAACTGATAGTTGCGCGGCTGCTGGCCGTGTTCGTGGAGATCGATGAAGCCAGGCGCAACGACCAAGCCTCTCGCGTCGACCGTGGATTTACCGGCGAGTGGGTTTTCGGAGATGGCGCGAATTTTGCCGCCGCTAATGCCGACGTTGCGCATGGCGTCGAGACCCGATTCCGGATCCATGACGCGGCCACCGGCGATGACCAGGTCGTAGGTTTCGACTTGTGGGTGTGCCGGGAAGGCGTACGGCGAAGCTGCGGCCCAAAAGGGCGGCGCTACAAAGATACCGACGATGGCGAGAAGTGCAGCCGCGGCGATGGCGCAATTTTTCCAACTTTGCCGCGGCGGGATGTTGACGGAGCGCATTGGCCGACGCTAAGTCTCTTCACTCCGCGTGCCGCTGTCAAAGGATTTGTGAAACGATTTAATACTCGCGGTACGGCGGATGGTCGGCACTCGAGGACGAAACGAAAAGAAACCCGGATCGCTGGGGTGAGCGACCCGGGTCGGGGGTAACTGCACTGAGGGGGGCCTGGGGTAAAGTCGAACTAAATTTTAGTGAACGTGATTGGTGGCGAGGACGCAGATCTGGCGCAAGTCCTCATAGGTGAAGAAAATTTCTTCGAGGCCGTCGGCGGTCTCATGCAAGCCCAAGCCGGATTCGCTGGAGAGTTCCACCAGTTCATGTTCCGTCAGGCCGAGAAGCAGCGCCGCCCGGCGATGCGTTACGTATTTGAATTCGTGCGCTTTCATATTTCCCCTCCCTCAAGGGTGTCGTGTCCTACAAACGACTTCTGACGCCTTAGGCCGGGTGCAGCGCCATGACGTCCTGATCAACGGTCACGATCATGGCCTTATAAATGTCGACGTCCCAGCCTTCCCCGATGCGCATGCGGATGGTTTCGTCCCCATCCTTGAGGAGACGGCCGCGCAGTGGGACCTTGATATCTCCCAGCGCCACTTGCAGAACCACTTCCTGTCCGACCCAACTATTGAATGCCGTGGCCATATCGCTCCCCTAATCGCCCCGTACCAGACCGCTTTGCTTGGCCCGGTCCGCTTACATGTGGCCTGATTGCTGCTGCCGTAAGAGAGAATGCCGCCGCGTACTGCGGGCGCCAATGGTACAGCGAGGGTACTTCGCTGGTAAGGACGTACTAGGGGGGAGCTGCACATGCATTTTGCGCGCGCGAAAATTTCTGCCCGCAACGGCGGCTAAATAAGGATGCGGCGCGGGAGCAGTACGTCCGTACTGGCAAAGCAGGACGCGCGTCCCATTGGAAGAGAAACTTTGGGGGCACATGCTGGGGTGCATGCAGCGAACCGCCCAGCCCCAATTGCCGCCGATGGGAGCGTCCGATACCCCCTCGAACGCCCCATCGGCACGGCCAGGCATCGGGCTGGCCCTGGGCGGCGGATTTGCGCGGGGATTCGCGCACATTGGCGTGCTGCAGGTACTCGAAGAAAACGATATTCCGATATCGCACATCGCGGGCACCAGCGTGGGCAGCATTCTGGGCGCGGCCTACGCCAGCGGCGCGCCGCTGGAGCGGCTGATCGACACCTGCCGCACGCTGCGGCTGCGCGACATTGCGCGCTGGCGCGTTTCGCGGCTGGGCCTGGCGAGCAACTCTTGTTTGGGACAACTGATCGAGCGCGTTTTTGAATCGCGCCAGTTTGAGGACTTGCGCATTCCAATGAGCGTGGTGGCCACCGATTTGGCCTCTGGCGAGCCGGTGGTGTTCACGCACGGGCCGCTGGTGGAAGTGATTCGCGCCAGTTGCGCGTTCCCCGGGCTGTTCGAACCGGTGGAACTTGGCACACGTTTTCTGGCGGATGGCGGGCTGGTGGCGCCGGTGCCCACCGTGGCGGCGCGCAATATGGGCGCAAAGATTGTGGTGGGAGTTTCCGTGGGGCTGCACGACGGGTATCGCGGCAAGCCCACGAATATTTTTCAGGTAGTGAGCCGCGCGGTCAGCGCCGCGCAGAAACATCAGGCGGAACTCTGGGAACGGCAAGCGGATCTGGTGTTAAGGCCGGATGTGCAAAGCCTGGCGTGGGACGATTTCCACCGCGCGGCGGAAGCCATCGAGGCCGGAGCGGCTGCGGCACGCCGGGCATTGCCGCGTATCCGGAGGTTGCTGCAGGAAAATGCGCTGCGGCCCATCGCGCACGTGAACCTATCGGCGGAAGCGCCGGTGTCTATGTCGAACGCCGCGGTGCGCGCCGAACTGTGGCTAGAAGAGGTGGCGACATGATCCGCCTCTCGGTGCTGGTGTCGTTCGTCTGCATGCTGATCCTGATCTGGCATGAATGCGGGGAGAATCCCGCGGTTTTCTGCTACCGTATTGGTCACGGCATTTTTCGCTCCGCGCGAGGGCGCGGGCTGATGCTGGCTCCCGTAAGTTCAAGGACCAATACCGCGTGCACCACTCGTTCTTTCACCTCCTTCGCGCGCTCTACAGCGAAGATGGACTAAAACAACTCATCTCCTGGATTGGGCCGCTGCAATTTTGCGAGCTGGTTTCCGCGATCGTGTTCGTGGAAACCGGACTCTTCGCGGGATTTTTCCTGCCCGGCGATTCTTTGTTAATCACCGCGGGAATTTTTGCCGGACAGCAGTGGATTCCGCTCCCCTGGCTGCTGTTTCCCGGAATTTTGTGCGCCATCGTGGGCGATCAGCTGGGCTACTGGATCGGCCGTTCCGCGGGCCCCGCATTGTTCCGCCGCGAGGACTCGCTGTTTTTTCGGCGCAGCCACCTGGCGCGTGCGCAGGCCTTTTATGAAAAATACGGCGGACGCGCGGTGATCTTCGCGCGCTTCGTGCCCATCGTCAGGACCTTCTGCCCTCCGGTCACGGGTGCGGCGGGAATGCGTTATTCCACGTACCTGGCGTATGACTGTTTCGGCGGGACGCTGTGGGTCGGCGGCATGGTGATTACCGGATATTTTCTGGGCGCCAAATTTCCGAACATCGGAAAATACCTGCACCTGATCATCGGCGTCGTAATTCTGCTTTCGATACTCCCTCCGATTATCGGACTGCTGCGCGGCGCCGGCGCGGTGAGCAAGCCCGCCGCAGCGGGCGCCGGCCCGACCGAGTAAGCCATGCCCGCAGCGAAATATCGCGCCATTATTTTCGATATCGGACGCGTGATCGTCCGCATCGACGTGCGGCGGGCCATGGCTGGACTGGCACAGAGCGTCTCCATGACGCCGGAAGAGATCTGGTCGGCGCTCGAGAAGCATCCGACGTGGCTCGACTGGCAGGAAGGGCGCATTTCGCCGCGTGACTGGCACCTCAGCGTAGCCCAGCGCTTCGGAGCGACGCTGACGTTCGAGGAGTTTACCGAGGTCTGGAATCGCGTGCTCGATCCGCAGCCGATTCTCGATAACGACTTTTTCGCCGCGCTGGCTAAAAAATATCGCTTGTGCCTGCTCTCCAATACCGATCCCATCCACGTGGCGCACATGGAAAAAACGTGTGGCTTCATGAGTTTTTTTTCCCACCGCATTTATTCCTGCGCCGTGGGAGCGAGCAAGCCGAATCCGCTGATTTTCCAGGCCGCGCTTGAAGCCGTGAAGGTTGCGGCGAAGGACGCGATTTATATTGACGATATCGCGGCGTACGCCGAGGCCGCCGGGCGGCTCGGAATGACCGGGCTGGTGTTTAGCGGTCCGGAGAAACTAGCAAGTGACCTGGCGTCGCTGGGTGTGTGATGTGAAAATTTCATCGGAATGTCACGCGGCGCGTAAAGATTGCGCGGACTAGTACTACCCGAGTACCTAGGGCCGCCTCCCAACCAACACAAATGAAGGAAGTTAATGTCGTGTGCCCGTTCGGCCAGTTGGCGCGCGGCATGCATTTCCTTTCCCCGTGAGTGCGTGGATGGCCGGCAGCGCTTGTTAGGGGCGCGCCAGTGATGCAACGGCACGCGAATCTCGTAGTGCAATGACTTTCGGAAAGATACGAGGAGAACAGCAAACTATGTCTGAAGAACGAATCATCGAAACCAGAACCGCGCCAAGCTGGCAACTGCCGGCGATCATTGTATTTGGGCTAGTGGCGATCGGAGGTTTGGCGTTTGGCTACAACGCTTCCACCAAGCTGGACACCACGCAGCAATCGGTGGCCACACAGCTGAAGAGCGCGCAGCAAGCGGAACAGCAGGATTTGGCGTCGCTGAAAGACCGGCTGACGCAGGATGAGAAGGGCAACAGCGACCTGCAGGGCGATTTGAAGGTGGTCACCGACAAGCTGAAGATCACCCAGGGGCAGCTCAAGAAGGCGCGCATGGAATCGCAGCAACTGAATCAGGACACTACGCAGAAACTTACCGCGCTGGACTCCTCCGTGCACACCGAACTAGCCACCAAGGCCACCTCCGACGACGTCAAGTCCGTGGACACCAAAGTAGTGGGCGTACGCACGGACCTCGACTCCACGCGCGATGACCTGAAAATGGCGCGCAGCGAAATGGGCACGCTGATCGCGCGCAATCATGACGAAATCGACCAATTGCGCCGTCTGGGCGAACGCGAGTATGTCGAATTTACCATCGCCGGCAAGAACAAGCCGCAGAAGGTCGGAAACGTGACCGTGGAACTGAAGGGCGTGAACGAAAAGAAGAATCAGTTCAGCGTGGCCATGACCGTGGAAGACAAGCGCTTCGACAAGAAGAACCGCGCGCTCAACGAGCCGATCTTCTTCTACACTTCGGGAACCAAGATGCCGGAAGAGATCGTCATCAACAAGGTAGGCAAGGACACCGTCAGCGGGTACGTCAGCGTGCCCAAGGCCAACGCTACCGCACAGAACGTTTCTACGTCCGGTAGGTAGACGCAGCGCAAGCGGAACCTAAACTTGCCAAGGACAGAGGGAAGCAGGATACGTTGCAAAGGGACCCGCGAACGCGGGTCCCTTTTTTTGCTGTCCGCCTCGTGGTGGAGGCCGGCGTAAGTGTGCCAGTTTGCGCCCGCGAATTGGCGCCCCTCCGGTGCAAAACATCGCCGCTGGCATCGCCGCACTTGACCGCCGTCTCATTCCAGCGATAATCGCTCCGGACTGGCTTCGCCCCCAAAGCGCCTGGGCGCAACGCTCTTTGCCCAAGGGTTGTTTCGCTTGAGGGGAGTGTATCCAGACGCGTCTGAAATCCGTCCAAGGTACGGACTCTTAAAGGCCGTCACCCCAAATCACTAGTACGACTAGGAATCACCTTGTCAGCTGATCAGAAGGCGCACCCGGTCATTGCACCGGATCATCAACTGCCTGCCCCGCAAAAAAAGCAGAGCATCGCGTTCCGCATTTTCGTCTGGATTGTGGTGTTGCTGGTCTTCGCCTTGATCTTCTGGCTGGTGTTGCGCAAGCGCGACAACAACGCTGCCACGGCCGCCAAGAATTCGCGCGGCGCCGGCGGGCAAGTCACACTCAATAGCGCCACGGCGCAGAAGGGCGATATCGGCGTCTATATCGACGCCATCGGCACGGTCACGCCGGTCTATACCGCGTCTATCACCAGCCAGGTAAACGGAATCGTTACCGCCGTGCATTACAAGGAGGGACAGTTCGTTCGCAAGGGCGACCCGCTGATCGACATCGACGACCGGACCTACAAGGCCACGCTGCTGCAAGCGCAGGGCACCCTCGAACGCGATCAGAATGTCCTCGGCCAGGCGCAGATGGACCTGCAGCGCTACAAAGACGCCTGGGCCCGCAACGCCATCCCTAAACAGACGCTCGACGATCAGGAAAAAATTGTTTTGCAGGACCAGGGCACCGTCAAGCTCGATGAGGGCATGGTGCAATACGATCAAGTGCAGGTCGAGTATTGCCACATCGCCGCGCCGTTTAACGGCAAAGTCGGTTTGCGGCTGGTAGATCCGGGCAACGTCGTGCAGTCTTCCGGCGGCACCACGCTGGCGGTCATCACGCAGATTCAGCCCATCACCGTAATCTTCACCATTCCGGAAGACAGTCTCGGCCAGGTCCAGCCGCGCCTCCGCAAAAATGCCAAGCTCACCGTGGACGCGTTTGATCGCGCCGGCCAGAAGAAAATCGCCGAGGGCACGCTGCTCACGCTCGATAATCTGGTCGACACCACCACCGGCACGGTAAAGGCCCGCGGTTTATTCGATAACAAGGATTTCTCTCTTTATCCCAACGAGTTCGTCAACATTCGCCTGCTGGTGGATACCATTCACAATGCCACGCTGATTCCCACCGCCGCCATTCAGCACAACGGCCAAGCCGCGTTTGTCTATGTGATTCAAGAGAACGTCGCCCACATGCGCAGCGTCAAAGTAGGCGTCGCTGATGGCGTCACGTCGCAAGTGACCGGCATTAATCCTGGCGACGTGGTGGCCGTCACCAGCTTCGACAAGTTGCAGGACAATTCCAAGGTCACCATATCCAACAAGCCCGTCCCGGCCAGCTCGCAGGGGAGTAACGCCCCTTGAGTCCGTCACGCCCTTTTATTCTTCGTCCTGTTGCCACCTCGCTGCTGATGGCGGCGATTATGCTCGTGGGCATCGTCAGCTACACACAGTTGCCCGTTTCGGCGCTGCCGCAGGTCGATTACCCCACCATTCAGGTGCTGACCTTTTATCCCGGCGCTAGCCCCTATGTCGTCGCCACCACGGTAACCGCACCGCTCGAGCGCCAATTCGGCCAATTGCAGGGTCTTAGCCAGATGACCTCCAGCAGTTCCGGCGGCACCTCCGTGGTCGTTCTGCAGTTCTCTCTCAGCCTCAATATCGATATCGCCGAAGAAGAAGTCCAGTCCGCCATCAACGCTTCGCAAAGCTATCTGCCCGCCAACCTGCCCGCGCCCCCGATTTACAGCAAGACGAATCCTGCCGATGCGCCGGTGATCACCCTCGCCGTTACCTCCAGCATCATTCCCCTCTCGCAAGTGGAAGATCTTGTCGACACTCGTCTGGCCCCTAAAATTTCCCAGCTCAGCAGCGTCGGCCTCGTCAGCATCAGCGGCGGGCAAAAGCCCGCCGTGCGCATCCAGGCCAATCCCGCGGCGCTTTCTTCCTACGGCATCAATCTCGAGGATCTGCGTACCGCCGTCACGCAGGCCAGCGTCAACGCCGCCAAGGGCAACTTCGACGGTCCCCGCCAGGACTATCAGATTGACGCCAACGATCAGTTGGTCACCAGCGCCGATTATCGCAACGTGGTCGTCGCTTATCGCAACGGCTCGCCCGTCATGCTCACCGACGTGGCCAAAATCGTGGATGGCATCGAAAACACCACGCAGGCCGCGTGGATGAACAAGACGCCCGCGGTCATCGTCAACGTGCAGCGTCAGCCCGGCGGCAACACCATCAGCGTCGTCAAGCGCATTAAAGCCCTGTTGCCGCAACTCGAGGCCAACCTGCCGAAAGGCATCGATGTCACCGTACTCACGGACCTGACCACGCCCATTCAAGCCTCCGTGGACGACGTGGAGTTTGAGTTGGGACTGACCGTCGTGCTCGTCGTCCTGGTGATCTTCCTGTTCTTGCGCAATCTGTACG
>Ga0302326_10011504_pt1 | contig 19047 bp, 13 predicted proteins | sample Palsa_T0_3_FD_202264 | JGI IMG/M metagenome (GOLD analysis project Ga0302326, IMG submission 202264) | Peat permafrost microbial communities from Stordalen Mire near Abisko, Sweden - Palsa_T0_3 | ecosystem: Environmental > Terrestrial > Soil > Palsa > Peat permafrost | place: Sweden: Abisko...
TGATTGAGAAAGTTAAGTCGGGCAAAATGAGTTCGGAGGAAGCCGCAAAAATTCTCGACGAGGTGGCGCGTTCGGTCAGCCCGGCTTCTCCTTATGGCGACGCTTCGAAGTTTTTGCATGAAGCCGCGGAGCAATTGCGTGGGGGTGACAAACCGTCTGCCGCAGAGTCGTTGGCTTCCGCCGCCAAGGAATTGGAAAAAGTCCAAGCCGAAATGGCTGACGCCAAAGCTTTGCAAGGCTCGCTCGATGCCTTGAACAAGGCTGAAATGTGTTTGGCCACGCACACCTCCTACGGCCAATGTCCTCATTGCGGCGATTGCAGCGGAAAATGCGCTGCCGCCGGACATTGTTTAGGCTTGGGCAAAAACAACAAAGGCGGACGCGGCGTCGGCGCTTGGACCGATGATGATTCGCAATTGTATCCGCAAATGAGCGGCCTCTGGGACAACAGCGGCATTAACCGTCCAGACCGCGATGCCCGTGGATTAACCGATCGCGGCGACCCACAGTTGGCTGACAACCTGACGCCGACCAAGCTGCACGGGCAGATCACTCCCGGAGCACCGATGCCGAGCATTACTTTGAAGGGCGTCAGCATCAAAGGCCAAAGCTCAGTAGGTTACACGGAAGCGGTCACCGCAGCGCAGAGTGACGCCAAGAGCGCGTTGAACCAGGACCAGGTGCCCAGAGCTTACCAGGGAGCGGTGCGGGATTACTTCAACGACATTAAGCCGTAATGATTCAAGCTTGCTCGTGGCAAGAACGGTCATTTGACTTCCTGTCAGGGTAATACAAAAAGCGATTTAATGTCCGCAACTAAAATCATCATTGGACTGAGCGTTAATCTAGTAGTTCCAATAGTTGGCTCTGTTGCCTTTCTTTTACTTTGCCGTCGAATGTCGCAAGCACAGATTCAGTCGCCACCATTTCTATCGTGCTTTGTTTTGTTCGCCACATTTGGAGGCTGGCTGATGGTGGCACTCACTGCGATTTTTTGGGAATGGTCCGGCATGGCATCGCTTGGGGTCTTTTACTTGGCACTAATTGCCCCGTTCGTGACCGCAGCCGCCGCTTGGAATTTACGTCGCCGACGCGACCTGTCAGTCTTTCACAAAAGTGCCTTTATTGCGGGCACCGCCTATAGCGCCGCAATTGCTTTGTTGGACTTGTGTTGGATCGGGGCCGTAAGTATCCGCAGCATATAGGTGGAACATCCCTCTCGTCCATTCTAATATATAAGGCCTGGCCAGGCGCGTAAATCCCAGGCGCTTTGGTTCTTTCGGGTTATCAATGACATTAAACCTTGACCGCGAGGTTTAGAAGAGGACCGGCCACACTATTATCGCCCCGACAAATACGGCCAGCACGAAGATCGCTATTAGCCACCAGAGCCAACGCATCCCACGCGGCTTTAAGATCTTTTGTGTCTCTAATTCGCGCTCGACAAATTCGTTGTAGTCGAATGATTCGTCCGGGAGATTGAGTTTGCTCGCGTAGGCTTCCTGTGACCACCCCGTCTTTTCATCGGCGCCACATTCCGGGCACGCCCTGGCCCGGGCAGGAACGTCGGCCCCACAGTTCGGGCATGTTTCAGGAGCGGGCATGAAGTTTAAGGTTTAAGAGATTTCAACCACGAAGGGCACGAAGATCACGAAGGAAACGCATTACTTCCCAAGCCAAAAAATTCAATTCCGACTTCGTGCTCTTCGTGTGCTTCGTGGTAATAAAATTCCAAACCAATACTCAATGCGGCTTGGAATGCAACAAAGCGCCGACAATACCCCGGCCGCGCCACAGCTCCGGCGGAATAGCGGCCGGGTCCACGCTCCAACGGGCCGCGAGTTGGTTGACTTTTTCGGAATTGGCCGCCAAGGCGTCCCTGATGGTGAAGGGATTCCGCTCGCAAGCATATTCGAGGCAAAGCATTTTGAGGTCTTTCTCCGCCGCCGTGACCGGACCCTGGTTCCACAAGGTTTCTCCAGCCCACGCATAGGCGCGATAGACGTGGCCTCGTTCCATCAAAACCCAGCCATGACTGTTCACGGCCCGGCCAACGCTGAAAAATTGCACTTGCCCCAACTTACGGCTCAAGGCGGTTAAAAAATGGAAGCACCGGTCCGGATCCTCAGCAGGCTCAGGCAAACCCGAACCCAGAACCAAAACCCAGCCGGAAACAGCCGGAGAAATAAACAGTTTGTCTTCGCGCGCCTCAGCCAGGCCTTCCTCCCAGGAACAGGGCGTAGGGTGGTGCAAATGAAGCGCGGCCTGCACCACCGAAGGATTGGAAGCCCTGATCGCCAGCCAGCGGCTCGGCTGCTCGAACGGGGTGTAACTCATGGCGGGGCTCGAAAAGTTTTGTTCCGACTCCTCGCTCGCCAACGAGCCAGCGCGACGCCACGCGCAATAAAGGAAAAACGTCCCTAATCCCAACACGATCACAAAAGGGATCAGCATCAGGAGCCACACAAGTTCCCTGGCTTCGGAAGGGCTCACTCTGAGATACTATAAATCCCAATTTTGAATGCTTCAATGTAAATCTCGTATTTCCGGGCGGCATTTTGTAAGGTTGCCCCTGAATTTGTTATGCGTTTATTGCTTATCCTAATACTGCTCCTGGCCCCCTTCGCTGCCCGCGCGGAAAACTTTGCTCTGCGCGATGGTGACCGCGTCGCTTTGATTGGCGACACCTTCATCGAGAGGGAACAGGAATCAGGCTGGTTGGAGTCTGTCATGGGCGCGACCTTCCCGGACTGCCATATCGTTACCCGCAACCTCGGCTGGAGCGCAGATACCCCGGCGGGTGAGAGTCGCGCTTCGTTCGATTACAATGAGGCGGGCAAAGGTTTCAAATTATTGACAGACGAAGTGGAACTCGTGAAACCTTCCGTCGTTATCCTTGGTTACGGCATGGCCAGTTCCTTTGCCGGGCCGTCGGGTCTCCCGAAATTCAAAGCAGATATGGAGCGCCTGATCGATGCCATCCAGAAGCAGCAGAAGGAACAATTGCGTTTTGTTATCCTCAGTCCATTGCGCCATTGGAAAATGCCCGCTCCCCTGCCCGATCCGACCGCGCACAACCTTTCCCTGGCTCAATACACCCAGGCACTGCGCGAGATCGCCCAGGCGCACGGCTTTCCGTTTGTCGATTTTTTTGATTGGCGGCCTTCGGGAAACGCCCGCGAGCTGACGGACAATGGCATTCACCTCACGCCCAAAGGCTACCGATTGATGGCCCTGGAAATGGCGCGGCAATTGGGTTGGCGTCCCCGGACAAAGTCAGTCAACGAAAAAACACTGGAGCCGATGCGCCAGGAAATTGTGCGCAAGAACCAGTTGTTTTTTGATCGCTGGCGGCCCGAAAACCAAACTTACCTCTTCGGCTTCCGCCAAAATGAGCAGGGCAAGAACGCCGTCGAAATTCCGCAGTTTGATCCTTTGATTGACGCCGCCGAACAACGTATTTTCCAGTGGCAGCAATTCGTGGCCAACAAAGCCGCCCAAACTCCCGCTCCGATGGTCACCAATCCGCCGGCCAAGGCTTCCCTGGCGCCATCAATGCCGGAATTTGACATGGCGTCCGGCTTCGAAATCAGCCTGTGGGCCGATTCTCCACTGCTGGCCAAGCCGACGCAGATTAATTTCGATCCGCGCGGAAGATTATGGGTGGCGGAGTCGTCAATTTATCCGCAAATTTCCCCCGGGCAAAGGGCGAACGACAAAATCGTTATTCTTGACGATACGACTCATTCAGGCCACGCCGATAGTTCCACGGTTTTTGTCGATGGACTGTTCGTCCCGACTGGTGTTGAGCCGGGCGACGGCGGTTGCTACGTTGGACAAAGCACCGAGTTGCTTCATTTTACGGGCAACACCAAGGCTGAAGAGCGTCGGGTGGTTTTGTCCGGATTCGGCACCGAAGATACTCACCACCTGATCCATACGCTGAATTGGGGACCGGACGGCATGCTTTATTTCGATCAATCCATTTACATCCACAGCCACCTGGAAACTCCTAACGGTGTCGTTCGTCATAACAGTGGCGGTGTTTTGCATTTGCGGACCGAGACGATGCAGGTAGGCGATTTCCTCTACGGATTCTGCAATCCCTGGGGACACCAATTCGACGCCTTCGGGCAATCCTTCGTCACGGATGGCGCAGGCGGCGAGGGAGTAGCCTGGGGAATCCAGGGAGCAACTTACTTTACCTACGCCGATATGCGGCGCGAAATGTCCAGCATCAGTCCGGGCTCTTATCCGAAATTTTGCGGGTTGGCCATCGTCGCCAGCCGGCAATTTCCCAATGATTGGCAAGGGAACATGCTCACGGCGGATTTTCGGGCGCATCGGCTGGTGCGCTTTTCCGTCAGCCCGGACGGCGCGGGTTATACCAGCGAACAAATGCCCGATTTGTTGCGCACGACCAATGAAACGTTTCGGCCCATCGACTTGAAATTTGGCCCCGACGGCGCGCTCTACGTGGCCGACTGGTGCAATCCCATCATTAATCACGGCGAGGTGGATTTCCGCGATCCGCGCCGCGATCACGATCATGGCCGTATCTGGCGCATCACGGCCAAGGGGAGGCCGCTGGAAACACGTCGCGATTTGACCCGCGCCGCCAATCGGGAGTTGCTGGACAATTTGCTTTCATCCAACAGTTATGATGTGGAGAAATCGCGCCGCGTTTTGACCGAGCGCGGAGAGCATATTCTGGGCGATCTCAACAATTGGACTGCTCACCAAACCAACGAAACCGCTCTCTTGCAATCGCTCTGGATGTATCAATCCATCGATGTCCGAAACGATACATTGCTGAACCGCCTTCTGGCCGGCCACGACGGACGCATCCGGGCCGCCGCCACGCGTGTTTTGGCCGCCTGGCCGCGCACCCATACCGATGCCGCTGGCCTGGAGCCGGACGAGTCCTACGAATTGAGGCTCAAGGATCCATTCCCGCGCGTGCGCGTGGAAGCGTTACGCGCCGTCGCCGCCGTCCCGTCGTTGCGCTCAGCCACTTGGGCCTTAAATACTTTGAGTCAAAAACAAGATTCATTTTTGGATTACGCTTTGTGGTTAACCATCAATGACCTGGCCAAGCCCTGGCTTGACGGAGTGCGGTCCGGCGCCTGGAGCAGCGTTGGGCGCGAAAACCAACTCGCTTTCGCCCTGAAAGCGATTAAGCCGGAACTCGCCGGCCCGGTGCTGGATGAATTGTTCAGCAAGCAATTGCTCTCCAGTGAGGGCCGCGGGCCGTGGATCGAACTCATTGGCGACATTGGCACGAGTCGAGCCGTGGGCCAGCTTTACGACAGCCTCCGGGAGCGCAAACTCAATCCCTCGGCCACGCGCCGCGCCTGGACGGCCCTCATCAAAGCGGCCGATCGCAGTGTCCAGCCCGAGGCGCACAAAGAAGATTTGGCCAATTTCTTTGACAGCGAGGACAATGAGACGCGCAAGGACGCGGCGCGCCTGGCGGGCGATTGGAAGGCGCCGGGATGCGTTTCAAATCTTTGTTCTTTGGCGGTCAACGAACACGCGACGCCCTCGGCGCGCAAAGCCGCGTTGGATGCGTTACGCAAAATTGGCGGCGCGGAGGCGGTGGCCGCGTTGCAACAATGGACCAAACACGGAGAACGCATGGAACTTCGCCAACCGGCTGTTCTCGCGGTGGCCGCTTTGGATTGGTCGCAGGGCAAGGAGCCGGCCATCGCGTTGCTTCTCGACCTGACGAATCAGGAGACCCAGGTATCGGTCTGGCGTTCGTTGCTGGGCAATTCAGGCGCGGGGACAAATCTCGCCGCCGCGCTGCCCAGAAGCGGTTTTCCGGCAGCGCTGGCCAAGGCCGGCATCCGCGCGGTTCATGAATCCGGCGGACGTGAGCCGGAGTTGGTCGTGGCCCTTAATCGCGCCGGCGGCTTGTCCGGCAGTGACACGGAATTGACCAAGTCCGAAATGATGAAACTAGTCGAAGCCGTCCTCAATCGCGGCGACGCGGCCCGCGGCGAGCGGCTTTTCAGGAGTCAACAACAGAGTTGCGCGACCTGTCATGCCATTGGCGGGGTCGGTGGGCATGTCGGGCCGGACCTTACCTCGATCGGGGCCAGTTCGCCGGCGGATTATTTGATTGAATCTGTTTATTACCCGAACAAGCAAATCAAAGATGGCTATCACTCCACCCTCGTTGCGACCAAGGACGGTGAAGAAGTATCCGGCATTCAAGTACGCGAAAACGACCAGGAATTAGTCTTGCGCACGGCGGGCGACCAGGAGGTGAAGATTGCCAAAAGCCAGATTGTCACCCGCAAAGTGGGCGGGTCACTGATGCCATCAGGTCTCACCGATAATCTTAACATGGATCAGCAGTTGGATTTGTTCCGCTTTCTCTCCGAGCTCGGCAAGCCAGGCCCGTTCGACGCTTCGTCGGGCAATGTCGCCCGATATTGGAAAGTCGCGGCCTTCGACAAGGACGCCACCACATCTTCCAACCTTGGTCTGACAGGCGACCGCTGGCGCGTTGTCCCCTCGCTGGTGGACGGCACCGTGTCGCGTGACGATATTGAAAAGGACATCCCTAGTGGCACCGTGAGCATCCTGGCCGGTGCGCGGTTCCGCACGGCCAAAGCCGGCCCTGTCCATTTCAATTTTCCGTCCGACGGAAAAGGGTGGATTGATGGCGTGGAAATGACCGCTCAAAGCACCAATGTCGTCAGTGAACTGGCCGCAGGCGCGCACGTGGTCATTCTAAAATTTGAGGCTGGAAAAGTGCCCGCCTCCATTCGCTTACAATCAGCGGATGTAACGTTCTTGACAAACTGAAATCCCATCTTCTTTTGGTAGGGCGAGACTCTGTCGAGCCCCAATATTTCCTCGAAAAATCTAATCAGGGCTCGACGGAGTCTCGCCCTACCGTCAAGAAGAGAAGCCGGCCCTTTTCTTCGCCCTTCAACAATGAAATGTCCACACTTTTGTTTGCCAATAATCGCTTCAATATGCGCTCGGCACGACGGAGTTTGCCGCTCTCTAACAGGGCGATAGCCTCGTCTTCCATGACATACGTAGTCGAGGATGTGGTGATCATAGCCTTATGACAAATCTAACACGAGGTGGCCGATTTGCTTACGCGCGTTTAGTCGGGAGCGCAACCTCACACCCTTCACGGGCGGCTTCAACAATCAGCGGGGAATGGTGGCGCTGAGCGATTTGCCGCGCGCGAGCGACCATGCGGGAAATCTGCTCATCCGTATGATCGGGGTCGTGATGAAATAGAAAGAGGCGCCGAACTCCGCCTTGCATGGCCAAGGTGACCGCGTCCTCGAAACAACTGTGCCCCCACCCAATGTGTTTGCCGTATTCCTCGGCGTCATATTGCGAATCAATAATAAGCACGTCGGAACCGCAGATGAAATCCAACACGTTGCTATCCTCCTCCGGAACGGTGTTGATTTCTGCGCGGCGCTCGGAATCTTTGTTCCGGGTCCGCGCTTGCTGGAACAACTCCACGTCCGGCAGATAGGAAATGGAACCGCCGGGCGTAAACAGCCGGTAGCCCGCGCATATCCCGGGATGATTCAAAAAATGAGCCTTAACGTCTATGTTGCCGACTTTGAAGCTCAACTCCTTAAGTTCCCGGATGCTGATGCCGCCGGGCATTTGCTCCATGCTAATCGGAAAATAGGGGTTCTCCATTTGGGTGGAAAGCGTGCTTTGCAAGCCCTGCCTCGCCCCTTCAAAGCCACAAATGGTTACTTCGTTCTTCAGATTGTAAGCGGGTGGGAAAAATGGAAAGCCCTGGATGTGATCCCAGTGCGAGTGCGTCAACAACACGTTCAGGCGGATCGGACGGTCTTTGAATTCCTGCACCAGCGAAAGGCCAAGCTTGCGAATCCCCGTGCCCGCATCGAGGACAATAATTTCACTGCCACTGCGCACTTCGACGCACGAAGTATTGCCGCCGTAATAAACCGTCTCTGGTCCTGGCGCGGCAATGGAACCGCGCACCCCCCAAAATTTCACCAGCGTGTCTTGGTTGCCGCCAGGTCCGCCGTTGAGCTTCGCCGTCCCCTGGCCGTTCGAGGAAACTCGTGCCAGCAACTTTTCCAAGGTTTGAAGATCAACGGGGTGGGCCAGATATTCATCCACGCCAGATTCCAGGGCCGCCATTTTTTCGGCAATTTGCCCATCGCCAACAGCGACCAGGATAGGACGGTGGATGGAATTTTCCTTTTCCCCCAGCGCCTTGAGATAGGAACGGGCTATCTCAAACCAGGGCGTCTCCCAATCGCAAAGGATCAATTCGGGCTGGTGCTGGCTGGTTAAAGACAAGGCGCGCTGCGAGTCGCTGGCATCCAAAACGGACCATCCCTGCCCGCTTAGTCCGGGCGTAAACCGGCCGCGGAAGGCCTGATCACCCGAAATGACTAAGATCGTTTTCATGGCAGCAAAGCATACTATCCCATTTTACATCGCAAAACACAAGGCTTTGTTTGACAACATCATCGGCGCAGAGGTGATTAAAAATGAATAAGATAAAAAGTTCGACGAAGCGTTGCAGCACGCGGTAAGTCCGAGGCCGCCGATGCCGAGACTTCGGGGCGCGACCGTCTCGGAACGGCGGTCGGGACGACCGCGCTCCCGAAGACCAGTGAAATCTCTGGCTAAGCCAAAGACAAATTGCGCAAGACCTGGACCGTCGAGCGCGCTTTGTTCAAAGTGTAAAAATGCAATCCGGGCGCACCGCTACGCAACAATTCCTCGCATTGCCGTGTCGCGTATTCGATGCCGAATTCGACGCAAGCCTCGTCGTTATCGGTAAATTTTTCCAGGCTGGCGTGCAAAGAAGCGGGCAACTCAGCGCCGCACAGGGCCGTGAAGCGCTTAATTTGGTGCGCGCTGAGAATCGGGATAATGCCGGGAAAGATCGGGACGGTCACGCCCTTGCGCGCCAGGTAATCGCGGAAGCGGAAGAAATCCCGGTTGTCAAAGAATAATTGAGTCAAGACGAAATCAGCGCCGCAATCAATCTTTGCTTTCAGGCGGTCCCAATCCACCTCGGGCCCTTCCTTGCAAGCCACGTGGCCTTCCGGAAAGCCCGCCGTGCCGATGCAAAAGCCGCCCATTTCCTTGATGAAGCTGACTAATTGATGGGAAAACTCAAAACCGCCCGCAGTTTTCTGGAATGGCCCAGTCACGCCCGGCGGATCGCCGCGCAACGCGAGAATGTTTTGTATGCCCAAGTCGCGGGCCTGTTGCAGAACCTGGCGCAACTCCTCCGCCGTGGCATTAACACAGGTCAAATGCGACATCGCGACAATCTGGTGTTCGCGTTGGATGCGGGCGACAATGCCGAGAGTCTTGTCGCGCGTGCCGCCGCCCGCGCCATAAGTGACCGAGCAATAATCCGGGCGCGCTTCCTTGAGAGCTGGAATCGTTTTCTCCAGCAGCGTGCGGTCGCCTTCGTCCGTTTTAGGCGGGAAAAATTCAAAGGAAATGACCGGCCGCCCCAAGGCCGCCTTCTGCGCATGAATGTCCCGAATAAACTTCATTTGTAACATTATGAGAGTTACAGGAGTAAAGCGCAAGGTTGAGACCAGCCACAACACACAACATGAGGTTGGTGGACGATTATGCGAAGGTATCCCGCTGGGACGGCGAGATTCTATCGAGCCCTAATGTTTCTTGGGGAAATCGAGTCAGGGCTCAACGGACTTTCGCCCTCCCGAGGGAAGCCATAGCACGTTCCGCCGCCATGCGACTAGAAAGATGACCGCTAAAACCAGGAACGACAGCCATCCATCAATGAGCGTGTCCGTGCCCCAAAAGGATGGATGAACCCCCGACGTGCGGAAGAGGAAATGATAGGATTTGAGCCAGAAGATCCACCCCGCGTGGAGGCCGATGGAGAAATAAAGCGCTCCAGTGCGTTGATAGGCAAGGGCGAGAATCGAACCCGCCACCAACAAAGTCAAAAAGGCAGGCATCATGGCGGGAGGATGGCTCAGCATGGCCCATAAAAGCGAAAAACCAGAATACCATTCCACGACTGGGGCGCTTTCGGCCTTCTTAATGAAATGAACGGCTGAATAAACAGCGCTGCTCACGATGAGCGCCGCCGGCCAAGAAAGGCCGCGTCGCAGCAAACCAAAAAGAGCGCCGCGAAAAATAAATTCCTCCAGAACGGCCACTATGACCGCAGTCAATGTGGCGCTAACCAGGAGATGGAACCAGTCGACGGCGGAATGCGTTGAGACGAACGCGTTTGCGCCACAAACCAAGGCCAGCAGCGCCACGGCGGCCAGCGAGGCCCATCCCAAGGCGAACCCTTTGAAGATTTGGGTCGCGGCTCGATCTTGCCGGATAAACCCCAGCTCCCTCCAGCTTTGCAATCCGCTGTAACGCAGAAGAGGCCAGAGACAAATCAGCGCCAAACCCAAGAGCGCACGATCCAGGCAGCGATTAAACGGTGCGTCCGCCAATCCAGAGAGCGGACGCCAATGTCCGGCCCAGTGCGCCAGCCAGTAAAGCCATGGGGCCAGCATCGCGCCGCCGGGAAACACGATGGCAAAATAGATGACCAGCGAGCAAACGAGGCGTGTGGGTGGGATTGATTTCATCTCACCTTGGATTCGCCGCTTTAATCTTAGTCCTAATCTTAATCCTAATCTCTTACTCGAAAAAGATTAGGATTAAGATTAAAATAAAGATTAGGAACACAGGCCCTGCGCCGCCATCTTAAAATGGGGTTTGCGTCTCGCGCCGGGAACAATCATAAGTGAGCGCGATTTATGGCGGCGTGGCCCAAAGCATTTGAAAGTTTCCTTGCCACCGCTCGCAATTTCTTGCGCCAGCATTGGCGGCAAGCATTGCATGTGCGGCAGCGTCTGCTCCTGAGCGAGGAGGCCATACACCTCTTGATGGCCGCAGTCGTGGGGTTAATGGGCGGGATCATCAACGTCCTCTTTTATCTGACCATTGAGGGAGCGCAAACACTCTTCCTGCGGCATCCCGGGCAGAATATTGTGGAAGTCGCCACGCTCCTGAGCAAGCCATTGCGAGTGCTTTCGCCTTTCCTGGGAGGATTGGCTGCGGGCGCTGTTTTACATTGGGGGTTGCGTCTGGTCGGTAAACAAGGTTCAACCAATTTATTGGAAGTCGTCGTGGCTGGAGATGGACGCCTCCCGTTCCGCAGCGGAATCGTTCGGGCGATATCCTCCCTGATCAGCATTGGCACCGGCGCATCCATCGGACGCGAAGGGGGCATCACGCAGTTATCGGCGACCATGGCCTCGAAGTGGGGGCAATTGGCCAAGTGGCAACCGTACCGATTGCGCTTGCTGGTGGCGTGCGGCGCGGCGGCTGGCATCGCCGGGGCTTACAACGCGCCAATCACCGGGGCGGTCTTCGCCGCGCACATCGTCCTGGGAAATTTCTCGATGAACTTGTTCGCTCCTCTGCTCTGCGCCTCCGTGGTTTCGTCGATGATGTCGCGCAGTTTTTTTGGCATCCATCCGTGGTACGAAGTGCCGAATTTCGATTTCACCAGCATCGCGCAATTGCCGTGGTTCGTCGTTCTAGGCTTTTTTGCCGGAGCGCTCGGGGCCGGATTCTTAAGATTGCTTCAGATAAGCAAGGAAATGTTTCAAAGCATTCCTCTTCTTTACGTTCGCATGGCGGCGGGAGGGTTGTTGGTGGGAGTCATTACCATCGTTTATCCTCAAGTCTGGGGTAACGGCCATGAGGTCACGACCGCAATTATTCAACACCCGATCAGCTTTGATATATTGCTTGGCATCTTCATCGCCAAGTTGGTGGCCACGGTCATCACGGTGGGATCGGGCGCGGTCGGTGGGGTGATTACGCCGACGCTTTTTTTGGGAGCCGGCCTCGGCAGCCTGCTGGCGCTGGCTTTGCAACACATGGGTTGGTCGTCGGTCCCGACCGCTATTTTCGCTCTGGCCGGCATGGGCAGCGTTTTCGCGGCCACCACCCGGTCTCCACTTTTGGCCATCGTCATGGTTCTGGAAATTTCGCAGAATTACTCCCTTATGCCGGCGCTCATGCTGGGTACGGCGATCTCCACCCTTGTGTCGCGGAACCTCCACGCTAATTCGGTCTATACCGAACCGCTGAAATTGCGGAGCCAGGAAATGGAAAGTTACCGTGTTGGCGCGGCCACTGAGCAGACGATTGGCGATTTGATGCGAGAACCGGTAACACCGCTGCTGGAAACGACCACCTTGCCGAAAATCGCCGAGCGATTCCTGAGCAGCCCTAACAATTACCTGCCGGTCGTGGACGGGCAATATCGCCTGGTCGGTTTGGTTGCTTTGCAAGATTTGAAGGAACACCTCGGTTCAGCGGGCGATTTACCATCCGTCATCGCCGCCGACATTATGCGCCCGCGTCCGCCGTGTTTGCTACCCGGGCAAAAATTGCTGGATGCCCTCCCGACGCTGCTGGCGAGCGAGCAACGCAACGTGCCGGTGGTTAATTCCCGCCAGGAAAATCGCCTCATTGGCTCTATGCCGCGGGCGGAAGCACTGGCCTCACTTTCAGAAATGATCGCAGTGACGACTACGACCATCGCTTCGACGGAGTTTATTGCAAAAGAAAAGCTAACGCCCCAGCCCCCATCGCCAGGAGCCAAATGATGACGACCGCTTGAACGCGGCTAAAGCCGCAGCGAACCAACCGGTGCGATAGATGATTGGTGTCTCCAATGTAGAATGGCTTTCCGCGTTTCCAGCGCCACAGCACCACCCAAGCCATGTCAAGCAACGGCACCGCTAACACCAGCAAAGGAGTAAGCACGGCGAGAGGCAAAGGATGTTTTCGAGTGTAGTAATGCGGCAAAATGGCCAACACCGCCAGCAGATAGCCGGTTAAGTGACTACCGGCGTCGCCGAGAAAAGCAGTAGCTTGAGGAAAATTAAAGGGCAGAAAACCCAGCAGCGCGCCGGTCACGAGGAACGCCATGGTCGCCACCAAATATTGCCCGGAAAAGGCGGCGATCAAACCGAGCCAACCGGCCCCGATCGCACCCAAGCCCGCGCAAAGGCCATTCATGTTATCCATGAAATTGAAAGCATTGACGACCGTGAGAATCCAAAGAGCTGTCATGGCATAGCTAAAAAGCACGCTATGCACAAATATCGTGATGCGCATTCCAGCCGCCGCCACAACCAGAGCCACGGCGAGTTGGCCGCCGAATTTAATCAACGGCGTCATTTCGGCTTTGTCGTCGCGCAACCCAATGAAAAGCATGCCAAAGGCACCGGCCGTCAGGCTAAGAAGTTGGACGGCGCGTACGCTTAGGCCGTATTCGAAAAGCCCGGCGAAGCTCGAGGGCGAAGCAGTCGTGGCCACCACGATCCCGGCCAATAACGAAGCCAATATGCCGGTCATGACGGCCATGCCCCCGGCTAAAGGTATCGGGCTGCTGTGGATTTTGCGATGGCCGGGGTCATCTATCGCGCCGCTTTTAAGACACCAGCGACGCCACCAAGGCACTGATAGCGCCGACGCCAAAGTCGCCGACGAGCAGGCCGCAAGATATATAATGACAATAATCACTTCGACTCTGTTTCGAGAAGCTTAAGGTAAAGAGCGTAAATTTTCTCCAGCATCGTTTCGACGGAAAAATTTTGACGAACGAAATCCCGGCCACGACTTCCAAATTGCTCGCGCAACTCCGGCGCACCGGCCAATTGCACGAGTCGATCGGCCAGGTCATCGACGTCGCCCGGGACGACAAGAAAGCCAGTTTCGCCAGGTAAACAAACCTCATTAGCGCCGTCACAATCATAGGCGACGACGGGCTTCCCGGCGGCCAGCGCCTGCGGCAAGGCGCGCGGCAAACCTTCCCTTCGCGACAAGTGGGCCACGACGTCCATCACGCCCATGAATTTGGGAACGTCAGCAGGAGGAATGAGACCGGCGAAAATGAAGTGCTTTTCCAAACCGGCCGCGCGCACTTGTTCCTGCAAACGGGAGCGAAGTCTGCCGTCGCCGACCAGGAGAAATTTAGTTTGGATATGACGCCGCAGGATATTTGGCGCGGCGGCGATAAGATCCTCGTGTCCCTTCAAATGGAAAAGTCGCGCGATCTTGCCGATGACAAAATCCGAAGGCGCGATGCCCAGGCGCGCGCGCAACCGTGGATCATTGTGCGCGGTCAGGAAAGGTTCGAGCTCAAAGCCGCTAAAAATACGGGTGTATTGCCCGGCATGACCAACACCCGCCGCCACATATTGCTTTGTCATGGCGTCGGCGACACTGATGAAGTGAGTTGTAACCTTGGCGGCGCGCTGCTCAGCGCGGCGCAAAAGCAAGTTGGAGAAGGCTCCTTGAAACGGCCCAAATGAAGGGCCATGCACCGTGTGAATGATAATGGGCACTCCGGCCCGCCTTGCCGCCAGTCGGGCCAAAATACCGGCTTTGCCGCTATGCGTATGCACGATGCGCGGCGTCCGGGCGCGAAAAATCGCGGTCAACCGCCGCCAGGCCAAGAGATCATGCCACGGATGAATGGGACGAATCAAAGATGGAAGGATCGTCAACAATTCCGGCCGGGCGGCAAAGGCAGATTCCAGCGAACCCTCCGGCCCGGTGGTCGGCCCGGCAATCAGTTCGACTTGAAGATCGGGACGATTCTGAAGACCAAGAACAGTCGCAATTGTATTTTCCTGTGCGCCGCCAATGACCAGCCGGGTAATGACGTGGGTAACCCGCATCCGAATTCGGATTAGCGGGCACCCAACTCGGTGAGCCGGTTTGTCGCCCGCTGGTATTCACTGCTATCCTCCGGCGCAGAACGAAGACAGCGCTTCAAATGGTCAATTTCGTCGCCTTTGTTTTTCTCGGCGGCGGCGACGTCGGCCAAGCCAAACTCGGCCAGGTAAGGCTGCTTGGGCAAAGCCTTGCCCATGGTTCGAAAATCGTCCCGTGCCGCCTGGTATTGTTTGAGTTGGATTTTGCATACCGCGCGGTTGAGCAAGGCAGAGTAATTCTTGGGTTGAATAAGCAAGACCTGGTCCAGAGTGGCTATGGCGCCCTCGTAGGAATGAACCAAGACTTCCAATTCGGCTTTCTTTAGCAGCACCTCTGGCACATCGAGCGAATCGTGCCCCGGAGATTGCATCAGTTTCAATTGCCGATCAATGATGGTCAAGGCGTTGGCAAAGTAGCGGTCGGCTTCGCTGGTCTTGTGAGTGCGCAAAGAGTCAAAACCACGAAAACGGTAATATTCGGCCAGGGTGGCGATGCGACTTTCGTCGTTGGGATTAGCCTTGATCGCGGCAAACAAAAGCTTTTCGGCACCCGGAAAATCCCCGCTGGCGATATCCGCCATCGCCTCGCAGCGGGAAATTCTCCACGGGTCCATCTTCGAGGAGACGCTCAAGTGCCGCACCAACTCAATCGCCTTGGCCGGCTGGTGCATGTCCACGTAAGTCTTGGCCATGGCCAATTCCGCCTCCGGGTCGCCCGGAAGCAATTGCAGACGGCGCCGAAACAAAAGCGTGGCCTGGCCAAGATTGCCGCGACCGGCCAGCAGTCCGCCCAGTTCCAAATCCAGCTCCGGCTCGTCCGGCGGCCCGAACCTGCGGAGAATGGATTCCAACCCATAAAGACGCGAAGCATTGGCGACCGCTTCCAGCCCATCGTCAATCGGCTGATGGTTGCCCTTGAGCAGGCGTTCATTGTAGCGAAGATTCACGGCGGCGATGACGTTGTTGGTGTTAAGACGCACGGCTTCGGCAAATTGACCGTGCGCTTCCTGGAGATGATTGGCCTTTTGCAACTCGGTTCCCCAAAAATTCAGCGCGGCCGAATAATCCACAGCTAGGGCCATATCGTCGAAATCCCGACTAGCAAGCTGTGGCAGCGCTTTCAAAGAACCATTCTCCAGCTTGGTCCAGAACTTCTGATTGGCCTGCACCTCCGGCTCCGTCACTAGTGGAGGTTGAGTCATATTGGTCGCGTAGGGCTTGACTTCATAGACCAAGCCTTGCGGCTTGAGGTAAAGGGCCTCGAAGTAATAACCAAAACTGGTGTGCAAATAATAAACCGGAAAATGCTTCGGCGCGTGATCCATGAATGTCACCAGGTTTCCGCTGCCCAAAACACTGGGCAGCAGCGCCAAATTCGTCGTCATGATGCTCTTAAGCTGCGGGTATTGCGCGGCCAGGTAATAAATATACTCGCGATGCGGAAAGGATTCCGTCTCGATCATGATGTTCTGGTTGCTCTCGCCTCGCCGCTCATAATCAGCTTGCAACAAATACAGCCGGGCCGGATCGTCGCTCAAAATGATGGAATTCTTACCCGGTAACCCGTCCAGCGTCTGATCTGCAAAGCGCTCCAACGCCCTGTCATTTCCAGCCTTGATGTGAGGGTAATTTTGCCAAATCAGCACGGCCGGGGCGGCAAAGGAAATCACCCACACTGCCGCCAGCAAAGTAAGGTTGATAAACTTGGTCAGCGGATGTCTGCGTTCCCACGCTGGGAGGCGCTTTGGGGCAAAGACCAGCATGATATAGCCACTAAAGTAACCAACGCACATGGCTCCGATATAATAGAAGGTCAGAAAGCTCACAGGCTGCTGGCGCATGCGCACACTGGGGCTGTATTGAAAATCGAAAAAAGTCACCAGCGCCAGAGCCAGGCAAGCCACATGCAAGGCGTTGAACATAAACCGAGTCATAATGTTCCCGACGGCGCTGATTTCACCTTCAAATGACGGCCATTTGATTGCAGCAAATAGCAGCGGCAAAAGCGAAGGCACACCCGCCAACAGCGCCAACCAACCAGGCACTAATCTGAGGCCGTAAATCTGGGATCCCAGCTCAGTCGTAAGCAAGAAGCCAAACTGCGGCGGCAACTTTTCGCCAGAGGCACTCATGGCGCCAAGAACCGGAATGAGCAAATAGAGCAGATTGCCAGCCAGCCCCCACAAAGCCATGCGCCCCAAAAAACGAAGATTAAAGAAGCCGACCAATCCCCTGATCCATACCAGCGCAAAAATGTAGATTGGGAAAAAGCCCAATAGCGCCCAATTGTTAGTGTCTCCCAATCCGTAAACCAAAGCCGAGACGGTCAGCCATTTGTCATTTTGCGAAACACGGTATTCCAGGAGGCAATCAATGATCACCGCGAACACCAGCAGATTTAACATTTCGCCGGTGGCCACAACGGCATTCTCCCAGAACGTCAGTTGCGTCGCCAGGACGAGCACGGCGAAGAGCGCCGGCAAAAAGGCGGCGCGAATGGAAAGCAAAGCGTGCGCCCCCATTTCCCTGAACCTCGCTTCGCGCGTCCGGTCCTGGGGCATGAGGTGAACGGAGCGGGCTAGCAAACCTAGGATCAGGGAGGCGCACAAGGCCGTCAATGCATTCAGGGCTCCAGGCTGCCAGGATTTGGGTAAGATTCGGATCGGCGCCGTCACGATCAGGAACAAAGGCGCCATCGACTCAGGACGCCACTTCAACGAATAGGGATGCCAATCCCAGCCGGTCACTTGGGCCATTAAAGGGAGGGCCTTTAACGACACCCAGTGATTCATTGTCACTCCGTATAAGATCAATCCGCCCACGACGGCAAGCCAGGGGGAAAGAATAATGGGCCGACGTGGAGGTGGGTTGCGCTTGTCTTCGACTGTCATGCTTAATTAAGTCTGGATGAACTTCCTGCCCATTGGCAAGGCTTATGCGTTGCTTGACGGACGCTTTGTAAGCCTAACGTCAGCAACGCATTCCATGTGTTGCGTTTGTGGAAACATGTCTAAAGGGACTATTTTCGTTACTTCAAAGACATTGCCGGCGCACAAAACGTTCAAGTCTCTGGCCAGTGTAGCCGGGTGACAGGAAACGTAAAGTACTTGTCGCGGGCCAGTCTTTCGCAAGGCTTCCAACATCTTTGGCGGGCAGCCAGTGCGGGGCGGATCAAGAATCACCGTGGTTGCGCCAGCTTCGAACCGCCCCAGCATGCGCGGCAACATTTCTTCGGCCCGACCGGATAGGAATTGTCCGTTGGTTAATCCTCGAGACTTGGCGTTGCGCCGGGCGGCTTGGATGGCTGCCGTATCTACCTCCACCCCGGCAAACTCTTCCACCAAGCTCGCCAGCTCAATGCTGAAAAAGCCCACTCCGCAATAAGCATCAATCAAGAAGCGAGACCCGCCATCGCGCAATCGGGCCGCGACGGTTTCCACTAATTTGGGCAGTAGAAAAAAATTGTTTTGGAAAAACGAGTCTCGCGGCACTTCCCAGCCTTCGGCTTCGGCGCGCAAGACCACTTTGATCCCTCCTTTGGGCGGCGGATTCAAACGCACGCGGCGGATTTCCTCATTGAGAGCCGGCTCGGCGATTTTGCATTCCTCGATGTCCACCACCAATCGGTCGTCGGCGCGTAGAAACCCAATGTTCAAGGCTTGCTTGAACTTGTCCCATTGACTGCGAATCATGATCCGGTTGCGGTAGCCGTAAGGTTCGGGACAAGGAATAACAGGTTCGACCTTCGCTGGATCAATCCCGCCAATTCTTTGAAATAAATCGCTAGCCTGTTTGTGTTTTATTTGCAACTGGGCGGGATAAGACAAGTGCTGATACTGGCAACCGCCGCATTCGCCAAAATAACGGCACGCGGGCGCGACGCGATCTGGCGAAGGTTTCAATATTTGCCGTAAACGCGCCCGGCCAAACCGCTTCTTCACCTCGGTCCATTCCACTTCCACCGTTTCTCCGGGTGCGACAAAAGGAACAAAGACAACAAATTCATTCACCCGCCCCACCCCTTCACCGCCAAAGGCGATGTCCTCAATAGTGACTTGCACAGTTTGACCCGGGACGGGCGCGGAATCCTCCGATAACTTCTTAACTGTATCCATGTGAAAGAATCTTAATGCCAAGGCGAAAATACAAACGACAAAAAACGCTATAAGATCGGCTGGCCATCGTCGGCGTGCCAATGATCACTCTAAAACCAGCCACTCTGGGGAAGTAAATTCATATCCGGTTTCTTAATTTAGGCCTGGGGCTTTTTCCGTTTTGTTTG
>Ga0302326_10011506_pt1 | contig 19045 bp, 20 predicted proteins | sample Palsa_T0_3_FD_202264 | JGI IMG/M metagenome (GOLD analysis project Ga0302326, IMG submission 202264) | Peat permafrost microbial communities from Stordalen Mire near Abisko, Sweden - Palsa_T0_3 | ecosystem: Environmental > Terrestrial > Soil > Palsa > Peat permafrost | place: Sweden: Abisko...
CGCGCCCAGTCTTGCCTGGTACGTCATGATGGTCGGGTCGCTTCTCTTTTTGCTGGCGGTGGAATTGCTCAATACCGCGATCGAGAAGCTTGCCGATTACGTCACCCGTGAGCGGCAGGTCGAGATCCGGCGGATCAAGGATTTCGGCTCGGCGGCGGTGTTCTGCGCCATCGCCCTTGCCGGCCTCACCTGGCTGGCCGCACTTGTCGTGCGCTGCGGGCTCGTCTAACTCCGCTCGACCGCCCCTTGCCAGCGCGCAGGCGCCTCAGCTTGCGTCGCCAGCTTCAAAAGCTGCCTCTCGCGCTCCCGGGCCAGCATCGCCCACGCCTGAGCCATGTCTTCAACCTGCTTTCTGTGCACCGGGTCTTTCATCCTGGAAGCCATTTTTCGGCATTCTTCCGCGTGCTGCTCGTATTCCGACACTTTCCGCAACGACGCCTCCCGCGATCAAAGCCGTTCCCGATATCCTTAAACTTTAATCCATTCCAGCGGTTCCACGGAATTACCAAACTTCAGACAGAAATCAAGCAGGGTGCGGAGCACCGTTCCCGGCCCTCCGGCAAGGCAGGGTGCCAGGCGTGCGACGGCGGAACTTGAGCATAAATGCCGGCCGATCGAGCGAACTCAGCCCATGCCGGTAACGCGATTTTAATTGCGGGCGGCTACCCAGTAGCGAATCCTTTCAGCTGCGGATTAAGGTTTTTTGCGAGGATTCATCGTGGCATACACATCGGCGAGTCCGGGGCAGGCTGCTGGCGCGCGCGGCATCAGCGTCGATCGCGCCCTGCGCAAACTGTTTCCATCGACGTCCAGGCTGACGTTCAATCCGCTGTTCCGCGCGGCGGTCAACGCGACCGACGTCATTCCACGAATGGTGTTTCCGGAATTCCGCACGCTGCCGCCCAATCACCTGCGCATTCGCGTCGGCATCGGCAACCGCATTCTCAACAATCAAACCCACTTCCTGGTCCACGCCCGTGACTTTTGGATGTTCGTGTTCTGCGAAGGCATCGCCGACATGCAGTCGGACATCCTCGATATCGGCGTCGGCTGCGGGCGCTGGGCCCATTGGCTGCGGGATTACAATTTCCGCGGCCGGCGTTTCGGCGGCACCTATGTCGGCATCGATATCGACGAGGAAGCGATCGAATGGTGCCGAAAGAACTATGACGCGGAGCGCTTTCGCTTCCACCATTCGAGTGATGCCAGCGTGTCCTACAATCAGACCACCGGAGCGCGGGTCCCTTATCGCATTCCGGCCGCGGACGCGGCGTTCAATCTGGTGTTTTCCAATTCGCTTCTCAGCCATCTTTTGGAGGGTGAGCTTGAGAATTATCTGCGCGAATCCTACCGGCTGCTGAAGGCCGGCGGCACCATGATGCATTCGCATTTCAATATCGAACATCCGCCGGCGACTTACGGCACCCGGCACACCTTCCAGCACCGGCTGGGCAACGCCCTGATCGAATCCGAGGCGCAACCGGAAGCCGCGGTCGCCTACCACACCGATTTCCTGTTCGGCCTGTGCCGGCGGATCGGATTTTCGAGCTGCGAAATTGTTCACATGCCAGGCGGCGCCCAGCATCAGCCCATCCTGCTCTGCCGCAATTAGCACCTGGCAGCGCGGCTTAAGCCCGCGTCATAACCTGAGTGTCGCCCTCGGCCATATCTTGCTGCAACAAGTCTTTCAGATCGCGGCGGAGCAGGTTGATTGACGCGGCGGTCAATCCCCAGATCAGGCCGAGAAGCAGGAAGAAGTGGCGCCAATGATCGGTGTCGACGATGAAGCCTTCGCCGGCTTCACCGACGAAGCCTGCATAAGCCGCGATGAGATAGGGTTGCCACGGCGCCGGTATCAGCGCCGCCCGGAACCCGGCCGCCAGTGTCACCATGACGAGTGTCATATAGGCGGCGCCGCCGATCCAGCCGTAGACCAGAAAGCCCTGCATGTAGACGTCGTGCTGCTGCGTACCGAAGACCCGGAAGAACTCGAACGGGCCCATGCCATTCGGATTCTCAAGGATGACGCTGAGCGCGAGCTTTTGCTCCCAGAACCGCCCGCCCGGCCCCACGTCGTAGGGTTGGATCGCTTTGGCGCGTTCCAGGAACAGGTCGTGGATGGAATCGATCGACATCAGGGCGATCACGAGCAGCGCCATGGCGATCAGGGCGCCGATGCTGAACAGCAAAACCCGCGTCCGCATCCGCGGCTCCGGCGCGGTGACGAACAGCAGGACAACCGCAACGGCGGTGGAGATCGCGAAATGCGCCCAGGCGCCGCGCGAGAAGCTCAACAGCAAACCGCCGAATAGGAGGGTCATGATCAGGAGGCTTGAAAACCGGAAGCCCCCCGTCATCTGGCCGATCAACAGCAGCAAGAGCGGAAAGATCAGAAACGGCCCGTAGACGTTCGGGTCCTTGAAGGTGGCGCTGACGCGATCGTTGAACAGAAAAATGTCGGCGTGTGGAAGCAGATGAAAGAAACCGATGTAACCGGCGGCGGTCGCGATCAGGGCTGCGATAATGTAGGCGCGGCGCAGGATGAGCAGCCGGACCAGATTTCCATCGCAGAACAGGCAGGCGAACATGATGCCCGCCAACCCCAGATAGAGCGAGGTTCCGACATATTGGATGGTCTGTTGCTGGTCGCCGACCTGAATCAGCGACAGACAGCCGCCGACGAGCCAGATCGTCAACAGCACCACGAGGGGCGCGATCTTGCGATCGAACGGTACGCGCGCAGCGACGCACATGAGCAGGAGCAACATCATCAAGGCGTCGTGGGGCGACGGCTCGATAAACGCGATCGAGCTGGTGAGCACCGTGACGAACAGGACGAGGTTCAGGAGCCGTTGCGGCAACGCCGCGGTCGCGGCGAAATCTTCCCTATAGCCAAAGGCCGCCGGGTCCGCGATCTCGCTCAATACGCATTCTCCGTGCGAATGAGCGCGAACGGCGTCTGGGCGACGATGTAGAAGTCGAGCAGGAGCGACCAGTTCTCGATGTAGTAAAGGTCGTGGTCGACGCGTTGTTGGATTTTCTCCTGGCTGTTGGTTTCGCCGCGCCAGCCGTGGATCTGCGCCCAGCCGGTCAGGCCCGGCTTGACGCGATGGCGGGCGAAATAGCCGTCCACCGCCTCGTCATAGAGTCGGTCCTCGGCCTTGGCCTGCAAGGCATGCGGACGCGGCCCGACCAGCGACAGATTGCCGACGAACACGACGTTGAACAGCTGCGGCAGCTCGTCGAGGCTGGTCTTGCGGATGAAACGGCCGACCCGTGTCACCCGCGGATCGCCGACGGTGACGAGCTTACTGGCGGCCGCGTCCGCCTGGTCGACATACATGGAGCGGAATTTGTAGATTTCGATCAGCTCGTTGTTGAAGCCGTAGCGCTTCTGCTTGAAGAATACCGGGCCGCGGCTGTCGAGCTTGATGACGATGGCGACGATCGCCATGATTGGCAGCGCGCAGACGAGCGCCAGCGAGCCGACGATCTTGTCGAACAGCCATTTCATCACGACATCCCAGTCGGCGATCGGCTTGTCGAAAATATCGAGCACCGGGACGTTGCCGACGTAGGAGTAGGAGCGCGGGCGGTAGCGCAGCTTGTTGGTATGCGCGGAGAGGCGGATATCGACCGGCAGCACCCAGAGCTTCTTGAGCATCTGCAGGATGCGGCTTTCCGCCGAAATCGGCAGCGAGAAGATCACGAGATCGACGCGGGTATGGCGGGCGAACTCGACCAGATCGTCGATCGAACCCAGGTTGGGCACGCCGGCGATGCTTGCCGGGCTGCGTTGGTCGCTGCGATCGTCGAACGCGCCGATGACGCGCACGTCAGAATAGCGCTGCCTTGCGAGCGATTCAACGAGCGACTCGCCGTTGCTGTCGCAGCCGACAATGACGGTGCGGCGATCGAGCCTGCCCTCCGCGGTCCAGCGGCGGACCAAAAGAAACAGACAACGACGGAAGGCAATCAGCGTGAACAATCCGAGCACATAGAACGCGCCGAGCCAGGCGCGGGAGAATTGGCCGCCGGCCTTGGCGAAGAACGACACGCCGATGGCGATCAGAAACACCACCGACCACGCCGAGGCGAGCCGCATGTATTGCTTCTCATGGCCGCGGAAGGCCTGGACCTGGTAGATGTCGGCCACCTGGAACGCCAGCATGGCGACCAGCGCGATGCCGAGGATGGCGACAAAGTAATACCAGGCGAAACCGTGGCCGGGCACGACGTAGCAGACATAGACGGCAAAGCCGACGGCGATGACAAGACCGGCTTCGATCGCGCGGACGAGGCCGGCCAGTACGATCGGCGAGTATGCGGGTTCGTAGGGCTTTTCTGAGAGCGCCAGCGCCGCAGGGGAAAGCTGGTGCGGCTTGGCCGTCCGTCCGCTCCTCGGCTGCGCAGTTACGGCCGAACGGGCAGCGGCAGCGGAGTCGAAAACGGTGCTGGGTTCGGGTTTGGACACGGCGCTATGGCTCTCGCTGCCCCTATCCGGGCCGCAAAATGCTTCCCCAGGCATCTGAGCGCCAAGGTAGTAAATAAAGTTCAAAAATTAGTTATGTGAATTGCGCGAGTTTTCGCAGCGCGATCGCTTCGCGATAGGCGGCGAGCCCGCCGTCCACCATCGCGGTCATTGAAAACTCCCGGTGTACGCGCGACTTGACCTGTTGCATAACGCGCCTGACTTCGCCCGGAGCTTCGATCGCCGCGGTGATCGCGCTGACCAGCACGCCGATATTGTCGGGTGCGATGAGGTGCTTGGTCTGCGGGCCGAATATTTCAGGCACCCCGCCGACGCGCGTGGCGATGACCGGCAGGCCGGCCGCGATGGCCTCCAGCACCACATAGGGCAGCGATTCGGCGCGCGAGGGGATGACGAGCATGCGCCCCATTGCAAAGGCTTCGCGCGCCGGCCGGTAGCCGACGAAACGGACTAGGTCGGCGATATCGAGGCGCTGCGCAAGCGCCTTAAGATCGGCGCTTTGCGGTCCTTCGCCGGCGATGGTCGCGCTGACCCGCCGGCCGGAAGCTTTCATCCGCGCCAGCGCTTCGATGAGCACGTCGAATGCTTTGACCGGCCGCAATTCGCCGAGGCAGACAAGATCCGTCGCATCGGCGTTGGTCGCGATCGGCGCGAATTCGGCGTCGCTGACGCCGTTATGCACGACCCGCACCATCGCCGGCGGCCGGCCGATCTCGGCGCGGAACAACCCGGCCACGTAGGTGCTTTCAAACAGAAACAGATCGGTGCGCCACTTCAAGAGCCACTCCAGCGTGCGATAGAAGCCGCCGGCCATCGTGCCGGGCCGGTACACCAGCGAGCCGCCGTGGGGCGTGTAGACGCGGATGGCGTTCGGCGCGCTCAGCGTCAGCCGCGATAGCGCCGCGCCCTTGGCGCCGTGGCCGTGCACCACGTCGGGCGCGGCCCGCTCGATCTGCCGTGCGACAAAGCGCAGCGCGCGGATATCGGACGGCCCAAGTTCCCGGGCGACGGCGACGCGCTGCAGCCCGAGCGCCAGATGCGGTGCAAGCTCGGCCAGGGCGGCATCGGCCTGCGGTCCACCGGTGGTCGAATCGACGATGAGGCCTACGCGATGGCCGCGCTCAGTCTGGCCGTGGGCGATGTCGACCACATGACGGAATAGTCCACCGAGCGGCGCGCGTAGGATGTGCAGGATCTTCAGCGACCGCGCCGGCCGAGCGTCCACAACGCCCAGCGCTTCCGTGTCCATCGAGGCATTCGCCGCGACGGCTGTGGCGAGTTTAATCGATGCGGTTGCCCGCCCGTCGCCCATGACGCGCAAATCCCTAAAAGCCGCAAATCCCTAAAAGTTGCAGAAGACCATTAAGCGGATAGAGCCGTGCCGGAGTTAAGAAACCCTTGCATTCCCGCAAATCATGCTGCGCCGAGTAGCGCGGGGAGGGTGCTTAACCGGATAGCAACCATAATTGTTTGTTATTGGGCTGGGCATTTTAGCTCGCCCGCTGAGTCCCTTAGGCTCGTTGAGTCGCTTAATCAGTGCAGGAGCCGCGAAATGAGTTTGGCGTCACCGTCGCCCCGGCCGTTCTTGCGCGGGCAACTCATCGACGCCGACTTTGATCTGTCGGGGCTCGGCGCGGCACTCTGGCGCAAGCGCTATGCGATCCTGCGCCCGACCGTCATCGTGGCGCTGATCGCGTTTGCCGTGGTCATGCTGATACCGCCAAAATATCAGTCCGAGTCGCGCGTCCTCGTCATCGGCCGCGACAACGTGTTTCTCCGCCCCGACGCCGACAAGGACGTCATTGACCGCGGCGTCGTCGACCCGGAGGCGGTGACCAGCCAGGCGCAGCTGATCCTGTCGCGCGACCTCGCCTCTGAAGTGATCGCCAAGCTCAAGCTCAACGAGTTGCCCGAATTCGACCCCGCGCTCGGCGGTGTGTCGCTGATCAAGTCGCTGCTCGGCTTCGTCGGCATCATCAAGAATCCGATGAACATGACGCCGGAAGAGCGCGTGCTGGAAGCCTATTACGACCGGCTCACCGTGTTCCCGGTGGAGAAATCGCGCGTCATCGTCATCGATTTCCTTTCGGAAAATCCGAAGCTCGCCGCCAGCGTCGCCAACGCCATCGCCGACGCCTATTTGCAGCGCCAGCAGGAGGCCAAGCAGGACCAGGCGCGCAGCGCCGGCGCGTGGCTGTCCGGCCAGATCGACCAGCTCCGCAAGAAAGTGGCCGACGCCGAGGCTAAGGTCGAAGCGTTCCGCACCAAGTCCAATCTGCTCGTCGGCCCCAACAACACCACGCTTTCGACCCAGCAGCTCGGCGACCTTAATGCGCAACTCGCCGCCGCCCGAGCGCAAAAATCCGACGCGCAGGCGAAGGCCAAGCTGATCCGTGAAATGCTCAAGTCCGGCGAGCCGATCGAATCCTCCGACATCCTCAATTCCGAGCTGATCCGCCGGCTGTCCGAGCAGCGCGTGACGTTGCGCGCGCAGCTTGCCGAGCAATCCTCGTCGCTCCTTGGCAACCATCCGCGCATCAAGGAATTGCGGGCGCAGATCAGCGACCTCGACCAACAGATCAGGAAAGAAGCCGAACTGATGGCGCGGTCGCTGGAAAACGATTCCAAGCTCGCCGATGCCCGCGTCGCGGCGCAGCTTGCGACCTTCGACCAGCTCAAGGGCCAGGCCGCGACCTCGAACGAAGACGACGTGCAATTGCGCGCGCTCGAGCGCGACGCCAAATCGCAGCGCGATCTTCTCGAGTCGTATCTGGCCAAATACCGCGAGGCGAGCGCGCGCGATACCATCGCGTCGGCGCCGCCCGATGCCCGCGTGATTTCGCGCGCCACGGTGTCGAACGTGCCAGCCTATCCGAAGAAGCTGCCGACCGTGCTGATCGCGACGCTCGCGACGCTCGTCCTCACCTCCGGGCTAGTCCTTACTCGGGAGCTGCTGGGCGGCTCGGCGAGCGGTGCGATGGGTGTGCCGGTGCGCCGCGTCCGCCACGAGCCGGCCGGCGGCACCGATATCGATGCCGCCGCCGAGCGGGCAGCGCAGCGCCCCATCGGGCCGGATTCACTCGCGGCGCGGCTGCGCTCCGTGATGAAGGGCAAGGAGCCGCCGCCGGTCGGCGTGCCGGTCAGCGCGATCGAGGAATTCGCCCACAACCTGCATCAGGTCGGCGTCGCCGGCAGCCAGATGGCGTTCTGCGGCGCGGCGCCCGATCTCGATACCGGCGCGATCGCCGTGCGGTTCGCGCGCGCGCTGGCGCGCGACGCCCGCGTCGTGCTGGTGGGCTTGGGCGCAGGCGATGCGGCGATCCGGGACATTTCCAGCGATCCGCACGCCCCGGGCCTTGCCGAGCTTGCCGCGGGCGCGGCTTCCTTCGCCGACATCATCACCAGGGACCGCGCCTCGGGCCTCAACCTCATCGTCGCCGGCCGCGACGGCGCCGCGCGCAGCGGGTTCATGTCCGCGCTCGGCATGAGCAAAAACTTCGAAGCGCTCGCTTATTCCTATGCCCACGTCGTCATCGACGCCGGCGACCTGCGCGGCCGCGACATGGAAGCCGTCGCCCGCGTTGCCCCGCACGCGGTGCTCGTAGTCGACGCGGTGTCGAGCCCCGCCGCCAGCAAAGCGCGCGACAGCCTGATGGATGCAGGCTTCGACAACGTCACGCTCCTCGTCGCCGGCCAGGGCGATGCCGAAGGTCGCGCCGCCCCGGGTTTCTCCGCCGCCGCGGCGTAGCTGCACCGCCAGTCTGCGAGCGGTGGTCCGTGCGCATCGAATTCGACTGGGACCCGGCCAAAGCGGCGAGCAACGCGGCCAAACACGGTGTCAGCTTCAAGGATGCGATGACGGTTTTTGCGATCAGCTTGCGCGCTCGATCCTGGATCGCGATCACGGCGCCGACGAAGGACGCTGGGTTACGCTGGGCGCGGCATCTACTGGCAATTTGCTCGTAGTTGTGCACACTTGAGCGGACATCGACTCTGATCGTAGCGCGGTGCGTATCATCTCGGCCCGCCGGCCGGCGTCGAATGAAGCGCGTCAGTATCGCGAGGATACGACACCATGAAGGACGAATACGATTTTTCGAAAGCCGAACGCGGGCGCTTTTTTCGCCAGAACGCTGTCCTCGCGCCGGCGGTGCATCTTGATCCGGAGGTCCTCGAATTCTTGACCGCGCGCGCAGAGGCGCGCGGAATGTCCCTGAATGATCTTGTCAACGCGCTGCTGAGGAAAGATATCGAGCTTATTGAGGCGGCAGAATAAGCCGCATATTTGCCGGCACCCCCGCAACGATTTCCCACGCTCCGCGTCATCGTCATAATGGCGACCAAACACGAAGACCGGACATGACCATACTCCTCGCACCACCGCCCGCGTCAACGACGGACCCCCTCGCGGTGATCTTGCCGCACCTCCACAATCTCGCCTCGACCGATCTCGCCGCGACCAACCTCGCCGCCACCCGCCGCGGCCTCCTCTTGGCGCCGCTCCTCGCCGCTTTGCCGCTCGGCTTCCTCACCGATCCCGCGGCGACGGAGTCAGGAAAGGCGAAGCCGCGCCCGCTCCCAATGACGACCGGAGGCGTCCGCCCCCGCGTAGTGAAACGAAGCGGGGGAGGGGGACCGCGCACTTGCGCGGGAGGGGGCGTGCTGAGCTGATGCGAATGTCAAACGATGAAGCAAACCTCTCTGCCGTTGCCCCTTCCACCACCCTTCGGGTGGTCCCCCTTCCCCGCTGCGCGGGGCAGGATGAAGATGAAGTAGCAAAGGAATAATCAACCAAGCCTTGGGATAGTGAACCGCAAACTCAGGAAACATCCGTGGCCGGGCTCAAGCAGACGATCATCCGCGGCGGGTTGGAGGGGCTTTATTTCTCCGGCGCGCACGCGGCGCTCAAGCCCTTCCTCGGCGGGGTCGGCGTCATTCTGACGATGCACCACGTGCGGCCGCCGCGGCCCGATCGCTTTCAGCCCAACCGCCTGCTCGAAGTGACGCCGCGGTTTCTCACCCGCGTGATCAGGCTGTTGCGCCGCTCGCATATCGATATCGTCTCACTCGACGAAATGCACCGCCGCATGACCGAAAGCGATTTCGCCCGGCGCTTCGTCTGCCTCACCTTCGACGACGGCTATCGCGACAATTTGCAGCACGCCTGGCCGATCCTCAAAGACGCCGGCGTGCCGTTCGCGCTCTACGTGCCGACCAGCTTTCCCGACCGGCTCGGCGAATTGTGGTGGCTGGTGCTGGAAGCGGTGATCGCGAAGAACGCGCGCATCGGGCTGGTGATCGACGGCGACAGCCGCACCTTCGATTGCGGCAGCGTTGCGGAAAAGCGCGCGCTCTACGACGAGCTTTACTGGTGGCTGCGCCGCCAGGCGAGCGAGGCCGAGATGCGTGCGATCGTGCGCGATCTCGCGGCGCGTTATCAGGTCGATGTCGCGGCGTTCTGCGCCGCGCTGTGTATGGACTGGCGCGAGATCGCGGAGCTTGCCGCCGATCCGCTGGTCACCATCGGCGCGCACACCGTCAATCACCAGATGCTGGCGAAGCTGCCGGAAAAAACCGTGCGCGCGGAAATGGATCTGAGCCGCACGGTGATCGAGGCGGCGCTCGGAATGCGGCCGGCGCATCTGTCGTATCCGTATGGCGATCCGGGCTCGGCGGGGCCGCGCGAATTCGCCATCGCCGCCGAGCTTGGTTTTGCGACCGCGGTGACGACGCGGCCGGGCGTGCTGTTCCGCGCCGACGGCGAACACATGACGGCGCTGCCGCGCATCTCGCTCAACGGCGAGTATCAGCAACTGCGCTACGTGCACGTGCTGCTGTCGGGCTCGGCGACGGCGATGTGGAACGGCTTTCGCGGCCAAGAGGCGGCGTGAGCCAGGGGACAGTAATCAATAGTCAGTGATCAGACAGAATGCGCTCCGGATCTGATTACTGAATACTGATTACTGTCCCCTGGCCGGGCTCATCCACGCGATGATCGGCATCGCCGGCAAGGCCCAGCCGATCCCGGCGACCGCGTAGTAGAGAATGGAAAGAACGGCGTTGTCGCGGATGGCGGGAAACTGGGCCAGCGCCATGGCGACCAGCGGCCAGACGATGACGAGGACAAACAGCGCGATGGCGCCGATGAATTTGCGCATGCGGAGCGGCATTTTGTTGGCGACATCAGGTCCGTTGCGAAAGGAGGGCGCAGCACTATATGGTCCGCGCGCCGGCGACAAGCGACCCTGAGCGACTTAAGGATGAGCACGACTGCCTCCGACATACACGCGCGCGCGATCCGGCTGTGGCTTTATGCCGTCGCCGCTTTGGTGCTGGCGATGGTTCTGGTCGGCGGCGCGACGCGGCTCACCGAATCCGGGCTCTCGATCACCGAGTGGAAGCCGGTGATGGGGGTCGTGCCGCCGCTCGGGGAGGGCGCCTGGCAAAGCACGTTCGAAAAGTATCAGGCCATTCCGCAATACCGCGCGCTCAATCGCGGCATGAGTCTTGATGAGTTCAAGGCGATCTATTGGTGGGAATGGACGCATCGCCTGCTCGGCCGGGTGATCGGCGCGGCGTTTCTGTTGCCGTTCTTGTGGTTCCTGTGGCGCGGCCGGGTTGCGCCCGCGTTGCGGCCGCGGCTTTGGTTTATTTTCGGGCTCGGCGCGTTGCAAGGCGCGGTCGGCTGGTGGATGGTGGCGTCGGGCCTCACCGAGCGCGTCGAGGTTTCGCAATATCGCCTCGCGACGCATCTCGTCCTCGCCGGCGCGATCTACGTCGCGCTGCTGTGGACCGCGCGGCGGATGGGGGAGCAGCAGGGCGCGCCGGCAACGGGCCGCGCGCGAACCAGCGCTATGGTGCTCCTCGTTCTCGTGCTGGCGCAGATCTATCTCGGCGCTCTGGTTGCGGGATTGCGCGCCGGTTACGTCTACAACACCTGGCCGCTGATCGACGGCGCCTTCGTGCCGGATGCGGCGCGGCTTTTCTTCGACACGCCGCTATGGCGCAATTTCTTCGAGAACGCGCTGACGGTGCAATTCGATCACCGCATGCTGGCTTATGTGATTTTTGTCGGTGCGTTGTTGCACGCGTTTGACGTCGCGCGCCCGGTGAACAATGGACCGGCGCGGGTCGGAGCTTTCGTCTTGTTCGCTGCGGTGAGCTTGCAAGCGGCGCTCGGCATCGCGACATTGTTGCTGCACGTGCCGATGTCGATTGCGCTTTTGCATCAGGCGGTCGCGATGCTGGTCTTGACCGCGGCGACGGTGCACGCGGCGAACCTGAAACAGCGGGCCGCGCAAATCAGTCCGCTAGTGCTTGCTCGAGATCGGCGATGATGTCGGCTTTGTCCTCGATGCCGATCGACAGTCGCACCACGTCGGGTCCGGCGCCGGCCTGGACTTTCTGTGCATCGGTGAGTTGCCGGTGCGTGGTCGAGGCCGGGTGAATGATCAGCGAGCGCGTGTCGCCGATATTGGCGAGATGCGAAAACAGGTTCACGTTGGAGACGAGCTTGACGCCGGCTTCGTGGCCGCCCTTGAGCCCGAACGTGAACACCGCGCCGGCGCCGTTTGGGCAGTATTTCTTGGCGAGGTTGTAATAGCGGTCGCCGGGCAGCCCGGGATAGCTCACCCACTCGACCTTTGGATGCGCCGCGAGCCATTCCGCGACCGCGACCGCGTTGTCGCAGTGTTGGCGCATCCGCAGCGGCAGCGTCTCGATGCCGGTGAGGATGAGAAATGCGTTGAACGGCGACAAAGCCGCGCCGATATCGCGCAGCGCCAACACCCGGCAGGCGATGGCGAAGGCGAAATTGCCGAACGTCTCGTGCAGCACGATGCCGTGATATTCCGGCCGCGGCTCGCACAGCATCGGATAGCGGCGCTCGCGCGACCAGTTGAAGGTGCCGGCGTCCACGATGAGGCCGCCGATCGAATTGCCATGGCCGCCGAGGAATTTGGTCAGCGAATGAATGACGACGTCGGCGCCGTGATCGATCGGCTTGCACAGATAGGGCGTCGCGAGCGTGTTGTCGACGATGTAGGGCACGCCGGCGCGGCGCGCGATCTGCGCCACCGCCGCCATGTCGGTGATGACGCCGCCGGGATTGGCGATCGATTCGGTAAAGATCGCCTTAGTCTTCGGCGAGATGGCGCGCTCGAACGAGGCGACGTCGTCGGGGTCGGCCCACACGACGTTCCAGCCGAAATTCTTGAACGCGTGGGTGAACTGGTTGATCGAGCCCCCGTAGAGCTTCTTCGAGGCGACGAACTCGTCGCCCGGTTGCAGCAGGCAGTGAAAGGCCAGCACCTGCGCCGCGTGTCCGGACGCGGCGGCAAGCCCGGCGGTGCCGCCTTCAAGCGCGGCGACGCGCTCTTCCAGCACCGCGGTGGTCGGATTGCCGATGCGCGTATAGATATTACCGAAGGTCTGCAGGCCGAACAGCGAAGCGGCGTGATCGACGCTTTCGAAGACGTATGACGTGGTCTGGTAGATCGGCGTCGCGCGCGCGCCGGTGGTCGGATCGGGCTGCGCGCCGGCATGAATCGCGAGCGTAGAGAAACCCGGAATACGTTCGCTCATCGGCCGATCCTTGCGGTGTTCGGGGGCGGGAAGAAGCGCACCCGGTTTATAGGACCGGGCGTAAGTGCCGAAATCAGGGACTTTCTAGCGACAAAAGCACCCTTCTGCTACCATTTTGCAACCCAATCCATTCTCTAGCTGTTCTTCCGCGCCGCCTTGAAGGGGGCATCGATCTTCGCCGCGGCATCGGATTGCATGTTCGGCATGACGTGGCTGTAAATGTCCATCGTGATCGCGATGCTGGCGTGGCCGGGACGCTCCTGCACGACTTTCGGGTGCACGCCTTCCGACAGCATGTGACTGGCATGGCTATGCCGCAGCCCGTGCAGCCTGGCGGCGAGTGTTTCGCCTCCTCGCTGTGCTGCCGGCACGCGGCACGGCTTCGCTATCGCCTACGGCTTCGCTATGCCGGCCGCTCTGCCTGAGAACCATGACCGATGACCAAACCCCAGACCCACGTATCGAACGATCACAACCGGGTGCCGTAACGGGCAGATTGAAGCGCGCAATCGACCTGATGGTGTGGCAAGGCCTCACTCGTGACGATGCCGCACTAGGCAGGCCTGCGGCCACATACGTTGTATGTCGCGTTCCGCAAGAGTCACGTGAAGCAGCACTATTTGAGCGAATGTGAGGTATTGAGGGTGAGCGGACGAGCCAAAAGACTCCATCGCCTCGTGGAATTGGCCGCACAAGACGAAAACCGAAATGCCGCCGTCGCGGCAATCCGCGCTGCTGATTCCATTCCTGACCCCGATGCGTTCGGTGCACTCGGCGACGCCTGGCGTGACTATCCGCATCGTGAATGTGGTGCAGCCAGAAGCACCTGCATTGCCGGCGCCAGCGATCGACGTGCGGTCTATCGAGGATAGGCTCACACGCGACGTGAACGGCAATCCGATCTTCCGCGTTCCCGACCGTGGTCGGTAGCAATTGCGGTAGCAGACACGGCCTCGTTACGCTGAAAAGCCAGCAAATACAGCGTGCCAGCGCATTGCGTGTACCGGTTTGCCGATCCGGTCGCGGCCTCAGGCGACGCCTCGCGCTGCCATCGCAGCGCCCCTTGCGGGACTCGTGGATTCGTCGAAACGGCTCCCGTCGCTCTTCCCGCTCGGCCGCCGTCACGCTCGCCAGCGGCCTCGCCAGGGCGATTGCGACTCGATCGGCGAGCATCTAGCGCGCGCGTCCCTCAGCTCAGAGGCTGCCTCAGAAAGGCCACGCCCGCGCGGCCGTGCCGGCGCGTGACCCTCCTGGCGCGACCATCCCTGCGAAAACGCCACACGAGAGGCGGCAGGGAAAATGACGACTTTCCGAGGCTCTCCTGAATCGCGTCTCCATCTTGCCGAGGATGTTTCTCCAAAAGGGACCGGCGCAATTTTTTGGGAGCCCGCAATATTTTGGAGGCTTGCGTTGATGGCAGAAAGGGAGCCCCGGCGCCGTTGTGCCTGTGAAGGTCCGCCGGGGCTCCGTCGCGGCCGGTAACTCGACGCGGTGGCGTGAGATTCGGTCGCAGCGATTTATTCAAGCGCGGGAATGTTACCGAAAGATTGCGGCGCCGTGCGGTTTCTGATCTGGGCGGAAAAAAAGGGGGTCCCGGTACTGGAAGACGCACCGAGGCCCCAAGGTTGTTAGGGCGCGTGACCGCCCTGGCCTGTTTGTAGTTGAATGCTACGGCGCTGGCACGCGCGAACGCGTTTCATCGTTTGTGATTGGTTGACGCGATTGTTGACGGGCGCGTGACGCACCGCACCCGTTTCTCTACCGCGCGGCGGCAGCGAAAACTTCGGCTGGCGTGGCGGTTTTTACCAGAGATACGCCGCAGTCCTTGCACTCGAAGGTGATTTGGAACTCACGAGGGTAGTCTGGATTGGCGACAGCGCGTGTTGGCCGCAGCGTTTTTCCACACCTCGGGCAAGAGTGCGGCTGAACAGGGCTCATTTGCATTCATCGTAGCGCCGAGCCGTTATCGAATGATTGAGACGTGTGGCGGCGGGGCTGGAATAAATGTGGAGCCCCGGCCGCCGGTGCTGGTGGCGTCGTTGCGGCCGGGGCCCGGTCCAGTGTGGATACACCCGAACCCATCCGTCCCCACTGTCCCGAGCGCGACGGTAGCGATGATCGGTTAGTGGGTGCTTAAGGCGGGGGGTTGGCGGAAAAGGAACCCCGGCCGGGTCTGGTGTGGCTGTGGGCCGGCGGCCGGGGCTGAGTCTCAGACAGGGGCGATTTCTTCGTCCGTCCCGCTTCGATCGATAGCGGCGATTGGCTGCGATTTGCTTAACGGCACTGCGCGCCCCCAGGGCCAAAATTTTGGCGCAGCCATAAACTCTCGACGCCTAGTGAACGGATGATGCATTCAGTCGCTCGCGTCGTAACGTTTGTTGTTGTCCAAACAAATCCGACGTTGCACCTTGCCGGGAGAGATGCGCGACGGCGCGGTGATCAAAAGGTTTGTGCGATGGCAAATTCGAAAGGCGAGCAGGTGTCGGTGCGGCTTTTCGCCAAACGGCGTTTGGAGTTGGAGCGGATTGCAGCGGAACAGGACAGAACTCTATCGAGCACGATCCGCCGCATTGTCGCGAAGGCGCTATCGAATCAAGGCGCGGGCGTAGCTGCGTGAGTGAGAAAACGCGAGAAATGAACGTGACGTTACAGCTTTTTTAGGAGCGACAAATGGCCGAAGTTCGGACGGGCGAATTCTCCTCGTACCCAGCAACCTTCTGGATGCGCACGCGGACATGAAGGCGCCTCCCCATCCCACAATCCTACCGCTAACTCGCCTCCCGTGACACCCGGCTGGTAGCCGGTGCCACGTACCAGATGAGGTGGCCTCGTTCGGCCCGCGAATCAGATATCTTTGATGTTGCTTGGTTTCATGTCAGACACCGATCTCCCTGGGGTCAGTCATGGCCAGCTCAGCACAACTGTGGCCCCGGCCGTCAAACGTCGGGGCCCTTTTTAAGCTCACGTTCGCGTCGCGTTGTGTTCCACAAACCGGGACCAGCACACAGAGAACAAAAAATGGACCTGCGCGCGCCGCTACCAGATTTTCTCGTCCCTGACGCGAAGCCGTTTGATTTTCTTCTCTTATCGCTGGTCGTCGTGTCGATGTCCTTTATCGGGATATTTTTCTACGTTTGGTAGGGTGGCATCGCGCTTCTTAACTTCGGTCCCGTTCGCTTCGGCAAGCGCTCGTCGCCCGCGGTCGGTGATTACATATTGGACCGCGTTAACGCCGACCGCTCTTTCTGCGATGTAGCGCTTTGCGATTAAGCGGGTGAGGCCAGACCGGCGGGAAGTTGCGCCTATAACGCCGCGACGTCCGGCCGCAGCAAATTTCTGCAACCGCTCAAGCTCGTTTGTTGTTAGGCTAATCGCCATTGCCTGTCGCGAGTGCCGTCGGCAATAATCCAGCGGAGAATGGCCAAATCGCCATCGTCAAAACCAGCTGGAAGGTACGGCGACAGGGTGATCGGACGCGACACCACGTACGACCGTGGAATCACGATAGCCGAGGTCTCGACTGCGAAACGATCTCTGGAAAACTTCACCCGCCCCACCGCAAAACTTTTTAACACTACCCAGGCTGATGAAAATAAGCGCGCGAAATCAACCGCTCTACTGGCTAGGGGTATGCGGAAACTATACGAATGGTTAAGGCTGCCTTTTGCGCTTGCTCGCAGCCACTAAAATTCCAGGCCGATCAGCGGCAGGAATTGATTTACGATTGTCGCAGCTCCGGCAGCGAATACCAAGAATTTTAGCAGGCGGGCCATTCGAACATCGTGCTCATGCTCATCAACGAGCCAGATCACGACCGAGCCAATAAAGCAGATAAACATTGTGTGGATGAGGAACGCAATCATGCAAAAGCAAGCTTTGCGCTAGGCGTCGGTCGAATTGAATGCACCGCAGTTTGCGCAATGGATTTGGACACCGTGCACTTTGTGCTCCTCGGCATGGAGCAAGATCGTGTCGCACTTCCCGCAGACATAATCCACGGAATCGTCATCCGTCCTAAGGATGGGCGGAGCGTCCAAAATGACGCCGGTTGCCGCCGGCTCGACTACTTTGAGGCTGATCCTACGAGCGGTCATACGCCTATCCTCGAAATAAAAAACCGGCCGCTGTTGCCGGGGCGGCCGGGTGGAGTTTCAACCAGCGTGGGGCCTGTTATGTGAATCAGTCTCGGGCGAGACTCGTTAACGAATGGTTAGGTCCCGCGCGCGTCTTTCTATTCCGCTAGATCGTATTCGCTCCGCAACTCGACCACGATCTGATCGACGTTGGCCTGATATTGCTTTCTATTCGTCGGCTGCAACGCAGTTACGACCGTTGCGCGCCACCCGTCGATTCGATCTTTGTTGACCGCGATGAGCACATCGCCAACGCCGAGGCGAGCGGCGACTGTGTCCTTAAGTTCATGAGCGGTTTTGCGCTGCTTTGCCATAAGCGGACGCCGAGCTATTTTTTATCGATAGACAGGCCATTAGGGCCAACCTCAATATTCAAGCCCGGTTTCTGGCGATCCTGATAGAGCTGATAACCCACCACGGCGACGACGACGACAAGCGCGCCGACGACGAGGTAGATAATGTTACTTCGGCTCACGGCCCTATCTCCCTAAAATCCAAACCCCAGTATCGGCCATAAGCGCTGCAGGATTGCAGCAACGCAAATCAACACCACGAGAATTTTGAGCAGATTTGCGAGCCGGCCATCGCGTACGAATTTGTCGATGGCCCAGAATAGGAGCGCGCCGACGACGATGATGATAAGTATGTTTATTAGGAGCAAAAGCATGAGATTGTCCCCCGGTTGCTGTGGTTCGCCCTATTGACGTGAATCCCGAAGCAGGCGCACGATTCGTGCGCCCCGACGCGCCGCGATCAACGACGCGCCGGGACTTGCCACCGACAACCTTGGGGGGAGTCGATGACCGATTCTCAAAATACCACGAGTCTGCGCGGCTTATCCCCTTGGCGTGGCGATAACCCACACCAAAGGAGATGAAGCATGTCGCCTGAAAATCTCAGCCGCCGCGCCATCCTGGGGCGGCGCAGCACCCGTACCAGCGCTGGCCCTACCGGCTGTCGCCGCTGCTGTGGCTGTCGAGCCTGATCCGATCTTCGCCACGATCGAGCGTTGGAAGAAATTGGACGCAGTCGATTTTGAAGCTCGCGACAAGGCCATTGAGGCCTGTGACGAGCGATATGGCACCCTTCTCAGCGCTATGAGCAAGGAAGGCGGGCAATTTTTTAAGGCAAATGTCTTCCCGCTTGTGAAAGCACAGGATCAAGCGAGCGACCGCCGAGTCGACGCGACGCGCGCCATCTTCGAAACAGTGCCGACGACACTGGCAGGCATGAGGACGAAGATCGATTTCGCCTTTAGGGAAGATTACCTCACCGACTTGCTCTTGCGCGGCCACACGGACGAGCCGGTGCAAAATTTTCTCAACACGCTTTACGAGGGCGCGCGCCTGGCGGCGGTGCAGTCATGACGGAGATCGTCAAATTTCCGTACAGCACTTCCCGGCACGTCGTTGCCCGTCGTCCGCGGCGATCTAAGAATGGCAAGACGAAGCCATCGGCTTCCGTCACCAGGATACACGGCACGATCGACGAGTTTTTAGCAGCAATCTTCCCGCCGGATGAAGCTACGGTCCACTCACAGAGACTCGGCGACGGTCACACCATGACTGAGCCAGAAGCCGCCGAGCTTGACTTCCCCGTCATCCCTGAATTTGTCGTGCACAACGGCCCGAAGGCACTTTTGGTGATCCTTACGGCGGGCCGCTCTCATTGCGGCCGGCACTCGACGCCCTCCAACTTCAGCACCCATGCGCAGCGCGACGGCGATGTGGCGGCCTCCGCGTTAACGCCTGTGGGGCTGCGCAACCAAAACGTAGTCGACCCGCATCGAATAGGCGATCGGTGCTATTGTAGAGCGATGCCCAAACGATCGCTGTTG
>Ga0302326_10011507_pt1 | contig 19044 bp, 17 predicted proteins | sample Palsa_T0_3_FD_202264 | JGI IMG/M metagenome (GOLD analysis project Ga0302326, IMG submission 202264) | Peat permafrost microbial communities from Stordalen Mire near Abisko, Sweden - Palsa_T0_3 | ecosystem: Environmental > Terrestrial > Soil > Palsa > Peat permafrost | place: Sweden: Abisko...
GCCCGGTCGTGGGGAGCGGTCGGGGCCGCCCTCGCGGCCCAGCATGCGATCATCGCCGTCGACGCGCCGGGGCACGGGCAGTCGGCTGGCGTGGTCGCGGACCTGCCGGCCGGCGCCGACCTGATGGCGGCGACGGCGGGCGGCGAGGCCGCCTGGCTGGGGTACTCGATGGGCGGCCGGTACGCCCTTCACGTGGCCGTCCGCCATCCCGACCTGGTGCGCCGGTTGGTCCTGGTCAGCGCCACGGGGGGAATCGATGATCCGGCCGAGCGGGCAGCCAGGCGGCAGGCCGACGAAGCCCTGGCCGTGAAGGCCGAGACCGAGGGGGTGGCGGCCTTCGTGGCGTGGTGGCTGCAACGGCCCCTGTTCGCCACGCTGCCCCGGGACGCGGCGGCCGTCGAGAGCCGCATGGGCGGGACCGGCGGCGGCCTGGCGTCCAGCCTGCGCCTGGCCGGCGCCGGGGCGCAACAGCCGTTGTGGTCGCAGCTGCCCAAGCTGCGGATGCCCGTTCTGGTCGTGACGGGCGAACTCGACGCCGCCTACCGGGCCCACGGCCGGCGGCTGGTGGAGGGCATCGGGGCCAACGCAACCCTGGCGGTCATCGAGGGAGCCGGGCACGCCTGCCACCTGGAGGCGCCCGACGCCTTCCTCGCCGTGGTGGCGCCGTTCCTCGACGGTCACTAGATGGCCAGCCCGGCGGCCAGCAGGGCCCCGAAGACCAGCTGCAGACGGGCGGTGGCGACAAGGACGGCGATCAGGCCCTTGCCCGCCTCCCCGGACAGAACTCGGCGGATCGGGATGACCGCCAGCGGCACCGCGACGAGCGCCAGCAGGGACCAGACCCGCGACACCGCCAGGGCGCCCGCCAGCGCGAAGGGGACGAGCACCACCCCGGCGTACAGCCTCCTGGTAGCCGGCGCCCCGATGCGCACGGCGAGCGTCCGCTTGCCGCTGGCCGTGTCCCCGGGGATGTCGCGGAGGTTGTTGACCACCAGCAGCGCCACCGCCAGCAGCCCCACCGGGACCGCGGCCACCACGGCCAGCCCGGTCACCCGGCCCAGCTGGACGTAGGTGGTGCCGACCGTGGCCACCAGCCCGAAAAAGACGAAGACGAACGCCTCCCCCAGCCCCGAGTACCCGTAGGGGCGGGGGCCGCCGGTGTAGAACCACCCGGCCGCGATGCACGCGGCCCCCACCGCGATCAGCCACCAGCCGGCGGCCGCGGCGAGCGCCAGGCCGCCGACGGCGGCGACCCCGAACGCCGCAGCCGCCGCCCTCCTCACCGATGCGGGCGAGGCCAATCCAGACGCGACCAGCCGGAGCGGGCCCACCCGTACGTCGTCGGTGCCGCGCACGCCATCGCTGTAGTCATTGGCGTAGTTGGTGCCGACCTGCAGGGCCAGGGCCACCACCAGCGCCATGGCCGCTCTCCACCAGATGACGTGCCCTTGGGCGGACGCCACCGCGGTCCCCACCGCTACGGGCACGGCCGAGGCGGGCAGCGTCCGGGGCCGGGCTCCAGCTACCCACGGATGGCGCGGTCCCTGACTGGCCGGACGGCTCATATCAGCCGCAAACTACCTGCCGTGCCGGACCTGGTGGCAATCGACCTCCCCGCCGGGCCGGGGTTCGTAGCCGCCCTCCAGTCTGCCTGGGGGGACGGTGACGCGGTGCTCCCGGTCGATCAGCGCCTGTCCGCCTCCGCCCGGGCCGCCCTGCTCGACCAGCTCCGCCCCGGCCGGGTGGCGGGTTCCGACGGTCAACAGCGCCGACCTGGAGGCCTTCCGGTCGAGGACGGCGATGCGCTGGTGATGGCGACCAGCGGCACGACCGGCGAGGCCAAGGGCGTCATCCTCACCCACGCCGCCGTGCGAGCCTCGGCCCTGGCCACCTCGGCCCGGCTGGGCGTCGACCCGGACCGGCACCGATGGCTGGCGTGCCTGCCGCTCAACCACGTCGGAGGCCTGGCGGTCGTGACCCGTGGGCTGCTGACGGGCACCCCGGTGACGGTGATCCCTCGCTTCGATCGGGACGAGGTGCTGGACGCGGCCGGGCCGAACGTCCTCGTGTCCCTGGTGGCAACGGCGCTGCAACGGGTGGGGGCGGAGCATTTTCACACGGTGGTGCTGGGCGGGTCGGCACCGCCGTCGGAACTCCCGCCCAACGTGGTCACGACTTACGGGCTGACCGAGACCGGCAGCGGAGTGGTGTACGACGGCGTGCCTCTCGCAGGCGTCGACGTCGCCGTCGACCCGATGAGCAAGGAGATCCGCCTGCGCGGCCCCATGCTGTTGCGGGCATACCGGGACGGGACGCCCGCCCTCGACCCAGAAGGTTGGTTCGCCACCGGCGACGCCGGTTGGTTCGGCGCCGGCGGGCGGCTACACGTCGACGGCCGGCTCCGCGAGGTGATCATCACCGGCGGCGAGAACGTGTGGCCAGCCGCCGTGGAAGCCGCCCTCCGATCGCACCCTGGGGTGGCCGACGTGGCGGTAGCTGGCCGGCCCGACCCCGAATGGGGCGAGCAGGTGGTGGCCTGGGTGGTGCCGACCCCGGGGACGTCGCCGCCGGCGCTCGACGAACTGCGGGCGGCCGTGGCCGAGCGGGTCGCCCCATATGCCGCCCCGCGGCGGCTGGTGCTGGTCCGCGCCCTGCCCCGAACCGCCATCGGCAAGGTGCGACGCGACCGCTTGCCCGACGCGTGAGTGCCACCGGCATGATCGTAAAGTGCCTGGCTGATGGTGCACATGCCGATCGCAGGCCCGGCCGAAGGGGAGACGACCCGCGCCCGGCTGATCTCCGCCGCGGTCGACTCTTTTACGTCGGTGGGATACGACGGCGTCTCGGTACGCGAGATCGAGCGACGGGCTGGGGTCAACCGCGGGCTCGTCGCGTACCACTTCGGCTCCAAGGAGGAACTGTGGAAGGAGGCGGTTGGATGGCTGATGGCCCGCTTCCACGATGAGTTCGAACGGTACCGGCCGGTGCTGGCCGACCTGTCGGCGAGCGAGCGCCAGCGGGTGCTGTTCACCGTCTATGGCCGGTTCTCCGCCCGCTACCCGGCCTACTTCCGGCTGCTGATGCTCGAAGGTGATCAGGAGACGAAGCGCTCCAGGTGGTTGGTGGACGAACAGATCCGGCCCTTCATGGAGTTCTTTCGGCGGGTCGGCGAGCACCCCAGCCTCAGCGACGCGACTGAAGTCGACGCCGTCGCCCACTTCCTCTTCATCAGCGCGGCGGCAGGCCTGTTTGCGATGCCGGCATTGAGCCGGTTGCTATACGGGGTGGACCCCGAGAACGAGGGCACCACCGAGCGCGCCGTGCAAGCCGTCGCCCGCCTGGGGATGGCCGCCGACCGACTGGCCGCCCCGCCCCCGACATCAGGCGACGCGGTCGGCCCCTCCGAACACGGCTCGGCCCACGATGATCCGCTGCACCTGACCTGAGCCTTCGAAGATGTCGAGGATCTTGACGTCCCGGTACCACTTCTCGAGGAGGAGGTCGGTGCTGGCACCATCGGGGCCGAGCAGCTGCATGCAGCGACGGATGACCCGTTCGCAGGTCGGCGGGCCATAGGCCTTGGCGACCGACGCCTCGGTCTTGTTGGCGCGCTGGAGGTCCTGGAGCCACTGGGCCCGAAAGTTGACGAGACGGGCTCGTCCGAGGGCGGCGTTCATGTTTTCGAGGTCGGACTCGACGAGGCTCCAGCGGTGGGGCGCGAAGCTCTGTCGTTGCTCTTGGAGCAGGTCGGTCGCGATGTCCAGCGAGGCTTGGGCCATAGCGATACCGGTCGCCGAGATGTTGGGCTTATTTTGCGCCAAAGCGCCGAGCGCCCCGCTCCGGCCGCTGCGGGTGCGAGGCGCCGGGCCAGGGCCATCACCGTCGCCTCCCGTCCAACCAAGCTGGTTCTCCACCGGGATGGCACAGTCCTCGAAGAGCAACTCGGATGTGGTCCAGCTGCGAATGCCGAGCTTGTCCTCGTTGAACTTGGCCACGTGGAAGCCCGAGGTGCCCTTCGGCACCACGAAGGCCCGGATGGCCGCCGGGCCCGCGGCCTTGTCCGTGGACGCGAAAACCACGACATAGTCCGCTTGCCCGCCGTAGGTGCAGTACATCTTCGTGCCGTTGAGCACCCAGGTGTCCCCATCGCGGGTGGCGGTGGTCTCCACCATGCTGGTGTCTGATCCGAACTGCGGCTCGGTGAGGCCGAATGCGGTTTGGCCGCCGTTATCCACGATCGGGCGGTACCACTTGTCGATCTGCTCGGGCGTTCCCATGAGCTTCACGACCAGGTGTCCGATGCCGGCGCCGATCACGTTGCTGATCCAATGATCGCCGTACGTGAGGCTCTCGGTGACGACCAGGTCGCGCACCCACTTGCCCTCCGCAAACGCCGGCTGCCGCTTCACCTGGCGCCGGTCATGTGTGCCGATGGCAACCGGGCAGGTCTCGACGATCTGGCGCCAGTGGTCGGGTGCGGCGTGGTGGACATCAGCGTACCGGGCGTACGGCCGCACCGCCTCGACTGACCAATCACGGATCTCCCGGCCGTACCCGACCAGATCGTCGCTGAGCTCGAAGCTCACCGTCACGGGGATCTCCTATCGTTCACAGGGCGGGGGCGAACGCCGCGTACGTCGGGTCGAAGTCGATCGTGGACAAGGCGGCCGCGGCGCGGTACCACCGCTCGACCGGGTGGTCCCGCATGAAGCCATGGCCGCCGAGCACTTGTACGGCGTCGCGGGTGACGCTTGCGGCCACGGAGCCGGCGTAGTTGACCGCATGGCTAACCGCCCGTTCCAGACCACCGATCGGGCCCGCGTCCACCCGAACCCCGGCCCGCCAGAGATCCAGGCGGCAGGCTTCGATCTGAATGGCGGCGTCGGCTAGGAGAAAGGACACACCCTGGAAGGCCGCCAGCGGCTTTCCGAACGCGATTCTCTCGTTGGCATAGGCGGCGGCGTACTCGACCGAACGGGCGGCACAACCAATGGCCGCCGCCGCGACCGACAGCCGCAGGCGTCCCACGGCCCCGACGAGCAGGCCGGCGGCCGCCCCCGGCCCGCCGAGCAACTGGCCGGGCCCGATAGTGAGGTCGAAAGTCACCGTGTGCAGGGGGACGGCGTCGAGGCCCAGGTGCCCATGCTCAGGTCGGGGCCCAATGGCGACGCCGCCGGCGTCGGGGGGGATCAAAGCGGCCCGCAACTCGCCCGTCGTCGGGTCGGTCCCAACGAGGACCAATGGGTCCGCTTCGGCTGCGAAGGGTACCGCCACCTTCGTCCCCGCCACCTGCCAGGTCCCCGAGCCCAGGTGCTCGATCCGGGTCTGGTACTCCGACGGGGCCCGGCCGAAACCCTCGTAGAGGGCAACGCCACCACGCCCCTGCCGGTCCGACGCCAGCCTGGGCAGATAGGCGTACTGCTGGGCGGCCGTGCCGCACAGCCCGACGAGCAACGCCGAGCCACCGCTCCACATCGCCGCTATCGCGATGCCCGGGTCGCCGGTGGCCAAACCCTCGAGGGCCACCAGGTGGGTGAGGGTGTCGGGTATCCCTCCTCCCCCGTGGTCCTCCGATGCCGGGGCCGTCAATCCGGTTTCGAACACCTGGCGCCACACCTCATCCGGTACCCGACGATTCGTTTCGGCGTCTCGGGCCGCGCCGGCCAAGACTCTGGTGGCGAAATCTCGGGACAGGTCGCGGACCGCGATCTGCTCCTCACTCAGGTCCAGTTCAAACATCGTTCCCCCGGTTAGTGAGGCCAATCTCTTCCAGCACTTCGTCGTTGTGTTGACCTAGCTCGGGCGCACCAGTGCGAGTGCACGCCGGAGTCCGATCAAGATGGACGGGAAAGCGCGGCTGGCGCACCCGGCCGGCGCGGGGATGGTCCCACTCCTGGAGGACCCCCGTCGCCACCACGTGCTCGTCGTCGAGGATGCCTGCCGGCTCGACGACCGCGCTGCACGGGACGCCCTCGGCGCGTAGCCGCTGGAGTGCGACCTCGGTGGACAGGGCCAGGAATGCCTCGGAGATCGCCTCTTGATACTCACGAAGGTTCTCGGACGTGTTCACACTGGCGGTGGTGGCAAACCGGGCGTCTTCATTGAGATCGGACCGGCCAACGGCACGGTTGACGCCGGCCCGCTCCTTGTCGCTCAAGGCCAGGTGGGTCAAGTGGCCGTCGGCCGTCTCGGTCAGGCTGATCGCGAGAGGAAACAGCGTTCCCGCCGTAACCCCTTCGCCAACGAACGCCAGATCGGTCATCGAATCGGGCCATAGGTAATAGAGCGCGGCGTCGAGCATTGGCACCGATATCGCCTGACCTCCCTCGCCGCGCTGCCGCACGAACAACGCCGCCAGGATTCCCTGGACCGCGAAGAAGGCCGAGACCTTGTCGACCAGGAAGCTTCGGACCAGGTCCGGTTGGCCGCGGTGTCCGCGCTTCTGGCGAGCGACCATGCCGCTGCGGCCCTGCACCATGGTGTCGTAGGCCGGTTCCCCAGCGGCTGGGCTGTCCGGGCCATAGCCGCTGATCGACACGTAGATCAGCTCCGGGTCAACGGCCCTCAGATCGTCGGCCCCGAGGCCCATGGAGGCGCAGACACCCGGCCGGAAGTTCTCCAGGAAGACATCGGCACCGGCTACCAGGTGGCGCACCATCCGGCGGCCCGTCTCGGCGGAGAGGTCCACCGAGACGGAACGCTTGCCACGGTTGAGCCCCAGGAAGATGGCGTTCATCCCACCGCGTTGGTGACCCCCCATGTAGCGCATCACGTCGCCCATTCCCTTCGCCTCCACCTTGACGACGTCCGCCCCCAAGTCGGCCAGCATCAGCGAGGCGAAGGGGCCGGCCATGACCCTGGACATGTCGACAACCCGAATCCCGTCCAGCGGCGCTCCCACAGATGCTCACCCTGACCGATGCCGACCCGGTTGCCAACCAGATGTTCCAGAGGGCGGGACGTGCCGTTGCCAACGCCGGCTCCGGCTGGTTTGCTGCATGGGTGAGCCTCGGCCCGGTCGTTGACGTGCACTCGCACTTCATGCCGCTCGACCTCCCCGATCTCGGAGCCAGCACCGCGGATGGGCGCTGGCCCTCGCTGCGCACCGACGACGGAGGGAAGGGCCGGATCGTCCGGGGCGCCGAAACCTTCCGGGTCGTGACCTCGGCCTGCTGGGACCTCGAGGTTCGGCTGCGGGCGCTGGACGACACCGGGGTGGAGCGGCAAGTGATATCCCCGGTGCCGGTGAGCTTCGTCTACTGGGCGGAACCGAACCTGGCCGTCGCATTCGCCCGGGCCCAAAACGAGCGGCTGGCCGAAACGGCCGGCGCGTCCGCCGGCCGGCTCATCGCCTTCGGCGGGGTGCCGCTCCAAGATGTCGATGCCGCCATCGCCGAGTTGGAGCGGGTCGTCGGGGCCCTGGACATGGCCGGCGTCGAGATCGGCACCAGCGTCGAAGGTCGGGAGCTGGACGACGCCGCACTGCGCCCGTTCTTCTCGGCGGCCGAGTCTCTGGGCGTGCCCATCTTCGTCCATCCGTGCGACGGGGCGAGGGCCATACGGCGCCAGGGCCAGCCCTACGAGTTCGGCCTGGGCATGCTGACCGACACCGCCCTCGCCGCCGCCGCCCTCGTGTTCGGTGGGGTCCTCGAAGACTGCCCGAACTTGAAGGTGGGGCTCGCCCACGGGTGTGGCACCTTCGCGTGGGCCTACCCCCGGATCGCCAACGGGTCCACCCTTCTGCCCGGGTCCAAGCCGCCCGACGCCACGGAGGAGATGGTCCGACGGATGTGGGTCGACTCGCTGGTCTTCGACCCCCTCCATCTCCCGCTCCTCTTCGAACGCTTCGGTGCCGATCACGTCATGCTGGGGAGCGACGCTCCCTTCTACCCATCCGCGTGGGGAGCCCCGCAAGACGTCGTCACCGGGGCGGTGAAAGCGGGACTCTGCGACGAGGCGACCGCCACTGGCATCCTGGGTGCCAACGCCCTGGAGTTCCTCGCCGCCAACACTGCCGCCAACGATGCCGTCCGGGAAAGGGAGCGATAGTGGCCGAGGTCCTCTTGCTGGGCATGACCCATTACCCGTTGCTGGCGACGACCGACGAGCACATGGCCGATCTGTTGCGGATGACGCTTCAGGACCCCGGGATGCCGGAGTCCGCCAAGGATCCGTCGACCTGGGGCCAGGCCATGCAAGCCGAGTGGGGCGACGACAAGGCGGTTGCCAGTGCCGCGGTTCACCGGGCCGCACTGCTCGCGGGTTTCGATGAGGTGCGCACCGCCCTGGAGGCGTTTGATCCCGACGCCATCCTGGTGTGGGGCGACGACCAGTACGAGAACTTCCGTGAAGGGGTGATCCCGCCGTACGCGCTCCTCGCCTACGGCGACCTCGAGGCCCACCCGTGGGCGACATTCCCGTGGCCCAACGTCTGGGGCGAACCGACGGACGCGGCGTTCACGGTCAAAGGCCGGCCCGACATCGGTCGCTGGTTGGCGACGAAGCTGCTCGAGGACTCCTTCGACGTCGCCTACGCCTACCAACCCTTAAACCACCCCAGCCTCGCCCACGCCTTCCTCAACACCCAGCTCTTTCTCGACTACGACCGCACCGGCTTCCGATGGCCGCTGGTGTGCATGCCAATCAACTGCTACGGCCGGCGCGTCATCGCGGCGCGCGGGTTCACCCGACCCTTCGGCACCACTCTCGACTTCGACCCGCCGTCGCCGGCGCCCGGGCGCCTCATGGACCTGGGAGGGGCGGTGGCTCGCCACCTGCGCGCCAGCCCCTGGCGCATGGCGATCGTGGCCTCGTCGTCGTGGTCACACGCGTTCTTGTGCGACAAATTCTGGCGGCTCTACCCCGACATCCCCGCGGACCGGGCCCTGTATGACGCCATGGTCACCGGCGACCACGACCGATGGGCCGCCATCACGACGGCCGCCATCGAGGACGCCGGCCAGCAGGAGTTGCTCAACTGGTTCACGTTGATGGGCGCGGCCCGCGAGTTGGGCCTCGGGCCGCCGGCGTGGAGCACCTTCGTCGAGACCCATTGCTTCAACTCCAACAAGTCCTTCGCCTACTGGGAGCCGGTAGGCGCGTCCTAGGTGTCAGACCCAGGTCGGATCATCGCCGCGATCCGTTGGGCGGCCTCGCGCACCATCGTCTCGTGCCGGGTGGTGAAGGGGACACCGACCGGGTGCGACATCGACACCGCCGCCACCGGCCGGCCGGCGACGAGGACCGGCGCGGCCAGACAGGCGAAACCCAGCCCGGCCTCCTCGCTCTCGCGGGCCACGCCGTCGCGCCGGGCCCGAACCAGATCGTCGACGAGCAAGCGGGGCACCGTGATCGAGTGGGCGGTCACCCGGGGCAGGGGCCGCAACAGCAGGGATTGGACCACGGCCGGTTCGCCGAAGGCGAGCAAGGCCTTGCCGAGCGCGGTGCACGTCGCCGGCATGCGACCGCCAACCCGGCTTGGCACCCGGCATCCCCCCGCGGCGGTGATCTTCTCCAGGTACAGCACCTCCGCATCCTCCAGCACCGCCAGGTGCACGGTGGCGCCGCCATCGTCGAACAGCCAGCTCAGGGTCGCCACCGAGCGATCCCGCAGCTCGCCGTACTCGGACCAGCGGGCCGCCTCCAGGAGCTTGAACAGACCGTTGCCTACCCGGTACTTCGTGCCGAGACGGCCGACGAGGCCCCGCTCCTCCAGCTCCTTGATGAGCCGGTGGGCGGTGCTCTTCGGCAGATGGGCGGCAGTCGCCAGGTCGGAGACCCCCATGACGCCGCCCCGAGCCCCGGCCACCGCCTCCAGCAGATTGAGGGTCTTGCCGGCCGAGGTCGCGTTTGTCATGCCACAAGTCCTCTCGCAGAAGTTCCGTAGGACGACAAATAGTCGTCGCGACCGCCTGACATCGTCCCGAGCGGCAGAACAAACGCTGTTCCGGCCACGGGCCCCTGCGGCACAATCGGCGGGTGGTGTCGCCCGGATCGATCTTTACCGACACGGCCGCGTTCGCCGACGAAGCGGCCTGGCACGCAGCCGCCCGGGAGTTGCGCCGGCACCGCCCACTCCTGCGCGTCGAGGCCGACGGTTGGCCACCCTTCTGGGCCTTGACCCGCTACGACGACGTCATGGAAATCGAACGGCGGCCGGAGGTGTGGCTCAACACCCGCCGAGTCTTCCTCCAGCCGATCGACCAGTCGGCAGCCCAGAAGGCGTCCGGTACCGACATGCGCATGATCATCCAGATGGACGATCCTGACCACAAGGGTTATCGGGGTCTGACCGCGGCGTGGTTCCGGCCCGCGACCCTGCGCCAGACCATGGACTCCCGGCTGCGGGAACTCGCCACGCGATTCGTCGATCAGATGGCCGCCACCGGCGGCACGTGCGATTTCGCCTCCGAGATCGCCAAGTTCTATCCCCTGCACGTCATCATGAGCATTCTCGGGGTGTCCGAGTCCGACGAAGGGCGCATGCTCCGGCTCACCCAGGAGCTGCTGGGACCGGATGACGCCGAGCTGCAGCGGCCAGGCGAGGAGAGGGACCAAGGCCTGGTCGAGACCATCCTGGACTTCTTTGCCTATTTCCAGCGCCTCTCCGCCGACCGACGGTCGACCCCCACCGAGGACGTGGCGTCGAGGATTGCCAACGGTCTCGTCGACGGCGAGCCCATCGGCGACCTCGAAGCCATGTCGTACTACGTGATCTTGGCCACCGCCGGCCACGACACCACCTCCAGCGCCCTGGCGGGAGGACTCGAGGCGCTCATCCGGCACCCGGCCTCGCGACGACGGCTGCAGGAGGAGCCGGCGCTGATCCCCAACGCGGTCGACGAGATGTTGCGCTGGACCTCCCCGGTCAAACAGTTCCTCCGGACCTCCACCGAGGACTACGTCATCCATGGTCAGACGATCCCGACCGGCGACCAGGTCCTGCTGTCGTTCGCGGCGGCCAATTATGACGAGACCGTGTTCGAGGAACCGTCCCGCTTCGACATCGCCCGTCCCAACGCCGACCGGCACCTGGCGTTCGGCTTCGGAAAGCACTTTTGCCTGGGCGCCCAGCTGGCCCGGATGGAGCTGCGGGCGTTCTTCAGCGAGCTGCTGCCCCGGCTCGACGACATCGAGATCGCCGGCGAGTGCCAGCGGGTGCAGGCCAACATCGTGAGCGGCTTCAAGCACCTGCCGGTGTCATTTCGCATGCGCTGACGGCTGGCCGTCGCGGAGTTGGCCGTCGGGGAACTGGCGGCCGGGAATCTGAGGCCAGTACTTGGCCAGCGCGCCTCCGTCGACGGTGATGTTGGTCCCGGTCATCATGGCCGCGTCGTCCGACGCCAAGAACACCAGCGGCGCCACGTAGTCGCTCGGGGTCGGCAATCGCTCCCAGGGGTTAAGGCCGTTGAAGTCCATCTTCCCGGCGCCAGCCAAGCCGTCGAACACCTCGGTGAAGCGCCGGGCCTGTTCCGGGTCGTCCGGGATGGTCGCCGTCGGAGTCAGGGCGTTGACCCGAATTCGGTGGGGGGCGAGCTCCATGGCCACCGACCGGGTGAAGTTGATCATCCCCGACTTGGCGGTGCAGTAACCGATGTTGCCAGCCTGACCCTGCCAGGCGGCCGTGGAGAGGATGTTGACGATCGATCCGCCGCGCCCGCGGCTGACCATCGACTGGCCCACCAGCTGGGTGAGGATGAAGGCGCCCCCGACGATGACGTCCACCTGCTTCCGGAAGCGCTCAACGGGCATGTCGAGCACGCCGGCCATGTCAAAGGCGACGGCGTTGTTGACCAGGATGTCGATGCCGCCCCAGGTCTGCAGCACCTCGTGCACCGCCGCTCCCGCCGCCACCTCGTCGGTCACGTCGAAAGGGACGGCTATCGCCTCGCCCCCCGTGGCGATGATGGTTTCGGCCCGGCTCGCGGCGTGTCCGGCGACGATGTCATTGCAGGCCACCTTGGCCCCGGCCGCGGCCAGCCCCGACGCCAGCACCCCACCAATGTTGGGGCTGGTGCCGGTCACCAGGGCAACCCGCCCCTGCAGGGTCGTCACCGGAAGGCCTCAGGCCTTCCCGACCAGATGGGGCAGCTCCGGTCGCCGCTTCGACACTCCGGCCCGGTCGGCGGTCTCTCGGGACACGACGCCATCGCGGAAGAACTCGAGGAAGACCTCATTGAAGAGTTCGGGTTGGTCGGTTTGGCCCTGATGGCCGGTCTGGTCGGGGTAGAAGAACTGGACGTTCGGGAGGCGATCCTCCTGCTCGTAGCCGTTCTCGACCGGTGACAGCACGTCCTGCCTCCCGTACAGGTAGATGCCGGGGATGTCGAGGGAGTCGAACCGGCCCTTGGTCGACAAGCGGGCAGCCACGTTGGCGTCTCGGAACGGCATCTGGCCGCCGAACTCCATGATGGATGGCCACAGCCGGGTGTGGGCCTCCCGGTGCGCGTTGGCCGCCGTTACCCGCATCTCGAGCAGGTCGTCCGCGAACCCTTCGGGCCGCAGGATGATCGCCTCCATCAAGGCTTTCATGCTGTCCTTGGTGCCGTCATACGGCTGGATCCGGACGGTGCCGGGCACCCTCGGAGCGCCGGCGGTGATATCGCCGACGGCGCCGGCGATGAGGCCAAAGCTGATGATGCGTTCGGGGTGCGCGGTCGTGTAGTTGACCGTGTTCATGCAGCCCATCGAGTTGCCAGCCAGATGGAACCGGTCCAGGCACAGGGCGGTGACGAACTCGTGGATGAAGTCCACGTGGCTGTCCAGCCCGCGGGGCTGGTACTCCGGGGCTGGGTCGGACAGACCGAACGCCGGCAGGTCGGGGCAGTACACCCGGAAGCCTTGGGCGCCGAGGAATGGGGCCATGAACCGCCACCCCGCCATCCCGGAGCTGCCCGGCAACCCACCATGCAGCAGCACCACTGCCGGCCCGTTCTCCCCGCTGGTCATGTAGTGGGCCCGGGCCCCGCTCGCCAGCCGCACCCAGCGGCTCAAGAGACCGGGTACCTCCAGCAGGCCTTCGTCTGTCAATGGCATGTCCGTTGCCTCCGTTCGTTGTCGTCGGACCGGCGGCGAGCGCCGATCAAAGGATGATGCTGATCCGCCCCTGGGGCCGGAGCTCCTCGAGCGCCACGACCGCCCGGCGCAATAGGATGCGGAGCCCCGCCGGCCCGCCGGGCACCAGCCGCATCTCGTAACGCCCGGGGTAGGCGTCGCAGCGGCCGCCCCGGGAGCGGTGAATGAGGAAGTTGGCGTGGACCTCGATGACGCCACCGGCGACCTCGGACGCCCGTACGTTGGTGATCATCCGCTGGGTGGTGGCGTGGGGCGACTCGGCCCACGCCGTCCCGTCGAGCATTGACGCGACCCGCTGGGAGAGGAGGAAGTGGTCGTCACGGATCAGAAAGAGGTCCACGTCGGGGTCGCCCTCGGCTCGGTCGGTCGCCGGGACCAGGTACATGCAGTCCGGGGTCCACAGCGCCAGCCAGGTGTCGAGTTGCCACCGGTCGAGGAGCTCCGCTTCGTAGAAGAGGAAGTCCTCGACTTGGCCCCGCAGGTCCGGACGGCCTGCGGGTCGGATTTCGGTCCGACCGGCTTCGGTGGTCCCCTTCACTGGTTGGCGCTCACATAGGGTAGGGCCAATCGCCCCGAGCGGGGCAAGGCCGGCCCTTCGAGCGGGTGGACGGTCCCTGTCATCCGCCGGTCCCACTCCCGCCAGAACACCCGCATCTGCAGCTCGTCGTTAAATGCCGGCCGACTGCGCACCATGCCCCGGGAGATGTCGCTCCACGGGGCTTGATCGTGGGCCGCGAATCCTTTCTGACAGCGCTCCAGCGCTTCGATGTCGTCGGGGGTAGCCAACCCGGCCGGACCCCAAAAGGTCAGGAAATTCTCTTGGCGCATCTGACGCAGCTCAGGTTCGTCGTCACTCGGCTGGAGGCTCCAGGCGGAGACCTCCATGTAGTCGGGGCTCACCGGATAGTAGGTCCGGATGGTGATGCCCATGATCAGGTCGACGAGGGCCAGGTTGGGGAAGATCACCACGTTGCGCCCCGAGAACATGCGGTCGGCCCAGTCAGCGCCGTACAGCTCGGCAAAGCGATCGCGGCGGGCGATCTGCTTCACCAAGGCCGGGCCGGAGAGATCCCGCCCGAGGCCGGTGTTGTTCCCCCCGCTGCCGTCCGAGCCGCCGATGACCGCGTGCCCGTTGCCGAGATCCCACCCCAGGGCCGGAGTGCCTCCAGAGCTGCGGAACACCGACTGGAGGTCCTTGCCCGACGCCTTGAGCATCGCCAGGTAGCGGTGGTGGGTCGTCAGGGCGTGGTAGCCGTCGTAGCTGTTCTCGCTGAGCAGCTTCCAGTTGGCCCGCGCCGCATAGAGGTGGGTCCCCCCGATCACGCGCATACCCGTCTCGGACTGATCGGCGAAGAGGTCGAGGATGTCGGCGGCCCCGGCCAGGTAGGTCTCCAGATCGACGACGTCCGCGCTCCAGCACAGGAAGACGAAACCGCGGTATGAGGCCACGTGCGGCGGGTGAACGAGGCCCAGGTTCTGCCGGTCGAAGTTCTCCCCGTACGACGCCTCGTCGGGAATGGCGACCAGAGCGCCCTCGGTGTTGAAGCTCCAGCCGTGGTAGAAGCACTTGAGAAAGCGGCCATGGCCCTGGGGTCGCGATTCGACCTGCATGCCCCGGTGCGGGCAGGAGTTGATGAACACCTGCACCGAGCCGTCGGTGTGCCGGGTCAAGATGATCGGACGGCCACCGACGCTTCTGGTGCGAAAATCGTGCGGGGCCGGGATCTCGCTCTCGTGGCCGACGTACAGCCAGCTGCGGTCGAAGATCTGGCGACGTTCCTCGTCGAGGATCTCGGACGCAACCATCGTCGATCGCCGCACCCGGAAGCGCGGCGTCTCCCGGTCGTCGATCACGTACGGGCTCTCGGTCACCCCGTTCCCTCCCTACCCGTCCGACCCGAAGGTCTTCCTGGTGGCCCGCCGCAACGCCGAGGTCGGCGCTCCCCCATCCGCGCTCGGGCCCGCACCGGCCCACTCCACGATCAGTTCCGCGAACTGCTCGACGAACTCGGGGTGGCGCGGATCGACTCCGAACAGCAGCCGGACCTCTTCGGGCACCGCGAAAATGTACGACGCCGCCCCTACGAACGCGTAGTGGGCGGCGGCATGCCGGCGATCGTCGTGGGACGGGAAGCCGGCGACCTCCATAAAAAGCTCGACGTTGCGCCGTCGCCACGTCTCCACCAGCCACCGCATGCGCTCCGAACCATCCGTCCCGGCCAGCAGCAACAGCCTCGGGTACTCCGGATGCCGAGCCACGAAGCGGATGTAGATCTTCTGCATCACCCGGGCCCGCTCGGCCGGCGACACATCGGTGAGCAGGTCCCTGACGCCGGCCATCTCGGCGTGGAACTCCCCCATCAGGGCATCTACGCACGCCCGCCACAGGGCATCCTTGGTCCCGAAGTGGTGGGCCACCAGGCTGCGCCCCACGCCGGCCTGCCGCTCGATGTCGCGCAAGCTGGCGCCGTCAAATCCGACGGTGGAGAAGGCCCGCAACCCCTCTGCTATCAGCCGCTGACGGGCGGTAGCCAGGGCATCGACAGTCGGAGCGGAGGCCGTACTTGTCATCTGACGAATATCTAACCATATCCCCCGTCAGTTGACAAGTCCGTTCTGGCCGGGCCACTTCCACAGCCGGGATCCGCCAGTACGGCCTAGCTTGTCGCCATGGACATGGAATACCGGAGGCTGGGTCGTTCGGGGTTGCAGGTGAGCGTGCTGTCGTTCGGGTCGTGGGTCACGTTCGGTCCCCAGTTGCACGACCACCTGGCGGTCGAGTGCCTGGATGCGGCCCGAGGCGCCGGGGTCAACTTTTTTGACAATGCGGAGTCCTACGCGGGCGGCGAGTCCGAGCGGATCATGGGCCAGGCCATCGCGCAACTGCGCTGGCCCCGGCACAGCTACGTGGTGTCGACCAAGCTCTTCTGGGGCCTGCACGACGAGCCCAATATGCGCAATACCCTCAACCGCAAGTACCTGCTGCAGGCGGCCGATGCCAGCCTGGAGCGCTTTGGGCTGGGCTTCGTGGACCTGCTGTTCTGTCACCGCAACGATCCGGACACGCCGATCGAGGAGACGGTGTGGGCCATGTCGGACATCATCAGCGCCGGCAAGGCCCTGTACTGGGGGACGTCGGAATGGCCGGCGGACGAGATCAGGGCCGCGTGGGACATCGCCGAGCGGCACCACCTGCACAAGCCGGTCATGGAGCAGCCCCAGTACAACCTGTTCACCCGGCGCAAAGTGGAGCGGGAGTTCGCCCGCCTCTACGACGACATCGGTCTGGGTCTCACCACCTGGAGCCCGCTGGCATCGGGTCTGCTCACGGGCAAGTACCGGGCCGGCGTGCCCGAGGGCAGCCGGGCCAGCCTCCCCGGCTACGACTGGCTCCGCGACAGCTTGACCGACGAGCGCCGCAACGCCGCGGTCGGCAAGTTGGCCACCATCGCCGGGGAGCTCGGCTGCACCCTGGCGCAGCTGGCCATCGCCTGGTGCGCCAGCAACCCCCGGGTCTCCACCGTGATCACCGGGGCCAGCCGGGTCGAGCAGGTCCACGAGAACCTGGCGGCCATCGAGGTGATCCCGCTCCTGACCGGCGGGGTCCGGGAGCGCATCGACGCCGCCGTCGCCGGCGTGGCCCGCTGAGGGCGCTGAGCGAATCGCTGGGCCTCACGTTGTTGGATCGCGGCCACTTCGCACCGACAACCGCCTGTCGGTGCGAAGTGGCCACCCAGGCATCGACGTGGATACCCCTTCGCCGCTAGGGTTGACGTAACGCCGCTACGTGATCTTGGGAGGGTGCCGTGCAGACCGAAGCCGCCATTTTGTGGGAACTGAACACCGAGTGGAGCGTCGAACCCATCGAGCTCGACCCGCCGAAGGACGGCGAGGTCCTGGTCAAACTGGCCGCTTCAGGCATGTGCCACTCCGACGAGCACCTGGTCACGGGCGATCTGGGCGGGGTATTCCCGATCATCGGCGGCCATGAAGGCGCCGGCGTCGTGCAGGAGGTCGGGCCGGGCGTGAACGACCTCGCACCGGGCGACCATGTGGTGTTCGGCTTCATCCCGGCGTGTGGCCAATGTCCGTCGTGCGCCCGGGGTCGATCCAACCTGTGCGACAACGGGGCGGCCCTGTTGATCGGCCTGCAGGCGGACGGCACCTCCCGACACCATGCCCGCGGCCAGGATCTGGCGACCATGGTGTGCCTGGGCACGTTCGGCAAGTACTCCGTCGTCAACCAGATGTCCTGCGTCAAGATAGGTGACGACATCCCGCTGGAGCTGGCTTGCCTGGTCGGGTGCGGGGTGACCACCGGCTGGGGTTCCTCGGTCTACGCCGCCGAAGTCAAGCCCGGCGACAACGTGGCCGTGATCGGCATCGGCGGCATCGGTGCCGCCGCCCTCCAGGGCGCCCGCCTGGCTGGCGCGGAGCGGATCTTCGCCATCGACCCGGTCGAGTTCAAGCGCGACCAGGCCCCCAAGTTTGGCGCCACCCACGCCTACGCCTCCGTCGAAGAGGCGTTCGAGCCGATCCAACAAGAGACCTGGGGACGCATGTGCGACAAGGTCATCTGCGCCATGGGCGTCGGGCGGGGCACCATGATGGCCTCGATCATGGCGCTGACTGCCAAGCACGGGCGGGTCGTTGTCACCAACATCCATCCCATGGTCGAGAACGACGTCACCCTCAACCTGTGCGACCTGACCCTCATGGAGAAGCAGATCGTCGGCACCATCTTCGGATCGGCCAATATCCGCTACGACATCCCTCACCTGCTGCACCTCTACCGTCTGGGCCAGCTCGACCTGGAAGGCATGGTCACCAATCGGTACAAGCTGGGTGACATCAACCAGGGCTACCAGGACATGCGGGATGCCAAGAACGTACGGGGCGTGCTCGTCTACGACGACTGAATCCGGATCCGGAAAAGAGACCACGCCCATGGAGACCTTCGTCCACGACGGACTCACCTTCGACGTGTCCGACACCGGGCCCGCCGACGGTCGGGTCGTCATCCTGCTCCACGGGTTCCCTGAGGACCGCCACTGCTGGGACCAGCTAGCCGCCTCCCTCGCCGGCGCCGGCTACCGGGTCCTGGCCCCGGACCAGCGGGGCTACTCGCCCGGCGCCCGCCCGCCCGGCCGGCGGGCCTACACCCTCGACCGCCTCGCGGGAGACGTGCTGGCCCTTGCGACTATCGCCGGCGCTGACCGTTTCGACGTGGTGGGTCATGACTGGGGAGCCGTCGTGGCCTGGTATCTGGCCGGCGCCCATCCCGACCGGATCCGCAGCCTGACCGCGCTGTCGGTGCCGCACACCCAGGCCTTCGTGGGGGCCATGATCCGCAGCAGCCAGCTGCTGCATTCCTGGTACATGTTGTTCTTCCAGCTGCCCAGGTTGCCGGAGCTGGTGGCCGGCCGGGCCGGCGAACGCCGCTTCGTCGCCCAGCTAGAGCGCTCCGGGCTGGACGAGTCGTCGGCGCGTCGCTACGCCGTCCGGGCCGCCACCCCCGGTGCCATGACCGGACCGATCAATTGGTATCGAGCGCTCCCGTTGGAGATCCGCAACCGGCTGGGCCCGATCACGACCCCAACCTTGTTCGTCTGGGGTGAGCGCGACCCGTTCGTCACCCGGGTCGCGGCGGAGCGGTGTGCTGGGCACGTGGTCGGCCCGTTCTTGTTCGTGCCCTTGGAGGACGGGACCCACTGGCTGCCGACGGGCTCGGCCGCCGAGGTGGCGCCCCTCCTGCTGGACCATCTGGCCGGCGTGCCGGCCTAACGGGGCCGCGTCGTAGCCTGTGGCGGGCATGAACCGCCTGGCGGAAGAGACCAGCCCGTACCTGCGCCAGCACGCCGGCAACCCAGTGGACTGGTACGCCTGGGGGCCCGATGCCTTCGCGGCGGCCGAGCTGCGGGACGTGCCCATCCTGCTGTCGGTCGGCTACTCGGCGTGTCACTGGTGCCA
>Ga0302326_10011510_pt1 | contig 19042 bp, 18 predicted proteins | sample Palsa_T0_3_FD_202264 | JGI IMG/M metagenome (GOLD analysis project Ga0302326, IMG submission 202264) | Peat permafrost microbial communities from Stordalen Mire near Abisko, Sweden - Palsa_T0_3 | ecosystem: Environmental > Terrestrial > Soil > Palsa > Peat permafrost | place: Sweden: Abisko...
CGTTCAGCTTTGAGATCATCCGCCAGTTCGAGGCATTCGGTTTCTGCGAGGAAGGCGAGGGGGGTGCGTTCGTGCTCGACGGCACCATTGAGGTGGGCGGCCGCTATCCGATCACCACCGATGGCGGCCTCATGTCCTTCAGCCATGCCGGCGCCCAGGCCCAGATGCTCCAGCGCGCCATCCGGGCCGCGCAGCAGATGCGGGGCGAGTGCCGCACCAAACAGGTCCCCGGGGCGGCGGTGGCGATGTGCTCGGGCGGCGGCGCCGGCGCCCTCTTCACCGACGTGATGCTTCTCGGAAAGGAACGGCCGTGACCCTGCTCGTCCCCCAGAGCGGCGCCATACCCCTCCCCCGGCCACGGGTGCTGTCCCAGCCCTTCTGGGACGGCCTGGCGCGGGGCGCACTGCTCTTTCAGCGCTGCGAGGAGTGCGGGGGCAGCACCCACACCCCGGCCACGGTGTGCGCGCACTGCGGCTCGCCGCGGCTCGCCTGGGTGCCGAGCAGCGGACGCGGCACCGTCTACAGCTGGACCATCGTGTGGCGACCGCAGACCCCGGCGTTCACCGTCCCCTACGTGCCGATCATCGTGGATATGGAGGAGGGCTGGCAGATCCTCTCCAACATGGTCGGCTGCGCGCACGACGCGGTGCACGTGGGCCAGGCCGTCGAGGTCGAATTCCACGCCCTCAGCGCCGACATCACGCTGCCCTACTTCCGGCCCCGCTGAACCCCGCACCATCCGTCCATCCGTCGACGGGCAGATCGACGGGCGGGCAGGCGCAGCTCGTCAGCTCGTGGGTGTCGGCGTCAGCTCGGCGTCGGGATCGAGGCCGAAGAAGGCACACGGGTTCTCGATGAGAACCCGCCGGCGCACCTCGTCCGGGCAGCCCGCGAAGATCTCGTCGAGCCAGCGGGCCGATTCGGGAAACGACGACACCGAGTGGGGGAAGTCCGAACCCCACATGATGTGGTCCAGGTCGAGCAGCTCGCGCATGCGCAGCGCCAGCGGGTCACGCACGATGCCGAAGGAGAAATGCCGCCAGACATATTCGCTGGGGGCCAGGGCCAGGTCCACCCCGTACCAGTGGCGGAAGATCGAGTACGAGTCGTCGAGCATGTACAGCAATCCGGGAATCCAGCTGGCGTTGGTCTCGGCGAAGTACACCCGCAGTTCGGGGATGCGATCGAGCACCCCCGAGAGGATCATCCGGACGATGCCGACCACCGGCGGTGGCATCGTCCTCGAGAGCATCGACATCTCGAGATCGAATGTCCCCCGGGCGGACTGCACCAGGAGCGGGTTCGAGCGGTCGCCCATGGCCGAATGGGCCGTGATGGGCATCCCGAGCTCGATGGCCTCGCGCCAGAACAGGTCGTCCTCGGGTGCCGGTGCGCCCGATCCGTTCGGGAACGAACCGAGGCAGATGCTGCGCAGACCGATCGCCCGGGCCCGCTTCAGCTCGGCGATGGCGTCCTCCACACCGGAAGCCGGGATCACCGCGTTGCCGAGGAGCCGGTCCGGGGCGACGGCGCAGTAGTCCTCGGCCAAGAAATCGTTGAAGGCCCGCACCATGGCCACGTAGGCCTCGCCGTCCTCGATGTTCTCGATGAAGCGGGAGATGAACACCGGGGGGTAGAGCACCTCGGCGTCGATGCCGTCACGGTCCTGCTCGCGCAGGCGCTGGCGGGCGTCACCGGTGCCGGGGAGCGGCGTCGTCCCGTCGGCCTCCCAGTACGAGCCGCCCTTGACCTTGAGGGGCCGGCCGGCGGCAACGTTCTGGCCGTTGTGAATGAGCGGGCTCCCCTCGACGATCCACCCTTCGCCGCCGGTGCGCAGCTTGATCAGTCTCGGAGCCCGGTCCAGGTGCTCCGCCGGCACGTGCCGGACCCAGGCCTCAGGCGGGATCTCCAGATGCCCGTCGCACGAGATCACCCGGTAACGCCGCGTCACCACATGGCCTCACGCACTGATCTCGATCCCGAAGTAACGCTCGAAGATCTCGTCGCCCTGGAGCTCGTCGGCCGGTCCGGTGAAGACCAGCTGTCCCCGGTTGAGCAGGCACGCCGAGTCGGCCAGCTCGAGCGCGCGGGTCACGTACTGCTCGACGAGCAACACCGACACGCCGGTGGCCACGATCTGGCTGAGGGTGTCGAAGATGCGGTCGACGATGATGGGGGCGAGGCCGAGAGACGCCTCGTCGACCACCACGATCTTGGGGTCCGAGACGAACGTCCGCACCAGGGCGAGCATCTGCTGCTCCCCGCCGCTCAGGCTGCCCGCCAACTGCTTCATACGGCCGGCCAGGGCGGGAAAGGCTTCCGCCGCCCGTTCGATGGTGGCGTTCTCCTTGCCCCGGGGCGATTGCAGGATCAGGTTGTCCCGCACCGTCAACGAGGGGAAGATGCCGCGCCCTTCGGGCATGTTGCACATGCCCCTTCTCGACATGTAGTACGGGCGCCGGCCCGTGACGTCCTCACCGTTGAGCACGACGCGCCCGCTCATCGGCTTGATGATCCCCGAGGCCACCCGCAGCAACGTCGTCTTCCCGGCCCCGTTCGGGCCGAGCAGGGCCACCACCTTGGCGTCGGGTACCGACAGGCTCACGTCGCGCAGCACCACGGTGTCGCCGTAGCCGGCGGTTATGTTCTCCAACTCCAACACGGATGTGCTCCTTTGCGCGTGTGGTCGTGAGCGCGATCAGGCCGGCTCGATGACCTCTTCGGTGAGCGCCAGTGCGGCGGCCGCGTCCGCGTCGTCGGCGGCACCCTCGGATCCGAGGTACGCCGCCCGGACGACGTCGCTGTGGATCATCTCCTCGGGCGTACCCTCGAAGACCAGGCGGCCGAAGTCCAGCAGGTAGATGTGGGCGCAGACCTGGCGCACCAGCGCCATGTCGTGCTCGACCAGGAGGATGCCGGCACCGCGCTCGGCCACCACGCCGGTCAGCACATTGCCGAAGGCGACGGTCTCCCCGGCGTCGAGCCCGGCGGAGGGCTCGTCCAAGAGGAGCAGGTCGAACGGCCCGGCCAGGACCCGGGCCAGTTCGACCAGGCGCCGCTGACCGGTGGGGAGCAGCCCCGCCTGCAAGTTGGCCAGCGGTCCGATTCCCGTCAACTCCATGGCCTCGTCGACCGCCCGCGCCACCACTGCCCCGTCGCGGCGGCTCCCGACCAGCTGGGTGAGCGGGTTGCCCCCCGCCATCGAAGCCTCCCGGCCCAGCACCACGTTCTCGCGCACGCTCAGGGAATTGAACAGCTCCGCCTTCTGGAAGGTCCGGCCGAGTCCGAGCCGTGAACGCCCCGCCGGGCCGGTTCCCGTCACGTCCCGGTCGTGCAGGAGGATAGAACCAGCCGTCGGGCGGAGCAGTCCCGAGCACGCGTTGAAGGTCGTGGTCTTCCCGGCGCCGTTCGGCCCGACCAGCCCGGTGATACGGCCCATGTCTGCTTCGAGGCTCACGTTGTCCACCGCACGAACGCCGCCGTAGCGCACCTCCAGGCCGCGCACCGCCAGTCCGGATGCTGTCGACGCCGCCGGCCGCGCGCTCTTGGCGAGCTCTCGATCGGACCGGGCGCTCTCCATCTCGCTCACCACGGCCTCGGAGATGAAGGTGTCCAACTCCTCGGTCGATAGAGCGGTTTCGGGCGGACGGCCACCCAGGCGGTCGATGTAATTGCGCAGGAACAGGGGAACCGAGGGCAGCCGGTTTACCTGCAGCGCGAACGTGGCGGCCGAAGCGCCGAAAATGATGGTCAGGTAGGTGTTGATGTTGGCCACCGTGATGTAGCCCGGTAGGACGCCGTAGAGGATCGCCGCCATGATCGCGTACCAGGGGTCGCCCATGACCACGATCACCAGGATCGCCACCATGGTCAGCGAGCTGAACGAGCTGTAGTTGGTGCCGATGCCATAGCTGAAGAGGGAGGCCAGCAGGGCCCCGGCGATGGCCGCCATGCTGGCCGATATGCAGAACACCAGGACCTTCATCACATTGACCGTGGCCCCGTGGGTCTCGAGGGCCACCGGTGAATCGGCCAGGCCCTTCAAGAGGCGCCCCATGCGCCCGCGGTGTATGGCCTGAATGGCGATCACGGTCAGCACGACGAAGATCAGGAGGACGTAATAGAAGCCCTTGTCCGTGTAGAGGTGCCAGCCGAGGATGGTGATGTCGGGGCGCGGCGCCGAGATACCGCCCGTCGTCGGGCCGAACATGAGCCCGGTGTCGTAGAACATCTGCTCGAGCAGGATCCCGAAGCCGTACGTGGCCAGGGCCAGAAAGACGCCGGACAGCCGGATGGCCGGTATGGCGACCAGCGCCCCGACGGGCAGCGCGATGAGGCCGGCCAGCGCCAGCGCGGCCAGCCAGGGGACGTGGTAACTGCCGGTGAGGTGCCCGAACGCGGCAGCCCCGACGGCGGCGAAGGCCAGGTGGCACAACGAGATCTGACCGGAGGTCTTGACCAGGAGGCCCAACGACAGGAACAGCATGACGTAGACGAGTGCGGCCGACCAGGTGGAGAGGTTGACGCCGACGAAGCTGGGGACGAATGCAAAGACGATGAGAACGACCGCCCCGGCAAGCAGGCGCATCCGCGTGGGCGCGTACCAACTTCGGCGCAACGCCAACGTGGTCGTCACGCGCCGCTCGGCCAGCATCCGACGCGGTGTCACGATCAGCACGATGAACAAGATCACGAAGGGCAGGCCGGCCGAGAGCCCCACCAGCCAGGTCACGTCGGCGGCGTACTTGGTGGCGATGGCCGCCGTGATACCCACGACCAATCCGCCGACGAAGGTGAGAGGGAGGCTCGAGAAGTAGCCGATCGCCGCCGCCCCGAATGCCTGCACGACGAGCAGGACGATGATTTCGGCATTGAGGCTGAGCGAGGGGGCGAGCAGCAGTCCGGCCATCGACGCGAACATGGTGCCGATGACCCAGGCCCACCGTCGGACGGCGACCGGGTTGGTGCCGGTCATGGAGACGAGGTCGGGATTGTCCACCACGCCGCGCATCGCCACCCCGATGCGCACGAAGCGGAAGAAGTAGTAGAGCAGCGCGGTGGCGACGAGGGAGACGATCATCACGGTGATCTGGTCCCATCCCACGTTGACGCCCAGGAAGCGGATGGTGTTGGTGTCGAGGAACGGCGGGAAGTTGACATCCGCGTTGCCGTACCACAACGTGCCCACCCCGACCACGATCAACAGGAGTCCGATGGTGGCCACCACTTTGAGGGTGGCGGTGGCCCCTTCGAGGATCCGCGCCACGAGCTCGAGCCCGAGTCCCTCGATGGGCGAGAGGACGAAGATGCACAGTGCCGCGGCATACGGCCACGGCATCCCGTGCTGGCTGTGCAGGAAGTAGAAGACGAAGACCGCCAGGGCGGCAATGGCCCCGTAGGCAAAGTTGAAGATCCCCGACGTCTTGTAGGTGAGCACCAGACCGACGCCCGCCAGGCCGTAGACGGCCCCGGTGGTGACACCGATCACGATGAACGGAAGAAATTCAGACACGACTGACGAATGCCCCCTGTGCTCTCTTCACGGCCGCCTCACCTGCCGGCTGCGTGTCCCAACCCCGGTATTCCCTGCCCAGTGTCAAACTTGCTATCTCTGAAATGATGCGAAAGCACCCTAGCGCGTCCGTTCATCGGGAACCATCGATGCACGCTGCGCTGCCATCGGGAGGAGACGGCATGGAGAGCATTTCCACCGACGTCGTAGTCGTCGGGAGCGGCGGTGCCGCCCTCACGGCCGCGCTCGCCGCCCGGAGCACCGGGGCCGAGGTCGTCGTGCTCGAAAAGAGCGGTCTCGTCGGCGGGACGACGGCGATGTCGGGTGGGCTCCTGTGGATCCCGAACAACCGGCACATGCGCCTCGAGGGCCGGGACGACTCCTTCGACGAGGCATTCCGCTACATCCACCGCCTCGCCGGCGGGCGCCGCACCGACGAGGACGTGCGGACCGTGCTCGAAGCCGGGCCGGGCATGGTCGGTTTCTTGGAGGAGTCGACCGAGATCCGGTTCGAGACCCTCGACAAGCCGGACTACCACCCCGAGTTCGCGGGGGCCAAAACGGGTGGGCGGTGCCTGGCGCCCCTCCCCCTCATGGGTTCCCTCCTCGGGGACTGGTTGCCCCGCCTCCGGCCCGCCAGCGGGTTCGGCGTGCCGCTGTCGTGGCGCGAGCTCGACGAGATGAACGGGGTGTTCCACCCTGAGCGGCTCGACCTGGCGCGCCTGGCCGAACGGGCGGAAGCCGGATTCATCGGCATGGGCCGATCGCTGGCCGGCTGGCTCCTCAAAGCCTGCGTCGATGCCGGGGTCGACATCCGCCTCGACACGCCGGCGCGGGCCCTCCTGACCGAGGGGCGCAGGGTCTACGGGGTCGCGGCCGGAGGCGACCCGGGCGCGGCGGCCGTGGAGGTCAAGGCGGCCCGCGGGACGATCCTGGCCGCCGGGGGATTCGAGTGGAACGAGCGCCTGGTGGCCCAGTTCGTGGCCGGTCCGGTCACCCACCCCCTCAGCTGTCCCACGAACGAGGGGGACACCTTGACCATGGCCCGTGCCATCGGCGCCGACCTGGCCAACATGTGGGACCTCTGGCGCTTTCCCTCGGCGGCGATTCCCGGGGAGGAATACGGCGGGCGGCCCCTCTCGCGGATGGTGGCGGGGGAACGCTCGCTGCCGGGGACCATCATGGTCAACCACAAAGGGAAGCGGTTCGTCAACGAGGCGCACCCCTACACCGACGTCGGGCGCGCCTTCATGGCATGGGACCCCGTAGCGTCCGGGTACGAGAACTACCCGGCCTGGGCCGTCTTCGACCGGCACTTCCGCGACACGTACTCGGTGCTCACCCTCATGCCCGACGACGACGACCCGTCGTGGCTGACTCGGGCCGACAGCATCGAAGAGCTGGCCGAGCGCCTGGGCATCGACCCGGTCGCGCTGGGCGACAGCGTGGAGCGGTTCAACGGGATGGTCGCCGGCGGACGGGATCTCGACTTCGGGCGGGGCGACTCCCTCTTCGACCAGTACTACGCCGACTTCGGCCACGAGCCGAGCCCGACCCTGGGCGCCGTGAAAAAGCCGCCGTACTACGCGCTCGCGGTCTACCCGGGGGCCATCGGCAGCGCGGGGGGATTGCTCACCGACGGTCATGGCCGCGTCCACCACGTGGATGGCACGCCCATCCCGGACCTCTACGCGGCGGGCGACGCCGCGGCCAGCTGTTTCGGCCCGGCCTACGGCGGCCCCGGCGGGCCATTGGGCCACGGCCTGACGGTCGGGTACCTAGCCGGCCTCGCCGCGGCAGCCACGCGCTGAGCTCACGCCGCCGGCGAGGGCTCTGATGCCGCCACGTTCCGTGGTCGGCACCGTGGGCTCGCTGACCGGGCCCGCGACGGAGGCGGTGTCGGCCGTAGGAGATCTCGGCCGATCAGCCCGCGCTTTGTGCGGTGTCCGCCGTCACGTCCTTGAGGACCCCGAGGGAGTGGACCGCGGCCAGGTTGTCCGTCAGGTAGTCCGGCGCTTCGGCCGTCTCGATGAACCACCCGGTCGGGCACATCGTCAGGATCTCGACGAAGCTGAACCCGAGGCGCGCGTCCTGCACCTCGAAGGCCTTCTTCAGCATGCGCCGGGTCCGCGAGACGTTCCCCGCCGAGTTCGTGGCGCCCCGCGCCACGTACGCGCTCCCCTGGAGCCGGGACAATATGTCCGAGATCAGGATCGGGTATCCGTGCTGGGCGGGGTCACGGCCCTCGAGCGTGTTCTTCGTCCGCTGGCCGATCACCGTCGTCGCCGTCATGTGCCCACCGGTCTCGCCGAAGACGCCGTTGTTGAGCAACACGCACGTGATGTTCTCGCCCCGGGCGGCCGAATGGATGACCTCCTGCAGCCCTTCGTTGACCATGTCGCCGTCGCCCTGGACGGTGAAAACGATGGCGTCGGGCTTGGTCCGCTTCACCCCGGTGGCGAGCGAAGGCGCCCGGCCGTGGAGTGCCTGGAGCACCTCGACGTCGAGACCACCCGAGAACTCCGTGTAGCACCCGATGCCGAACACGGCGATCGCCCGCTGCGTGAGGCCGAGCTCGTCGATCATCTCCACGGCGGAACGCATGGCGGCCGGCTCACCGCAGCCCGGGCACAGGTGGTGTTCCCCTTCCAGGATCAGCGATGGCGTGAACTCGTCGACGACATGGGCCGGTACCGACGGTGACTTGTCGGTGAGGAGAATCGGCAACGACCTCATGCGGTCTCCCTTCGTACATCGTCGAGCATGGCGCGCAGGCGCGCCGACAGTATCTCCACGTCCAGGTCGAACGACATGCCGAAGCCGGAGTGGTCCATGCGCAGGCGGCCGATGAAATGCACCGGGCACCTCCCGAGCACGGCCAGGCGCACGTCGTCGAACATCTGGCCCGTGTTCAACTCGTAGACCGCCACCGCCTTGGCCGAGTCGGCCGCCCGGGACACCGTCTCGGTCGGGAACGGCCACAACGTAATGGGCCGGACGAACCCGATGGGCAGGCCCTGGGCCCGGAGCTCGGAGACAACGAAGCGGATGTAGCGGCCCGGCGTGCCGTAGGCGACGACGACCAACTCGGCGTCCTCGGTGAAGCCGGTCTCGACGAGTGGCTCGACGCCCCGACCGATCTCGCCGAAGCGGGCCGCCATCACCTCGAGATAGTCGCCGTAGGTGCTGGCCTCGGGGTCGTTGCGCTTCTTGGGAAAGAGGGGCGACACCAGCTTCGCCGCACCCGACCCGCTCGACGAACCGTCGAGGGCCCATGGCTTCTCCTCGACCGGGCCAAAATCGATCGGCGACGTGTCGACGGCCTCTTGCACGTGCGCCAGGTAGTAGTCGCCCATGAAGAGGACGGGATTGCGCCACTCGTCGGCCAGGTGGAACGCCAACTGGATCAGGCGCACCGCCTCGGAGACGTCGGCCGGGGCGAGGACGATGTGCCGGTAGTCACCGTGGCCGCCGCCCCGGGTGGCCTGGAAGTAGTCCCCTTGGCCGCGGGCCATGTTGATGACGACCAGCGGCAGGCGGGCGAAACAGATCTCCGAGAGCGACTCCTGCATGAGCGACAGCCCCTGGCCGACCGAACCGGTGGCCGCCCGGGTCCCCGTGGCGGCCGCACCCCAGGCCATGCCCACGGCCTCGATCTCGCTCTCGGCGTTCATGCACGTGCCCCCGACTTCGGGCAGCAGGCGGGCCATCCCCTCGAGCACTTCGGTGAACGGTGTCATCGGGTAGCCCGCGAAGAAGCGGCAGCCGGCCGCGACCATGCCGGCCGCGATGGCCTCCGATCCCTCGATAAGGCGTCGCGTCACCGCTACTCCTCCGACCGGCCGTGGGTCCGGCCGCCGTCCTCCTCGAGCATGAAGGTCTCGTCGACGGGCGTCTCGAACTTCCATACCTGGAAGACGAAGTCCGGGCAGATCTGGCTGCACGCCTGGCAGGCCGTACACCCGGGCCGCAGTTCCGGGTAGCGGTAGCCGCGGGTGTTGCGCTCGTTCGTCGTCATGGTGAGCACACCCGGCCGGCAGGCGTCGATGCACAGGTCGCACCCTTTGCACGCTTCAACATCGATGACCACGGTTCCCCGCGTGCGCACCGTCACCGCGCCTGTTCCCGCGGCCGGCTCCGGCCCGGAATCCGTCACGGCACGCCGGCCGGCGCCAACCACACGTTCGGCACCGGCTCTTTGACGAGGGCGAAACCCGCCTTGAGCGCGGTGGCATTCGCCTTGGCGTGCTCCGCCCGGTACGAAGGCAGGACCTCGTAGGCCGCCGCTCGCAGATGCGCCAGATCGACCAGGCCGCTCGCGGCCGCCAGCGCGCCGAGGGCCACCATGGCGCCGCCGCGCCCATGGCCCAGCTCCGTCGCCACCCCGGTCGCCTCGACTTCGACAGCCCGGCCATGCACGAGCCCGAGCGCACCCTTGAAGACCGAGCGATCGACGACGATCACGCTGTCGGGCACCATGCGGTCCCGCACCCCGGGCCAGTACTCGTGGTGCATCACCAATGCGGCCTGCGCCCAGGCCACGGTCGGAGGGGAGCGCAGGGGGCCGTCCCCGATGATGATCGTGGCATCGGTGTTGCCACCGCGCATGAGTCCGGCATAGCTACCGAACACCATCACCTCGAGGTCGGACTGCACGGCCGCGACGGCGAGCGTGCGGGCCGCCAACTGCACCCCCTGACCGCCGATTCCGGTGAGGAGGACGGCGCGCTCCATCACACCGCACATTCCGGCCGGAATGCACCCTCAGCCAAAATCTTCATCATTATGATTATAGCGTATGGGTACCGGCACATCGAGAGTGGAACACCCCTTCGCACCGGAGCTGTCCATCGAAGTCCGCGGTGGGGTCCACCTCGTGACGCTCGATCGGCCCGATGCCCTGAACGCGGTCGACACCCCGATGCACCACGCCCTACGCGGCGTGTGGCACTTCCTGGGCGACGACCCGGCCGTGCGGGCGATCGTGGTCACCGGGAGAGGCCGGGCCTTCAGTGCCGGCGGCGATCTCGACCACATCGTGGACTTGCAACGAGACCGGGCGCTGCGGCGCGACGACATAGAGGGCGCCCGGGCCATCATCGTGTCGTTGATCGACTGCCCGGTCCCCGTCATCGCCGCCGTCAACGGCCCCGCCATCGGCCTCGGCTGCAGCGTGGCCGTCATGGCCGACATCGTGTACATGGCCGAGTCCGCCTACCTGGCCGATCCGCATGTGGCCATCGGGCTGACCGCCGGTGACGGCGGCGCAGCCGTCTGGCCGGTTCTCACCAGCCTGGTGCACGCCAAGGAATTCCTCTTCACGGGCGATCGCATCCCGGCGGCCGACGCGGTGCGCATGGGCCTGGCCACCCGCACCTTTCCCGACGACGAGCTGCTGCCCGCCGCACTCGCCATGGGCGAGCGCCTGGCCGCACTACCCCGCCAGGCGCTCGAGACGACAAAACGCGCCACCAACATGCACCTGCGCCGGTCGGCCGTCGAAGTGCTCGACGCCGCGCTGGTGTCGGAGTTCGACTCGTTCGATACGCCGGAGCACCAGGCCCGGATCGAGCGGATGCGGTCCCGGCTCGACGACGGTACGCGGTGATCGATCCACCGCGCAGCGCCGCCACGGTGCTCGAACCGGCCCTGGCTCGCTGGCCCGATGCCGAGGCGGTCGTGGCGCGCCGCGGGCGCCTGACCTACCGCCAGCTGAACGAAATGGCGGAACGGAGCCTGCGCGCGCTCATCGCCGCCGGGGTCCGGCCGGGTGACCGCATCGGCGTCTCGCTGGCCAACGATCTCGACCTGGTGGCCCTCTTTCATGCCGCCATGCGCCTCGGCGCGATCTGGGTAGGGGTGAACCGGGCTCTCGCGCCGCCCGAGAAGGCCTATCTTCTCGCCGACAGCGAGGCCGCATTCTTCGCCGGCGACGACGCCATGGTGGCCGAGGTGCGGCTCCAGTCGGGTGCGCACCCGGTGTCGCGTCACCTCGTGGTGGACCCGACGCCGGGTTCGGAGTGGGATGCGCTCGGCAACGGCGAGCCGTCATGGCTCCCGCCCGTGCCCGACCCGCTGACGCCGGCGGCCATCGCGTACACCAGCGGGACCACCGGCTTTCCCAAGGGAGCCGTTCACTGCCAGCACAACCTGATGCTCCCCGGCGCGATGCTCATCCGCACCCGGCCCCTCGACGCCGAGCTGAGGAAGGCCGACTGTTTCCCGCTCACCATCTTGAACCTGCAGGTCCTCTCCACGCTGCTCGTCCCCCAGTGCGGCGGCACGGCCATCGTGATGGACCGAGTCGACCCGGTGGGCATCGCGGAATGGGTCGAGCGCGAACGAGCCACGCTGTGGAACGGCGCACCGGCCATGCTCTACGGACTGGCGACCAACGACGAGGTTTCCGCCGACTCCCTGGCCACGTTGCGCGACGTGTGGAGCGGTGGCAGTCACTGCCCGCAGTCGACCAAGGATCGCTTCGCGGCCAAGTTCGGCCTGATGGCCCACTCGACCTACGGCGCCACCGAGGTCCCGACCGTGGTCTCGATCGTGCCCCGGGGTCGCGAGGTCGACGCTGCGGCCAGCGGGCCTGCTCTCCCTCATCTGGCCGTCCACATCGTTGGGGACGACGGCGTGGAGGTGCCGCGCGGAGACAGCGGCGAGATCTGCATCGGACCGACGGACGATCCCGACCTGGCGCCGCTCTACCATCCGATGCACGGCTATTGGCACAACCAAGAAGCCAGCGGGCGCGCCCTGCGCGGCGGGATCCTGCACACCGGCGACGTCGGCTTCCTCGACGCGGACGGTTACCTGCACGTACTGGACCGCCACCAGTCGTTGATCCTGCGCGGTGGCGCCAACGTCTACCCGGCCGAAGTCGAACGGGTGCTCAACGACTTCCCCGGCCTCGCCGCCAGTTGTGTGGTCGGCATCCCCGACGATCGCCTCGGGTCACGGGTGGCCGCCGTCGTGGAGCTCGAGGATCCGGCGGCGGGAGAGGACTCCTTGGACGGCGACGCCCTGCGCGTTCATTGCCGGGCCAACCTGGCGCGCTACAAGGTGCCCGAGGCCTTCGTGGTCGGGACCTTGCCCCGCAATGCCATGGGCAAGGTGATCGTGGCGGAGGTCAAACGCTCACTGGAAGGACTCGTCCTGCCCTGATCAATAGGACCCCTGGGCCTCGAAGAGACGCCGCGGGTTGCCGGTCATCATCTGCTCGACCTGCTCTTTGGAGATCCCCTGCTCCAGCATGGCCGGAAGCACCTCGTCGGTCACGTGTGTCTGCACCCATTGGGTCAAGTTGCTTCCCATCTCCTTGTCGATCCAGTCGCCGTAGCAGGTGACGTCGTGCGAGAGCACGATGCGATCGCTGTACCCCTCGGCACACAACGCCGCCAGGGTGGCGATGCGCACATCCATCTCGGGGAGGTCCATCTCGGGAAGGTAGAGACCGAACCTGTCGGCGCCGATGGTCGATCCGGCGTCCATCAGGGCGCGCAGGTAGTCGAGGTCGGTCGAGTCACCGCTGTGTCCGATGATGACCCGCGACAGGTCGACGCCCTCATCGGCGAATATCCGTTGCTGATCGAGACCATTGCGTGAAGCCACGGTGGTGTGGGTCGTGATGGGGACACCCGTTTCCCGGTGGGCGCGGGCCACGGCCCGCAGGATGCGCTCGATGTTGGGTGTCACGCCGGCGCGATCCGTGGCGCTCTTGATGACGCCCGCCTTGACCCCGCTGCCGGCGATGCCCTCGGTGATGTCACGCACGAACATGTCGGTGAGGATGTCCTCCGCCTTCCCGTCGACCGTCCGGGCGGGATGCCCGTACTCGAAGAAGAAGGAGAGGAAGTCGTAGGTATAGATCCCGGTGGCGGCGATGATGTTGATGTCCACTTCCTCGTTGATGCGCCGGACGGCGTCGATGTCGCGCCCGTGGCCGAACGCGGTGCAGTCGACGACGGTGTCGATGCCGTGCTCCTTCACCTCGCGCAGGGTCTCGGCCACCGACCGGACGACGGCGTCCTTGCCATCGGGCCAGCTGAGATCGGGGTACTCCTTCTCGACGTCGGCCGTGATGTTGACGATGTGCTCGTGCATCAGGGTCTGGCCGAGGGACGCGGTGTCCACCTCGCCGCGCACGGTCGCCACCTTGGGCATTCCTGCTCCTCTCGGGTTAGTCGGCGGTTCCGGTCAGCCGACGATCATGGGGACCGTGCGCCAACCCCACTGGAAGCTGGAGGGCGGGCGCTCGGCTCGTTCGATATCGATCTCGTACTCGGGCACGCGGGCCAGAAGTTCCTCCAACAGGATGCGACCCTCCAGACGCGCCACGTGATTACCGATGCAGAAGCCCTGACCCTGGCCGAAGGCCAGATGGCGGTCAATGGTGCGGTCCCAGTGGAATGTGTCCGGCTCGTCGAACTCCCGCTCGTCGCGATTGGCCGACATCAGGAGGGGGAAGATCCGGTGTCCCACGCTCAGCTCGGACCCGGCAATCGTGAGTGGCTTCTTGACGGTCCGGGTGAACCACTGGGCCGGGGCACAGAAGCGGAGCATCTCCTCGAAGGCCGTGGCGCAGTTGGCCGGGTCGGCCGCCACCTGGCGGCGCTGGTCGGGATCACGCCACAGCTCCATCAGCCCGTGCGCCACCACCTTGGGCAACGTCTCTGCCCCACCGAAGAGGATCGTGGCCAGCACGGAGCCACTGATCTCCTCGTCGCTGAGGGGGCGGCCGTCCAGGCGGTACTCGAGCAAGCCATCGACGAGCGGGGTGCTCCCGTCGGCACCGGCTGCGCGGCGTCCGGCGACCACAGCCGTGACGAGATCCGTGAGCTGGCCGTAGGCCACGCCCTGGGCCGCCACGTCCTGGTTGCTCGGGTCGCACGACAGAACGGCATCGCGGATCATCTCGGCATCCGAGAGGGGGATGCCGAACATGTGGCACATCGTGGCGGCGGCCACCACACCGCCGTACTCGCTGGTCACGTTGAACCGGCCCCGGGGCACCAGCTCGTCGAGCCTCGACCTGGCCAGGGTGCGGATCAGCTCTTCCAGCTTCTGCACGGCGCGCCGGCGCAAGGGCGGTCCGACCGCCTGGCGGAGCTCCTCGTGCACCGGCGATTCGGTGTAGGAAAGCACCGTCAGCGGGTCATAGCTCGCCGCCGGCACGTTTCCCCCGTTGCTGACCCGCAACTGCTCCTGGAACAGCATCGTGCCTTCGGTCGACGTGATCCGCTCGCTGTCATTGAGGAGGTTCCACACATCGTCAAAGCGCGAGATCGCCCAGGCGTCGTACTGCTCCATGAAATACGCCGGGTGCTCGTCCCGCAGCACCTTGTAGAAAGGAAGCGGATCGGCCTTCACGTCGGGCCCGAACGGGTCGTACGCGAAGGCGGTGGCGGGGCGCGACATCATGTGGACTCCTCCTTCGGCGTGTCGTCGGCGATCGCCAGTGCCCGCTTCGGGCACGAGCGCACGGCCACCTCGACCTGTTCCCAGTGCTCCGGCGGCGGTTCGTAGGTGAGGACGATCAGGTTGTCCTCGTCGTCGAGGTCGAACACATCCGGCGCGTCGATGACGCATTGCCCGTTTCCCTCGCAGCGGGCGAAGTCGACCTCTATCCTCACGTCGCGCCTCCGAAGCGCTCCACGTGCCGGGACCAGGCCCCCGGGTTGACCAGGTGCCGCGGCCGCGCCCCGCGCAACGCCTCGAGCAGGAGTCGCACCGGTGTGACGGATGAAGCCCGGAAGACCTCGGACGCGTTCCCACCGACGTGCGGGGTCAGGATCACGTTGTCGAGGTCGAAGAGGGGATGTCCCGCCGGCAGCGGCTCGGGCTCGGTCACGTCGAGCGCGGCGCCGGCAATGGTGCGCTCGCGCAGCGCGACCAGGAGAGCCTCGGGATCGACAACGCCACCGCGGGCCGTGTTGACGAGGAAGGCCGTGTCCTTCATGCCCGCCAGCTCCTTGGCGCCGATCAGGGCGGCGGTCTGCGGATTGAAGGGCGTGTTGACCGACACGAAGTCGCCCGCCGCCAGGGCCTCATGGAGATCGTCGACCAGGGTGACGCCCAAGCGCTCGGCTTCAATCGAGTCGAAGAAAGGATCGTAGGCGATGACCCGCATACCGAACCCCTGCCGGCAGATGTCGGCGATGGTGCGACCGATGAATCCAAACCCGATGATGGTGAGCGTCTTGCCCCTGAGCAACGACAGGCGCGGCGGTGTCCGCATCACCCGCAGGGCATCCACCTCCTTCGTCGCGTGGGCCTGGCGGTCGGTGTCTGCGATGCGCCGGCACAACGCGAGCATCAACCCCACCGCGTGCTCGGCCACGGCGGGCGCATTGGCCCCGGCGGCGTTGATGACCAGAATCCCGAGCTCGCTCGCCGCCGCCACGTCGATCTTGTCGGTGCCGGCCGCACTGATGAAGACGACCTCGAGCAACGAGGCCCGCTGCAGCATCTCGGCCGTTACCGGCAGGTGCCCGCCCGGACCCATGGCGTGCAGGGCCTGGACTTCGCCCAGATACCGTTCGAGCGCCACCGCCACCGCCTCCTGACGCAGCGCGAACCGATCGGTGCCGCCCAGCCCGATGGCGCGCTCAGCCTCGTCGAGGCCGTAGATCACCTCTATGTCCTCGGCGCTCTCGAGCAGTGCGTCCGCGTCGGGATGCAGCAGGAAGGTCGGGATGAGGACCCTCTTGCGCGCCGCGGGGAGCCGGTCCGGCGTCATGCCACCGGGCCTGCCGGCGCGGCCCGCAACGTCTCGAGAACGGCGCGATCTTTCGCGATGCCCGCCCTGATGTAGCCGACATCGGCACCGAGGGAGACGAACTGCACGCCGCGGCGCACCAGATCGTGCGCGTGGTCCGCACTGGAGCTCACGGTGCCGACGAACACACCCGCGCCCTGTGCGGCGGCAACGACCTTGTCCATGGCGGCGAGAACATCGGGATGGGTACCCGTCCAGTCGAGGGGCAACCCGAGGCTCAGGCCCAGATCGACAGGGCCGACGAAGAGGCCGTCGACCCCGGGCGTCGCCGCGATCTCCTCGACGCGCCCGAGTGCCTCCGCCGTCTCGATCATCACCAGGAGCACGGCATCGTCATTGGCCGCCGACGTCGAGACGAACCCACCGCGCGTCGGGCCCATGGACCGGATGCCGGCGGGGGGATAGCGCAGGGCGGACGCGGCAAGGGCCGCCTCTTCGGGTGTGTTCACCATGGGGACGATGACCCCGATGGCTCCGATGTCGAGGGCGCGCATGATCGTCGCCGCGTCGGTCCACGGCACCCGGACGATCGCCGAGGTGCCGCCCAACGCCAGGGCCTGGGTCACCCGGACCAGGTCGGTTCCCGTCACGCTCCCGTGCTGGGTGTCGACGATGGCCCAATCGAAGCCGGCTCCTCCCATCAGCTCCGCCGCGAGGCTGTCCGCCATCGTCGTCCACAGGCCGAACGTCGGCCGCCCCTCGGCCAGCGCAGCGCGAATCTCGTTCACCGTTCTCCCCTACTCGTCGACCAGCGTGATGACCTCGGCCGGACAGGCCCGGACCGCCTCGCGCACCCGCTCGTGCAGCGCAGGCCCGGGGGCGGGTTCCAACAGGATGACCACGCCGCCCTCGTCCTGCGAGAACACCTCGGAACACGCGATCACGCACGCCCCGCTCCCGATGCACTTGTCCGGATCCACCTCTACCCGCATGCCGTCTCCTCTTCGCTCTCGCGGCCGATGTCGAGCCGATCACCCATAGGGCGTGCTCGGCGTGCCGGCACCGGCGTCGGCATGGCCCCGACGCGCCGTCTCGAGCTCCTGGGCGGCGATGGTGGCCAGCATCACCGAGTCGGCGCCGAGCGAGACGAGCCGGCTGCCCCGGCCCACCCAACGCACCGCATCGGTCGCGTTCAAAGAATGCCCGCCCATGACCAGCCCGAACTCGGCGCATGCCGCTCTGATGGTTTCGACCGGTTCTTTGAGCTGGTCGGACGAGAAGGCCAGCATCGGGTCGAGGCCGAGGCCGATCGACAGATCCGCCGGGCCGATGTAGATACCTTCGAGACCGGGCACCGCGCAGATCTGGCGGATGTTGTCCAGACCCTGTGCCGTCTCGATCATGACGAAACAGCTGACCCGCTTCTGGAGGGCGACCAGGTCGAGCCCGAGGTCGCCCCGGAAAGGACCGAAACTGCGCACGCCCTCAGGGGGATACCGATAGGCCTGCACCGCGGCGGCCGCTTCCTCGGCCGTGCTCACCATGGGCACGATGATCCCGTCGGCACCAGCGTCGAGGATCCGCCCGATGATGGCGGGGTCGTTCTTGGAGACCCGCACGATGACGGCATAGGGCGCGTTGACCAGCCGTCGCACCAGAACCGCAGCCTGCGCGTCGTTGAGCGGCGTGTGCTGGGTGTCGATACCGACATAGTCGTAACCGAGCCGTCCGAACATGGCGATGACGTTCTCCGAGTCGCCGGTGACCCACCCGCCGAAGGCCGGCTGGCCGGCGCTCCACCGATTCACAAGTGCACTGTGTGGCATGCGCCTACCCTCCGCTTCTGAGCGTCGAGACGTCGGAAAGGCCGGCGCGCCTTCCGGCGAGATCGTCGTCGCGCACCACGGCCTGCGCCGGGAGCAGCCAGGACTCGTCGAGATCCTCGAGCCGGTCCACTCCCATGAGCGTCATCGTGCGGGACACCTCCTCTTTCAAGATCCGGAGCACGTGCGCCACCCCTTCGGGCCCGCGCGCGCCGAGACCGTACAGGTAGGGCCGCCCGATGCATACCGCCTTGGCCCCGAGACAAAGGGCTTTGACGATATCGGTACCCCGGCGCACGCCACCGTCGAGCAGGATCTCGGTCCGGCCGCCCACGCGGTGTGCGATCGCCGGGAGGGCGTCGAGGGTGGCCACGGAGCCGTCGAGCTGGCGCCCGCCGTGATTCGAGACGACGACGCCGGTGGCGCCGAGGTCGACGGCCCGGGCGGCGTCCTCGGCATCGAGCACCCCTTTGACGTAGATCGGACCGCCCCACTGCTCCCGCATCCAGGCGAAGTCGTCCCACACCAGCTCGGGTCGCATCCATCGATACTGCGCCTGGACCGAGCGCACGGCGGCGCGCGCGCCGCCCTGGTCGACCAGGTTGCGGGCGGACATCCGCTGGTAGCGCAGGAACCCGTACCACCATTTCGGCCGGATGGCCGCGCTGGCGATCCGTGCCGGCGTGAGGACGGGAGGGGTACCCATCCCCCGCTTGCGCTCGCTCTCACGGTTCCCGTGCACCGGCACGTCGACGGTGACGAACAGGGCGCGGTACCCGGCCTGCTTCGCCCGGTCGATGAAGGACTCGGTCAGGGCTCGGGCACCGGTGGTCTCATCAGCCCACGGATAGAGCTGATAGAAGTGGTCCTCGTTCGTGGCGGCACCCACCTCCTCGATGGAATAGGTCGCGGCCGTGCTCAAGATGGCCCTCGTCCCCTCGCGCTCGGCCGCCTGCGCCGCGCCCACCTCGCCGGTCCAGTGCGAGA
>Ga0302326_10011512_pt1 | contig 19042 bp, 15 predicted proteins | sample Palsa_T0_3_FD_202264 | JGI IMG/M metagenome (GOLD analysis project Ga0302326, IMG submission 202264) | Peat permafrost microbial communities from Stordalen Mire near Abisko, Sweden - Palsa_T0_3 | ecosystem: Environmental > Terrestrial > Soil > Palsa > Peat permafrost | place: Sweden: Abisko...
CCGGGAGCGGCGGAATTTCCCCTAATAAAACTTTAAGAATCATTGGGATACGAATAAACACGGCGACGCGTACCCAGCCGCCGACCGACGCTGCAGACCGCGCTCCGGCGCCGCAGCGGAACGGCCAGAGAGCAAGCACTCACACTTGAAGAACTAAGCGGGTTGCCAGCGCTCGAGCACGAGCTGCAGGCTCGATAAACCCTGATAGTGGTTGACGTCGACGCGGTAGGCGGCGCGGATTCGTCCGGGCAGGGGGCCCGGCTCGTTGAACCGGATCGCCGCGCACGGTCGGCCGCCCGCGAGCAGGGTCAGGCGCAGATGCTTGTCCGCAACGAGGCGCTGTTCGACGACGCCAAACTCGCCCTCGAACACCGGTGGCGGGAAGCCTTGTCCCCAGACCTGCGCGGCGATCTGCTGCGCCAGACCGAGCGTGACTTCCACCGGGTCGAGCTCGCCGTCGGTCTCGAGCGTCTGCAACAAATCGGACGGCGACAGCCACTCGCGTGCGACGCGTTCGAACTCGGCGCTGAATTGCGGCAGCGCAAACTCGGGCAGCGTCAGTCCGGCGGCAAAGGCGTGACCGCCAAAGCGGGTGATCAGATGGGGCGCGCGCTTGGCGACGAGATCGAGCGCGTCGCGCAGGTGAAAGCCCGGTATGGCGCGGCCTGACCCGCGCAGCTCGCCGTCGCCGCCGCGCGCGAACACAATTGTCGGACGATGGAATCGCTCCTTGAGCCGCGACGCCACAATGCCGACTACACCCTGATGCCAATCGGGACGGTAGACGCACAGCGTGTAACGATCCTCGGCGGCCATGGCGTCGAGTCCGTCGAGCGCCTGTTCGTGCATCGTCGCCTCGACCTCGCGCCGGGTGCGATTGAGCTCGTCGAGTGCCGCGGCAAGCGGTTCTGCCGCAGCTTCGTCATCGGCCAGAAGACAGGCGATGCCGATCGACATGTCGGCCAGGCGTCCGGCGGCATTAAGACGCGGTCCGGCCACGAAGCCCAGGTCGTACGCGGTGGCGCGGGTAGGGTCGCGGCCCGCGGCCGCAAACAACGCGCGCAGGCCAGGCTGCATGCGCCCGGCGCGGATGCGCTGCAAGCCTTGGCCGACCAGGATGCGGTTGACGTGATCGAGTTGCACGACGTCGGCGACTGTTCCCAATGCCACCAGGTCGAGAAGGGTGGCGAGGTTGGGTTCGCCACCGGCGGCGAAGCGGCCCCGCTCGCGCAGCAGCGCGCGCAAGGCCATCAGCACATAGAACATCACGCCGACGCCGGCGAGATGCCGGCTCGGAAAACCGCAGCCGGGCTGGTTGGGATTGACGATCCAGATCGTCGCCGGCAATTCGGCGCCCGGCAGGTGATGGTCGGTGATGAGCACGTCGATCCCACGCGCACGTGCCGCAGCGACACCTTCGACACTGGCGATGCCGTTGTCGACGGTGATGATCAGCGCGGGCTCTCGGGTTGCCGCCAGCGCGACAATTTCGGGTGTGAGCCCATAGCCGAATTCAAACCGGTTAGGGACGAGAAAACCGACTTCGGCCCCCATCGCACGCAGTCCGCGCACCCCGATCGCGCACGCGGTGGCGCCGTCGGCATCGTAGTCGGCGACGATCAGCATCCGCTCGCGCCGCTCGATCGCCGCGGCGAGCCGTGCCGCCGCGGCGTCGATGCCCTTGAACGTCGTCCATGACGGCAGTTGCGTGAGCTCGAGATCGAGCTCGGAAGCCGTGCGCACGCCGCGCGCGGCATAGATCCGGGCGAGCACCGGAGCGATGCCGGCCTGCGCGAGCATTGCCGCGGTATCCGGTACCGGCCTGCGAACGATGTCCGCGGTCAATTGGCGGATCCCTCGGCGAGCAGGCGCGCAAGCGGGGACGATGCGCGCTGCGAGGCGATGCGCGCAAGCCAGCGCTTGCCCCATGACGGGCGCACGACACGAAAGGCGAGGGCGAGCGTGCGGCCGGTGAGAATGAGTTCGAGCGTGTTAAAGACCCCGGCGTGCAGCGCGCGCTCGACCGGCGCCATCCAGGCGCGATCGATGCGGGCAAGTTCCTCCGGGTCGTCGCCGCGCGTCGTCTCGAGCCAGATCACGCACGTCGCGGCGCAAGGCAGGGCGGAAAATGCGGCGGGCAATGGCAGGCAGTCGAGACCGACGCTTCGGCCCAACGTGCTGACCAGTCCGCAGTCGGCGAATATCCGCGCCGCTGCGCGGGCGGGCGGCACGAGGCTGCCGCCGCCCCAGAGCCAGAGGCTGTCGACGCCAACGTGCCCGTCGCCCTCGCGCCGGCGATTGACCGCGTGCTCGAAGAACAGCATCTGCAATTCGTTTTGCCAACGCTGCCAGCGTGCCGCATCCGGACCGGCGGCAAGATACGGGATCATCGGCGCGCCGAGTGCTGCCTCCGGCGGTCGCGTCACCATCCGCGGCGGTGGGTCCGCACGGGCAAACCAGTGCGCTGGCGTCGGTGCGAAGAAGCGAATGCCATCGCCGGCAAAATGCCCGTTTAGCATCGCAACGAGCACCTGGGCATCGCCGGCGTCGAGATCGCCGACAAGGCCGCCCAGACGCACGTCGCTCGGGCCGACCAGGAATTGCGCCGGGTCGGCGCAGAGCCAGTACGCGTCGCCGACCGCGACGCCTGCCGCGCGCGCGAGCCAGGGTGCGACCGGCCAATCTTGCTGCTTCGCGAGTCCGCACACGCGACAGGCGGTGGCGACGACAGCGTCGGGTTCGCGCGTGGGCGAGGCATCGGTGGCGAGCAGACGCGACAGCGCCGGGGCTGCTTTGGCGACGCCGGCGAGCGCGGAGGAAGGCCAGTCGAGCAGGCCCTGTACAACCAGAGTGCAGCGCATGGAAGTGGGACGGGCGGAAAGCGCGCCGAGTGTAGCATGCGCGCGGAGATCCTCACGGCGGCGGTTGTGGCAAACTCTCGCGCTTGCCGGCACGGCGAAAATGCGGAGCAGGAACATGCTTGAAGCGGGCGACGACGATGGCTGACCTACCCTACGAGATCTTCGTGGGCCTGCGCTACACGCGCGCGCGCCGCGGCGCGGGTCGCAACCGGTTCGTGTCCTTCATCGCCGCGGTGTCGATGCTCGGCATCGCGCTTGGGGTCGCCGCGCTGATCGTCGTGCTTTCCGTAATGAACGGGTTCCAGGAGGAATTGCGCACGCGCATCCTCGCGGTCGCCGCGCACATCGAAATCCGCGCCCTCGATGGCGCCATCGCCAACTGGCCCGCCGTGGCGCGGGCGGCGCAGACCAATGCCCACGTGCGCGCCGCGGCGCCCTACGTGCTCGGGCAGGCCATGGTGTCGTCGGGGCAGGTCAATCGCGGCGCGATCGTACGTGGCGTCGATCCCGCCCTCGAGAGCAAGGTTGCCGATATCAGCAGCCACATGCGTGCCGGAGCGCTCGCCGATCTGAAGCCGGATGCATTCGGCATTGTTCTCGGTGCCGAGCTTGCGCGCGCGCTCGGCGTGCGCGTCGGCGACAGCGTCGTGGTCATCACCCCGCAGGGTACCGTGACGCCCGCAGGCACGTTGCCGCGAGTCAAGAGCTTCCACGTCGTGGGCATATTCGAAATCGGCATGTTCGAGTTCGACAGCGGGCTCGCGCTGATCAACCTGTCCGACGCGCAGAAGCTCTACCGCCTAGGGGACACCGTGAGCGGGGTGCGGCTCAAGCTCGACGACTTGTTCGCCGCGCCGCAAGTGGCGCAGGAGCTCCTGTCGGTGCTGCCGGTCGACGCCGAGGTGCGCGACTGGACCTTGAGCCACGCCAATTTCTTTCGCGCCGTCGCGATCGAGAAACGCATGATGTTCCTGATCCTCACCCTGATCGTCGCGGTGGCGGCATTCAATATCGTCTCGGCGCAGGTGATGGTGGTGACCGACAAGCAGGCCGACATCGCGATCCTGCGTACCCAGGGCGCATCGCCGGCGAGCATTCTTACCATCTTCGTCATTCAAGGTGCGTTAGTCGGTGCGCTCGGCACGTTGCTCGGTGTGGCCGGGGGCCTGCTGCTGGCCTACAACGTCGACACGGTGGTGCCTTTCGTCGAGCATCTGCTGGGCGTGCAGTTTCTCGACAAGACCGTCTATTACATCAGCGAGCTGCCGTCGGAAGTGCAGCGCGGCGACGTGATCACGGTGGCAGCGATCGCGCTGGTGCTCACCCTGCTGGCGACCATCTATCCCAGCTGGCGGGCGGCACGGATCAATCCGGCGGAGGCGCTGCGCTATGAATAGTACGGCGCCGGTACTCGAGTGTCGCGGCTTGAAGAAGACCTATCGCAGCGGGCCGCTCGAGGTGCCGGTGCTGCTCGGCATCGATCTCACCGTCATGCCCGGCGAGCGGCTCGCCGTCGTCGGCGTGTCCGGGTCGGGCAAGAGCACGCTGTTGCACCTCTTGGGTGGATTGGACGCGCCCAGCGGCGGCGAGGTGCTGGTGCAGGGCCGTCCCTTCGTGGGCTTGAGCGAAGCCGAGCAGGGCAAAGTGCGCAACCGCGCGCTGGGGTTCATCTACCAGTTCCACCACCTGTTGCCGGAATTCTCCGCCCTCGACAATGTGGCGATGCCGCTTTTCATTCGCCGTGACGGCCGCCTGCGGGCGCGCGCCGCGGCGGCGGCGATCCTGGAGCGCGTGGGCCTCGCCGCCAGGGCGGAGCATCGTCCGGCCGAACTGTCCGGGGGTGAGCGGCAGCGGGTCGCGCTTGCGCGCGCGCTCGTCACGGCGCCCTCCGTCGTGCTCGCCGACGAGCCAACCGGAAATCTCGATCGCCACACCGCCGAGCAGGTGTTTGACCTCATGCTCGAGCTCAATCGCAGCGCGGGAACAAGTTTGGTCATCGTCACGCACGATGCGGAACTTGCCGCGCGCACCGACCGCACCGTGCACCTGGTCGACGGCGTGTTGCACGCCTAAACGACGAGCGGTGGCTCGTCCATGGCCGCAATCTGCTCGCGCAGTTCCAGTATTCGATCCTGCCAATAGCGCTGGGTATTGAACCAGGGGAACGCAGCGGGGAACGCAGGATCGTCCCAACGCCTTGAGAGCCACGCCGCGTAGTGCATGAGCCGAAGTGTGCGCAGCGCTTCGAGCAGGTGCAGCTCGCGCCGGTCAAAGTCCCGGAAGTCCTCGTAGCCGGCAAGCAGATCGGTCAGCGCGCGCGTCATCTCGGCGCGTTCGCCCGCGAGCAGCATCCACAGGTCCTGCAGTGCCGGCCCCATGCGGCTGTCGTCGAAATCGACGAATTGCGGTCCCGCATGGGAACCCTCGGGCAGCCACAGCACATTGCCGGCATGACAGTCGCCATGCAGGCGCAAAGACTGCACCGTGCCGGCGCGCTCGAAGCATTGTCGTACGCCGTCGAGCGCCATGGCGGCGACGCTCGTATACGCCGCGGCGAGATCGGGTGGAATGAAGTCGTGCGCGAGCAGCCAGTCGCGCGGTTCCTCGCCGAAGCTCTGCAGGTCGAGTGCGGGCCGGTCGGCGAAGCGCGTGCGCGCCCCCACCGCGTGAATGCGGCCGATGAAGCGTCCTAGCCGTTCGCGGATCGATCGATCTTCGAGCTCCGGGGCGCGGCCGCCACAGTTCGGGTAGACGGCAAGACGAAAGCCGGCGAAGGTAACGAGCGTGCCGTGGCCGTCGAAGGCGAGCGGCTCGATCGCGGGAATTTCCTCTGCGGCGAGCTCGTGCACGAAGCCATGTTCCTCGAGGATTTGCGCGTCGGTCCAGCGCCCCGGGCGGTAGAACTTGGCGACGCAGGGCGGCCGGTCAGCGAGCGCGACCTGGTAGACACGGTTTTCGTAGCTGTTGAGCGCGAGCATGCGGCCGTCGCCCGAAAGCCCGACGCTCTCGAGCGCGTCGAGCACGACGTCCGGTGTGAGGCCCGTAAACGGGGGTGACAAGGCGGCGCCTTTAATACTCGACCGGGATCGGGTCGAGGCTGCGCCATAAATACCACGTGGCGACCGAGCGCCAGGGTCGCCAGGGCTCGGCGAGCGAGCGCATCGCCTCGCGGTCGAGGCGCTCGCCACCGTTGTAGTGGTCGGCGAGGGCGCGTTGCAGACCGACGTCATCGACCGGCAGCACGTCGGGTCGCAGTTCGTGAAACATCAGGAACATCTCCGCCGTCCAGCGGCCTATGCCCTTGACGTCGACCAGCTGGGCGACGAGCGCCTCGTCGTCGAGCGCCTTCCAGCGCCTGGGGTCGAGGCGACCGGAGGCGAAATGGGCGGCGAGATCGGTCAAGTATTCGGCCTTGCGCTGCGACAGGCCGCAGCCGCGCAGCGCCGCCACCCCCTGCACGCTTACCCGCTGCGGCGCCAGGCGTGGGAAACCGCGACGCGGGGCGTCGCTAACCTGGGCGACGAAGCGCTGCCATATGGCCTCGGCGGCCTTGACCGAGATCTGCTGGCCAACGATCGCCCGCGCAAGCGTGGTAAAGGCGTCGCTGCGACGCTTCAGGTGCACACCGGGATGGCGGCGAACGAGGCGGCGCAGCACCTTGTCTGTGCGCGCGAGCGAGCGCGCCGCCTCGTCCCAGTAGGGCGGCTTCATTGCCGTCGCCACGGCCACGCGCCGCGCCCTCGGCGGACAGGCGGGAGGCATGTGTGAGGATTCATTTCAAGGCGTGTCAAACAGGTCGGCAATGGTACATTAGCCCACCAAGGCGGTGGATGCGCCAGCGAATCGAGCAGCCGGCGTTTCCACAACCTTTGACCAAGCGGCCGTGAACGCTGCACCGGCGCCGTGGCCGCGACACCTTTCCCAATCCGCGGGTTGGCCATCGGGCCAGCCTGCGAAAGTGCCGCGGCTATGTATCGCAACATCTTGTTGGCAGTGACCGTGTGCGCAATGACGCTCCCAGCCCAGGCGCAGGAGATCTTTGGGCTCGCAGGCGCGCTCGAGCACGATAGCCAGCACACGTTCACCCTGGAGGGCGAGTATCAACAGCGATTCGGGGACGTGCTCGGTATCAGCGCGGCATGGATAAACGAAGGGCATTTGACGGGCAATCACCGCGATGGTCCTGCCGCGCAGGTGTGGCTTCGGACCAACGCGATCGATCCGGCACTGACGCTTGCCGCCGGCATCGGCCCCTACGCCTATTTTGATACCGTCCCGACTGCAAATTTCGACGGCTCGCGTGACGAGCATGGTATCGGCATCATTGCCAGCGTGGCCGCAAGCTGGAACTTCGACGGCCCCTGGTCGCTCCAGTTTCGCGTCAATCACGTGGCGACCAACCGCAGTGTCGACACCACGTCGGTGCTGTTGGGCCTGGGCTATCGCTTCGACGACGTCGATGCGACATCGCACGACGGGTCCGCACCCGCTCCTCAGGAACTCGAGCACGAGGTGGCCGTTTTGCTAGGGAAGACGATCGTCGACGATCTTAATGCGGAGCACTCCTTCTCCGAACAAATCGAGTACCGACAGGCACTGGGACCGAATTTCGCTTGGAGCGTCGGAGGCTTGAACGAAGGGGACGCGAACACGCAACGACGCTCTGGCGTGATCGCCCAGGTCTGGATCGGCCGCACATTTGTCAACGAAAAATGGAGCGCGGCCATCGGCTTCGGGCCCTACTTCATTCTCGATGTCGATAACAATTCCCAGCTTGTCGAGGACTCGCGAGAGCGGCTTGCCGGCATTTTCTCGGTCACCGCCGCGTACGCGCCGGTTCCTAATTGGGACGTGCGATTCAGCGTCAGCCGCGTCTTCGCGGATAACTCGCACGACTCCGATGTCCTGGTGTTGGGTGCGGGTTATCGTTTCTGACTAACCCCGTGCAACAGGCGTTGCGGCGCGGAGCGTGAGCGTTACACATCGCGCCGGAATCGTCGATCGACGCGGTGAATTACCGCGCGCGCGGGTAAATGGTACATTAGCCGCCGTCGTTCAATCAGGCGGGATCATCGGCATGTCCTGGCGCAAATGCGCGGCCCTCACCGGGCTGCTGTGCTCCGTATTTCTGGTCCCGCCGTCGCTCGAAGCCGCCGCCGATCCGCACAAAGTCGTTCACTGGTATTTCCTCACCGGGGAAACCGGCTTCGACCCGTGCCTTGTGAGCGACCTTTATTCGGCCACTGTCGATGAGGCGATTTTCGAGCGCCTGCTGACCTACGACTACCTGGCGCGGCCGGCCAAGCTCGCGCCGATGGTGGCCGAATCGATGCCCGAGGTGACGGACAACGGGAAGACGTACACCTTCCACTTGCGCAAGGGGATCTACTTCACGCCCGATCCTGCGTTCAAGGGCGTGAAGCGGGAGCTGACGGCGCAGGATTTCGTCTACAGCTACATGCGCTTCTTCGACCCGGTCAATCATTCTGCCTACGCCTTCCTGCTGCAGGGCTCGCTCGTGGGCCTCGACGCGCTGGCTGCGGATGCCAAGCGCACCGGCCACTTCAACTACGACGCGAAGCCCGCGGGCTTGGAGGCGATCGATCGCTACACGCTGCGCATTCGCTTGAACAAGACCGACTACAACTTTCCCTACATTGCCGCGCATACGACGTTGGGCGCCGTGGCGCGGGAGGTGATCGAGGCCTACCCCGGCGATACGATGGCGCACCCGGTGGGAACTGGTCCGTATGTGCTGAAGAGCTGGACGCCGCGGTCGAAGATCGTGCTCGAGGCCAACCCCGATTACCGCGGCTTCGTGTGGGACTTTCAGCCCAGCGACGACCCGTATGATCGCGAGCTCATTCGCGTCATGAAGGGCAAAGAGATGCCGCAGGTCGGCCGGGTCGAGATCACCATCATCGAGGAGGCGCAATCGAGATGGCTGTCCTTCCAGCAAAAGGAACTCGACTACATCAACATTCCCGCCGCCTTCGTGCCGGATGCGCTCGATGGCGCCAAGCTCAAGGCGGCGTTCGCCGCGCAGGGCGTGCGACTCGAGCGCACGAACGATCTGGACATGACCTATACGGCCTTCGATATGAAGGATCCGGTCATCGGCGGCTATGCCAAGGAAAAAATCGCGCTGCGGCGGGCGATGGCGATGGCCTACGACATCGACAAGGAAATCGAGGTCATCCGAAGGGACCAGGCGGTGCACCTGCAAATGCCCGTACCGGCCGGCGTCGTCGGCCACGATCCGAACTACCGCAGCCTGATCCGCTACGACCCGGATCTCGCCAACAAGCTGCTCGATTATTTCGGCTACAAGCGCGGCAGCGACGGCTGGCGCACGTTGCCCGATGGCAAGACTTTCACCGTTCGCCTTGCAAGCGAGCCCGATAGCGTGGCCCGCGAGCAGGACGAGTTGTGGCAGCGGTCGCTCGAGCGCATTGGCGTGCGCATGCAGGAGGTCGTCGCCCCCTTTTCTGATAATCGCCAGGCCGCCAAGGCCTGCAAGCTCATGATGTGGGGGCAGGGCTGGATCGCGGATTATCCGGACGCTGACAATTTCGTGCAGAATTTCTACGGTCCGAACATCGGCCAAAGCAACAACGGCTGCTACGATTCGAAGGCCTTCGACAAGTTCTACGAACAGTCGAAGGCGCTCCCTGATTCGCCCGAGCGCAACCGCCTTTTCCTGTTGATGTCGCGCCAGATGGAAGTCGATGGCGCGATAAGCCTCGGCGTGTCGCGCCTGCGCAACGAGCTCATTCGTCCATGGGTCCAGGGCTACAAGACCCATCCCATCCTGCAGGCTCTTTTCCTCTATCTTGATGTCGACCCGATCGTGCATTAAGGCCCCGGTGCGGACACGGGCCAATACGCCCCGCACGCGGGCAGCGATTCGACGCGTCGCTGGAGCGCTGGGTATCGTTGCACTGGCGATCGCGCCCATGGGCCAAGGCGCCGATGCCAGCAAGGTCATTCGCCACGTCTTTCCGGCGTCTGAAACCGGCTTCGACCCTGCCGGCTCGCAGGACTACTACTCGGGCACCATCGAGCAGGTGATCTTCGAGACGCTGCTCACCTACGACTACCTGGCGCGTCCGGCGAAGCTCGTGCCATTGGTTGCCGAGACGATGCCGGAGGTCAGCGACAACGGCCAGACCTACACGGTGCGCATCAAGAAAGGCATCTATTTCACGCCCGATCCGGCGTTCAAGGGCGCGAAGCGCGAACTTGTCGCTGCGGACTTCATCTACTCGCTTAAGCGGCTGATCGATCCGAAGCTGCGCTCGCCGTGGGCATGGCTGGTGGAGGGCAAGATCCTCGGCTTGGACGAGCTCGCCGAGGCGGCCAAGGAAAGCGGCAAGTTCAATTACGACGCGAAGATCCCGGGCCTCGAGGCGCCCGATCGCTACACGCTGCGCATTCGGCTCAAGCAGACCGACTACAACCTGGCCTACGTGCTCGCGCACGAGCCGACATCCGCCGTCGCGCGCGAAGTGATCGAGCGCTATGCCGACGAGGGTGGCCGTGCGATGTCCAACCCCGTGGGCACCGGCCCTTACCTGCTCAAGGAATGGGTGCGGGCGTCGAAGATCGTGCTCGAGGCCAATCCCGGATTCCGCGGTTTCGTCTGGGACTTCCAGCCCGGCAGCGACGTGGAGGATCGGCGCATCGTCGCCGCGATGAAGGGCAAGAAGATGCCGCAGGTCGGGCGGATCGAAATCAGTATCATCGAGGAAGACCAGGCGCGGCTGCTCGCCTTCGAGCAGGGCGAACTCGACATCATGAACATGGAGGCGCCGCTCGCGCCCATGGTGCTCGACGGCGACAAGCTCAAGCCCGCGTTCGTGCGCCGGGGCGTCAAGCTGTCGCGATTCATCGATCCGGAGATCACCTATACCTACTGGAATATGCAGGACCCGGTCGTCGGCGGCATGGCGAAGGAAAAAATCGCGCTGCGCAGGGCGATGGCCATGGCTTTCAGCGTCGAGGAGGACATTCGGATCGTGCGCAGCGGCCAGGCGATCGAAGCGCAGTATCCGATTCCCGCCGGCGTGGTCGGCTACGACCCGAACTACCGGACCCGCGTCAAGTTCGATCCCGCCGCCGCCAACGCGCTGCTCGATCGCTTCGGCTACAAGACCGGCGCCGACGGCTTTCGCACCCTGCCCGACGGCAAGCCGCTGGTCATCAAGTACACTTCGCGCCCGGACACGCTCGGTCGGCAGCAGGACGAGCTGTGGGCGAAGGCCTTTGCCCTGATCGGCATCCGGATGGAAGTGCAGAAGCTGCGCTTTCCTGACCAGATCAAGGCCGAGAAGGAATGCAAGATCATGATGCGCACCGCCTCGTGGATCGCCGATTATCCCGACGCGGACAACTTCATGCAGCTGCTATACAGCAAGAACATCCACCAGAACAACAGCGCCTGCGCCACCATACCCGAGTACGACCGCCTGTACGAACAGAGCGTGCGCATGCCCTCGTCAGCCGAGCGCGATCGGCTCTATCACGAGATGGCAAGGATCATCGAGGCCTACGCGCCGTGGAGGCTGGACATCAGCCGCTACCGCAACATGCTCACCCAGCCGTGGGTCCTCGGTTACAAGAAGCACCCCATCCTGCAGTCCGAATGGCAGTATATCGACGTCGAACCGGCGCCGAAGGGCGGCTAAGGCTAAAGGCATCCCATGTACGGATACATCATCCGGCGGCTCTGGCAGATGATTCCGACGCTCCTCGGCGTCATTCTGCTCGTCTTCATCCTGTTCAACTGGGTCGGCGGCGATCCGGCGTACGTGCTCGCCGGCAAGATCTCCAGTGCCGAGCAGATCGCCAACATCAGAAAGCAGCTCGGCGTCGACCAGCCTTACTACGTCCAGCTGGGGATATTCATCCGCCAGGTGGTGACCGCCGACTTCGGCGCAAGCTGGAGTACCAACGAGCCGGTCTCCCACATCCTGGTGACGCGCCTCGGGCCGTCGATGACGCTGCTCGTTCCCTGGCTCATCCTGTCGACCCTGATCTCGATCGGGCTCGCGCTAGCCGTCGCCTACGTGCGCGGCTCGCTCACCGACCGCGCGGTGATGATCTCATGCACCGTCGGGCTGTCGATCTCGATCCTCGTCTACATCATCGTCTTCCAGTACGTCTTCGCCTACAAGCTGGGCTGGTTTCCGGTGCAGGGCTGGGGTGACAGTTTCTGGGAGAACCTGGTCGTCTATTCGTCGCTGCCCATCCTGATCCTGCTCGTGGTGAGCATTGCCCCGGACCTGCGCCTGTTCCGCACCTTCATGCTCGACGAGATCAACCAGGATTACGTGCGCACCGCGCGCGCCAAGGGCTTGTCGGAAAATCGCATCATGTGGGTGCACGTTCTGCGCAACGCGTCGATCCCGATCATCACCCAGGTGATGGCGACCTTGCCGGGGCTATTGATCGGGGCGTTCTTAGTCGAGCGCTTCTTTTCGATTCCCGGCATCGGGCGCGAAGTGATTCTCGCCGTCGAACGCAGCGATTTTCCGGTCATCAAGGCGATCACGGTGTATGTCGCGGTGGCGACGATGATCTTCAACCTGCTGGCCGACCTGATGTACAAAGCGGTCGACCCGCGCGTGCAGCTCAAGTAGGAGACCGGCGATGCCCTACGACGTGCCGCATGCGGTATCGCCCGGCCTGTGGACGCTGGCCTGGAAGCGGCTGCGCGCCGACCGGGTGGCGATGGTATCGCTTGCCATCGTGGTCGCGTTCCTGGTGATGGTGGTGCTCTCGGCGACGGGGGTCATCGCCAAGGACTGGGCGAAGGAGGTGGGCGTCAACTACGCGCCGCCGTCGTTCCTGGGGCCGGCCGAACCGGCTGCGGGCGCCGCCATCGCGCCCGCGCCGGCGACCGTCTCCGACGAACCGACCGAGCTGCCGATCGAAGACCCGCTCGCGGGCGCGCTTGCAGCGATCAAGAACGAAGGCGCGGCGGCGCCGAAAGCGGCCGAGGGTGGCAATGCGACGGAGGGTCAGAGCGTCGACCCGCTGGCCGACGTGATGGCCGAGATCAAGAGCAAGGGCGTCACCAACGCCACCGCCGAAGTGCGCGCGCCCACGCTGCCCCTTGGAGGGGACAAGTGGGGGCGCGACGTACTCAAGAAGGTGATCAAGGGCTCGCAGACCTCGATCATAGTTGGCCTCGCCTCCGCTTGCGTGGCGACCCTGCTTGGCACCGTGTTCGGGGCGCTGGCCGGCTACTACGGCAAGTGGATCGACGATTTCTTCAACTGGTTCTATAGCGTATTTACCTCGATCCCGTACCTGCTGCTCATTCTCGCCGTCGCGGCGGTGCTGCAGCAGAAGGGCGTGCTGACCATCGTCCTCATCCTGGGGCTCACCGGGTGGACCGGAACCTTCCGCCTGATCCGGGGCGAGTACCTCAAGCACAAGGGGCGCGAGTACGTGCAGGCGGCCGACGCCATCGGCGCGTCCAATTCGCGCCGCATGTTTGTGCACATTTTTCCCAACGTCAGTCACGTGGTCCTGGTTCAGCTGTCGATCTTTACCGTAGCCTTCATCAAATCGGAGGTCATCCTGTCGTTCCTAGGCTTCGGCGTGCCGGTCGACGTCGTTTCGTGGGGCTCGATGCTCAACGAGGCGCAGAACGAGCTCATCCTCGGCAAGTGGTGGCAGCTTGCGGCCGCGGGGACGGCCATGGCCGTGCTGGTGACCGCGTTTAGCCTTTTCACCGACGCGCTGCGCGATGCGCTCGATCCGAAATTGAAATGAACCCGGGCGCCTGGCGCCTTGAGCGCCGCGGGAGACCCCTTTAAGCCATGGAAACGCTACTTTCGGTGCGCAACCTGCGCGTGACTTTCCGCCTCGACAAGGACACCGCGTTCGAGGCGGTCAAGGGCATCAGCTTCGACATTCCCAAGAATGCCACCGTCGCCCTGGTGGGCGAATCGGGCAGCGGCAAGTCCGTCACCTCGCTTTCGATCCTGGGTCTGCTGCCCAAGGAAAACGCGCTGGTCCTGCCGGGGAGCGAGATTCGCTACGCCGGCCGCAACCTGCTCGAACTCGATTCGACGGAACTGCGCAAGCTCCGCGGCGCCGACGTGTCGATGATCTTCCAGGAGCCGATGACCTCGCTCAACCCGGTGTTCACCGTGGGCTACCAGCTGGGAGAAGTCCTGCAGCTGCACATGGGCATGACGCAGCGGCAAGCGAAGGCACGCGCCATCGCGCTGCTCGAAGAAGTCGGCATTCCCGATCCGGCCTACAAGGTCAACGCTTTTCCCTCGCAGATGTCAGGCGGACAGCAGCAGCGGGTGATGATCGCCATGGCGATCGCCTGCGAGCCGAAGCTACTGATTGCCGACGAGCCGACCACCGCGCTCGACGTGACGATCCAGAAGCAGATCCTGGACCTGATCGCAGCCCTGCAGAAGAAGCATCAGATGTCGGTGCTGTTCATCACCCACGATCTCGCCGTGGTGGGCGAAATCGCGGACTATGTGGTGGTCATGCGCAACGGCGAGATTCGCGAGCAGGGGCCGGCGCGTTCCGTGTTCGAGAACCCGCAGGATGCCTACACCAAGGCGCTGCTGCAATGCCGCCCGCGGCTCGACCGCCGTCCGATGCGCTTGCCGGTAATAGAAGATTTCATGGACGGTGGCGCGCACAGCATGAATCTCACCGAGCGCAAGCGCGGCATCCTCGCCTCCGACCCGATCATTCTCGACGTGCGCAAACTCGGCAAGGACTTCTACACCCGCGAAGGCGTGTTCGGCCAGCGCCGGTTTCAGGCGGTCAAGGATGTGTCGTTCCAGCTGCCCAAGGGAAAGACACTCGGGCTCGTCGGCGAGTCGGGATCGGGCAAGACGACAGTCGGCCTGACGCTCATGCGCCTGCACGAGGCATCGTCGGGCGAGGCGCTGTTCGAGGGTCGCGACATCCTGTCGATGTCAGCGCGCGAATTTATGGCCTACAAGCGGCGTATCCAGATCATCTTCCAGAATCCGTACGCCTCGCTCAATCCGCGCTTCATCATCGGCCAGATCCTGACCGAGCCGATGATGATCCACGGCATCGGGACCTCGGCGCAGGAACGCACCGACCTCGCCTTCGAGATGCTGCACAAGGTCGGCCTGCCGGAGGTCTCGTTCTACAAGTATCCGCACGAATTCTCCGGCGGGCAGCGGCAGCGGATCGCGATCGCGCGCTGTCTCACGCTCAAGCCGGACATCCTGATCTGCGACGAATCGGTGTCCGCACTCGACGTTTCGGTGCAGGCGCAGGTGCTCAACCTGCTGCAGGACCTGCAGGACGAGTTTCATCTTTCGTATATTTTCATCTCGCATGATCTCGCGGTCGTGAAATACATCTCCGACGAGGTCATGGTCATGAACCAGGGCGAGATCATCGAGATCGCCAACTCCGACGAGATCTACCGCCATCCGCAGCAGCCCTATACCCGGAAGCTGCTCTCCGCCATCCCCAAGGGCTGGTACCACGGCGCGGGGTGACGCCGCGGTTGTTGCCCTTCGCCGCCCTTGGCGCGTTGCGGGGTGCGCTCGCTACAGGGTGAACGCCATATCGCGTACCACCGCACCGGGCAGACGCATGCTGCTCACGTTGCGTTCGCGATAGGTGTCGCCGTTGACGAGCAATTCGCGTTCGGCGGTGAGCCCGACCAATTGTTCTCCGAGCAGGCGGAAGACGCTGTCGTCGAAGCGCATGACGTCGACCGGCGCCACGATCTTGCCCTCCTCGACCCAGAACGAGGCAAAGCGCGTCATCCCGGTCAGCCGGCACGCGGGTCGGTCGGAGAAGTTGAGGTACCAGAGGTTGCCGATATAGAGGCCCTGATCGAGGGCCGACAGGGCATCGGCGGTGGGCAGATTGCCGGGGGCCATGTCGAGCGATTCCGGCGCCTCGCCGGCGTTCGCGCCGTTCTGTACCAGCGCGAATTCGCGTGCGGTACGGGGATTGACCAGCGAGCCGACCATCTGCCCGGCGCGAACCAGCGGCACCGCGTCCGGCCGGGTAAAGCCTTCGTCCTGGAATCCGGGCGCAACGCCGTCGGCGGTGTTTTCGACGAAGGCCACCGACGGATCGAGCGCGGCCGCGCCATCCTTCAGGCGGAACAGGCAGCTCTGGCGGGTTTCGAGCGCCCGACCGGAGAAGCCCCCCCAGCAGAGCATGCCGGCGATCTCCTCCATGGCAGTCGGGGTGAGGTAGGCACGGTAGCGCCCGGGCTTGAGGGAGCGCGATGGACGCGCAAGTAAGGCAAGCCGCTCCCGTGCCGCCGTCATCTTGGCGGCAAAGAGCTCCGGCTCCCAGCTGAACCCGCCGTAGGCCGTCTTCACCGCCTTGTCGGTGCGGTGGTAGAGGCTCCATTGCAAGTTGAACGAGCGCACCTCGTGCCAGTTGCGCTGGCCCAGCGAGTTGGCGAAGCCGCGGTAGACCGGACCACCGGCGTAGATACCCACCAGGTCCAGGCCGTCAGCGCCGGCAAGCGCCGTCTCGACGATTTCCTCCGCTGTGGGCAGGGTGGCAGTGGAGACGACCCGGCTCGGATTCACGTCGGTGGCAAAACTAAGGTGCGGGTCCTCCGACAGCGTCGCAATCGTCGTTCGCAACAAGGCGAGCGCCGCCGCGATCGCGGGACGATCCTGGGCGAGATCGCCGGAAACGGTCAGGCACTGCTCGGCGTGGCGTCGTCCGTTGATGAGGTGCAGCCGCAGGTAGCATTGGGTCACGGTGCCGGGCTGGCGCACCTTGCCCCGATTGAGGCGTACAAAATCCGACGTCTCCGCGTCCAGCCCGCAGGTGTAGATCTCGCCGGCGGCGAGTGAGCGGTCGAGCAGCGCCGCGACGTCGTTAAAGTAGGTCTCGAGGTTCGCGCTCATGCCGCGTCTCCGCCGAAGACGTCGACTGCGGTAAAGACGCAAGCCGGCGAGGCATGCCCGACACGGATCACCTGCGACGGCTCGCCCTTGCCACAGTACGGGGTGCCCAGCACCTGCACGGTCGCGGCGTTGCCGACCCGGGCCAGGCTGCGCCAGAAATTGGCTGAAACGCCACGGTAATTGGGATTCTTGACCACGGTCGTGAGCTTGCCTTTCTCGATTAACTGGCCCCATTCGCAGCCGAACTGGAACTTGTTACGCGAATCGTCGATCGACCAGGAGCTGTTGGTGCCCATCAGCACGCCGTGCTCGATGCCCGCGACCATGTCCTCGAGCGACGCATCGCCCGGTTCCAGGTTGATATTGGCCATGCGATCGATCGGCGGCCGGTTCCAGTTGTCGGCGCGCGAGTTCGCAACGCCGGGAAGTCCCGCGCGTGCCTGCGAAATCGCCCCGCCAAGCGGCCGCTCGAGAATGCCATTGCGGATGAGATAGGCCTTGTCCGCCCGCGTACCGTCATCGTCGAAGGCGTAGCTCGCGAGTTCCTCGGGGCGGGTCGGATCGAAGCAGACGTTGAGCAGATCCGAGCCGTAGCGGTAGGTGCCGAACATGTCGAGGGTGACGAAACTGGTGCCTGCGAAGTTGCGCTCGTCGCCGAGAATGCGGTCGAGCTCGAGCGGATGGCCGATCGACTCGTGGATCTGCAGCACCATCTGATCGGGCAGGAGAAGCACGTCCATGGTGCCGTTCGGGCAGTTGGGTGCGAGCAAAAGCTGCAGGACTTCGCCTGCGATGCGGCGCCCGCTGCCGACGAAGCCAAAGCGCTCGAGCATGTCCTCGCCGCCCTGCTGCGCCAGCCCGCGGTAGCCGTTGAGGGTACGGGTCTGCGTGTCGCCATCGGCATGGGCGGTAACCGACATCCCGGGCATCACGAAGCGATAGCGCTGGGTTACGTCGCCCCCCTCGCTGGTCAGGTAGCGATGTTCAGCACTGCGCGTCTCGACCGTTGCTTCCCAGTCGACGATGCGCGGATCGCAGCCGGCTTGGCGCGATTCGTCGCCGAGCAGTTCATACCAGTCTTGCTGCGACCAGCCCGGTTTGTCCGCGTCGGGCGAGGCGTAGCTGCCGGAAGGCGCAGGCTTGGGCAGCGTCGCAAAATCGATCAGCGAGCGGCGGGCCCCGGCGCGGGCCCAGTCGGTGGCGCGATCGAGGGCAGACTGCAGGCCGGCAGGTGACAGGTCGCTGGTGGCGGCGTAGCCGCTGCCGCGGCCGGCATAGACCGTCAACATGGCGCCACGATCGGTTAGCAGGGACGGCGGTTGCGGTATATTTTTGCGTACGGCGTAGCTCTCGGAGCGCTCGTCGGTAAGGCGCAGCGACCAGAAATCGGCGTTGCAGGAGAGCTGCCGGAAGACGGCGGCAAGGCTTTCAGTCATGGGCATCCCGGGGCAATTGCGGCAGTCGCCAAGCTTGGACTTCGCCGCCAAAAACGCTAATTATCGCCTGAAACGGCCTGCCCTTGCACGCGGCGCCGCACGGACGAGTCAGGCTTCCCCCTCGGCATCCGGCGTTCTTGCCGCCAGCCGGGTCAGGGCCTCGCCGGTCACCCGGGTGATGCGCCAGTCGGGTAGCACCGTCGCGCCGAGCGACTGGTAGAAGCCGATCGCCGCCGCATTCCAGTCCAGAACGGCCCATTCGAAGCGCCCGCAACCGCGCGCAACGGCGAGCTGCGCGAGGTGCACCAGGAGCGCTTGACCGTAGCCACGGCCGCGGTAGGCCGGTCGCACGAATAAATCCTCGAGATACAGTCCCTTGCGGCCGAGAAACGTCGAGAAATTATGGAAAAACAGGGCAAATGCGACCGCCGACGTGCCTTCCCAGCCGATGCGTACTTCAGCCGCGGGAGAAGGCCCGAACAGCGCGTCGTGCAGGCTCGGTTGCGTTGCCACGCACAGGTGCGCAAGCTTCTCGTAGTCGGCGAGCGCCGCGATCATCGCCAGGATCTCCGCCACGTCCTGCGGCTTTGCCGGCGCAATGCGGAAAGCGGGGGCCGCTGCTGGGGGCATAGCCATCAGTCGCCGCCGGCGCGCTCGGTCCGACGCCAGGGTGCGGCGAGCGCGCCTGGGCCGGATCGCCGGCGCGAAAGCGGGCCCGGCGAGGAAGTCAAAACGGCAAATGGTGCATCGCGTAAAGCCATTCTTTGGCAGATTTGCAACACCGTGATGAGGCGAATTCTAACAATCGCATCCTTTTGTTGCGGCCCGAAATCCGGCT